>Ga0335069_10001355_pt1 | contig 39673 bp, 36 predicted proteins | sample Lox_Sample_11_FD_206714 | JGI IMG/M metagenome (GOLD analysis project Ga0335069, IMG submission 206714) | Soil microbial communities from Loxahatchee National Wildlife Refuge, Florida, United States - Lox_Sample_1.1 | ecosystem: Environmental > Terrestrial > Soil > Wetlands | place: USA...
AAGTGGACAAGTTCTTGCGTTCCCCATCTGAGTCGGAATGGGCGCATACCGGGGAGTACTGAGTTAACTCGCGAGGCGTGGGAAGCCAAAATGACCTTAGACGACTTCCGCCAATCCCTTACCGCGACCGAGCCGCCAGCCGGACTCTCGCACGCGCTCGCAGGACTCTGGTGGGACGCAAAGGGGATTGGACGCGAGCCCACGAATCTGCTCAGCAGGACGAAGGCCGCGACGGTTCATGGGTTCACGCCTACCTGCACCGCAAAGAAGGCGACCAGAGCAACGCCGCGTATTGGTACAGCCGGGCAGGTAAGCCCGTTTGTCGGGAGCCGCACGATGCGGAGTGGATCGGCATCGTGACTGTCCTGTTGGGGTAGAACAAACAATGACCGTCGCTGAATTGTTCGACGCAGCAAAGCTCTCGCCACGCGAACCTGTGACGTGGGGGACTCCAATCAGTGAATCCAGCGCGGGCGTTTATGTCGTGGCTCTGGTTGGAGACGCCAAGTTGGGTTGCCAAGTGGATGCCGAATTCTTGGAGCCGTCAGAGAGGAAACGATGGCTTGCGCGAGAACCTGTGATCTACATCGGACAGGCGACAGGACAAAGCGTTGCCAAACGTGTCGGTCAGTTTTATCGTCACAGGTATGGCGAAAAGCGTCCTCACTACGGTGGTCAGGCGGTCAAACTCTTGCTTCACCCTCGGTCGCCATACCATCCCTGTGATCTGTGGGTCTATTGGTCGCCCGCACTTGATCCGCGTGCTTCCGAACAGACGATGCTCTGTGCCTTCAAAGGGCGAGTCGGGAAACTGCCGTTCGCAAATCGCCGTTGAATGCGGTTTAGGTGCACTCTCGGCGTCTGGCACCACACAGGGGTTTAAGGAAACAAAGACATGGTTGATGAAACGCGGCTCACAAAACTCTCGCACAAACTGGGCATCGCGGCTGCTGAGATGGAAATCGCTCGTCGCTTCGTGGATGAGTACGGTGGTTTCTCAGAACCCTACGAAGCTGCATCGGCGGGCTGCGATGACCTGTTGGGAATAGCCAAAGCGTTGCTCGAAGCAAAAGTAAGGCTCGATTTTTTCATGGACACCCTGCCAAAGAAGCAGCAGGCCATTTACACCCAAAGCATCGAAGATAGAACGAAACAGCAATAACTGTGATCGGACATCGCTCCGCTAGTCGCTGAAGAAACATCTTTCCAAAATCACAGAAGGTGTACAACTTGCTCAGGTAGAATGATTTACTGCCCATTTGAGGTCAGTCGAAGAGAATGCAGGTCAAGCCCGGTGACGTGCTGGAAGGGGATTTTTGGCCGGAATCAGTCCGTGTCCTTACAGTCCAATCTTCCGGCCCGCGAGTCAGAATCGAAGCGGTGGGGCTGCGCACTCAGCAGTTCTTCCCGCGCATCCTTTCACTGGAAGACCTGAACAAAATTCGAGTTTCGGCGCAAACTGGGCGCGACTTCTCAGGTAGGGCGGAAGCATTCTTCTTGGCAGTGGAGGCTCATCGAGTTCGGTTCGCCTATCAGTTCGACCCTCTCTACGCAGTCAATGTCTCGCAAGTAGACCCGCTGCCGCACCAGATCGAGGCTGTTTATCACTACATTCTGCGGAACCCCCGCCTGAGATTCCTCCTCGCTGACGATCCCGGAGCAGGAAAGACCATCATGACCGGGCTTCTGCTCAAAGAACTCAAGTACCGGGGGCTGGTTCAGCGGGCACTCGTGGTCGTGCCCGGTCACCTGAAAGATCAGTGGCTTCGGGAAATGAAGGAACGTTTCAGCGAGACCTTCACCGCCGTAGACCGGGGTGTGATGAATGCCACATGGGGACGCAATGTGTGGCAAGAGCAGCCACTTGTCATCACTTCGATGGATTTCGCAAAGCAAGACGATGTTTCAGGGACTCTAGCCGAGACTCAGTGGGATTTGGTTGTCGTGGACGAAGCCCACAAAATGGCGGCATATCGCTACGGTGAAAAGACGACCAAAACTGAACGCTACAAATTTGGAGAACTGCTGTCCCGGATCAGCCGCTTCCTTCTGTTCCTGACTGCTACGCCGCATCGCGGCGACCCTGAGAACTTTCGCTTGTTTCTTGATCTTTTGGAGCCGGGTTACTTCGCCTCGACAGACCTGTTGGCTGAGTCCATTCGAAGTCATGACAACCCGCTATTCCTGCGGCGGCTCAAGGAAGACCTCAAGGGTTTTGACGGCTCGCCCCTCTTTCCGCCCCGTCATGTTGTGACGAAGACTCACCGACTAAACGATGAGGAAAAACGTCTCTACAACGCAGTTACGGAATACGTCGAGACTTCTTACAACAAGGCTCTCGCTGCCGAGAAACGGAACGTGGCATTCGCGCTACTAATTCTCCAGCGCCGGATGGCTTCCAGCGTCAGGGCGATCCGCCGCTCGCTTGAACGAAGACGCGACCGCCTTGAGGAGTTGCTGCGACTCGGCAAATGGTTAGCGGAGCGAGGCTGGGTAGACGAAGACGCACTTGAAGATGCCCCTGAATTGGAGCGACAGCAGCGTGAAGAAGAACTTCTGGAGCGGCTGACCGCCGCAGAAACCCGCGAAGAGCTACAAACGGAAATCGATCAGCTTACCGGGCTAATCAAGCTCGCGAAGGAAGCCGAACGACACGAACTTGAGACCAAGCTGGACGAGCTTCGCAAGGTGATGGATACGGAACATATCCAACGAGCGGGAGAGAAGCTCCTGATCTTCACCGAGTCTCGCGACACGCTCGACTATCTCGCGGAGAAACTTCGTGGGTGGGGCTATTCCGTCGTTGTCTTGCACGGGGGCATGAATCTGGATGCGCGAATACGCTCCGAGCACGAGTTCCGGGAGCAGGCGCAGGTGATGGTTTCGACCGAAGCGGGCGGTGAGGGTATTAACCTTCAATTCTGCGCGATCATGGTGAACTACGACATACCGTGGAACCCAACGCGCCTTGAACAGCGTATGGGGCGTATCCATCGTTACGGGCAGACCCGCGAGGTCAACATCTACAACCTCGTGGCTGTGGACACTCGTGAAGGCAAGGTCATGGATGCGCTGTTCAAGAAACTTGAGCACATTCGCGAGCATTTGGGCAGCGACCGAGTATTTGATGTAATCGGGGAGGTTCTGCCGGGCCGGAGCCTAAAAGACCTGATCGTGGAAGCCGTAACGCATCGTAGGTCATTAGAAGAGATCGTTTCAGAAATTCAGCGTATCCCCGACGAAGAGGCGATCCGCAAGACACGAGATGCCGTGCTCGAAGGACTCGCTACTCGCCACGTCGATCTGCAAAAAGTTTTGGGCGAGACACGCTTGGCGAAAGAGAATCGCCTTGTTCCCGAATACATCGAGCGATTCTTCCACCGTGCTTGTGCATTTCTCTCGGTATCCATCGAGCAGCGTAAGGACGGACTCTGGCGTGTTCCGAACGTGCCGTACCAAATCCGGGAGGTCAGCCCGACCTTCAGAAACAACTTCGGTGAGGTCTTTCGCGAGTACGGCAAGGTCGCGTTCGACAAAGACACGGCACGTAACCAACAAGCGGTATTTGTTGCACCGGGACACCCGCTCATAGAAGCTGTGATCGAGCGACTGTTGCAATCGAGTGCTGCCGATCTTCAGAAGGGTGCGGTCTTTGCCGACCCAGATGGCAAGTTCGACGGTCTCCTCTGGTTCGTGGAAGGTGAAATACGCGATGGCGCAAATACCATCGCTGGCAAGCGACTTTTCGCACTATTCCAGCCTGAACATGGCGACATTAGGATTGTTCCCGCTTCAATTTTGTGGGACTTGAAGCCGCTCCAAGCTCAAGGCGACCAGCCTCGCGATGGCGACCAGAACCTAGTTATCGATTATGCCGTGGAACAAGTGCTCGAAGCGTATCGCGAAGAACTGCTTCGGCAACGGCAGCGGGATGCAGAGATCAAGCGTAAGTACGGCATCCGTTCTCTTGAGCAAATGATCGCGACCTCCGACGCGAAGCTGATCGAGTACGACACCCGACGCATGAAGGGCGAAGAAGTGCCTGAGCCCACTATTCAGAATGAGATTAGAACAAAAGAAGATTTGCTCAACAAGAAGCGTAGGCTTGAGGAAACGATCCGCTGGGAAACCAGTCTTCTCCCACTGGAACCACGTATCGTTGGTGTGGCACGGATCGTCCCCACGCCAGTCGCAGACAACAACCTGCGCGAAGACCAAGACATCGCAGAGATCGGAATGCGCGTGGCAATGGAATACGAGCGAAGCATGAACCGTGTGCCAGAGGACGTTTCACTCGAAAATCTTGGTTATGACATTCGTTCCACCATGTCACAGGCCGTTCGCTACATCGAGGTGAAAGCGCGTTCCGCGTCCGGCGTCGTTGCTCTCACTCCGAATGAATGGCTGATGGCTCATCGACTCGGCACCGAGTTCTGGCTCTATGTGGTAGAGAACGCGGCGAGCGAACCGAAACTGTATCGAGTACAGAATCCAGCTTTGAATCTGAAGCCGAATGAATGGGTGGAAGTTGTCCGATATGTAGTCTCGGACTGGAAGCAGGCTTCGGAAACCGAACCGGAAAAGTTATGACACACTCGCGGAAACAACTGCTAGAAGCAGCGTTCCCTCTCAGAGAGGTCTCTGAAGCGTCCCACGATGAGAGTCACGTTCGAAGTGGACACCTTCGAACATTACACATCTGGTGGGCTCGCAGACCCCTTGCCGCCTCGCGAGCTACTGCGCTCGCCGCGTTATTGCCGGAAGACCCATCTCATCATGACGAGTATTTGCAACTGATAAAAGATGTCTCGCCGTGGGCAGTCGCTGCTGAGGACACGCCACAGAACAAGCTGCTCCTCGAAAGGGCGCGTGATCTTATTCTCGCGAATCACGGCGGAAAAGCACCAAGAATCCTCGACTGTTTCGCAGGTGGGGGAGCGATTCCACTTGAAGCCCTTCGACTTGGCTGCGAAACGTATGCACTCGACTATAACCCGGTTGCTGTACTGGTGAACAAGGCAGCAATTGAATACCCAGAGAGGTTCGGGAAACCGAGAATTGTCAGGGACTCCGACACCGGGCATCTGGGGATGGAGGGTGAAGGGCTGGCTAATCCCCTTATCGATGAAGTGAAGCGATGGACGGACTGGATTTTTGTCGAGGCTCAAAAGGAACTACAGCAGTTTTATCCGACAGACAAAGATGGTAGTGTCCCAATCGCATTTCTATGGGCAAGAACTTTGCCATGTCAGGCTGCCGAGTGCGGTGCAGACATCCCTGTTTTGCGTCAGACGTGGTTGGCTCAGAAAAATGTGAAAGACAAGAAAGGGAATAAGAAGGCTGGGAAGAGAGTCGCTCTGCGCATAATTCCCCTCAAGGCAAAACGCCGGGTCGAGTTTGAGGTAGTCGAGGGAGACAGAATCGACTTTGACCCTTCACAGGGAACCGTGAGTGCAGCTTATGTGCGATGCCCTGTTTGCACAAATACGATAGATGATGACACGACAAGACGGCTTTTCCGGGAGGGTAAGAGCGGACAGCGGATGATTGGTGTTGTCTTGAAGCATCCAGATCGCAAGGGCAAGTCATACCGATTGCCCACGCAGCGCGACATAGAGAGCTACCGCGCAGCCGAAACAACTCTTGATCTGAAACGCAAAAACCTGAGCGCAGTGTGGGGCATCGACCCCGTTCCCGATGAACAGCTTCCGCTAATGAGTGGAACTTTTAATGTGCCTCTATACGGTATGACCAAATGGGGAGACCTCTTTAACGCTCGTCAAAAACTTTCACTGATTACCTTATGTGAGAAGGTGCGATTAGTACGCACTCGTACGCACCTACAAGACGAGGAGTTCTTGAAGGCGATTAGTCTGTACTGTGCATTTGTTTTGGACAAGATTTCTGATTTCTCATCTGTTTTGTGCGCATGGGGCAATGATGATGAGGGTGTTAAGAATACATTTACTAGCAAAGCTCTACCTATGATTTGGGATTACGCAGAGACAAACGTCATGGGCTCTCTTACCGGAAGCTGGCGTTGGAGTGCAGGGCTCGTACTTGAAGCTGTCCGAACACTTTGCAACGTCAGTACAAGTCCAGCCACAGTGGTCCAAGGGTCTGCTACTCAACTTCCTTGGAAAGACAATGAAATCGATGCGGTCTTAACCGATCCTCCCTACTACATCAATGTCCCGTATGCAGACCTTTCAGACTTCTTCTATGTCTGGCTCAAGCGGTCGGTGGGCGACATGTTCCCAGAGCTTTTAGCTACGCCTCTGACCCCCAAAAGTGACGAAGTAGGACAGATGGCGCATTGGGACACCGCCCGCTATGCGTTCAAGGATAAGAAGTGGTTTGAAGACATGCTGACACTCGCCTTCCGAGAAATAAAACGAGTGCTCAAACCAGAGGGGATTGCGGTGATTGTATTCGCATATCCAAAAGCGGAAGCGTGGGAAGCCGTTATTAACGCGACCCTTAAAGCCGAACTTTATTTGACCGCCTCTTGGCCGATAAAGACTGAAATGCAAGCCCGATTGCGAGCGATAGACTCGGCTACGCTCACTTCCTCGATCTATATGGTCTGTCGGAAACGAACCACAAAAGAAATTGGTGAGTTTCCCAATATCAAACGTGAGATTGACCAGAGGGTACGTGAAAAGTTGGATGAATTTTGGGCTGCCGGAATTCGAGGCGCGGATTTCTTTATGAGCGCGATTGGCCCTGCTGTGGAGGTCTTCGGTCGCTACGAAAGCGTTGAAAAACTCTCCGGGGAGAAGGTGGAGGTCAAAGAGCTTCTTGATTATGTCGAGAGGGTAGTCAGTGAATTCGCTCTTGAGCGAATTCTTGGTTCGACCGAACTTGGTGGTGTCGATCCGGAGACGAGATTTTATCTGCTGTGGAGATGGACATACGGCAATGCCCGCGTATCGTTCGACGAGGCAAGGAAGCTCGCTACGGCAGTGGGTGCGGAGCTTACGGCACTTTGGGGTGAAGGCAGGTTTGTGAAAAAGGAAAAAGAGTTCGTGCGCGTTCTCAGTCCAAAAGAGAGGGAAAAAGACAAGAAATTCGCCAATCAGATTGGCTTCAATACGATGGTCGATGCGCTTCATCGTGCGTGCTTGTACTGGGAGCGGGGCGAACGTCGCGAATTGCGCGAACACCTTCTTCACACCTATGGGGCAAATAACACCTTTTGGCGTGTAGCCCAAAACATCGCAGATGTTTTGCCCGATGGGGAAAAGGAAAAGCAACTGCTACAGGGGCTCCTCAACGTCCCTGAAGCGCGTGACAGAGTTATGGCAGTGACCGAAAACTTGTTTTCCTAGTAGTGATAATTCTTGATCTGAAAGGAAGCATGAATAGCGAACTCGTCAAGAAACGCGAGCAAGCGCAAGTGCTCTTGAAACAGGGTCTGTATGAGCAGGGGATCATCATTGGTGGTCAGATACTCGAAGCAGTGCTGCGATGGCTTTACAAGGAAACCCAATCCCACCTAAATCCCGGCAATCTCGCGAAGGCGCTAGAAAAGTTCGGGAAACCTGTCGGCGAACTGACCTTGGGAGAGTTGATGGGTCTTTTCAATGACACAAAGGTGTTTGAGACCTTCGAACGAGTATTTAAGCTCGACCTCTCCCAATTGAAGAAATCAGAGAACTGGCGAGAACTCCGCAACCGGGCTGCACATCCGGGGCATCGACCAGTGACTCGACAGGAAGCCGAAGCGTTCCTTTCCGCAGTTGACCTTTACTTGCATGAAGCCGGACTTGTTCAGGAAGAATCTCATGTACCCGGTTCAGTCCGCCCTTGGCACCAAGTTGCTGTTCCCCATCGTGACATTCGTGAGGGCAAGTTCGACGAGTCTGTGTTTGCTGCCGATCTCAGCGAGGTCGTCTCCAATCGCGGCCCGGTTGAGTACAGAGATGCTGACACATTTTTTCGCAAGACTTATCCGACCCAAGGATTATTGAAACTTCTTTCCGCCGTCCTTTCCCGTTTGGCCGGACTGGGCAAGGGAGAAGCCGTTATCCAAATTCAGACACCATTCGGCGGAGGTAAGACCCACAGTCTTGTTGCTCTATATCACCTGCTGAAACACGGCGCAGGCGCAATCGATACGGACGTAGTCAGGTCTGTGCTGCGAGAGTCAGGCGCAACGAACGTCCCTGCTGTACGTGTGCTGACTTTCGTGGGAACCGCAGCCGATGCCGTTCAGGGTAAGACCCCATGGGGTGAACTCGCTGACCAGTTGGGTCGTTACGATCTTCTCAAGGAACATGACAAGCGACGGCGTTCACCCGGAAAAGACAAACTTCACGAACTGCTTGGGGATCGGCCCACGCTGATTTTGATGGATGAGATTGCAGAATATTGCGTTAAGGCGCGAGACTTCAGCGACCAACTCATGGCGTTCTTCCAAGAATTGACCGAAACGGTCAAAGTGCTGCCGCAGGCTGCCATTGTTGCGACCCTTCCCTCAAGCGTTCCTTATGGTTTGGAAAGGGAGGGAGAACGTGCAGAGCAAGCGTTGCAGCAATTGCAGAGGATATTTGGTCGCGTCGAAGCGATATACACGCCAGTAGAAGGGGAAGAAATTTACGAAGTCATTCGCAGACGGCTATTCGAGGACACAGGAGACCCGCAGGAAGCGAGGCGCGTTGCCGAGGACTATTGGCGCATGTACCAGCGCCTTGGGGACGACATCCCGGCTGAGATGCGGCAGCCGTCTTATCGGGACAAAATTCGAAAGGCGTACCCTTTTCACCCAGAACTTATAGATGGCCTTTTCGAGCGTTGGAGTTCTTTTCCCACTTTCCAGCGCACACGTGGCGTACTTCGACTCCTCGCGGAAGTAGTCGCCGACATGTACAAGGGGCGAATCCCGACGCCCCTAATTCAGCCCGCGCATTTGAACTTGGCTGTCCCGGAGATACGGCGCGAGTTCATCAAGCATATCGGTAACGAATTCGAAGGGGTAGTTGCCTCAGACATTGTTGACGGGAACGCCAAAGCCCAGAAAATCGACCGGGAGATGGGGTCAGAGTATGCCCGCTTCGGCGTGGCATCTGGGCTGGCATCCGCTATTTTCTTCTATTCCTTCAGCGGATCAGCCGAGAAACGCGGGGCGGGCATAAGTCGCCTTCGTGTTGCCCTTCTTCGAAGCGAAATTCAGGCGGCTGTAGTCGGTGATGCGGTGCGCAGACTAGAAGAGGAATTGTGGTATTTGCATCCGGAGGGCGGACTTTACTACTTCACGAATCAAGCGAATCTGAACATGGTCATCCTCCAAAGTGAGGAGGCTGTCCGCGAAGATCAGCTTGCCGAAGAACTACGAAAACGACTAGAAGACATGTCGGGGAACGATCTGGACGTGAAGCTCTTCCCCACAGCCTCCAACGATCTCACTGACACGCGAACTCGCAAGATGGGTGTTCTTTCGCCCGAATATCCGGGACGCAGCGAGGCAGCAACCAAATACGCCGACGATTTGCTGAATCACTGCGGTCAGCCGTTTCGCAATTACCGAAATACAGTGTTGGTATTAGCCGCTGATGCAAATGAGTTCTCAACGCTTCGGCAACAAATAAAGCGACTCCTCGCACTCAAAGCGATCCAAGCGGATAAAGGTGTCGTCAACAACCTTTCCAAGGACAACCAACACGCCCTGCTCAGCAAGCTCAAGGATGTGGAAGCCGGAATAGGGTTCCGCGTTCTGACCACCTATCGACACCTAGCAAGGGCTGGCGCTGAAAAAGTGGAGTGGCTCGATCTGGGATTGCCAACTGTGGGGGAGCGGGCGACCTTGGCGAGGCGCGTTGTCGAGTACCTCCGTGCACAGGAAATTCTCCTCGCAAAAATCGCACCACGTCAGGTGCTTCAGAAAACTTTGAGTGAGGACACGAAGGAAAAGGTGTTGGCTGAAGTCTTCGATGCGTTCCTCAAATATCCAAACCTGCCCATGCTGGAATCCGAGAGCGTTCTTTACGACGCAGTTCAGGAAGGCGTCAAGACTGAGGTTTTCGGGTTGCGAAGTAACGGGCGACTCTATTTTCGTGAAACAGTCCCGTTCGGCGTGATCGATGCGACGGGGGTACTTGTTCGCAAAGAGGTTGCGGAGTTGGAACTGGCTGCAACAACACCGAGCGCACCCGGTGAGGCTCCGATTCCGCCAATCGGCGGAACACAGCCGCCATTGCCCATCTCAGGTCTCCCCGCTACGCCCGCACCAGCAATCGCCAAGATACGTGATCTTCGCCTTCGCGTGCAGGTGCCTTGGGACAAGATGGCGGATTTCGTAAGAGGGGTACTAATGCCTCTTCGGGGTGATGGAGCCGAAATCACAGTCGAAGTGTCAATGACTGCTCATTCCGAAGAGGGGCTGAGAAAGGCTACCATCGATCACAAAGTCAAAGAGACACTCGCGCAGATCGGAGCGAATATCCTAGACCACGATGAGAAGTGAGCGGCACTCGAAGCAGTATTTGCGTAACCCCGGACGGGCGTGACTCGCGTACAAAGGAATGCAACTTTATTCCGGCACTACTATCAGCCTCATTGACGACTCAACTAAGAACCGAATTGCCTCGAAACTGAGCGACTCGTTCTTTCATCATTTCCGGTTTCGTCCGTCTCCGGGGGAGGTCAATTCTTGGCGCAATTCGCTTCGTGCTGTGTCGCAAGTCTTTCAAGAAGGACAACTGTTGAACCATGGGGTTGTTCTTGAGTACCAATTGCCTCTGACTTCGAGGCGTCTCGACTGCTTAGTAACAGGACGGAACGATTTCACTCGTGAAAACGCGGTCATCGTTGAGTTGAAGCAGTGGGACAGGTGCGAGGATGGCGCAGGACGCAATGAGCTATGCACATGGGTTGGGGGCGGACAGCGAGATGTGCTACACCCCTCGGCTCAGGTCGGGCAGTACAAGGTCTATCTGGAGGACTGTCAGGATGCCTTCGATCCTGATAGTGGCATCCAGCTTCATGCTTGTTCGTATCTACACAACTATGCTTTTGACCCGTCCGATGTCCTCTTCAGTCAAAAATTCAGCGATGTTCTCAGTGCGTATCCAACATTCACAGGGGATGACGTTGAAAAGCTGATTGGATTTCTGCGTCCCTATATCGCGCACGGTGACGACGGTGAGATCGTCAAGACCATCGAAAAGAGCCGCTACCGCGCATCGCGAAAGTTGCTGGATCACGTCAGCCAAGTCATCAAGGGACGATCCGAGTACGTACTGCTTGATGAGCAGCTAGTCGTCTATGACCGGGTTCTGAAATCCGCCGAGGCGGGTCAAAAGGACAAGACAAAAACCGTCATTATCGTTAAGGGCGGGCCGGGAACTGGCAAATCAGTTATCGCTCTGAACTTGATGGGTGATCTTTCCACACAGGGATTGAACACGCATTACGTGACTGGTTCCAAAGCGTTCACCACAACTGTACGAGAGATCGTCGGGAATCGAGCGGCACAGCAAGTCAAGTATTTCAACAGCTATGCAAACGCCGAGTACAACATTGTGGATGTGATGGTTTGCGATGAAGCTCACCGCATTCGTGAGACGAGCAATAACAGGTTCACGCCAGCAGCGAAGCGATCTAAGGGGCCGCAAATCGGCGAGCTTCTTGACGCCAGCAAGACAGCAGTGTTTTTCATTGATGATGATCAGGTCGTCAGACCGGGGGAAACGGGTTCTTCAGACTACATCCGCAGTTTTGCCAACGCGAAGAAGTGCAGGGTATACGAGTACGAATTGGAAGCGCAGTTCCGTTGTGCTGGATCAGACGGCTTTGTCAATTGGATCAATAACACGCTGGAGATCAGACGCACGGCAAACGTGCTGTGGGACATTGAGGATCAAGCATTCGATTTCAGAATCATGGCTTCGCCTGATCTGCTGGAACAATCGATCCGAGAAAAACAGTCGAGTGGCTTGACGGCGAGATTAACGGCGGGATTTTGTTGGGATTGGTCTCCTCCCCGTACCGATGGCACTCTGGTCAACGATGTGGTCATAGGCAACTTCACTCGTCCATGGAACGCAAAATCGGATGCTGGTAAGCTCGCCGTTGGAATCCCGAAAGAGAGCCTCTGGGCATACGAGGATGGCGGGATCAATCAGATCGGGTGCATCTACACAGCGCAGGGTTTTGAGTTCGATTATGTCGGGGTCATCTTCGGCAATGACCTCACTTACGATCCCGCTCTCGGCCAATGGTGCGGTAATACAGCCAATTCTGCTGACAGCGTTGTAAGGCGTTCGGGAGCTAATTTTGTGAAGAATGTAAAGAACACATACCGAGTGCTCTTGAGTCGCGGGATAAAGGGCTGCTACGTTTATTTCATGGACAAAGGAACAGAGAATTTCTTTCGCAGTCGCATGGAGCATTCAGGGAAAACGCAATGAGCTTGCTTGATTGCACTCGAAAAATCCTAGAGGTCGCGGAGCAAGTTTCCGGTCGTCCGGTGCGAGTTCAAGAAGACCCCACCCTGAGTGTGTTGGCAACCATCAAGATGGCAAGGGGAATCTCCCCTATGCATTTGATTAGCTATCGCCCGGTAGCGGGCACGCGACCTGATTACCATATCTGTTATCAGTGTGGCTTTGTCATACGTTTGTTTGAGACTCCACCGGACGGACGGTTCGATTTCGGGCCTTCCGCCGAAGCGTCCGGCAAAATGGATGTATTGCTGGCAGACACTCCGAGTGTTCGCAGCGCCAAGGAAATGCTGTTAAATGGACTGCTCACTCAGCTTCGCTCCGTGCCCATCGGCCTGCGAATTGATGATTGGTTGTGGACGATTTGCCCCGACCTGCGCGAGGAGCAAGTGGCATCAAGCCGATTGCAGCTTCGAGACAACGCGCAGGTGTTAAATCCGAGTATTCGTCGGTCATTTCCGAAAAAAATAGTGAAGGCTAACACAGCGATGAACTCAGCTTTTGCACTGTTCTGGGCTACGAAGCTGGAAGACCCCTCAGTTTCGCTTCCATACCGCTCAATCGGTGCCGACGCCGAGGGTAAGACTCTGCTGGACACTTTTGCGACCACGGACTCCAAGCCAACTGGTGATCGTGCCCTCATTGATCGCTGGGCACAAGAACTCGGCTTGTCGGGTTGGTACACTTGGAAGCCATATACACTGGAATCGTGATGCCCACAGACACCGACCTGAATGTGTTTGAAATCGCGGTGAGCGACTTCGACCCGAAGCTGATCCCTGAAGAAGCCAGATCGCCGGGGACGGAAAAGTTCGAGTCCGCTGTAAAGAGGTTTTACGAGGAGCAATTAGGAAAAATCGCTGCGGAATATAGCGTTAGTCTCGAAAACGGAAGGATTCGAGTCACTTGGCGCAGTTCCTCGATGCACCCAGATGCCTTGGAAGAAGGGGTCGATGCCCTCAAAAGAGGCGATTACGGTTCTGGTGTTCAAATTCTCGAACTTCTCGCTCCCTCACGACCGCAAGATGCCATGCTTCACTACAACCTCGGCATGGCGTATAGCGATCTCGGAAAGCTGAGCCAATCAGTCGAGCAACTGAAAAAGGCACTTGAAATTGACAAGAATTTCATCAACGCCAAAGTTGCACTTGGCGTGAGCTACGCTCGGCTGAAAGAGTACGGGAAGGCAGCGGTCATTCTCAAAGAGGCGGTACTGGACGATCCAGACAACGGGTACGCCCTGCGTAACTTAGGAGCCGTGCTCATGCAACTTGGAGATTCGGGAAGAGATGCCCTCCGCTATCTCGAACGCGCCGTCGAACTTTTGCCCGAAGATCAGCAGGCGTGGTTTGGACTTGCCCAAGCCCAGATGAAGACAGAAGACGTAACGGCTGCGGACAAATCGTTGATGAAAGTCATCGAGGTTCAACCCTACACGCAGATCGCAAGCACCGCAAAACAAATGCGATCTGAGATTGCACAAAAGAACTTTCGTGCCGCCCCAACAGGGACGTTGCGGATGGACGCCGTTATGTACTGCCTCGCGGCTCTGAAGAAGTTCGCCTCCATGTCACCCGAACAGGTTCGAAACGTCGGATTCGAGATTGCGACGGTGGGAATGAATGGCATCAACGTGAACGATCCCAAGAGTGAGTATCATCTTCGAACTCTCAGTGGTGTCTTCACTGGCCTTCAATTACTCTGCTACGAATACGTGGCGTTCAAACAAGTTGCACCGGAGATGGACATCGGATTTGATCTGGCAAAAGAGTACGCAGAGGCAATCAGGATGAAAACGATGGGACTCTGATGGTCGTCTTTCACCCTCCTACGATACGGATGAGCGACTTGTTTCCAGCCTGAGTTTTTCGAGGACTTTCGCGAGGCCCAAGCTATCCTGTCGGCAATAAACGAGCAGAGTATTCCGGAGACGGTCACGCTCTGCTGCATTTGTGCTTCGTAGCATCATTTCCCAAGCCAAGCCCGCATCCTGCCCATTCGCAACTTCCATCCCGCCATAGCTCAGGCCCGGCACAAGTGCAGGAAGCACATATTTCAGGCTGTACGATCCCTGAAACGCTGGATGATAAACGTGGTTCCGAATGACCGGGAGCAAATCCCACAGGCGGCTTTGAATGTTTTTGATCCGCTCAGCGAACTCCGGCAGCCATGCCGCAAGCTCTGATAGCCTCGCTGACTCAAAGCCCGCGTTGTAAGCCACGATGCTGCCGCGTTCTCCCAGCACATTGCACAGCGAAGTAATGAAATTGCGGCGGGGATCGGTTCGTTCTCCGGCGAGGAATTCGTAATGCTCAGGCTCCGCACCGGGCTGCCGCTGTGCGTTGACGCTCCACTGGAATGGGATGTGGTCGTAGGGGTGCATCCCATTGAATCGGGGAACGCACGGATTTATCGTCTCGAAATCCATGTAGCAGATCGGATATTTCAGACCAGCAAGTTCGATCTTGAGCCCGTCCGTGTCGAACCACGGCTCGTTCTGTCGCACGCAATCAGCCGCTCGACGCTGAATCTCGGTCAAGTCAAAATCATCCGGGATTTCGAGGATCGACTGAATACCCATGTCTTCCAGCCTTTCGGCTGCACTGGCATGGAGTCTCGGCAAATAGCCAATATGGTCGTGGGCTCGCGGTGAATTGCAACACTCGAAGAACTCACAAACGATAGGGTTTGTGCAGTGCGAACCAACCTTGATGCCGGGGGCTTCCGGCATTGCCAGCACTCGAAACTGCGACCGAAGCTGGAATACCAGTTTCGGCTGCAATCGCTGAACCTTCTGAGTCAGGTTTCTGATTCTGAAGAACCGTCGCGGATCGATGTCACCATCCCGAATGTAATTCCGATTGACGTGCGCCAAACAACAGGAAGCAATGTCAACTCCAGATTTCGAAACCACCCGGTACTGAATGGCAACGTCTTCCAGATGAAAGTGACCCTCTTTAAAATCTGCACTGGACTTGACCTCGATCAGACGCCATCGGCCATCTCGACGACGGTTCAAAATATCGACCCGCACAAAGACATCTTCCGCCTGAAATGCCGCCTCATAGATAGCTGGTACGTTCGGGTCAGCCATCAATTGTCGGGTGATACGGATCGCCTCTTCCGGATCGCCAGTCCTGACCAATACGCCTTCTGGAAAAAGCTGTTGCGCCAGTTTGCCCACGTCAGCGCCTTGCTGCATAAGAGCGAAATCGCTGAGGTTCTTTCCGACTCCGAGTTCGGGCGACTGCACGCTCAAGAAGAGTCTCTTGAGACAGTGGCAGCCCTTGATGAAGCGCGATTTGGTCAAGTGTATGGGCAATCCGCTACTCGTCATCGTGGGCTCCATATAAGCACATTGGGCATCGGTAATGCGGGTCTCTATCCAAGATCGTTCTCTTCGGCAGGTGTAATTCGCGTTTGATATTCCCGATTACACGTTTGTTTTTTAACAGGCACATGTCTGCGAGGAGGGTGAACCCGGATCGGGCGTTATGGATCACTCTGCCCCGTGGAAATTCTTCGTACTCAGACTGTTCTGGTGCTACGCCGATCCGCAAATACTTCGCCCACAGGTCGATGTGACTTCCCGGATAGTTGAGATGGTCGCCATATTCTTCACACTCACGAAGCGGGGCGCTCTCGATCAATAGCTTGCCGTCAACAAGCCAGAAAATGCCGAGGCGCATTTCGGTCGCTGGCTTCGCGGCTTTCCGACTGCTTGCTAGGGGCTTCGCCATAGAGAATCCTCCATTCAAACAGCGGGCTTATGGAAACTTCAGGTCATACCCGAATTTCTCATATTGCTCCCAACTCAAAGCGCGAGTGTGCATCACGCTTTTGGGGGTCTTCGGTTTGATCTTCATCATCCAGACGCCCTCATCATCGACCGTGAGTACGCGGAACAAGGTGCCCTCGGAGTCAGCAATGATGCCGCCGCGCTCGATCATCTCATCTCTCATTGGCCTTTCCTTGCGCGGAAAGTTCGAAGCGAGTCGGCATTTTCTTTTCGACAGCAGTCTCGCATATTTGCAGCACTCTGCTTCGGTAGTTGGCGACTAGACTCGACGCTGACGCTATTGAGTGGCTCGCTTTCTTCAGGTGTTTCTCGACCTCATCAAGTTGAATAAGACTACGCCGCACTTCCTCAGCAACGGCAATGTTCTTATTTAGGAAGTCGGAACCATCTCTGCCCAACCGCTCCAGCACAGGTCTGAGAACATCGAGGTCGCGAGAAAGCCACGAGCGTGTGCTTCTTAACACCCAGACGCCGTCTCGCGAAGCGAATCTGCATTCGCGATCAACTTGTCGAAGCTGGCTCTCATCCTTAGCGACCAGCGCAGCAACGCGTATGTTTCGCTCCTGCGCATCCCTAAGCAATTTGCAGATGTCGGACTCTTGAACCGTCGCCTTGTTCTTGTTGTCGATTAGTATGCGGGGTTCTCGAATCGATCCGGCTGCGTCACGATAGGACAGAAGAAAATCTCCGTTCCGAGAAATGGCTTCGAGGTACACTCCCGGCCACGTTTTCGCCTCATCAGCAAAATCCATCTCCTCGCGCTTTCCAATTCGAGAGACCTTCGCCATCTGAGCTTCAAGTTCCTGATTTCGTTCGCGAAGCTGCGCGAGTTCGCGAAGAGAGTCATCTACGCGGTGATTGAGAGTGTCATTGCGCATCGAGAGGGTGTGGATTTCGCTCCGGTGCCGCAATTCCGCGTCGGCATTCCGCTTCGCCAATTCAGTTTCGAAGCGAGCCCACAACTGTTGGCTCTCGTTCCCATGCTTTTGCTGGAACAGCCGGAATGCTTCCTCAGCGGATAGCTGAGCCACACGAGCGAAGTCGCCGACACCCAGACGATCCAATAGTTCGGTACGCCTCAGCTTGCCTGCGCCCATGCAGAGAGGGCAATCCATAGTGTCGGTCGGCAACATGTAACCAGCATGTTTATCGCCCAAGTCGTCCTCCAATGATTACTGTGAGCTTTGGGGAAGGCGTCGTCGGGTGCGGTTCTTTGCCCCGCTGCTGCTGCAACGGAACAGGAATAGGAACACGGTTTCCCAAGATCAGCGCGATTGCAACCCAGCGATCTGGAACACTCAACCGCGTTCTGCGTTCAGCGAGCCGAATCAAGGTCTCGTCGGGGATGCCGTGAAACTGCTTCAGCGATGACAGGCGCATCACCGCTTCGATCTTGATTCGTAGAGGCAGGCTCGTCCGAATCGAGAGTTTACTTCGCATCAGCGCCGACCCTTGTTACCAAGCAACAGACCGGGGTCGGCAGAGTCAATCGATACAAGATTCCCGTGGTTGTCACGAGTGGTCTGGAACTTTTCGCTGCTCCAGCCGATGATGTGGTTTTCATCGTCTCGCACGACTGTATCGAACGCGCCCGTATAGCCAGTCGTAACCGAACCAATGATCCTGCGCTTTCCATCGCGAATGAAGGTTCTTTCCAGTGCCATCTGCTCCTCCTCTTCTGGCTTGCCTGTCCCGTGCACGAAACTATAAGTTCCTCACCAACCCGCCCCGGCTGAACTCGACCGCGCAACATGAATAGAATCAATGACACTCGGCAGCGGCGGCACGGAGCGTTCGTCACTAGCCTTTGATCTCTTTACCAGTTTGCAAACGAGACTGCGCGAAATACCCCATTTCTTGGCGACTGCGGTCAACGTCATTCCACCGATTCGGTCATGCACCACGGCTGCGCGATCTAGGTTCATGGGGGCGCGTCCGATTCGCACGCCATCCTGCTTTGCCCTGCGCATCCCGGCGAGAACCCGTTCGCGGATCAAATCGGATTCGAGTTCTGCAATCATGGCAACGATGGTCAAGAAGAGCCTGCCGATAGGACCGCTGGTATCGATGTTTTCTCTTCGTGAGACGAAAACAATGCCCAAGCTGTCAAACTCATCCATGACTTGGAGGAAGTGCTTCACGGATCGTCCGACCCTATCGAACGCGGCGACGAGCACGACAGAGAATTTCTTCTGACGGGCATCGGCGATCAGCGCGTCCAGTCCGGGACGCCTCGCCCTGCGCCCGGAGACCCCGCAGTCCTGATATTCCCGCACAACTTCAAAACCCCGCTTCGCCGCAAGCTCTCGCAGATCGTATAGTTGGCTTTCTACTGCCTGCTCTTTTGTGCTGACTCGAACATAGATGGCCGCGTTCAATGACGCCTCCTGAACTGGATTAGGGGTTAACGCTCTAGGGGAGGAGATGGGAGTTTTGTATTATGTCCCATGTACATATTATAAATAACATACTTTCCGCCGAAAATCAAGCGTTTTCTGTCCATGGGGCAGAATGCTGTATAATCAGCCCATGGGCTGGAAAACGATGAAGGTTGCGGTTTGCGATGTTTGCGGTCATCGGTGGATAGCCGAAATCGAAAACCCCACAAACTGCCCGTCGAAGGCGTGCCGTTCGACTCTGTGGAATAAGGGGGGAGTTGACGGCAGGAGGCGGGAGGCACGAATCAAGGCGGGTCGGAGCCGTAAGGTTTCGTCGAAAAAGAGCCGGGGATGATCCTGCCTGTCCTCCCCCGTTTTGGACTCTCAGAGCAAACTGGAGTGAAGAATGATTAAGAAGACCAAAGGCGAGCAGGCCAGAGTAGCAGTCCGCGATGAAATAGTTGGAAAAGTCTTCATCGTTGTCGATGTTGACACGCGGAGATGCCTAGTTTGCGATCAACTGTTCACGCGGCAAGAATCGCGTGAGCACTCGATGACCATCTGCTACCCACCACTTTCGAGCGCAAACTAAAACCGTCACGAGTTCCCAGTTCCGGCTGCACCACATCACAGTCATCCACCTGACAGTTCGAAGTATTCGACGGAACCGCAAATCCGTGATAGCGAACAATTCGCCGATCCTGCGTCCACCTTCACTGCTTCTGATTCGGCATCGGCACCGAGACCTTTGCAACGTGAGGCAATTTTCCTAGCTCCTCAGACAGTCTGATGCGATCCTCGTTAATAATGCTCCCGAACTTGCTTGCCACAGCAGTCTGCGCATCGTTTACGTCTGATTGATACCGGGCAGCAGAATCGCCGCAGTTTTCAGGCCTAAGGCGAGTCCACACGAAATCACTGCCCTGATTTCCAAAGCCAGAGTGGAATACGGTTGAAACTGCATTCTCCGTTGAGGGATGCTCCTCTTTGTCTACGTAGTACACCTTACGCAAGACTTCGGATTGAATCCTCCATTGACATTTGCGAGTATCCGTAAACCATCCCTTCAGCGGTTCGGCGGGATGCCCCTCCTCGACCTTGTTCGAAGCCACTGTGCCGAGCCACTGCACAAGATATTGCTCAACTGCCCCCGAATCGAGGGTCACACTGACGGGAACTGCTTGCTGCCTGATTACACGAATGTTTTGACCCACGTTGCTTCCTTCCAAATGATTTTGTTGCTCAATCGCCCATCCCAGAAGTAGTGCCTTCTGACGAAGTGGAGATGTTGCTGAAACCTCGGAAAAACTAGCAACTGATTCATTGGTAAGTTTGGCAGCGGTGTCCGTTCGCCCCGTCTTATATTCTCTTTGTGCCAGTGCTAGTTTTACTTCCCCTGCTTCCGGCGTTTGCAGACCTGCAACAAGTGGATAGAGCGCGTCTGGTATATGTCTCTCGACAATTGCCGGAAGCAGGGGACATTTCAAGTATTTGGTCGCAATCGCGTGCCACGCAGGAGCAGAGGATTGTAACTTGTGCAGCCAGACGTATAGCTCAAGATTGGTTGGGCTTTGGGGGTTTCCTCGTTCCAGCAAGTGTTTGAAGTCATCGACGCTTGTGGTACCGCTCAGTAGATTGTTTTGCAATCCTTGCATTCTCGTACTGACCGGGATACCACTCAGGAGGTCTCCGAATTCGGACTGGGGCAAGTACCGTCCTACTTTACCGTCCGCGATTTCCTCTTGGCATGTTCCAATGGCATCACCAAAGGCGTCGATCAGCGGCCCTCCGCTACTTCCACCCGCTGTGATGTGGTTAATCTCCACGAATCCACTGGGGGGATAGGAATCCACTTTTGCTTCGCCGCCACGCAAAAATAGCTGCTTTTGCTGCCCGTAATGAGGGTAGCCCATCACGAAGAGCAAAGCGTCAAAATCAGGGTCTTCAAATGCAACATCCAGTGCTCTTACACTGTTGAGTGCCGCTAAATCGGTCAACTGGAGTAAAGCGACATCGAGAGTTTGCGACCGATTCTTGACAATAAATGAGAAATGCTTATACGGCGGCAGCCCTGACACGACCTCGTTGGATTGGTTGTTGGCAGCCAAATCGTCTAGGACGTGTGCAGCCGTCAATAGATATCCGTGCTCAGCATCGATCAGGTAGGCAGTACCAACATCCTGAACTCTGAGAACTGCGCCGTTGAAGTGCTGCTTGATGTACTGTCCTCCCACAGTGCCGCTGTTGAACCCAGTGCACACCTGTTGGGCAGAGGCAAGCTCAACACTGAGGATCAATAGGGAAAGCAGGTAACGATTCATTTCTGCGCTTTCTTAGGGTCTTCAAAAACGATCTTTATAGTTTGAGTAGCATTCTTGGCGACCTGACCGCTCAGTTCTGCGGTGATCGGTGTGATTATGGGAATCGAGACCTTGCCGTTCCCTGTAGTCTTAACTGTGAACTCCAATTCAACCGTAAGCCCAGAAAACTGTAGCGGATATTCGCTCGTCCCGCTCTGTTGAGCACCTTCGGCTGCGCTGACAATGGCGCTTTCTAAGGCTTCGGTCAGGCTTGCAGCGCCTACTTTGGTCGGATTCTCAGGGCTTGGAGGGGTTAGATGGATAGTAACCGATTGAGTCTGATCTTTTTCTCTTTTGACACCGAAAGATAAAATCCAGAGTTTTATAGTACCGCCCGCATCCTTTTCGGCGACTGCTTTAAGTGTGAGGTCGATGGAGGCAAGAGGGGGAAACTGTTTGCCCTTTAATTCTTTTTGGACGCGAATAAGGGCGTCTCGAATCTCGCCTATGACTGTCTGGATTGCGACAACATCCTTATCTGGGGGAGTTGCGTTAGCTTGGGTAGAGGCAGTCTGAGCAGACGCCATTACCGCCATCGCGAAGATTCCGATCAGAAGGTGAGCGCACGCGGTCTTCATGTGGGAATTCCTTTCTTATGCACGAATTGTTTATTTCCCTTTTAACCCGTTGGTCATCATTATTACTGCCATTGAACACTGATGGTTCCCACCGCAGCATAACCGTCCGCCAGAACGGTGCCTGTGGTTGGCCCAATCGCGAAAGTGTATTTCTTTGACAGGTGCGCGGCGGTACTCTGTAACATTCCTGTTTGACTGAAAATCGACGGTGCCTTTCCTGATAAAAGAGCTTGATGCGGTACGTCAAAATTTACAGGAATTCCTACGGTTCCCAACGACCCAAGACCGACTTGGACTGTTATCGGAATCTGATTTGGGGACGCAATGGCAACATCGTAGATGAGCCAACTAGATGGGTCACTTCGCAACCCCATATTGACTGTAATCCGTTCGGTTCGATCTCCATGGACACCATAGCTTCCAAGCCCAACCCCTCCTCCTATCGGTGTGTCACAAGAGACAGTAACAGATGGCACATCCGTGCAGGGTCTCGCGAAGCCCAAGTTGACGCAATTTAGCACCATCGTTGGGTGCGGGCCTGCTGGCCCATTTACATGTCCTGTTACTTGACCATCGAACGCGAACTGGAAATCTGCTGATTCCGTCAATCCTTGGTTCTCAGTCCAAGTCGATGAGAGATTACCTATCTGAAGATTCGCGCTCGCACTGTTTCCGCCCACAAGTTCTGCATAACCGCCGCAACCCGCGCCCCCGCCACCAGTGCGATACAACTGACCTTCCGTCGAGAGCGCGTGGAAATGAATCAGCCTTTCGCTGGGTGAAAGTTTGTTAAAGACATCGATTATAGCGTTGAGGAGGTTCCTCGACACCCATACACGAAAGTCAACATTCTTGACTTTGAGCGGAGATGTCAGGGAATCGATGCTCGTGCGCATTGATCCAATTTGTTCTTCTTTCTTCTTGATTGCAGCGTCCAGCGCCTTTGTATCAGAGTACGAAGGCAGTGGCTCGTCGATCTGATAAGGGAACACAAGTTCAGGCGTCGGATCGGAAGGCTGCATTTTCGCCGTAACAAATGCGTGAACACCATCTGACAGAAAAACAACGCCGGAGATCACAATCGAAGAATGCAGCGTCAATCCGGGCACATCAATCTCTCCATTCAGCTTCCCCGCCTGTAGTGGCACGGGCATGGGAAGATGACTCGCAGGAAACGATACTGAGAATTCCTGAGCCAGAGGGATCGTGAGATGCGGCAGTTGCTGCGCATATCCCGCCATCAAACCACTCAAAACGCTGTTAGCAAGTCTGATTAGTTCATTGGATGGAGCCTGCGACTCGATGCTTACATAAAGAGGATGGACGTATAGAAATAGGTTTGCAGGGTCTCGTTTGTCAACTCTGGGCTCAAGAACGGCGTACAGATCAGCGTCGAAGTTCAGCTTTGGGCTTTTGGAGTTAACCTGTATCTGTCCAAGTACACCGGGAAAACCATCCCGGAAATCCGTGTGGATACTGTTCACTTTCACTGTTGTTCCGCTGGGCTCCGTCAGATCAAAAGACGTTCCCGCTGCTCCCGCAAGGACGGCATTTATCGAGCCGCCCGACACAAACACTGACAAGCTATTGCGAGATTCAGGATTTGCTTGTTTCGTCAGAATGTCACGTAGGGTGACCAGATATGAGTATTCCGCATCTAGCAGACGTAGGCGTCCAGATTGTGCGCGATGATGTACATACACATAAATCCCATAACCCATCGCGGTTATGACACAAAGTATGACGACTGCTTTGACAATTCCCTTCATGTTGATGACCCCAAGTGATCGCAGTTCCAAGAATCTGGAATCCACTGTTTTGAAACAGTAAGGACTTGGTTGCGGATGCTAATTCGGGAAAAACAACCACGCAAGGGGATTGTTAGGTGGTTCGGAGAATCTTAATGTTCTGAAAATCGGACAAAAGAATCGCGGGTCTGATAAGTGAGAAAAGGTGTGCTATTATTCAAAGCCCTAAATTGGCTATCGCGACCTGCCTGAAAACGGATTGCACGGCAGCATCCGTGCCGATTGTGCTGGCTACCTCGACTGTCAATACAAGGGCGCCCAGATACTTAAACAACGATCCAGAACTGTCGTAAGAGGCACCTGTAAATGGTCGCACTCCGCCATTATGCGATTATTCGTGATGCTGCTGCTCATGTCGCAACGGCAGCTAGTGGCACCGTGGACTCACTCGCAGATAAGAGGATTGAGCAGGAACCAGCTTTTACGGATCGGATGCTGGGTCGAATTGAGTCTGTTATGGATGGGTATGCAGCGAAAGGTATACGCTGGAGTGCGAAAACCTTAACAGATCGCGGGGCGAATTCGCAGGAACGAGAATTCGGCGCAGATTTCGCAAGTGTCATCAGCATCAACCTGCCAGATTATTCGGCCAATAAAGGCTTCCTCGCTCAGGCGAAGATGGTTGAGGCCGATGCTTGGGTTTCGCGAGGCGAGATCGCCAGAATGGTCTCACAGTGCGACCTAATGCTCCAGTACACCCCGGATGCATTCCTTTTCCTATACGCATTGGAGGGGATATCTGTAGTCCCGGCGATCTCCGTCGTTAGCAGTCATTTCAATAATCCGCACGAACTCTATGCGAGGAGCATCAGCCGATTTTACGAAGAGCACTTCGAGTGCTTCATTGGCGATAGAACAATCTCGACTCCCGATCCCGATATGCTCGACAATCTTCGAGAACGATTCAGGGCGCGGGCGCTGTTGTACTTGTCTGCGGAACAAAGACCTACTCTTCAATAAAAACAAAGAGCAACGTGAGAACTCGTTTCATTGCCAATCGTGAATTGTGGGACACACTTCGTGAACGACTCAAAGCAACGAAGGGTGTACGTGCAGCCGTCGCGTATTTCGGGCGGAACGGCGCAACTTTATTTCCGTTGAAGAATGGGGATTCGATTGTTGTTGATATGAGCCTCGGTGCGGTTCGCCAAGGCATAACCGATCCACGATCTGTCAGAACTCTGTGGAGACGAGGGGTCTCCGTCTTCAGCCGCCCATCATTACATGCGAAATTCGTTATCGCGGGCCGGACGTTGATCGCTAGTTCGGCGAATGTTTCGCGCAACTCGAATGAAATCCTTGATGAAGCGGGCATCATGACAACCGATCCGGCTGCGGTTCAAAGAGCAAATGACTTCTTTGAAAAGCTTTGTACGGAACCAGTCGGCGCGAAATACATCTCTGAGTGCATCAAGCAGTATCGCCCTCCCAGATTCAAACCTGCTGTCGAGCGGGCTGCCCGCCAAAGCCGTTCGCACCGGGTATCTGAAGCAAAGTTGTGGTTCGTAGGCGGGTTGGTTTCGCTTGAGCTTTCCGATAAAGACAAAGCATCAATGCAACGACTAGAACGACGGATTGAGAAGAAGCTAAAGAATCCGGCTGCTACTGAGATCAGGTGGATTCGATATGGCAAGAGACCGAAGTTCCTTCGAGCGATTCGTTTGGGCGACTGGGTTGTCGATTGCATGAAGGATGGGAACACTCGCGAGGTCGGCCCGCCCGCAAGAGTTTTGTCCGAAGAGCAGTGGTTATCCGCTCGTGGGAAGAAGCACTCTGTACTGATGTTGGAATCCCCTAAGCACGGCGAATCGATGACGCTCAATCAATTTCGCAGGAAAGTCGGGGCGTTTGAGAGAACGCTGGATCACCCCAGCCCAAGAACAAAACCCATACAGAATAATGACCATGCTGACCGCATTCTGCGCTTGTGGAAGCCCAACGGTAAGATCGCGAACTAAAGCCTAGATGTAGAACTTGAACTTGGGACTGCGCTCGGTAACAGTTGGATTTGACACCAAAATCTCTCCCACTGCATCCGAAAACCCAATGGTGACAGGCTCGGAATCCCCGAACCTGCAAGCGTTGTAATTCAGTTTGGTCAGAGACAGTACATCGCGAGCCACTTGCTCAATCGCAGCATCCCCATGCTGGATGTCAATTCTCAATGGAACCGGGGCTTCCCATCCGGGGTACGTCCTGAGGCGCGGCACGAACCCCGACGCCCACAAGTACCCGCGTCTTGTGCCCGCAGGCAGAAAAGTGCCACGCAGCAGCGGACGGGTGCCTTCTCGATAGCACCGCAGCCCTGAAAAATCTTTCCTGATCCGAATGCCTACCAGCTTTACGCCCGGTGGACATGCCGTTTGGTAGCCATCAAATTCCTCCGCATTGATGCTTGAACGACTGTGAAGAAAAATTTCCTTTAACGGTTTGCCTTCAAGTTCTTGGTAAGTTTTCAATGTTCCAGCCAGCAGCTTATTCGCGGCGTCCGGTGACAAATGGAACTGGTTCTTGACCGGGGAATACCACGGGCCGTACTCGCCGAGGAATACCACGCCGTCACCTGAATCCAAAAACATTAGACCAGCGCAACAAGCAGTTCGGCTTTCCACAGTTGGGTCTGTTTTCCGAAAGACGATCCCCACATAGCAGACGCCCTCACGCGCACTTGCAAGCCTCCACGGTTTGCCTCCGGCTTTGTAGTACATAGTAGTGAGGATGTTCCATGCCAAATCCGAAGGTGGTGACTGGAATCTCGGCCACTTCGTGGGATCAACTTCCAGCCTCGACTCTCGGATTATTTGGATGGGCACCCCAAACTGCATTGAGCGAGCCTTCAGTTGGCGGCGAAAATCCACAGAATACTGGTATATGGCGGGCTCGTAGCTGTCGAAAAAATCTGTTTGACCGCTGGCGCGTAGTGTTCTTTCCCTTCTGGACGTGCCCTCACCAACTGCACCCGGCACGTAAGACTCAGGACGACAGTTCCGCCAAACGATGTCCGGCACGATGCAAACGAGAACACCGAACTGTTCGTCCCGCTTTTTTGTCTTCTCGATGCAACTCAAATATTGATCTACGACACCAGCAGCCCTCTTGTTCGGGTCTTTGAGCATTGAAGAGTTCTTGAGTTGCTCGGCGTCTAGTTCGCAGACCCAAGTGGGTTCTCGTGGCAAGTCAGAGCAGAACGCGGCTTCAAATCCCGGAAATACAGGCCAAAGGTTCGTATCAAGATCATTCCCCGGATAGATGGCGCTTCTCGCGACCCTGCACCATCGAGTGAACTGCTCAATTCCACTCGGCGTTGCAATGACGCCGATTGCCAAGTTTTGTGGGTGGACGGAAATCTCGATGCCATACGGCCCGAAGAGAGATAGACCATCGTGCGGGTCTTCCAAGCATTGGTGGTGCCGGAATTCAAGCCGTGGTTCTTCCAACAAAATTGCCTTACTGTTCATTCTCGCCTTCCTGTTTTGGCTCTTCTTCCTCGTCCAGAGTCAGCACGGATTCTTCTGTTTCCTCTAGCTGTTGCACAAGCAGGGATTCATCGAGACCGAAACCGATGTCCACAGTTACTGGAGAGTTCAAAACGATCATGTTCTGCAACTCGCCCCCGTCAATCTGGATTCTGGGATTATCTCCGCTGAGGAACTGAAGGACTGCCAGCGTGCGGGAAAGCCATTCGTAGTTCCACCATGTACGGCAAATGCGCTTCCTTCGACGTAGTGCGGGTTTTTGTTCAAGTGGAGTACCGCTGAGCGTTGTCAAGAGAAGGCGCACCCTGATTTGGACAAAGTGCCCAAGGTCGTGATCGAGCCAGACTTTCAGATACGGTGCAAGGTGATAACGGCAAGCCTCTCTACCAGTAAGGGTCTTGAAGTTGCGAACACCGACCGACCGAACCCAAGTGCGACTGCCGTCATAACCCGTAAACGGGAGCCGATTGTTGGGAAGCAGAGAGTCAGGAAAATAGCATGCAGCCCCATCGGGCGTGAGTTTCAAACCTCTCGATAGGCAGAGAGACCGCAATGACTGGTTGAAGACGTAAACCGCAGTTCGGCGGACATTGATGTCGCTGCTCCGGGCTGCTTTCCAGTCTGTGATCTTGCCCCGTACTTTGAGGCGATAACGCTCAGCGAGGTCGGGCGGCGGATACACAAACGACCAATGGATGTTTCCTTCAGTGGCATTCGGCCAGAGCTTCAATAGTTCTACACGCTCCTCATCGGATACGCTCGCTTCCATCTCGAAACGGTATATGTCGGTCGGCAGTTCGGTGATTTCGGCAATGTTTCCCCAGAGTCGCTCTTCTTTCCGGCTGACGAGCTTCTTTGCATCAAACCAACTGGCAGCCGCAGAGCGCCCTTCAACAAAGGTTCTTGGAGCATCAGACTTCTGAAGCAATGTCAGCAATTGTGCCAGACCCTCGGCCCAACTGAGGTGGAAAGCCACGAAGGTCAGGTCAGAGACCATCCAGTCGAGGTCAGTAGGGCTACGCCCATCGAGGTTAAGGGGGATAAGGAAATTCTCGTTCCTCTGTCTCGCCAGATTCAGGGCAAGTGTGCGTTCCTTCAGGGGATTGGGTTTGCGGATTGAGTGTCGGGAAAGAACGGCTAACAATCGGAATGTGCCACTCTTTATCGCGTCGTCGATGTCCTTGGGATATGATTCACCGCCCAGCAGCTTAAAACGGTCGCACCAGACTTTGTACCCTTCGGCAGTGAGCCGAAGCGCAAGCCATTCCGCGAAAGGCCAATCTTCTCCGGCATAACTGATGAAAAGATGGTCGCGTGTGCTATCGGATTGCACCTTGTCGTTCAACGGTTTTCAGCGAATATAGTCGATTCCAACTGTGTTGTGTTCCAGCCCTTCATGTCTGCCCATTCGAGGATTGCCGTCATATACCTACAATAAGCAGCGAAGGTCTTGCCACTCCAATCCTGCGGTCGTTGACCCGGTGGAATATTGATTCTGAATCCCGGCCACACGTAGGCGAGGATCACGGCGTTGTCGATTGGTACTGGCGGGTCTTTCTCAAAACCCAACGCTCGACACAAAAAGTGCAGCGTCTTTGAAGTCATCACGGGTGTCCATGACAGGCCGTTGACCAGCAAGTCCCACGACTGCTGGATGGAAGAGGTTTTCGTAATCGACTGGGCGCACTGATCTAGGGTGTCAACGATATGTTGAAGACTGTGGCTCCGATAAATGTATTTGTTTTTGGTTCTGGTCATAGTGCCCCAGCAAATGGTCAGAGCGACTGCTTGCAGATAGTGCGACACCTTGAGTTCATCAATGATTTGAGTGGGGCTGCATAGCAGATTGGCTGACGTAAAAACGTCCCCCGGTTTCAAGCGCGTCTGAAAATCCAGTGCCATAACTGCCGATCCGGGGTCTTGAGCTATCGGAGTGGCCGAGTAGACAGGCAATGGGTACTTACGTGCCGCCGACTTGGTTGGATTGTCAAGTTGCCAATTCATCCGAATCCTCTCTGTATCGCAAGCGGCACCATTCTATGCCTCCCTCACTTGTTCCGCGTATGCAACCCGATCCTCTGCTGAGCGCGAAGAAGGCGCTCGCCGCCGACTTCTCAAGTGCGACGGTACGCGAGATCAGCTATGACGAAGCCAAGAACGTAATTCTCGCCAATGAATGGCTGGGAAACGTGGTGACGACGGAGTTTTCCCACGGGCACTACTTCGGTGAACATTTGGCTGGTGCGGCATTACTTGGGCGCACAGCGGAAACGCAGGTCTCAATTTCAGTCTCCGGTGAAGAACATGCGCACGATTTACAATGCCCTGCGGGAGCAGACAGATGCCCACCTTAGAGGCGACACTGAATCGTCTCGCTGTGACCTTCACAGCACGAGACATAATGACAGGAAATCTCGATCTGGTTTGCGGTGCGAACGAACGGGACGCAGCCAGCAAATTGGATGCTAACCCCGACTTTGACGTAATTCCGATTCAGCGCGATGGAAGGCTCACAGGCTACTTGCTGCGCGAGAACCGCACAATGAAGCGGATCACCGCCAGCGATCTTATCAGTGACGGCACTAGTCTTCTCGATCTTGTCGATATCTTGGAAAACCGTCCGTTTGCCTTCGTGCTGAGCCGCGAACGAATACAGGGATACTTGCACTTCTCGGACTTGAACCATCAATTGGTGAAGTTGACCTTCTACGTAATTCTCGAAGCAATAGAGAGAATGGCACTGAATGCCATCCGTGGAAGAGACGACCGCGAGTCGCTGAAGAGAGACATAGAGCCGATGCGCTTCAAGCAGATCGAGGAGGCGTATGACCGAGCCGGGAAAGCTGCCCGTAGCCTCGTAAGTTACCTGAATCTGTCCGACCTGCTTCGACTCGCTGGCAAAGCAGGTGCAATCCACATTGAGGATAGCGTCATTAAGGAAATGAAAACAGTGCGGGACGGAGCGGCTCACGTGACGGAAAACCTCGTCTCTACCTACGATGATGTTCCCAGATTGGGTCGCGTTAAAGAGGAATGCCTGAGAGTGCTGGGCACATCCTGAGGCATGATTGAATTCGAAAAGCACTCAATGAAGGACTCGCGTTCCGTTCTTGCTGCCTCACTCCTCGCGGATGCTCCAAACGGATGTGCTCAAGAACCCTTCACTCTTAATGACCGAGCCCGCTCGATCACCTTCTGCGTTTCCGTCAAGATGGCTGACTTCAAGCCAGTGACATGGAGGGCAAGCTTAGCTCTGGTCGCTCCGACATAGAATGAGGCTCGCCCTGCCTCATCCTCCCTGAACAAATCCGCCCCCGCGAGAAAGACGACGTATGCGTCATAGCCTTTGGCTCCATGCACCGTGGAGAGCGTAAGAGATTTCTCCTGAAAGATAAAGGTATCCCTGTCTCCGTCTTTTCCAAAAGGCTTGACGAAATTCAGCGGATATTCCTTACCAAGTCGCGCTCGAATCATGTCACCCAAGTCTTCGAATACGAGAGGATAGTTGAACAAAATCAAGATGTCCTGCGGGCGGACTTGTTCCGTGCATAGCAATCGTTGAAGCTCAGCCGCAAGCCATTCTTTCTCTTTTTGACGAGATGCAAACACCTGCACACTGGGATATTCCCCTGTGCGCTCAGCAAAGCCAACTTTGTAAAAACTCCCAACTTCTTCAACCAGTTCGGCTTGTCGCAGGTATCCAACGTCAGCGTACGTCTTTAGCTTCACCTTGGTTTCGGCAGTTGATTCAGAGCCGAGCAACACATTGAAGGCAGTCTCTACTATCTCCCTTGTGTTCCGGAAACATTCCTTCATGACCCTTGCACGGTCGCCTCGCTGGACATCGATGCCGACCTGCCTCCAATTAGGTCGCTGACGTCCGTATAGGTTCTGCGCGTCATCGTAGAAAATGACAAGATTCTTCTCCCCGGTCTTCTTGTCGGTTTTCAGAAGGCTTAGCAGAAGCTGGAATTCTTCAGGTTCGAAATCCTGTCCTTCGTCCACGAAAATAGCGTCGTAAAGAAGTTCGTTCCCGCATTCCGGGTGTTTCAGCAAATAAGACTGAATTTGGTTGGTGTACCGAACAGCACGTTCTGAAGCATTGTCGTCCGTCTTTATGTTGATGTATGACAAGTCAGGACTTCTTTGATAGGTTACTTTGCGCATCAGGCTGTTTAGGTGACCCACCCAGAGGATGTCTGCTGATGGTATTTCCTCAAATGTCTGCTGCGTGTATGCGTCCTTGATTTTTTGCCTCAAAAAGGGAACGAGGGCGCGGTTGAAGCAGATCACGGCGACTTTGAGATGCTCATCCTCGAAGTCATCAAACAAAACGGGGTTCGCGTTCTTCTGCCGATTCAACAATCGTGCGACGAGGTTGGCGAGCACTACAGTCTTTCCACTTCCGGCCACCCCACGAACTAGCCGTGGGAATCCGCCGATTGGGAGCCTTGACAGTTCCGACTGCTCGGTCGAGAGATACTTATCCATCACAGCCATCTCGTCGATGACCGAGCCTAGAGAGGTTTCGACAATTTCGGGGCGGGCTTCACGAGAATCGTTAATCGTCGCCGAGTCTCCGAAGACTTTCCTTACGGTTTCGATTTGCCCAGGCGTTAATGGGCGACCTTGATGGCGAGCTACTAGGGTCTTGAGCTTCGCTTTCAAAAAATCAGGAGACAGTTCTTCTTTGAGCAGCAAGACCTCCGTGGGAAAACTGGCGGCAAAGCCCCGATTTTTCCACTCGGTCTGTGTAAAATTTGGCAGAACCACAACCGCATGGAACGCGGGCGTCGAAGCGCCTTGTCCACTCGCACGCTCGACTTGGTTCTTGATGTCGAACATGGATTGCTCGGCTTGGCGAAAGGCGTTCACAGGTCGTATGAGACCGTCCCTTCGCACAAAGAGGCTGCCCGCTTTCACCGAGTCGATATTGCTGGACGAGTATCCTTTTACCTCGAACACGACAACCCCAAGCTCAGGATGGCAAAGGACAATATCCGGAGGACGCCGTGTATTTCGTGCAGTGCAAGGTTCGATGTAGATGAACCCTGCTGGGGAATCCCCGAATGACCGGATGACCGCTACTACTGCGACAGCCTGCGCTTCGTTCTTGATATCATCCTGTCCGATTACAAGAATCTTGGCGGTACGTATGGCGCGAGTGACTTCAGGCCATTCGGACGTGGGGAACTCTATATCTGCGCTCATGCAAGCCGCCGTCTAGCGGCTTGCTCTTCCTCTACCGATGTGCTCGGTTTTCTAGGTGTTGAGGTCAGAGCTACAGGAATTCCGTAGAGTTTCGTTGCGGGCATACCACAAGCGGGGCAATAAAGAGCGTCACCGCGATCAATCCAAAAGCTTTCGTGCAAGAGTCGTCCACACTTCTCACAAGCGGCAAAGTCCATAGCACATCTCCAGACGAATGAGCTTTAGCGAAGAAAGATCACAATTCGTCGCAGCGCAGCAGGCTGCTTCGCGCACGCGATCCAGAACGTAGCATCCTAGCTCCGTCCGGACGCATGTGCAAATCTTAGTCGAGGCCGCGACCCCCAAGATGTGACTTCCGTCACGGCATGGTTTAGATGTAGTCGTGGAGCACCGGAGTGCCGGATCATTGTTGAAATCGTGAACTGATCTATGGGATAAGGCGACAGTACCCATAGATCAATGTTCAGATCGAGGCGAAATCGTTATGAGACAGGACGAATTTCAGAAGCGGACAAAGCAGTGGTTGTCTAGGTACAAGCGGGAAGTATTAGGGGTGGAGGAAGACGGGCTATGGCGGAATGGACAACCTTATCCGCATATCCTACCAAAGAAGGAACAATGGCTAAATATCCTGCCGAGCTTCCGAGATGAGTTTTGGAAGTGGCTTCGGGAACAGCACACTCAGTTTGGCGTAGATTACATCCGCCTACATCGAGATTTCCATCATCTGAACTCTTCGCAGGCGGTCTGTTTTAATCTGTTCTTCCCGCTGATGATAGCGAACCCGCAGGGTCTCCCTCCTCTGCTTTCCGTTTTGGGAATGGATGGCGTACCCGATCAGGGAGGTCATTGGGAATCGACCCGATTCGAGTTCCAGCCCGTCGCCGCAGAAGGCACTTGCATAGATTTCTCGCTGCTCTTGAAATCAGGCACTCGCGTGAATTTCGAGGTCAAATACAGTGAGAGCGAGTTTGGCTCAGCGGAACCGGACGACTCGCACTTGGCAAAATTCGAACGAGTATACAAAAGTCGGCTGGCAGGAAGATTCGCTGAGCCTTTTTGCCGCGCCGACCAATTCTTGAAGCATTACCAGATCGCGAGAAACATTTGGTGCCTCGCCGAAGATGGCGAGGATTTTGCTGTTTTTCTCTTCCCCAAAGCGAACATGTGCCTGAGACAAGCGGAGGAGACGATCAGAGCGTGCGCGGTCGAACCATTCCGGGCGCGAGTCCGCATCGTGTATCTGGAAGACCTGATTGTCGGACTCAACGCAACGCTGCAACCGGACGACACGACGCTTCGGGAGTGCCTTGAGGAGTTCCGGTTGAAGTATTTTCCGGAGTTGAGCTTTGGACACAGCGAAGGCGCAAGTTGACCGTCTTGCCCCTCCGTTCGGAACCCGTCGAGTATGACTTTTTCAGGTCTTTAACCGCTTTTTCCGAGTGCCCCCGCGTCTTGCCTACAACGCCATCTAAGTACCTACCGATTCTGAATGGGCTTCTACCGGAACTTCAGCGATGACTGGAACAAGCTCGACCTTAGATTCCTCCGGCGCGGATTGCTCAATTACGGCCTGCGCTGGCTTGGCAGGGTTGAGTATCAAAATCCCCTGCTGGATGACGCGACGTTCCACTCCCTCGAATGAGGCGGTCAGCAGATCGATAAACTTATAGGCGCTCCCGGTTGTGCGCAGAAGCTTACGCAGCTTTGGGGCGAGCTTGTCGAACAAGCTCTGGATTTCGGCGTCGGTTGGTTCAGAAAATTGCGCGGTGAGGCGATTTCGATCTGGGTTGAGGAAACGTTCGTATTTGCTGACAAGTCTGTCCGCCGTTGCGCGAGGAATGCGTTGTGCTCTCAGCCAACCGCTCCATTCGCCGCCACGACCCGGACGAACGAGAAGCTGTTTCATTTCCGAGAGACGCTTTCCCAACTCGCTGCGCACGGAGCGAAACTCCTGTGTCTCCTGCTTGATCGCCGATTGGCAATCCTGATGCACCTGCCACAGTTGAACAATTTCGGAGGTCAAAGCTGCCTCGGCCTGTGATTCCCCGTCAGGTTGCGGAGTATCTGGCTCCGGGGCTTGCGGCGGAAGCTCCGATAAGGATGGTGCCGGACCCTCTCCGACCGGGGGTTCTGGAATAATTGATTTCTGAATCTGTTCCGCTGTTTCCATGATGATCGCCTTTTTATGGTTAATCTGTTCACGGAGCAAATTGCACGGCTGTCGACGCAAGTTGCTCCTGCATAAGCAATTCGATAGTCAGGAAACGTGAGCGCGGGCGATCTGAATTATTGGGGGATCAAGGGCCGGGGTGAGTCGTGCCAGTTCACCTTGTAAACTCCAGTTGCTCCAGTACGTCTTCACCACGTGCAAGCGTTGCACGGTGCAACTCTTCACCCAGCATTTGCTTGGCTTGAATAGTGCGCAGCCATTCCACATTACGGCGAACGTTATCGATACCGCCGCTCAGAAGTTTCTTGGCGTCTAACTCGTCATCTTCAGTCCAGAGAGCAAGCGTGGCGTCGTCGAAATACCACGAGAAGTAGTTCATGGGGTTGGCTTCGGCTTCCTTGCGCCACTCCTCAAATGCATCCATGTGATCGGTGCCCTCGGTGTAGAAGCCTAGTACCCACTCAATACGCTCTTCGGAACCGGGGCGGCGGTACAACTCATGTCCCTTATCGTTACAGAGCACGAGAACCATCAGCGATGTACCATTCGCCGGAATCACATTCTTGAGCGTGTGCGGTTTGATCTTCTGGTTAAAGAGCCCCGTGACCTCGACCTGACCGCAGACTTCACCCTGCTTGCGCGGGTCAATCGGCAAGCTCACGGGCTCAAGGTGAGTGCCGCCGTCTTCGCCATCCTGAACGACGGCCCAAGCGATGACGCGCAGTTGTTCAAGCTTTACCGTGTATCCCTTCATAGTTCCTCCAAATCTTGGGAAGGCGGCTCTTCGCCGCCGTTCCCTTCGGCGCAGCCAGACCCGAAGCTCCTCGTTCCGCAATCAAATCTGTCCACACTTACTAGATACTGACTTTTCACCGAATCTGGCGCTTTGTTGCAACAAAAAGAACGGCAGGTTCTGCCGCTCCTGCTTTCGCTGCTTGGGCGAGGTCACCTGTTCCCCGATCTTTTGAGCTACCTCTTCGGGCCGGGAGTTGGGAATGATGCGCTTCATGTTTGCCTCCAAAATCGTTAGGCGTTCCCCATGTAAGGGGGGCGAGATTTGTGGTGTGAAAACAGGTGGTGCCTAACCTGATGCCTATACACGAAAGGTACTTAATTACTTACTTACTTTCATATATATACAAACTTCCTCATCTCGCCCCCTACATAGCGAACCTGCTTTTTGCCTAACGCCAAAACCAAGCCTTTCGACCCGAAGTTAGGCATTTTTAGGCATTCGAGCCAGCCTCACCCACTCGCTGTGGACTTCCAAGTCTTTGAATTTCCCCTTGTCATCCAGAATCTCGGTCGTCCAGTACGTGAGGATGCCGCCACGCACCAGAGCATTGATGGTCTTTTCAATGTCGAGACCCTTCAAATGCCAACGCCCGTCGTTTGCCAGTTTCTTCCAGAGGAAGTAGTGGTGCTGCTTACCATCCTCTTCAATGATCTTCTCGAACTTTGCCCGCTTCGGATTGATGCCGCCTTCCTTCTTGATCCGGGCAAGGCGCTTCTCAAGTTCGCGGATGACGGTGTCGTTGAATTCGCCTTGGGTAGTTTTCTTGGCACGCGATGGTGTGAATGTGAGACGAATCTGCGTCTGCCATTCCATGAAGGCCACGGCGAAATCCCAATCGCTTTGCTCAATCAGGCGGTGCTCGTTCAGCAAAGCTGTCAGGATGGCGATCTTCTGGATATGGAACGTATCACGCCCGGACATATTCTTGACCGGGTTCCATTTGATGAATTGCCGCTCCACGCCGGGTGCCCATCCCTCGACCACGCGCTTGCGGAGCCGGGACACGAGCGTGTCCACCTGCGTGCATTTGAAGTTAAGATCACCGTCACCGTCACCGGATTCGTGGTTGAAAGTGTGGAATTCCTTCGGGACACGCCAGTTGCGCGTGCGACGGCGGTCAAAGCGTTCCTCAGAGAAACCAAAGATGAAGCGACTGCTGGTCCCGTGCGTGGATGACTCGCCGAAAGCACGGCGGAAATCATCCTCGTCAATCTCCTGATCGCCGACTGGGAGTGCGGTCACCCATGAGATGCGGCAGTTGACGGTTTGAATGTAGCGGTTCTTCGAGTCGGCATACGTTTTTTCGTTATGGTCGTAGTACCACTGCATCGCTTGCAGCACGCTAGAAGTTTCGCCCTTGCTTTTGTTGAGCGTATCTTCTAGTTCGTAAGTAACGATGACCTTGTAGCGGTCACCCTGAAGCCGCTTACCTTTGTTCTCCGGATCAGGTTTGTCACCGACCAGCATGGCAATGCTGCGCTCCCCGGATGGGGCGTAGCGATGCACCAGTTTGTTGTCATCAAACAAACCGAACACGGATAGAGCCCGGTCTATTGCGCTATCCTTACCAGCGCCCACGAGTGAGAGCAGGCAGCCATACTCGTTGATGCGGCAACCGTCCATGGTGTCCGTCGTCGGAATGCCGGACGCGATGATAAGTATCGCAGGCGCGACGAGACCCGGTGAGAGCCCACCTTCGCATGCCAGATCGACCATCTTCTTGAACTGACCTTCCGGGATCGCCTCATACGGGAATCGCAATTCCGGGTAGCGAAGTTTCTGCTGCTCCTCCCCCTCCTGCTCTGGGGGCATGTCCGGCAGTGGCTCCGGCACCTTTACCGGATCATCCTTCGCCCACTCTGGAGCATTGCCGCCCCAACGTTGGTGGACGATAGCCGGGTCGTCAATCTCATAAATGTAGCCGTCCCACGGTTCATAGCCCTCGACCAACTCTTCCATTTTGTCGATGTACTCTTCTGCACTTAGTGTGGTCTCGGTCGGATTGCAGCGATAGATGAAGGTGTCGCCGTCGAAGATGAATTTGCACAATGCACCCCGGAGTGTGGTCTTGCGTGCGGGTTTCTCGCAGAAGTTGCACTCGTCCGGGACAAGGAAGTAGGACTTGCGAATCCCTTTACCGACCAGTTCGCGTATTTCGCCGTGGGCATAAATACTGATCTGCTCATTCTCCGCGAATTTCTCTTCGTCCCATGTCTGGTGAAAACGAATGCAAACGGGCTTGCTGCTGCGGTGCTCGGTCGTGGTCTCAGCGTTCTCGATCAGCCACTTCTCGAAGTCCGGGTCGATCCCCGTGCGCGTGCCCGTGAATGGAGCGTGCGGTTCGTAGTAGCCGTCCGTCTTGCGTGGATCACCATAGCGGTGCGCGGTTGGAGCGGCAACCGGGGAAGCTGCAAGTTTTAGTTCCAGAATCTTTCCGGACTTTTTGTCGCCCTTGACCCGATAGATGTTAATGATGTTCTTCAGCTTCGACATCTCCGGCGTGGCAATGCCATAGTCGTGTTCACCACCGCTCGGCGTAGATACTTTGTAATAGCCACAGAGCCAGTCCGAGTTGAAGCCCTTCGCGATGCAGGCGTCGAAATCGTCAATATCAATGGCAAAACCAGCATCTCGCATCGCGACCATGGCAAGGCCCTTACCTTCTTCGAGCCACTCATAGATGAGCTTCTTATCGCGAGTCGCGTCGGTCTGCCACGCACCCATGCGTGGGCTAGATGAGCCGGGTGGACACCATGCGAAATGAAATCCGGCATCAGCAAGTTCGCATATCAATTGGTAGTCGATCTGTTTGGCCTGTGGCATTGTCCTCACTCCCGGCGTTGGGCTGGTGGAATGAGTCACCAGCCCGGAAAAACGCCGACCTGTACCCGCCGTCGCGGGACCCTACTTACTTAAATACTGTCGGCAGCGGGGTGTTTTACACTGAGCACCCTAATTTTTTTGGCTCAATCGCCCCGATTCGGGGGATACCATGCCGCCGCCGAAACCTTTACTGCGCAATCCCCAATTTGCGCAGGGCATCCTCGCTCTCGCGCAGATCGACTTCGAGTTGGTGTTTGAGGAATTCAGCTTCATCGATCTCCAGTTCGAGGGTCGGCCAATCAAAGTTGTCGTCGCTCAGTTTGTCGAGGATTTGGCGAATCTTCTTCTGCCGATCCGTCTCCTGCCGCAAGAGCAACTGCTGGAGCATTGCATAGCCTTCAGCATCAATCTCCATCGGCTTGGTTGCTGATACATAGCGTTCCAGTTTTTTCACTGCTTCCTTGAGGCGCTCCCACTGTTCGAGGGGCGTTCCCGGTTGGTTGATGGACTCCCTGATTTCCCGTAACTGCTCTTCAGTTGGCGGGATCGTGTCTACTACGGTTCCATAGCAACTCACTGTCTTTTGCATACGACGGAGCCTCCTTTGCTCCTGCACCGCTGTGTGTAGCCGCCGTTGTGGTCGTTCTGGTGCCACAGGTCAACAAAAGCGCCCGTGAAGCACAGACACGTGACCGAACGATCAGCTACGTTGAGTTGTTGAGATTAAGAAGCGCAGCGGAAAAAGCCGCTTTCGCGCTGGTATTTACTTTTCAGGACGGGGCGTCCTGTCTTGCGGCTTGACCACTCTTTCGCCGCTCACTGGCTTGACTTGGAGTCTGCCTTGGAGTCCGTGCAGCGCACGGTAACCAACTCTGATCCTATAGCAACCTTGCCTCCGTGACAATATTCCGGCTGCCGTGGCGACATAACCTTGGGAACATCTCGGAAGTAACCGGGTAACATCGCACAAAGGCTGGTGATGGTAGATCGGTCTCGGGCGAGCACGCGACAACTAAGGCGCTCTCAGACCGCTAGTCCTTTATCTTGGACCGAAGAAACTTTAGCAAGTTCGTGCCGCTGATGCGCAGCTTTCTCTTCCGCCGCTTGTATCGGTAGGTCGGCGTTCCCAGATCGATAACGCCTTTCATCTTCGGCATGAGACCCAACGCTGCGTCATAGCTTACATTGAGGATCGCGGCGACCTCGGTCGGGGCGTAGTTCTTCTCCGGCTCAATCTTGATCGTCTGCTTGCGCATCCGCTGCTTGTAACCGTGGCGTCCAGTGTTGCTGATCAGTTCGTAGATGTCCCTCCCGACCTTGCGCAGATCGGCTTTATCATGCTCGGCGCGTTCGATGCCGAATGGCATCAACGATTGGTCGCGAGTGCTCATCTTTTTTTAAATATGCTGTCCCTAAAACTGTCCCAAGAAAATGCGAAACAGCCGAAACCCACGAAATAGTCGAAATCTTTCCGCACGCATTTTCAACTACTTACGTGTTTTCAACAAGTTACGGAAGTGCTTCGGAGAACGAGTCCTACCTGAGGAGCCATTCTTTTCGTACTTTAGAAAGCCACACCTGCCGGTTCCTGAGAGACACCTGCACGCGGGTGAATCTCGTTTTTAAACCAGAGCTTGCCGAAAGAACTCCCGGCTGGTTTTGCCGTCCTTTTCGAACGAGCCTTGACCCTCGATCGAAATTCCTCCCGAGTAGCGAGTTTTCTTCAGATAACCAAAGAACGCGGAATAATGATCGTCTTCCACTCGATCGCGCGGCCACACGCGGCCATGCGGATTGGCGAAGTGCAGGTGCACGATCTCGCGTTTCC
>Ga0335069_10001356_pt1 | contig 39631 bp, 33 predicted proteins | sample Lox_Sample_11_FD_206714 | JGI IMG/M metagenome (GOLD analysis project Ga0335069, IMG submission 206714) | Soil microbial communities from Loxahatchee National Wildlife Refuge, Florida, United States - Lox_Sample_1.1 | ecosystem: Environmental > Terrestrial > Soil > Wetlands | place: USA...
CCAAACGTCACGAGTCTGCCTTCGAGAACTCTTCGTCGCATATGTTTGAAAATCTTGCCAAAGCGATGAAGTCGCTGCTGATGAAAGCCGATCGCGTACTCGACAATCCGCCATACAACCTGGTCATTCACTCTTCTCCAGTGCAGGACCCGACCAGCGAGCACTATCACTGGCACATCGAATTCATGCCCAAGCTGACCAAAACTGCAGGATTCGAGTGGGGTACAGGCTTTTACATCAATCCGACACCGCCGGAAGAGGCGGCGAGATTTCTCCGCGAAGCCAGCATTGAGGAGGCGGTTCCTGTCTCTGTGGGATAACACCTACGCGGTTGGAGAACCTAGCGCGGCGAACGCCGCGCTTTTGTTTTAGGCCGATTGACGGCTGCGCCGCGCGTCACTAGCATGGCACCCATCATGCGAAACGCAAGCGGCTCAGCACTTGTCCTGTTTTCCTTGGTTATCGGTGCTGCTGCCCAGTCGAATCTGATCGCGAATATTCCCGGCCGCTCCACCACCAACCTCAACGGCCCCTGGCATTACATCGTAGACCCCTACGAGACCGGCCTGGGAGAACGCTACTACGAAAACGCCAAACCAAAGAACAAAAGCGACCGCATCGAATACGACTTTGACCGTTCTGACACACTCAACGTACCCGGAGACTGGAACACGCAGCAGGAGCGGCTTTTCTTTTACGAAGGACCTGTCTGGTACGAAAGATCGTTCACCCATTATCACAATGAACATGCGCGCGAGTTCCTGCATTTCGGCGCGGCCAACTATCTCACGCGTGTCTATCTGAACGGTACGAAGCTGGGCGAGCACGAGGGCGGCTTCACGCCCTTCACCTTTGAAGTCACAGCGCATCTACGTGAGGGCGACAATTTCGTGGTGGTCGAGGTGAACAATGCGCGCCGGGCCGATGCTGTTCCATCCCTGCGCACCGATTGGTGGAACTTTGGAGGACTCACGCGCGACGTGACGCTCGTGCAAGTGCCTGAGGTCTTCGTGCAGGACTATTTCATCCAGCTGGCGCCCGGCTCCCTCGGTGAAGTCGCGGGTTGGATACAAATGAGTGCCGACTCCGGTGCCCAGTCCGTCACGCTCGAAATCGCGGAAGCCGGGATCAAGAAAGTCTTGACCACGGATTCTCGTGGCCACGCCGAGTTTCGTTTCCCGGCAAATCTTTCTCTGTGGTCGCCGGAAGACCCAAAGCTCTATGACGTCACGATCAGCGCGGGCTCCGATCGCGTGCGCGATGACATCGGCTTTCGGTCTGTGCAGGTGCGGGGAACCGAGATACTGCTCAATGGCAAGCCCGTCTTCCTGCGCGGCGTTTCTCTGCATGAGGAAGCCCCCATCCACACTGGCCGCGCTTATAGCCCCGAAGATGCCCGGACATTGTTCAACTGGGCGAAGGAACTGGGCTGCAATTTCGTCCGCCTGGCGCATTATCCCCACAATGAAAATGAGATTCGTTTGGCCGACCGAATCGGCCTGCTCGTATGGTCGGAGATTCCAGTCTATTGGGACATCGACTGGCAGAATCCTGCCACGCTCAACAATGCAAAGAATCAACTGCGGGACATGATCACTCGCGATCGCAACCGCGCCGCCGTGATTTTCTGGTCCCTCTCGAACGAAACGCCGGTCGAATCAGCTCGTCTCGAGTTCCTCAGGCAACTCGCTCAGGATGCCCGCGGACTCGACTCGACCCGGTTGGTCACGTCCGCCTTGAACCACACCGAAAGACTCGGTCCGAACCGCCGTTCACTGACCGACCCCTTGGGACGATTTCTCGATGTGCTTGGACTCAACGAATATGTCGGCTGGTACGAAGGCAAGCCCCAGGATGCCGAGCAGTTGGAATGGCTGAATCCCTGGCAAAAGCCGCTCCTCATTACTGAATTCGGTGCTGACGCTCCGTTCGGCAATCACGGGGATGTGGATACGCGATGGACCGAGGAGTATCAGGCCGATCTCTACCTCCACCAGCTCAATATGGTGAAGAAGATTCCTGGGTTCGTTGGTTTGTCTCCATGGGTGCTGATGGACTTCCACTCACCACGGCGTCCGCTGCCTGGAATCCAGGATTATTTCAATCGCAAGGGTCTGGTCTCGCCCAAAGGAGACAAGAAACGGGCATTTTTCGTACTACAGGAGTTCTACCGCGAGCAGCAGGTGCCGACTGCAGGTCGATAGGAACTGATGCTCGTGATCGCCTGTGAGGGAAAGGGTATTGCGTGGAAAACCGTGCCCTGCAGCAGTTTCGCAAACACACGCGCTAGCTCAGTCCTGAGTGCGATCCAGAAACTCGTCATGCCACGCCATTTGGATCGCTTCCAGCTTGGCTTCGTTCGACTTCTTGGGGTCGTCGCTGAAGTCGCTCAATTCGGTCACGAGTCTGTGGAGATCTGTGAAACGCACCGTGAGCGGGTCAAGGTCAGGATGAGTCTCTGACAGCAGAATGCCGATGTCTTCCGCATCGTCCCAGGTCAATTGCTTTGGCATGAACTCTCCTGTGAAGGGCAGGTCCGAAGTTTCAGAATTAATGTCCTTCTGAAACGTAGTTCCGGTTCCACGCCGGAATTTCGACCACGACTTTTCCCGGTTTCTTGATCACGACCTGGCATCCCAGACGCGAGTTGAGCTGGAGATCGGCAGCCATATCGAGCCGGTCAGCTTCATCATCGTCCATCTCGGACAGCAGTTCCGTGCCTTCCTTTACCCACACATGGCATGTCGTGCAGGCGCAATTGCCACCGCAGGCGTGGTCCAGATGGACACCAGAGTTGAGCGCGACGTCGAGAATCGACTGCTCCTTGCCGTGATCTTTATAGGGCAGTTTGCCGTGCTCGAACGTGACGGTCTTGCCTTCAGGAAGGAAAGTCACTTCCACCGTGTTTTCGCCGGGCGCTTCCACCGTGGTTGCCCCGGTTCCTTGAGATTTCTCGTTTGACATATCACTCCAAAATCATTGCTCTGAAACTTTAAACCTTGAAACCTTGAAACTCTGAAACCTGCTTCACTTAAACTCTGCCTTCGCCACCGGATGCCCAGCCTGCGGACCTTCTTCCAGATCCGTTTCGTCCATCGTCTTGCCCTTGAGGGCGGTCGCCACGGCGCTATCCATCATCATTTCGGCGAGGTGCATCGTGCCCTGGTTCAGGGCGTCGATGCTTTTCCGAATGGACTGGTAGTCGCCACCATCTTTCACCGCCAGCAATGCGCCCTCCAGCGCCTCGATGCGGTTGTGTTCGTCGGCCGACAAACTGAGCCAGGCTTCATTGTTCTTGCTTTTGGCCAGCGCCGTAAGGATCGTCTCAGCTTCCCTCCGCGCCTCGATCACCTGCCGCTGCCGGAAATCTTCTTCCGCGTAGTCAAAGGAATCGAGCAGCATCTTCTCGACCTGCTCGTCTGTGAGGCCGTAACTGGGCTGAACTTCGATCTGCGCCGTCTGACCGCTGCGCTGTTCGCGGGCCGAGACCTGCAGAATGCCGTTGGCGTCGATCAGGAACTTCACTTCGATGCGGGGCATGCCCGCCGGCATTGGAGGCACACCCTTCAGGTCGAAGCGGGCCAGCGACCGGCAGTCTCGCGCCAGTTCGCGCTCGCCCTGCAGCACGTGGATCGCGACATTTGTTTGTCCGTCGACCTGCGTGGTGTAGTACTGCGTGGCTGAAGCGGGAATGGTGGAGTTGCGCAGGATGATTTTGTCGGTCACGCCGCCTGCTACTTCGATGCCGAGCGACAACGGCGTCACGTCAAGCAGCAACATTTCTTTCGTCGCTTCCGATCCACCGCCAAGAATGTTCGCCTGCACCGCCGCGCCCAGCGCGACCACTTCGTCGGGATTCAGATCGGTGTGCGGTTTGCGATGGAAGAGATCCTGCACCAGTTGCCGGACTCTCGGGATGCGCGTCGACCCACCGACCAATACCACTTCATCGATCTGTTCAGGCTTGAGGCCAGCATCTTTTAGGGCCTGTTTGCAGGGGACGATTGTTCGAGCAACGACTGGCTCGGCCAACTGCTCAAATTGCTCACGAGAGATTTCACGTTGATAGCGCTTTCCGCCGGGTAGTTCAACGTTGAGCTTTGCCGACGTCGCCGACGAAAGCGCGATCTTCGCCTCGATCACTGCCTTGCGAATCCTGGCCACTGCCTCCCCACTGCGCCGCAGGTCGAGTTTCAGGTCGCCCTGGATATCGTCAAGCGCGATGGCAATCAATCGATTGTCGATATCGTCGCCGCCGAGGTGCGTGTCGCCGTTCGTCGCGATGACCTCGAAGATGCCGTCGTGCAGCTTCAGGATCGAAATGTCAAATGTCCCTCCGCCCAGATCGTAGACCGCCACGATGCCGTTCTTCTTCTTGTCGAGCCCGTAGGCGAGCGATGCCGCGGTAGGTTCGTTGACCAGGCGAAGTACATCAAGACCGGCAATGCGACCGGCGTCTTTTGTGGCCTGGCGCTGCGCATCGTTGAAGTAGGCAGGTACAGTTATGACAGCTCTGGTGACTGGGCTGCTGAAGAAGCGCTCAGCGTTTCGCTTCAGTTGGCGCAAAATCAGGGCAGAAATCTCCGGTGGCGTGTATGTACGCTCGCCGATTTTGATACGCAGAACTTCGCCTGGCTGAAGGTCATCGGCTAGGCGGAACGGAAACAGTTTCAACTCTTCCTGAATGTCCTCGACGCCACGCCCCATGAGCCGTTTGACCGAATACACCGAGCGTTCTGGCGTCTCGATGAGATACTTGCGCGCCGGGTTGCCGACCATGGATTGATTGTTTTCATCGAGCGCGACCACCGAAGGCACAAGATTGAGCCCATCCTCGCCTGGGATGACGTCGGGGGATTCCCCTTGCATATAGGCCACCAACGAATTCGTGGTGCCGAGATCGATACCGACGATGAGATCGGAAGACATTTGATTGCAGAAGTCAGAAGTCAAATTGCAGAAGTGAAAGCAAGATCTCCATTATTCCACTCTTGCAATTCCACTTTTGCCTTAGGGTTCCAAGGCTTCGTTCACATCCCTTACGAGATTCCTGATGTAGTTTCTCCGGTTGAGCACGTCGACCATGTGGTCGCGGATCTTGAGGAGCTCTTCTTCGGTTCCGCTGTCCACCGCCTTGTCCCATCTGTGCCAATCGGATTGCAATTCGCGGAACAGGGCGTCGAACTTTTCTTCGAGCGACAGCTTGGCTTTGCCAATCTCCTCGAGGAGCGCGGGATCGTCTTCCCCCAGCTGCTTTTGCGCGCGCAATTCCTCAAGATGCATATTCAGTTCGAACACTTCTTCCAGTAGATCGGGCGGCACCACCTGCTTCTTCAGTTCGCCCGTCTCCCGAGCCTTATCCGTCGCCTGTTTGGACTGCTCTTCGAGTTCCACCCCTTCGAGGCGGAGCAGATATTCCGTCCGCTTGATGGGATCTTTCAGCGTGCGATACGCGTCATTCAACATCGAACTCTGTTCCAAGCTCCAAGTGCGCTCCTGATTTTCTGCCTGGGCGAACACGTCAGGATGAAGGCGGCGGCTGAGCGTGTAGAACTCTTTTTCGAGCAGCGCCACGTCGAGGTTGAGCTTGCGAGCGAAGCCAAAGAACGTGAAGTAGTCGACCGGTACCGGCGGCTGCACTTTTCCGCAGGCGCTGCAGAAGTGTTGCGCCCTCATCGTGCCGCACGACCAGCAACTGGTGGCCGATTCTCCCGGTACAATCAGCGATGATTTGATTTCTGAGCCTGCCATGTCGAACCTGCCACTTCGAAATCAGCCAAAATTCAGGGCGGACGATTCGCCCGCCCTGTGAGTCACGAGCGACGAACTTCGAGCCGCGAGCAATCTACTGGTTCCATCCGGGTTTGTTCGCTCGGAGCTCGTGGCACGCTACGCTGAGAATGAACTCCCGCAACCGCAAGACTTCGTCGAATTCGGATTCACGAACACGAAGCCCTGCTGCATCAGCGTTTCCTGGTAATCGAGGGTCATGCCGTTCAGATAAATGAACGACTTCGGGTCGACGAAGATTCGCACATCCGCAAACTGAAATATGCGGTCGCGCTCCCGCGGCTGCGTGTCGAAACGAATGTTGTAGCTCAGCCCAGAGCACCCGCCGCCCTGCACGCCAAGGCGAAGGCCGCCCTGTTCGGACGATATACCTTCCTTAGCCATCGCCGAGCGGATCTTCGCAATTGCCTTCTCGGTGACCTGAATGCCCTTTGCCGGAGCGGTGGGCGTAACGACATTGAGTGTGTCTGTCATAAAGATCGCTACAGGCTTCGAGCCTCGATCTAACGAGCAAGCCCATGCCACTGCCCGCGCTTGCTCGTAGCTCAAAGCTCGCAGCTGCCCTACTTCGCCTGCACTTCCTCGGCGGGCTTCGACGCTTCCTGCTTCTTCTTCCAGTCGCCGATGGCGGCGCGGATTGCATCTTCCGCCAGCACCGAGCAGTGAATCTTCACCGGCGGCAGGGCCAGTTCCTTCACAATCTCGGTGTTCTTGATCGCCAGCGCCTCGTCGATCGTCTTGCCCTTGACCCATTCGGTCGCGAGCGAGGAAGAAGCAATCGCCGAACCACAGCCGAACGTCTTGAACTTCGCGTCTTCGATGACGCTCGTGTCCGGATTGACCTTGATCTGCAGCTTCATGACGTCGCCGCACTCGGGAGCTCCCACCAGTCCAGTGCCCACATCTGAGCTGGACTTGTCCATGGAGCCCACGTTGCGCGGGTGGTTGTAGTGATCGATAACTTTGTCGCTGTATGCCATGTCTTGCTCCTCACCCTCTTAAAGTCTTGCTACAAGCTTTGAGCCGCGAGCTTCGAGCACCCTGAGCCACGATCAGAAACTGCCTGCTCGAAGCCCGAAGCTCGTAGCCCACAGCGAATCTAGTGCGCTTCCGCAGCCCACTTCACGCTCTTCAGATCCACGCCCTCTTTCGCCATCTCATAAAGTGGCGAGAGCTCGCGCAAACGCTGCACGGTCTCGACGACGCGATCAGCCACGTAGTCGACCTCGGCCTCGGTGTTGAACCGACCGATGCCGAAGCGAATCGAGCTGTGCGCCAGGTCGTCGCCCGTACCCAGTGCCTTCAGTACATAAGATGGTTCCAGCGTCGCAGAGGTGCACGCCGATCCGCTCGAAACCGCCACATCGTTGATGCCCATCAGCAGCGACTCGCCCTCGACATACGCAAAGCTGATGTTCAGGTTCCCGGGCAGACGATGCTCCATCGAACCGTTGATGAATGTTTCGTCGAGCCGGCTCATGATGCTGTCGCGCAGCCGATTGCGCAGGCCCGCGATCTTGCAGGATTCGGTCGCCATGTCTTCGTCGGCAATGGCGCAGGCCTTGCCGAGTCCCACAATACCGGGAACGTTGAGCGTGCCCGAGCGCATGCCGCGCTCGTGGCCGCCGCCGTCGATGATCGGCACCAGCTGCACACGCGGATTCTTGCGCCGAACGTAGAGGGCGCCCACCCCTTTCGGCCCATACAGCTTGTGCGCGGTGATTGACGCGATATCGATATTCATCTTGGTGACGTCGACCGGCACTTTACCGATGGCCTGTACTGCGTCTGTGTGGAAGATCACCCCGCGCTCATGACAGAGCTTGCCAATTTCGGCGATCGGCTGCAGCACACCGATTTCGTTGTTTGCCGCCATGATCGTGACGAGAATCGTCTTGTCATCGATCGAGCGCTTCAAGTCGTCGAGATCGACCAGGCCATCCTTCTGCACCGGCAGGTACGTCACGCGGAATCCGAGCTTCTCGAGATGCTTGCAGGTGTCGAGCACGGCCTTGTGCTCGGTTACTGCCGTGATGATGTGATTGCCCTTCTCGCGGTACATCTCGGCGACGCCCTTGATGGCGAGGTTGTCGCTTTCCGTTGCGCCCGAGGTGAAGATGATCTCCTTGGTCGTCGCGCCGATCAGCTTCGCAATCCGCTCCCGCGACAGTTCCACTGCTTCTTCCGCCGCCCATCCAAAAGGATGGTTCCGGCTTGCCGCGTTGCCGAACTTCTCCATGAAGTAGGGCAGCATCTCTTCCAGCACGCGCGGGTCGAGCGGAGTGGTGGCATGGTTGTCCATGTAAATCGGCAGCTTGATGCCGTTCGCCGATGTGTTCTTCGCAGTCTCGTTTAGGGTCGACTTCACATCCGTACTCATGATTGCTGTTCTCCTCGATATCGGGCCGGGCTCCGCCGGCACCGCCAGTCGCTAAGCTATCGTGACAAGCTCGGCCGGCTTTTTGACCTCGATCACTTCCGGCTCTTCTTTCATCTGCGAGATCTTGATTCGCTTCAGAACCTGCTCGATGCTTTCATTCACCTTGCGCAACGGCTCGCGAATCGTGCAGCGATCGCTCTGCCCGCATTCCCCTCGCACGGTTACGCACGACGTGATGAACAACGGTCCGTCGATCGCCTGGATCACCTCGAACGCAGAAATCTGACCGGAATCGCGCGCCAGCGTGTACCCGCCGTTGATCCCATGCTGTGACTTGAGCAGGCCCGCTTTCGCCAGGCGCTGCAGAATCTTCGCCAACGCTTCTTGCGGAATGCCGTACGCATCGGCCACGTCTTTGGCGCTGCAGGCGCCCTTCGGGGCTCGCTCTGCCAGGTGCTTCATCGCCATCAGCCCGTAATCAGCCTTCTTAGTCAGCTTCAGCATAGCGATATCCGACCACAACAGTCGGATAGAACTCCGACCGTTTCAGTCGTATTTCCATTTTATGCTCTAGGGGACGTTTCCGGCAAGTGCTATCAGCGAACGGTAGGATTCCGAGCGCAAACAGTAAGATGCTGAAAGCTAATGGCTTAGATGCGACATTCAGCACTGACGTCTAATCGGCTCAGTTGAGTACTTGACTTCCCCAACCGGCGGTCTAAAATACCCGCATTTTCCGGCGATGTGGGAATTTCGCCCTGCGAAAGTTGCGAAAACCCGGAAGTTATGACGACCAGCAAGCCGCCTCAGCCCCCGCAAAAGGTCAGTCCCGACCAATGCAAACATCCGCAGGTGCAGATCGTTTCGCGCGACGAGGACTCGGAGTACGTCGAGTGCAAGGAGTGCGGCGAGGTCTTCGAATCAAGCGAATTCAAAGACATGGTCATTGAAGAGTCCAAGGGACTCAACGAAGAATAGTCGGGCAGTTGGTTTTCGGCCTGCGACAGTACGGACTTGCAGATCCGCTCGTTTCGTCCCCGCCTTGCCTAGTCTGGAATCACTCTATCTGTCCAGCGACTGCGATCAGGAGATTGCCGGAGCCATCGACCTGGAACTTCTTCCCCGGCGGTATGAACGTTGTGGCGCTGTACTCGGTGATGACAGCGGGGCCCCGCAACGACGTTCCCCGTGCCAATGCGTCGCGCTCGTAAACCGGCGTAAGGATTCTTTTCCCTCGGAAGAACACGCCGGCACGCGCGGCTGGCTCCGGGCGTCCATGTGATCTGCGGTGGCTTCGCAATGTCGCCGCTTTGCCCATCTCCGTCTTCAAACGGGCGCGCAACCGCACCGTCACGAGTTCGACTTCCTTTCCGGGATGGTGATATCCGTACCGCCGCTGGTGTTCATCGTGAAAATGAGCAATGACATCGCGGTCATCGGCGACATTCAATTCATATCCCTGCCCGCGATATCGCAGATCGAGGCTGCGCTCGAAACGGACCTGGCCGGGCCATCGTTCGGACGCAAACTCCTTTTTCGCTGCGGCTTCGAGCTTGCGGAATTCTCTCTGCAAGGCAGCTCGCGGATAGGTGTTCGCGAGGCTCCACAACACAGTGCGCGAAAAGTCCTTCACTGCATCGCTGACAAGAATCCCAAACGCTGACAAGGCGCCAGGGAGTGCCGGCAGAACTACCGTCGGGATCGCCATCGCTTCAGCTAGTTCGCAGGCATGCAAACCGCCAGCTCCACCGAATGCCACCAGTACAAACTCCCGAGGATCGTACCCGCGCTCAATCGACACCACTCGCAATGCCCGCTCCATGTTGGCCTTGACGACCTCAACAACTCCGGCAGCGAATTGCTCCAGGGCCAGCGGCGAACCCCGCCGCCTCAGCCACTCTGCCGTGACGCGGCGGGTTCGTGCGACGTCGAGCGTGAATTCTCCGCCAAGAAACCGATCCGGCCGCAGCCGGCCGAGAATCAGGTTGGCATCCGTTACCGTGGGCTGCACGCCGCGGCCGTAGCAGATCGGACCCGGATCAGCTCCGGCTGACTCGGGGCCCACGCGCAGCGCGCCCCCCGCATCAAATCTCGCCAGCGACCCGCCACCGGCGCCCACCGTGTGGATATCAAGCATCGGGACCCCGACAGGGAAACCCGCAACCTCCGACTGGCTGCTGGGACGCGCCTCTCCTTCCAGCAGCGCCACGTCGGTCGAAGTGCCCCCCATGTCGAACGACAGAACGCGTGAAAATCCGCTTCGCGCCGCCATCGCAGCCGCTCCTACCAGTCCGCCGGCCGGCCCGGACAACACGGTTCGCACCGGTTCGCGGGCTGCCGCCTCCAGCGCCGTGATCCCGCCGCTCGACTGCATCACGAATATGCGTGGTTGGGACTTGCCGCGTGCGCCGGCCAAGCTGGTGGCGCGCCCGCCGATCTTCTCCAGATAACTCTGCATCAGGGGCTGCAGATAGGCGTTGACCACAACCGTGCTGGTTCGTTCGTACTCGCGGAATTCGGGCAGGATCTGGTGCGAAATGGATAGTGGAATGTTGAGATCTGCCAGCGCTCCTGCCACCGACAACTCGTTCTCCGGATTGGCAAACGAGAATAGAAGGCAGATCGCAGCCGCCTGAGCTCCCTCCCTGCTGACCGCAGCGCGCAGCAGAGAGAGTTCTTTTTCAGGCGGGGCTTCGAGCAGCTGCCCATCGGCGCTGATCCGCTCCGTCACACCGAAACGCAACTCGGGCGGGACAAGCGGAGGCACGCGATCGAAGAAGAGGTCGTACAGACGTGGCCGTGCCTGTCGTCCGATCTCGATGGCATCTTGAAACCCTGCTGTGGTGATCAGCGCAACCCGCGCGCCCTGGCGCTGCAGCAAAGCGTTCGTTCCCACCGTGGTTCCATGCAGCAGGACGAATCTGTCGCCGACTCCTATCTTTCCCAGCGCCTCCGCGATCGCCCGCGAAGGGTCGTCAGGCGTGGAGAATACCTTCAATGTCCTGAGCACTCCGCCGTCCATCCATGCGCAGTCCGTGAAGGTACCGCCGGTGTCGACCGCGATGCGCAGTTCTCGGGGTTGCTTCATGAACAGGCAAGACTAACACTGCTGGTGCGAGGTCAGCCGCCACTCCATCCACGTGTCTAGGATTCGAAGTTAAGGTTCTTGATTCGGCGCGCGCGAAACTGGCAGGCCCCGCTTGCCGGCTGCCGTATTCTGGATTCGGAGCGAAGTCATTGAGAGGAAGTTCCTGGAAATTGTGGCTGGTGCCCGGCGGACTGCTGCTGGCGCTCGCAGCGGCGCTCGTCAACAGTTCACTGCTGAACCAGGTCGCTCCGTCGCTGGGCTTCTACTATTTTGCCGTCTTCGGCGCCGGTGTCCTTCTGGCATGGCGCTTCAACTCCAGCCGCGCTCTGTTCTCGCTGCTGGTGCTGCTTCTGGCGCAACGCGCTGTCGAGTTCTTTTCCAACGGGCAGGCTACCAGCGGCCCCGGTCGAACCGCCGCAGTGCTGGCGGCTTTCCTGATTCCACTCAATGCGATCGCATTGGCCCTCATGCGGGAGCGCGGATTGACCATTGCCGGCGTGGCCCCACGTTTCGGATTGCTGTTTCTCCAGGCGGTCTTCGTGGCTGTTCTCTGCCGGCCGGAGAATAGCGCCGCGGTCACCGGCGCCCATTCCAGAGCGCTCCCCTGGTGGACGCTGAGTGCTTTCGCGGTCGCCGCGGTAATTCTGATCGTTCGCTTTTTCCAGATCCGTAAGCCGATCGAAGCCGGTTTCTTATGGTCGTTGGCGGCAGCGCTCCTTTGGCTGAGCTTCGCGCCGCTAGGCAAAGGGGCAGACGCCTACGTTGCCACCGCCGGCCTCATCCTGGTCGCCTCGTTGATCGAGACGTCGTATGTGCTCGCCTACCACGATGAACTCACCGGAATCCGTGGCCGGCGCGCTTTCAATGAGGCACTGCTTTCCCTCGACCAACAGTACGCGATCGCCATCGTCGACATCGACCATTTCAAGCAATTCAACGACACTTATGGCCACGACACCGGCGACCAGGTATTGCGGATGGTGGCTGCGAGACTGGCTGCGGTAGGGGGAGGCGGACAGGCCTTCCGTTGCGGAGGCGAGGAATTCGCCATCATTTTCCGTGGCACCTCGGCCAGGGAGGCGTTTGAGCACCTCGACCTGCTTCGGCAATCGATCCAGGACTCCCTGTTTCGCATTCGGGGAATGGAACGAAGAAGAGCGCCGCGCCCCGACGATCCCGATCGTCGGAAGCAGGCCAGAAAAAAGTCTCAGCCTGCTGTCGAGAATCCGGCTGGAGACGTATCAGTAACTGTCAGTATGGGAGTCGCCGAGCCGAGCACTCGGTATCGCCAACCCGAACAGGTTATCAACGCAGCGGATCAGGCGCTGTACCGCGCGAAGCACAACGGAAGAAACAGGGTAGAGCTAGCGACTCTCGCGCCCCCTAAGCTGACACGGAAGAAACAGGCAACGGCAAGGAGCAAGCGCTAGCCTGCCGGCTCACTTGCAACTGGCCGCTGCCTTTCACCACTCTCGCAAATGGATGACAAAAAGGATGGCGGTCGCCACCAGTGGGACGACCAGGCCCGCACGGAGACTCCCGGCTGATTGGGAGACCACTCCGACCAGCCATGGCAGAGCTGCGGGCCCAAGCGCCGCGATCGCGAACATGACGGCGCCAATGCTTCGCGCCTGCACGCCAAATCTATGCGACAGGCGCGCCACTGCGATCGGGTATACAGCTGCGAAACTGAAGCCCGTGATGATCGCACTGGCGATGACCGCTGGGAGCCCCGAGGCGCGCAACAGGACGGCAATCCCGATCGCTCCGAATCCGTATCCGGCCTGGAGGACGCGTTGTTCCGAGACCCGATGCAGTACAATTCCGGCCGCTCCTCTGCCGGCGGTCAGGGCTGCCCAAAAAAAGGCAGGCATCAGTGGCCCCATTGCAGCTCCGTGCGGGCCCATCCGCGATACGAATGAACCGATCCAGCCGCCGACGCAGGTTTCAGATCCCGGATACAGAAAGAAGACCATCGAGAACAGCCACGTCACGGGAGTTGCGACGATCTGGCGCCAGGAAATGGCCGTGTCGCTTTTCTGCCGCTTCCCTGGGAACGGCAGCCCGCGCATCGCGACTGCCAGGATGACGAGAAACAAGGCCACCAGACTCAGGAATGCGAGCAGCAATCCGCGCGCATATGCCCAGGCAACCAGCAGGGAGCAAAGGACCGCACCGATGCCCCAGAAGAAGTTCAATAAGCTGACTGCTGCCGCTCGCGAGCCTGTGCTGATCTCCGCAATCATCAGGTTGTCGGTGGGGATGATGAGTCCCAGGCCCAGTCCGTACACCGCGACGGAAATCCATCCCGCCCATGCCGGGCCCACGAAAATGGTGCCAACACCTGCTGCCATCAACAGCAGGCCGCTGAGGAACACGGCACGGAATCCGATTTGAGCCAGCATCACCCCGGAAAGCAGAACGCCGCCCAACTGAGAAAGGAATTGGACCGGAAACAGGGTTCCTGCCTGCGAGTCGTTGAGTCCCCAGCGCACAGTCAGAATGGGCAACATCGGCCCAAGCAAAGTCGTCAGAACCCCGGTAGGAAGGAACGCAAGCTGACCGGCGATGATCAGGTTGCGGTTCTGCCGAAGCTCCGGTTCTCCGGGCTGCAGGTTTGAGATTTCAGGCATGAATCGAGCGTCCGTGCGTTAGAGACGGCCTCGCCCGGTCTGCTTTACAGTCCGGGCGAGGGGAATGACAGATAAGTTTACGGGATGTTGAGCTGGCCGCCTTCCGAAACCTGAGTTTCCTGCTGCCCTCGGCCAGTAGAGTAGGTAACGACAAGAACCTTGCGCTTCCCCGGAGCAGGATCCGTCCCAAGGGTGTCGTTGTTGGCTGTGATCGTCAATCGTTCCCCCCGAATGAGCGATCGGACACGATCGGTCACGTCGCGAGTTTGGCGGCCTGAGCCATAAGTCGCGCGGACAATGGTCAACTGGCCCCAGCCGTTCCCCGGACGGTTCCAGTTATCGTCACGATCGTTATCGCCCCAGCCACCGTTCCATCCGCCGCGGCCCCAATCACCCCGGCCCCATCCCGTGAACAGCGATCCATCCACCACACTTCCCTCGCGGTACTCGAACATCCGTTGGGCGCCACCCGGACCACGCGTATAAATGCGTAGAGTCTTCACGCGGCCCGGAGCCGGGTCGACGCCAAACGTCGAGTTCCCCATGCGGAAAGTACGGTCCTGTCGCGCCAGTTCCCTGAGTCGCTGCGTAACATCGACGTTTGCGCTCCCTACGCCATAACGCGCTTGCAGGATCTGGTATTGGCCGACGTCATCGCCCCAGCCGCCGTTCCATCCCCCTCCGCCCCAGTTTCCTCCGCTCCAGCCGGTGAACATCGAGCCATCGATCACACTGCCTTCGCGATATTCGAACATTCGGTTCCCGCCCGGACCCTGGGTATAAATCCGCAACATCTTGACTCTCCCGGGTGCCGGGTCGGTGCCAAACGTCGAGTTCCCCATGCGAAACGTACGGTCCTGGCGCGCCAGTTCTTTGAGTCGTTCTGTGACATCTACGTTCGCTTCGGCAATCCCGTAACGAGCCTCCAGGATCCGGTATTGCCCGTTGTCCTTTTCATTCCAGCCCCAGTCGCCCCTACTCCAGCCGGAGAACAGTGCGCCGTCGACGACACTCCCCTCGCGGTATTCGAAGGTCCGCGTCTCTCCGTTTGTGGCGCGGGCAAAGATACGCAGGGTCTTGACGTAGCCGGGCGCCGGGTCGGTTCCGAATGTGCTGTTTCCCATCCGAAATGTCACGTCGGAGCGGGCCAACTCTCTCAGACGCTGCGTAACGTCGACCCGTCGCTCGCCATAGCCGTAGTCTGCTCGCAGGATCGAGTATTGCTGCGCCACTCCCGACGCCATCAACATCCACATGAAAGCTGTGAGCCCCAAGCTCTTCCGCAATATGGAACGAACTTCCATAACCGGTCCTCCCTCAAAGGGCGTTGCCAGACGTTGTTTGACGAGACACACTGCACGCGGTGATGTCATCGCCGCCAGGCCTGCCCTGATCTGTTGATGATGCACCCCATCCTACACCTTGTGCAGTACTTAGCTGGAATCCAGGCGACCGCGCTGGCACTTGAAGAGGAGGTCCGGTGCAAGCGGACCCGAATTCGTGTACGCTTCTTCCACCGCTTCAAGCGTGCGGCGGGGTTCCCTCATGAGAACTGCCATCCGCCGTCCCGCCAGCAAATGATGTGGGGGCTGCATGAAATCAAGTGGTTGTCGTGATGCTTTTTCATCTCCACTTGCTGGGCCATCATGAAGTGCCACCCCCTACCCGGAGGTTTGCAGAATTTAGGTGAACGCAACGGCCCAAATCCGGATCTTGAGCGTGGACGATCATCCGCTCCTTCATGAGGGAATCGCCACAATCATTCGCAACCAGCCCGATATGGTTCTGTCCGCGGAAGCCTCCAATGGGCAGGAGGCAATTCGGCAATATCGCGCATGCTCTCCCGACGTGACGCTGATGGATCTCCGCCTGCCGGACATAAGCGGCATCGACGCGATGATTGCCATTCGCTCTGAATTTCCCCAGGCCCGAATCATCATTCTTACGACGTTTGCCGGAGATGTAGAGATCCAACGCGCCCTGGAAGCGGGCGCTCGTGCCTATGTCTTGAAGAGCATGCCGCCGAAGGAACTCGTGGACGTCATCCGCCAGGTACATGCAGGGAAGAAGTCTATCCCACCCGAAATTGCCGCGCATCTGGCGGAGCACTATGCCGACGAATCGCTCACCGGACGCGAAATTGAAGTCTTACGCCAGATCGCGGGAGGCAACCGAAATCGCGACATCGCAGAGAAGCTCTTCATTACCGAAGAGACGGTGAAGGTGCACATCATGGAGAAGCTGGGAGCCGCCGATCGTACCCAGGCGGTGGCCATCGGGGTCCGGCGCGGAATCATCCACCTCTAGTAGCGACGGCAGCTGTCAATTTGATACCTCTAAAGTGCTATCAAAAGCTGCGCTTCGTATTCGTATCACCTTGGGAGTGGCTGAGCCGGGCCGATGCATGCACACTCCCTCAAAACAGCTGTTTCCTACCACCAAGGTGGTATTCCCCGACCAGCCTTCGGTGGTAGTTGAAAAACACCGCATCTCGGGATGCGCGTTCCCTCCTTTTGCAGCATATTGGACGGCACTGGAACGACGTGGGGTCATTCCGTCACGAGGATTCGTTATGAGCACTGTACTGCACCTGGAAAACGTGTTGAGTCCATGCGTCAGGTTATTCATCCAATCCCTCATCGATGAAGAGGGCGGCGTGTTCCCCGCCGGAGTGCAAGCCACCATCCAACCGGGGGACGGAAGTGCACTCCGGCCGCTGGTAGTCGTACGAACAGAAGAAGCAGCGCTGCAGCGCTGACCCGGATGGCTCACGGCCCCGCCGTTCTCGTCAGGGAGGAATAAGTCATGATCCTGGGAATGACAACTGCGACCTACACACTCCTGCATGTCGTGATCAGCTTAGCCGGCATCGTCTCCGGCTTTGTCGTGATCTATGGATGGCTGGTTGGGAAACAACTCAATCGCTGGACAGCCTTTTTTCTGATCACCACGGTGCTGACCAGCGTTACCGGGTTCGGATTCCCCTTTGAGAAGTTGCTGCCGTCCCACATTCTTGGCGTCCTGTCGCTGATCGTGCTCGCGATCGCGATCGTGGCTCTCTACCGCTACCGGCTCCAGGGTGGCTGGCGCCGCACGTATGTCATTAGCGCTGCGATTGCCCAGTACCTCAATTGCTTTGTTCTTGTGGTGCAGAGTTTCCAGAAAGTGCCGGCCCTGAAAGCGTTGGCTCCGAAGGGATCGGAACCACCTTTCCTGGTTTCCCAGTTGCTCGTGCTGCTGCTTTTTATCGCGCTCACCACGCTCGCAACCAAGAGATTCCAAAACCAGCCCGCTCACGCCGTTTGAACAGAGGCCAACCTGTTTGTTCGCTGTGCAGGCACTGCTTGCAGATAAAAAATACTTTCACCGATCGAAACACGTTCAAGGAGAAGACCGTATGCCTACGATTCGCGTTAAGGATGGTGCCGAGATCTTTTACAAAGACTGGGGAACAGGACAACCCATCGTATTCAGCCACGGTTGGCCGCTCAGCGCAGACGACTGGGATGCTCAAATGTTGTTCTTCGGCGGCCACGGCTATCGCGTCATCGCCCACGACCGCCGCGGCCATGGCCGCTCGACCCAGACGTGGGACGGGAACGACATGGACACGTATGCCGACGATCTCGCCACGCTAACCGACAAGCTCAACCTGAAGGACGCGATTCACATTGGCCACTCGACCGGCGGTGGAGAAGTCGCCCGCTATATCGGTCGTCACGGCACCAAGCGTGTTGCCATGGCTGTCCTCATTAGCGCCGTGCCCCCGCTCATGCTGAAGACAGACAGAAACCCAGGTGGCCTGCCCATCTCGGTCTTCGATGGGCTCCGCACCGCGTATCTCGCAGATCGCGCACAATTCTATAAGGACATCACTCTCCCCTTCTACGGATACAACCGCCCCAACGCTAAGATTTCCGAAGGCATCCGCGAGTACTGGTGGTTAAAGGGAATGATGGGTGGGGCGAAGGCTCACTACGACTGCATCAAAGCTTTCTCAGAAACCGACTTCACGGAAGATCTGAAAAAGTTCGACGTTCCCACGCTTATTCTCCATGGCGACGACGACCAGATCGTGCCGATCGGCGCCGCGGCCATGATGTCGTCGAAACTTGTCAAGAATTCGACGCTGAAGGTGTATCCAGGTTTCCCGCACGGGATGTGCACGACCCATCACGAGCAGATCAATGCCGACCTGCTCGCGTATTTCGAGCAAGCCAAAGAAGCAGCGGCATAAGTGCCCGTGTCCTCGACGAGGAATGATCAATGAAGTACACGGTACGGGTTACGCTGTCTGCAGTCGTTTTTCTTCTCAGTCTTTCACTTACGGGATCGCCGGAAGATCTGAGTCAACGATCAAATATTGCGGGAGACGCCGAGTGGCCGGAACTTGTCGAGAGCATGCATCGAATGCACGCCGGCATGGTCAAAGTCACGTCCTCGGGCGACAACGACATCGATTTTGTCATGCTCATGCTGCCACATCATCAGGCAGCTATTGAAATGGCTACAGCCCAACTCTTGCACGGTACCGATCCGCAAATGCGTCGGCTAGCGCAGGAAATCATCGCCGACCAGCAATCCGAAATCGAGCTCATGCAGTTGTGGCTCAAGCAACACAGACCTGTTTCGTCCCAAGCTAAATGATGTAAGCCGATTCATCCTGATTAAGGAGCATGACATGGTTCGTTGTCTGATCTGGATCTCGCTGATCGCGTCCTTGTCCGCGCAACAGGTGCCCTGGAACCGTACCGATGTCGCGGTCTCCAGCCACGATCGCGTCTACTCGGCAGATCAGACCTCAAACACAGTGTCTGTCATTGATCCTGCAAGCAACAAAATGTTGGGTGTAATCCGCCTGGGCGATCCGGTTCCCGGAGCTTTGAGTCCGCTTTATAAGGGGGAACTGCTTGTGCACGGCTTGGGATATTCTCCCGACTCGAAGACACTGGCGGTGGTCTCCGTAGCTTCAAATTCGGTAACACTGATCGACACTACTACGAACAGAGTCCGCGGGACGGTTTACGTCGGTCGTTCGCCTCACGAAGCGTTCTTCACGCGCGACGGACGCGAGCTTTGGGTGACTGTCCGCGGAGAAGATTATGTTTCCGTCATCGACCCGTCGCTGATGAAGGAAACGCACCGAATCCAGACTGCAAATGGGCCGGGGATGACAATGTTTTCCCCCGACGGCGCCTATGGATTCATCTGCTCCAGCTTCACTCCTGAGTTGGATGTTGTCGATGTAGCGTCTCATGAGATTGCGAAAAGGCTCGTGCAAGCCAGCCCTTTCTGTCCCAATATCGCCGTGTCACCGGAGAACGACGAGGTCTGGATCACTCTGAAAGATGTAGGCGAAGTCCAAGTTTTCGATGCCAAACCGCCTTTTGAGCAAAAGGCACTACTCAACACCGGCCCCATCACGAACCACGTGAACTTCGTCAACAACCGCGTTGGCAAGTTTGCCTACGTGACCATTGGTGGCGCGGATGAAGTCAAAGTATTCCGTCGCGCATCGCTGCCGGAACTGGTAGCCACGATTCCGGTCGGCAGCCTCCCGCACGGCCTTTGGCCTTCCGGCGACGGCACTCGCATCTATGTAGCATTGGAAAATGGCGGAATGGTGGCCGCCATCGACACCTTGGCCAATAAAGTGATCGCCAACATCCCGATTGGGCAAACGACGCAGGCCCTGGTCTATGTTCCCAACGCCGTCTCCGATGGGGCCGGCACAAGCAATCTCGCACCGATGGGAGAAGCAGGGACCGCGGCACACCTTCATTTAGAAGCTGCAACGGACGCCCTTCCGAATGCGCATGCTTCGGTCGCCGTGAATTCGCTCGGCCTTCTCGATTTGATCGAGGTTGCTGCCGCCGGCCTTGCACCTCGCTCTCAATATCGCCTGTATCTCGCGGAATCTGTTCAGCAGCCACTCGGGAAAGTCGAGCCACTGGCCATCTTGAAGATCAATGCAGACGGCGCAGGCATTGCACAAGCCGTGGGTCCGTTGAAAGTACTCGCGCACGAAGCCTCCAATGGCGCAGCTTCGCGGAGATTTCTCATCGTCACTACCCTAGATGATTCATCCAAGGTTGTATTGCGTCAGTCGGTGACACAATAGGCTCATTCAGAATTTCTTAGGATCTTGTGGGGCAACTCGAGGAGTAAACACACTATGTCGATTCGGCCCGTGAAGCGGCTCGTCAAGTCCAAACCCACACTTGAAGGAGCCGGAGTACATCTGCGCCGCGCCTTTGGTTTCGGTAACACCAAAGATTTTGATCCGTTCCTTCTGCTAGACGATTTCCGCAACGACGTGCAGGAAGACTATCTCTCCGGATTTCCCTGGCATCCCCATCGCGGGATTGAAACGATCACCTACGTTCTTGCTGGCACCGTGGAGCACGGTGACAGCATGGGAAACCGTGGTGTGATTGCGAATGGAGACGTGCAGTGGATGACCGCGGGGAGCGGAATCATTCACCAGGAAATGCCGAAAGGTGATCCGGCGGGCCGGATGCACGGCTTCCAGTTGTGGGCCAACCTTCCCGCCTCGCTGAAGATGATGGCTCCGCGATACCAGGAAGTGAAGGCCGCAGAAATACCTGAAGTAACCGACGACGATGGCACGCACGTACGGATCGTCTGCGGAAGCTTCTGGGGGAAGAAGGGCCCGGTCGAGGGAATTGCCGCAGACCCCGTCTATCTTGACGTTTCCGTTTCGCCCGGGAAACGGAAGTCCCTGCCAGTGGAGACGACCCGCAACGCATTTGCCTACGTCTTCGCTGGTGCGGGCAAGTTCTGCAACGCCTCGGGTCCCCTCGCCGTGCCAACCGAGGCTATCAAGTGGGCAGATACCACTCCTCCAGTGGAGGCGGACAACCGCTCACTCATTCTCTTCGATCGCGGCGACGAGGTGACCGTGCAGGCCGGCGACGATGGCATCCGGTTCCTCCTCGTCTCAGGCAAACCGCTCGAGGAGCCGGTCGCATGGTATGGGCCCATTGTCATGAATACGCAGGAGCAACTGCGCCAGGCCTTCACGGAATTGCAGGAAGGAACTTTCCTCAAAGAAAAAGGGAACACCTAACTCTCAATTCGTGGCACAAAGGTCCTGACAACACATTCCGGATGAAAAGCATCTCTTTGACGATCCGGATGATCTAGAGGATCTATGACCACCTCAAACCTCGTGATCCTTGGCGGCGGGATGGTTGCCGGGTATACGGCCAAACGGTTGGTTGAGCTAGGGCTGAAACCTGGAAGGCTGACAATTCTTTCTGCTGACACGGCGATCCCCTACGAGCGCCCGCCTTTGTCGAAGGGCTTCCTGGCCGGTCGTGACACTGAGGAGTCGATTCGAATCAACGCCGCGGGCTTCTATCGCGACCACGGCATCGAGGTGAAACTCGGCCGTGAGATCAGCGGAATCGATCCGGAACGAAAACTTCTGTTCTTCAAGTCCGGTGGTGAGATCGGTTTCAACAAGTTGCTTGTGGCCACTGGTGCGAAGCCGCGTGTCCTCGGCATCCCCGGTGCAACGCTGCAAAACCTCTTCTACCTCCGGTCGATGACTGACTCGGCTGCGATTCGCAGCGCCGCCGCCTCGGCAAAGCACGCCCTGGTCATCGGTGGTGGCTTTATCGGCATGGAAGTGGCCTCCGTCCTGGCGGAGAAGAACATTGAAGTCACAATGGTCCTCAACGAGGACCGCATCTGGAAGAAACTCTTTGCGCCGGAAATGTCCGGCTTCTTTGAGAGCTACTATCGCTCGCACGCAGTGCGCATCGTCAAAGCCTCTAGTGTGACTGAATTGCGGGGCGACGGCACGGTGCGTTCGGCAGTACTCAGGGACGGCGAGAGCCTGGCCTGTGACCTGGTTGTGGCGGGAATCGGAGTCAAGCCTGCGACGGAAATGCTCGCCGGCGGCGGGCTCGACATCGATGACGGAGTCACGGTTAACGAGTACTTGGAGACCTCCAGGCCCGGCATCTTCGCCGCTGGCGACGTAGCCAATTTCTTTGACGTGATCTTCCGGAAACACCGTCGCCTTGAGCACTGGGATAACGCGGTCTCACAGGGGCAGCACTGTGCGCAGTTGCTGATGGGAGACCGGCTTCCTTTTAAGCACGTCCCGTACTTCTTCTCAGACGTCTTCGATCTATCCTATGAATACTGGGGAGATACTTCCGGAGCAGACACGGTTATTCACCGCGGCGACCCATCCAGCAGAAGTTTCAGTACGTGGTGGCTACGTAACGGCCGGTTGATAGCAGCATTCGCGATGAATCGCCCCGACGAGGAACGCGACGTATCTCCGAAGTGGATCGAGACCGGGCAGCCCGTCTCTCCGGCGGTATTGAAGAACGCGTCACGCCCGATTTCGGAAGCCGCGGGACCCGACCACGATGCAACCGAAATCGTGGCGTAGGTCGACAAGAGCTCGGAATCGCCGTGATCTTTCTGATTGGGGTGCAATGCGGCTGCGCGAATTCAGGAACGAGCCGCTTGCGGGATCAGAGCGAGGTTGCACCGTGGGGACCTTGCCGTTCCTAGACTCATCAGCGTACTATCAAACGAGCAAGACCGAGCGTGTCCGGCATCCCTTCGACGACTGCTGTCAGATGGGGTGCAATGTCTAGCGACCGCATCGGAACAATCCGCCGGAGAGGTGGCCGAGAGGCTGAAGGCGGCGGTTTGCTAAACCGTTATACGGGCTAACACCTGTATCGAGGGTTCGAATCCCTCCCTCTCCGCCAGTCAGTCTGCACCGCAGAGAATTTCCGTCCTTGGTTCGCGCGAAATTCGCGCAGTTTTGGCATATTCAGTGATCTCTTTCCTGGCTAGCCGGGCCGCACAGAACGGACTGGTGGCAAGGGCATTCATCCATCTTTTTGCGCGCCGGAAGACCGTCGGCTCTTCACTTTCGGCTCAAAGTGTCGACCAGTACCATCTGCTGTAGCGTCGCCGGGTTCTGCGACTCGACGGGGAACACTTTATCTTCCTTCGACGTGAAAACGATCTGATCCAAGTCTTCAGACAATACGTCCTTGGGTGGAAACGTCTTCAACGCGCCGAAGCTCAAACCTATCTCCTGCCCGGACCCGAATCTGTTCTGTTCGAAAAAGGACACGGGAATCGCAACGTCGCCGGAAAAACCAGACGCCGTTTTCCGCCATACCGTTCTGATTTCCCGGCTGTAGTCGTGAGGCCGTGATCGAGGGGGGAAGAAATCTTCGTCGCAGTAAACGCTCGGCTTGACGTCCTGGAAATTGCCGGGGCTCAAGTAAAGGTCATAAACGCCAACCGGCCTGCCCGGCTTGATTTCCCTTGCGGTGTTCAGAATGAGGCGGAACGCGTCCCCTTTCTCAATGCCCCTTCCCGAGAACGGCTGATACAGCTGGGGGTCGGTGACATCCACGCCGACGTAGAGGTTCTCATCGTCCCAGCCTAACGCGATACGGGCCGAGAACTGTTCCGGTCCAGCCCACCGCTTTTCGCCTGCATCCAGTTGTGAGCTCCGGTCCAAAACATAGACTTTGTCGGCTTCCCACTTGGAGAAATCTCCATCAAGTGGCGGTGCCTGGCCGACATGGACAGCCTGAAGCAAGTGCCGCTCGCCGTCCCACTGAAGATTGCCGCCGGGCAACTTCTTAAACGCCGGGCTTGCCAAGACCCGATCCAGTTGTTCGCGGACCATTCCAGGAATCGGCTCGATTTCCGGGACGAGTCTCTGGAACCGAGCTTCGCGTTTCATGGCGTCAATCGCCGAATTCAGAATCGAGATTTCGGACTCGATTTTTGCCAGCCGAATTGGAGACCGGCCCTCCTCGAAGATCGCGGCAAATTCCGGCTGCGATGTCTTAACATCCCCATAGACTTGCAGGAATGGCATGAAGTAGGACAATGCGTCGGATCCGTATTGGCTGGCGATCGCGTGCTTCTGCGACCGCTGCGGATCATACGCCACCGGATTCCAAAGATAGTCCGCGACTGTCTGCAGCGGAATCATCGACGCGTGCGCCTGATACATCGGGTTGGAAAACAGGCCCTGCGTTGCGGAGAAAAGGCCCCGCTCCCGATCCCGCACCGGATCAAGAATCAGCCGCCACGGATGGTTGTCATTCACGGGAAAGTTGTCCCAAACAAGGGGCTTGCGGCCGATATATCTGCGCCACTCTTCGGCCTGAGTAACTGTTATGGCCGAAGGGATGACCTCCGTCCCCGTCCAATCCAGTGGGATCTCGGGATTCACGCCAGCGCCAAGTTCGGTCAGATACTCGCGATTGCCCCACTCATTCGTGTAGGTGGTCGGGCACACAGTCAGGTGGTTTCTAGGAGACCGGGACTTCAGATGCTCATACAGGCGGTTGATGAGGTGAATGTGCGCCTGGGCCAGTGTCTTGAACTTCTGGTGATCGTCTGCATGGACCAAGTCCTGTGGCACGTCGTCCAGAAATAACGCAAAATTCGTCACGCCCAGCTTCCCAACACTCTCCAGTTTCCGTACCAGCGCCTGGAAATCTGCCTCGCTGGAGTAGACCATCGAGAGACCTGGACTCACCGCAAAGCTGAAGTTCACGAAGTTCTCGTTTGCCTTCGCTGCCAGTGCTCCGAGTTGCTGCATCTGCTTTGCTGGATAAGGCTCACGCCAAAGTTTGCGGTGATAGGGGTCATCCTTGGGCCCGTAGATATACAAGTTCAACCCGTGCTGCCCTTCAAAACGAATCACATCCAGGCGGTCATCGTGGCTCCAGGGCGGCCCATAGAATCCCTCGACGATGCCACGAATGGGGAATGACGGATAGTCAGCGATCGTCACGTCCGGGCCGTCGTTCAGAAGTCTCACCGACTGAGGTCGAGGAATGAGATCCGTTGCAAGTTTCGCGGACGCCGTTACCAGCAAGTCTGGAATACGCAATAGTGCGTTGTGAAATCCTGTGGCGGAGGCCGCTTCGATGCGAACTTGTGTGAGGGCGAAATCGGACAAGTAACTGCCGCGCAAAATGTAAGCTTCGCTCGCGAGGACCTGGGTTGGCTCGGCTGACGATTCGCGTGCTTCTTGTTTAAGGTCAACTAGGAATTCTTTGTCATCTCGGCATAATTCCAACCGAATGGAAAAATTCCTGTCGCTCGCGTGGGTACGCTTGTCTGTTGCGGCCACGCCGAAGCGCAAGACAGCGTGATGTTGGACGGCGAGTTCGCGTAGTTGTCGCCGTAGGCGGGCGTCGATCTCAGTGTTGGAGGTAACCGTCCAAATAGGCTTCGGTTGATTTACGGCAAAACATGTGGTCGTGATTGCCAGAATAAGTGCTAAGAAAATTCGCATCGCAGGCGTCCAGTTCGTTCCTTGACGAGACACTCTTTCCGAATCTTGAAGGGAGTCGGGGCGCCACCCACTTGCCCGATGGCGCCCCTCCTATGACAGGCCGGGATGGAGGCCTGCTTAAAAACTGATCTTTGCGCCCAACTGCAGCTGACGGCTGGTGTTGGCATACGTGATGGTGCCAAAGCCGCCGTCGCTGTAATTCGTGTTTGGTAACCCGAGGTTAGGGTGGTTGAACACGTCGCTGGCGGTCAACTTCAATTGCAGACTCCCGGCTTCTCCCAGCAGTTTTAGCCGGAAATTCTTGAGCAAGGACATGTCTACCGTTCGCCAGTTCGGGCCGTAGATCGTGTCGCGTCCCACGTTTCCGAACGTGCCGGAGGTGGGAGTCGCGAACGCCGACGTGTTGAACCAACAGCTGGCGGTTCCCACCGCGGCTCCGTTCGGGCACGAGCCACTGTTGGGGTTGCCGACCAGGTTCGGTCGCCACTGTCCCGATCCCACTCCTGCCCCGTCATATCCCATGACCACCGTCGTTGGCACTCCGCTGCGCACATGAAAGATCGAGGAGAGTTCCCAGCCACCGATGATCGCGTCGACCCAGCCACCCTGGTTCAGGAATTGTTTTCCGTTGCCAAAGGGAAGGTTATAAACCACGCTTCCGTTGAATGTGTGGCGGATGTCGTTGCTGGCCGGGCCGTAGTTCGCACTCATGTCGTAGGCGTTCTGATAGTTCTCTCCGTACCGTTCCGAAGATCCTGCCCCACCCCAGCCGCCACCCGTCATGGTGTCCAGCACCTTCGCCCAGGCATAGTTCACCTGGAACGACAGGCCGCGAGCGAACTGCTTCTTCGCAATCACCTGGAGAGCGTTGTAGTTGGCGCGGCCGTCGAATTTCGAGGCGCTGATCTGGGCGTAATTCGGGTAGGGTCTGGTGCCGGCGTCCGGTCCCGTCAGGCGAATCTGGTTGATGTCCCTACCCAGTTGAACATTGACGCCCCGGTTCCCCACATAGCCGACGTCCAGCACGATTCCCTTCGGGAATTGATGCTGGATGTCAAATTGGTATTCGGCGTAGTACTCCATGGGGATGTTCCACGGCGTGTAGTTCACGTTGAGACCGTTGAATAAGTCGGCAGTCCGGTTCGTATCCGTGGGATAAATCGGCGATGGCGGTCCGATTCCAATTTCCTCGGAATAGCAGTTCGAGGTCCCCCCATTCGCGTCTTGCCAATTAGGAGTTCGATTGCCGAATTGGAAGAGCGCCGAGTCTGGACACCACATATCCCCGACAGGCACCCAGCCTTGTCCCCAGGCCGCTGCGGGAGCAATCGTGTTCTGCCCCGCAAAAATGTTGTAGAGCCCGAATCCGCCGCGAATCGCCCAGTCTTTGCCAGGAGACCATGCCACTCCCACGCGCGGCGCAAAGAATGCCGGAATGGTGTTCGTCATGGCGCGGTGCCCGTTTTGACCGCCGTACCACATGGCGCCCTTCGAGCCGTCTGCGGGATTCGTGATCGAAGTCTGGAAGCTGGAAATACGATTGTGTATCTCGCTCCATCCGCTCTGGGCGACGTACCGCAGACCAAGAGTCAGGGTCAGATTTGGTTTGAGTTTGTATTCATCCTGCACGAACGCCTGCGCACTCCACATGCGTCCGCCGGTTTCAGGATTGATCGAGATCCACCATGAGTTCGGCAACCCGAGGAGGAAATCGGCATAGCCTTCCCCTTCGCTGGGAACGCTGTCGGGGAGAGCCTGGTCCGCAGGATTTTGCGTAAATACTCCACCCCACCAGAAGCCTCCTTCCGTCGCCGTACCCCAACCGGTGTTGACCCACCAGCGGTCGAACTCACCGCCAAACTTCAGGATGTGCTTTCCTTTTACCCACGTGATGACGTCCGATTCGACAAAGCTGGTCTCGACGTCAATCGCCGGCGGAGCGCCAGGCGTCCCGATGTCGGTATTCAGATTGCCGTTGATCCAGATTTCGGGGAATAGATCACCGGCTGGATTGACCAGACCCAGTTTTGCCGGCCACCCTTTTCGCTGGCTGGCGACATCTGCGACACCGTTTGCCCGGCTGAGCGAGAAACGAAACTCATTGATCAAGTTCGGATTAAATGTCCAAACATTTGTAATTTGTCCCTGCGGCTGATTACCCTTCCAGTGTGCGCAGTTGATATCGCAGGCGGGTGCGGTCAGAGCCTGGTCGAAGTTCACCCAACTCAGCGATGCGGTCAGACGGTTCCTCGACGTGATGTCGTAATCCACTTTCCCGTTAATCCACGACATCATTTGCTTCAGGTTGTTCCAGCCCGACTGCAGGCTGTAATAGTTGTTCACGTTCCCGGCTCCCGGAACGTTCGGAATGGGGAAGTACTGTTGAATCTGCGCGGCAGCCGGATCGAACCGATCTTGGGGAATGATGTTCCCCGGAAAGGGATCGCGACAGATCTGTTCGCCCACCATGCGCGTGGTAAGCGGGTCGTAGATCTGGCCCTGCAGCACCTGTTCCCCGGTGCAGGGATTGATGATCGGACTTCCATCCCCCATGAATGCCGGATCCCCCAACAGAGAGGAGAAGTCTCCCTCGCGGAATCCCAAACCTCCGTTAGGCTGCGGCCCCGTTGTGGGGTAGGACCGATAGTCCGGCCCAAAGCTATGAATTGGGTTTCTCTCGTAGCTGAAAAAGAAGAAAGCCTTGTCTTTCTTGATGGGCCCGCCCAGGTTGAAACCGTATTCGTTCCACCGCACGGCCGGCTTGTCGAACGGAGGAGGGAGCGCGAACTTGTTCATGGCGTTCACGGCATCGTTCTCGATGTACTCGTACACGGAACCGTGAAATTGGTTGGTCCCGCTCTTCGTGATCACATTGAACACAGACAGGCCGTTGCCATGCTCGGCCCCGAAGTTTGCGGTGCTGAGACTGACTTCCTGAATCGTCTCCGTCGGATTCGCCACGTAATTCGGATTCGACGACTGCCCGAACATGGCGATTCCGCCGTCAATCTGCCAATTGGAGAAGTAGCGCGACTGTCCATTGACTGCGACATTGTTCCCGCTGGAATTTTCCCCGTTACCGGGATTGATTCCTGGCACGGCCGCAAACAAGTCTTGCCAGCTGCGATTGATGCTCGGAGCCGCGGTCACCACATCGGCCGTGATCGTCGTATTCCTCTCGCTGGACTCAGTCTGTACCAGCGGCGCATCCCCCGTCACGGTAACCTTTTCCGATGTCGCGCCAACCTGCAATGCGGCGTTGACGCTGATCGTTTCCACATGCAGAGTGATGCCCGACCGGCTCAGGGTTTTGAACGCCTCTTTGGCAAAGGTGACGGCATAGTCTCCCGGCGGCAGGAACGGCACATCGTAGACACCCGATTCGTCTGTTGTAACCGCCCGCTTTACGCCGGTCCCAACGTTGGTAATTGTGACCGTGACTCCCTGGATCGAGGCGCCAGTCGCGTCCGTTACGGTCCCGCGAATCTCGCCGCTCTGTCGGCCTTGAGCAACCGCGAGACTCAGCCCAAGTGAGAAAATGAACAAAACCAGGATGAATGCATACCGAAGCCTCGCCTCGATCAGAGCCATATAGCTGTATCTCCTTTGCCACCCAACGCGCACGCGATTCCGTCTTGCACCGCAAAGAATTGCAAGTCGCGACTGTGAAGCGTAACCCGCACGCCGGCCAGTCGAAAACGACACTTCTGTCGCCCCAGCATTCTTGAGATCGGCCATCCACGAAATCAAGTTCGAAACAGTTCTCTGTATGCGTTATGCAGGTTTCGAAACGGGCATTGGGGCACAGCTTCGCTGGAAAGTCATGAATTGGCGTACACGCCTACATAAATCCGTAGGTTGCCGGCAAGAAGGCTATTTGACTAACCGCGACCTGGGGGGTCATTCTCCCGCTGGCCAGAACGGGTCGCGCGCTGGTATGAACTCGATCGGAACCTCGGTGATGAAGGTCTGCAACCAGCGCCCGCACTCTTCCATGCCTGCCTGCTCGGACGGGATGTGGTTGAGGAAGATCAACGCTTTGTGTTTGCCTTCGGTGATTGCATCGGCGACGTATTCGACGGTTTCCCACTCTCGCGTTTCGCCCAGCACCAGGACCTCGACGCCAGGAATCTCCAGCAGACCGGCTTCGGCGCCAAACAACGCAGCGCCAGGAGAGAGGGCAACTTTCGTGACCTTCATCCGGGGATCTCCGACCACGCGCATGACGCGAATTCCCATGTGTTTGCGGATCTCCGCCGCCAGTTGGCCCAGCGATCGCTCGGGCATCGTGAATAGAAACTGATTGTTGGGATCCTGATACTTTTCCCAACCCAGCGCGCGCATCATCCCCGCTCCAATGCCGTCCGGCTTTCGCGCGTGCCAGTGATCGTGAAACCGCCAGATCACCAGGTTGTGTTCCTTGATGAATGCCCGCTTTGCCGCCAGCACCGAATCGTTTTCTTTTTCGGGGAGTTCAGTCGGGTTGTCGAGATGATCGAAGAACGTTGGTTCGTGGGTGATGATCAGATTCTTTCCCGATGCGGCGGCGCGCTGCAGCACATCGAGAGTCGTCATCATGGTGACGGCAATACCGGTCACGGGCGTGTCCGGATTGCCTGCCTTGAAGGTATCCACCGTATCGCTTTGCCAGGGCACTCCAACGTGAGATTGGATACGCTCGACGACCTGCCGTGCGGTGAACGCCGGAGCCTGTGCGACGGCGCCACTCTGAAGCATCGCCACAAATACGAGTGCAATTAAGGAAGTTTTCATGGCGTTTCATTCCTGGGAGACATGATTGATGTCATCATTGATCCCCAACGGTCACCTTTGCGTGAACAAGCGGCCAGAGTATAGCACTCGCGTTTCTGAGCCTTGACTCGCACTCGCCTTGCGCGGTGATCGCGTGTCTCACGTCCCGCCATAACGAAACTCTCATCGACATGCCGTGCTACCATGCGCTTTCCTAGAGGCGCGGCATGTTCAGAATCTCAGTTGCACATGCTCTTATCGTTCTGGTCGCTTTCTGTTCCGTCATTTCCAGTGTCTTTGGGCAAACAGACCGCAGTTCGAGGCTTGACCTTCAATCCCACCTGGCCCAAGCCCAGCAGGCGCTGGCTGCCAGGCAGTTTGACGTCGCCGCAAAGGAATTGAACGCTGCGCTGACGATCGATCCAAAGAATGTCGAAGCGCGCGCGAACCTCGGCGTCGTCCAATTCCTGCAAGGCAAGTTTGCCGATGCCAGCCTGAATTTCCGCGCCGCGTTGCGTCTTCAGCCTTCGCTCTGGAAAGCGCAGGCAATCCTCGGACTCTGTGAGAGGTTCCAGGGCAGGCCGGATTCGGCCTTGCCGTTGTTGGAGAAAGCGTTTCCGCATCTCCAGGATCCAATGTGGCAGAGTCGCGTCGGGATGGCACTGGTGGAGCTCCTCTACCAGCGCCACGAACTGGACAAGGCCCTTGAGGTCTTGCGCGTGCTCGAAAAGCAAAATCCCTCCAACGTCGACGTTCTTTACGTTGCGTATCGGGTCCATACCGACTTGGCCAGCGAGTCGCGCGACAAGCTCGCTCTTGTGGCTCCTGACTCCGCCCGCATGCACCAGCTTCTCGCACAGCACCTGGTCAGCGCGGGTGACATCAAGGCAGCGCTGGTTCAATACCGTGAAGCTCTGCGGCTCGATCCCCGCCTGCCCGGCGCGCACTTTGAATTGGGCGAGGCAATCCTGCAGGACTCGGTATCCGATGGGGCGCAACTGGAAGCGCAGAGGGAATTCGAAACAGCGGTCGCACTCAATCCTGCCGACGCAAGATCGGAATGCCGACTCGGGGCACTCGCCAGTCTGGGCGGCAATACAGAAACCGCTGCTCAGCATTTTTCTCGCGCCGCAGACTTGGATCCCCACGATGCGGAAGCGCAGGTTGGCCTCGGGAAAGTTCTGGCCTCAACCGGGCACGCCGACAAAGCACTCGAGCATCTCCTCACAGCCATTCGCCTCGACCCACTTAACGCCCAAGCCCACTACCGGCTTGCGCAGCTGTATCGGCAGATGGGGCGTATCTCCGACGCGGAACGCGAAACCGCTGTGTTTCAAGACCTGCGCAAAGCACAGGACCGTCTGCGCTCGGCCTATTGGCAGGTGTACAAGGATTCAGGAAGTTCTCAGGTGCTCAACCCTGATATCCCGCAATGACACCCGAGAGAATACCCCCCTGTGCTCCCTCTTCTGACGGCTGTTATCGCAAGTTTCGAACATGTTCGGATTGCGTTGCAACCCTCTGATAAAACAAGTGGTTGAATCTCACCTTCAGCGGGAGTTGTGCTCTGTTTGTGCTAAGATTTGGAGCCGGAGTTGGTGTGGCTCACACCTCGAACTTGCCGCAAAATCCGGCGCCCGAACCGACTCACGCCGAGGCATTAATCCCCGACATCCTTGTGCGTGAGGAACTGAATCGCGTGCTGGCCAGTCGCGAGTTCCAATCCAGCAAACTCTGCCAGAATTTCCTCCGCTACGTGGTGGAGAATACGCTGAACGGACATCAGGACACCCTCAAGGAACGGACCATCGGAGTTGAGGTGTTTGGCAAGCCCGCCTCCTACGATCCGGGTGAGGACGCAGGGGTCCGTGTCAAGGCGGGTGAGGTGAGAAAGCGCCTCCGTTCTCACTACATGAACGCGCCGGATGGCACCCGCGTCCTGATCGATCTGCCGGCCGGTACCTATGTTCCCGAGTTTCGCTACGCCGGACAGGAAGAGGAGTCGGCTCGCCCGCTCAACTCTCTCCTGCGCCGCCCCTTGTATGGCGCCATCGGGGTTCTCGTCCTGGCCTCAGCCGCGGTGGTGTTCTGGCTGCGCCCGTCCTCGCATGCAACGGCCCTGGACCAATTCTGGTCGCCCCTTCTTCAAAGCCGCGCGGAGATATTTGTCTGTACCGCACCCGTGCCGGTGTACTCCGACGTGCGGAACTCTACCGGCGCTCCTCCCACGCGGGTGGACGACTTCGTTCTCATTCCCAACCGGTTTGTGGCGGTCAGTGACGTGAACTCGGCCACCCAGATTGCCGACATGCTCGGACGGATGGACAAGCCATACAAGCTTCGCATCGGAAACGACGTCTCCTTCCGCGACCTGCGTTCTGCGCCGTCGGTTCTCGTCGGCTTTTCTTACACGCAATGGCACGAAATTGGCGAACATTTCCGCTACTCCATTGATCTGTCCCGCCGCCCTTTTGGTGTGCTCGCGGACAATTCCCCCACCACGTGGACGATCAAGACCCACCCCGACGACCCTTTATTGAATGAGGACTACGCAATCGTCTCGCGTGTTCTCTATCCGGGTACCAACAACTTCATCGTCGAGATCACCGGCATCTCCCACTACGGCACCGAGGTGGCCGCTGACCTGGTGACGAATCCCGCTCTCTTGCAAGAGGCACTCCGCAAGCTGCCGCCGGGTTGGCAGCAGAAGAATCTACAGATTGTTCTGCACACCGAAGTAGTTTCAGGCTACCCGTCGGTTCCCACCGTGGTTGCAACTCACGTGTGGTAGTCATTGTTCGTGGATCGACGAAGCCACGGTCAGGAAACCCCGCATTCCTGGGGTGCAATCGGGAGTCTCTGGGAGAATTCACGGTAGGTATGCGATTGCTTCCCGTCGGACGCGACGCCGTATGCGACTCTGCAAAATACGAGCGGTTACGATGACCGCACCGAGGAGCGCCCACAAGGATGCCCCAGCAGCGAATACCCAATGAGTCATCAGGCCGGTTGGGTTATGCCCGATCGCGAACACGATCGCGACGCTGGATCCCGCAACGAGAAAGCAGAAGCCGATCATCACCTCAAGCCAGTGGAGTGACGGTCGAATGATGGTAAAACGACGAGACTGCGTGGCCGCAAACAACGCTTCGAAGCCACGGCCTGCAATCCACCAGAAGACGAGTCCCAGAAAAGGCCAGGTCAGGGCGCGCCACTCGCCCAGTGTCATATCGCCCGGCGCCCATTCGGCCCCGTTGTTACTGGCAAAGGCGATGGGCAATTGGACGAAGCCGACCGGGAGATTCAGCGCCGCCGGAGTCGCCAAGCGGAAATCGAACGACTCAGGCTCAGGTTCGAACCCAATGACTACGTTCGTCATGGTCGGAGATTGGGTGTTGGATTGATCATTCCTCGATAGGACCCGCTCGAATTGCTGAACGTGATAGCGGACATGCTCCCGTAAGCTGAACCAGTATGGCCGGAGGACAACAATGCAGACAAGGAGCTGGATAACCGGCAACAAGAGACTAAATGCGAAGCTGGGACGTGGATCGTCCATAAGGAGGCGCGGTCGGCGTCAAGTGCCTCTATATTATGAGTAACACGCTCAAAGAGTCTGTGATCTCGCGGATCCGTCTAGTCCTGCTTGCCCGGTTGCGTTGCCACTGCAGGTGATAAATTCAGTCCCAAGCTTTCACCGGGTTGACTTCTTTCAACCTGCCATTCCCGCCGACCAAAAAAGAAAACGATAGGTGCTGTGGAGTTCCTGTCAAGTACGTGAATGCGACTACCCACTCACGGCCACGGAATTTAGCAATAAGGAGGTTGTCAAACTCGGCGCGCGAGAGCGTTTTCGGGACAGGCTCATTTGTGGAATCTGGTACATACTCGCGGACGTCAAACTTGCCGCCGGTCACCGGGCCGATTATGGAGAAAGACGACAGGGGCGGCTCACAGGCGGGCGCTTCATCTGCTATGCGTTTCTCAGTGGCCTCGATGGCCTTCACTTTTTCCTGCGGTAGTTTCCTCAGATCGATGCAGCATCCCTAGTTTCCCAACTCACAGGATCTCTTGGTATCGTCATAACCACGCGTGAAATCGCCGGCGGCCAGGTAGGCGGATCCACGACGGCAATAAGCAATGGCTTCTGGTTGTTGAGAATTTTGGATATACACGGTCCACGCCTGAGTCAGGATCGACCAGTTCTTGCGCTCACGCAAATGCTTGTCGAGCAGTTCAAATCGGTCTAGTCGGAAAGGAATTTGCCTCGCGTCCCATGCGAGGTCCGCACCGTTCGTATCATCTTCCTCCAGGTCCGGGAAAAGGACTGGGTATTCCTGTGGCGGTGAAATAGCGCCGGAAGTGTTCTTACATGGCTCTTTCTGGAGCGGCGCGCCAATGCTCGCAGTGAAGAAATCCGTGGGAAATGCCGCCAGCGCTTCTTCTGCAGTCATGCCCGGCTTGAATTTCTTGGCGATTGCGTTCACCTTGTGCGATTCATACGAAAGATACCCGATCATCCAAGCCAGGCCGAGCACGATGCACGCAATGGCCACTCCAACGTATTTCAATAGTCTTCTCAAGCGGCGCCAGCATATCATGCGCTATCCCGAGGGTCGTCCGCTTTCAGTCCAACCTAAGCTCAGTAAGTTGGCACCTAGTGTTTGCCAGGCATCGCAGATTGCGCTGTTGTCTGCGACAACAAACCTATTCCGACACGCTTGGCGAGGCTGGCGAACCTCGGATCATCGCGGAGCGGGTCGGCGAGTGGTTCGCTCCCGAGATAGACAAGATATTCGGTTCTCTCCCGGACAGCCGCGTCCATAAACTTGAACGCGTCGTCCTTGTCGCCTAAGCCGGTATAGATCAGAGCGAAGTACAGCGCGGGAACATGGCGCTGGGTAGAAACGTTCTTGAGTTGTTCAATGATGTGTAGAGCATCGGTTCGTCGACCGGATACCGCGTATTCGTGCCCTAATAGGGCGAGCACGGCAGGGTCGTCGGGAGTCACCGAGAGAATCTTCTGGAAGGCTGCCTGCGCCTGGGTGTGCAGGCCCTTTTGTTGATATGCCCGTCCGATATTCACGAGGGCAATGAGGTAGGTGGGATCCAGCGCAAGGGCCCTCTGGTTCTGTTCGATCGTCCGGTCGAACTGACGTGCCTGGTAGTACGCTTCGCCCAGGGCCGAGGCCATCAGCGGGTTTACCGGATCGAGATCCACGGCCTTCATCCTCTCCTCGATCGCGTCCGGCAACTTGCCCATCACCGTAAGGGAGTACGCGTAAAACTGGTGACCTGTGGCATAACTTGGACGTAACTCGAGGGCGCGGCGGAATTCGAGGTCGGCGGCGGGAAAGTCCCACTCATAGGCCAATTGTGCGTATCCGAGAGAGACGTGCGCTTCGGCCAGTGTTGGGTCGAGTTCAAGAGCCTTACGAGCGGCTGCTTCCGCTTTCGGAAAGGCCTCATTGGGAGGCATGGAGGTGTAGGGCGCTGATCCGAAGAGCTCGTAACAATCTGCAAGGCCGGCATACGCGGGAGCATAACTGGGATCGAATTGAATCGATCGCTCGAACGATGCAGCTGCTTTCTGAATCTCCTCCGTAGTTCTCCTGCTCCAGAAGTACCTTCCTTCGAGATACGCGAGATAGGCTTCGCGATTGACTTCCCGTGCCGGCGGTGCCGGGTGGGGCAGTTTGATGAATACCTCGGACGCGATGGCATGGGCGACTTCCGCCTGCACACGCAACAGGTCCTTCACATCTCGCTCATAGCTATTGCCCCATACGACCGTCTGATTGTTGGTCTGAGTCAGTTGCGCCGTGACCGCCACCTGATCATTAAAGCGGCGAACCGTCCCCTGAAGCACATAAGATACACGGACGTTCCTGATCCCCGTCCCCCCTGCGGCTGTCAGGCGGAGAACCATGAGGCGATCCGGATGCAGCTGCGCCAGGCGCGCAACCATTTCTTCGGTCAGGCCGGCAGCGATGAAGTCATCCTTTGCATCGCCCAGGTTGCGGAACGGTTGTACGCCGAGGATCACTTTGGACGGCCAGATGATGGCAATGATCTTGGGGGTCAAATAGGTTAGAACGGCAATGAGAGCGGCGAGCCCTCCCCAGAAGAACACTCTTCGACGAAAGATCGGAAGCCGGGATGGAGCAGGAGAAACGACTTCCGGACTCGAGGGGACAGGTCCATCCGGCACCTTCGTCTCGTGTTCCCGCCACCAGGCATCCAACTCGCTCTTGAGGGCGAATACGCGCGACAGCTTGTCCGGACCAGCGGCCAGCCGCCGGACGGGCAGACCCATGGTTTTCTCCCACCGTTGAACCGTGCGGATTTCACGGCCCAGGTAGGCAGCAATTTCTCCCCATGTTTCCAGGCGCTCGCCGACGGGATGGTCAGGAATCGCTCGGCCGGGCGGTTTTGGGTCAGCCATTCAGCAGATCCCCGGGCGAAGAAGACCGAGTCTACCTTTGTTACAGCTGAATTCCTAGGACAAAGCGCGGCGATCCATCTCCCCCGGCTGGCTTGCCGCACGATGTCCCGACCGTTCGATAGCGACAATCAGCGACATAGGCCTCCTGTCCCACCATGTCGCTTGTAAGAGTGGCTGGGAACTCCCTCATAGTGAGGCGGTGGGACATTTCTCGTCTTTCTCTCCCAAAGGGGGCTCCTTGCCGCGTCCTGATTTCAGCCGGAACCAGTGGTGCGTGCTTTCGATCTTGATGCTGGTCAACTTCGTGAATTATGTCGACCGCCAGGTCATTTTCTCGATGTTCCCGGCAATCCGCCACGACTTTGGGCTCAGCTACCAGCAACTGGGGTATCTGGCCACCGCTTTTACGGCCGTTCTGTCCCTTAGCACGTTCCCGCTGGGGATATTGGCGGACCGTCTGTCACGACGATCGGTGATCAGCGCAGGTGTTTTGTTTTGGAGCGGCGCGACCTTCTTCAGCGGCCTCGCCGGGACCTTCCGCGCCTTGCTGGCGGCGCGGGCGTTGGTGGGAGTCGGGGAAGCTGCCTACACGCCCGCGGGCGCCGCCGTCCTGAGCGCGACCTTTCCGAAGGACGTTCGGGCGCGCATCCAAGGAGCTTGCGACATGGGAATGTTTGCCGGAGGCGCGACAGGAATTGCGCTTGGCGGTATCATGGCTCAATCCTTTGGTTGGCGAACTGCCTTCTTTTTTGTGGGGATTCCGGGTTTGCTGTTGGGCCTGAGTTCGATGCGGCTCCCGGAGCCGCATCACGATTCGTCTGATGAGCGCATGAAAGTGCGCGACCTGCTGCGGGTGCCCGCGTATCTAACCGTGCTCGTGGCTGGTTGGTTTGCGAGCTTTGCCGGGTACACCTACATCGCGTGGGGACCGGATCTGATTCAGGAACAGAAAGGCTTCACGGCACGGGAGGCTGGATTGGCCCTAGGGCTTACCGTGGTTTTAGGCGGGGCGTTGGGAATCGCGGTAGGAGCGTATTTGTCCGACCGCATTGCCCGCTTGCGGCCCTGGGGTCGCGCCCTGGTGATTCCCATCGGCTTCATCCTAGGTGCTCCCGCGATCTTCTTCGCGTTGCACACTTCGGCAAAGATTCCATTTCTCATTCTGTTCGGGCTAGGCGCGTTCTTCATGAGCTGGTACCACGGCCCGCTCACCGCCACCATTCACGACCTCGTGCCGGCTAGCGGACATGCCACCGCGCTCGGCCTCTACTACCTCTTCGTCAATCTCTTTGCTATGGCACTGGCGCCGCTAGTCGTGGGGCGGGCAGCCGATCGCTATGGCCTGATCAACGCCCTACACATCCCGATCGTTGCGCAACTGGTCGGGGGAGCTTGTTTTGCCGTTGTCGTATTCCTGATCCGCCGTCACGGGCTGCACCATCCGGTGCTGCGCCGGCACTGGGAGGGCCGAACGCTGGCGCCCTCACTGGCGACCGCGGAACTGGAAGCTACCAGCATCTGACGCCGAATCTCGGCCCGGGGCCCCCACAACTTCAGGAAGGAGCAAGCGACATGGGACAGCTGGTCACCATTGATACCAATCTCGACGCCAACCTCACTCCACCACCGGTGAAGCACTATCAGGCATACCGGCCAAAGCCGTTCACGCGTGCCGAGCGCGACACTACGACGCTCCTCTTTGGCGGACTCACGTGGAAGCACGAACGCCTGATGCAGGGCGCGTTGCACAACCTGAAGTACAACGCGGAGCCGTTGCCGAATATCGCGCGGGAGGATCTCAATGCCGGAAAGGAGCTGATCGATGTCGGCGCCTGCTGTCCCACGATCTTCACCACCGGCAGCCTGGTCAATTTTCTGAAAAATGAGGTCGCGCTGCACGGCAAAGATGAAGTCAACAAGAAGTACGTGTACCTGACTGCCGGCGCCTGCGGTCCATGCCGCTTCGGCCAGTACCACGAGTCTTATGCCATGGCGCTCGACGGCCTGGGGCTGCGCGACTTCCGGCTGTTCCTGCTGGCGCAGGATGAACTCGATCAGGGCGAAGCCGGCGGCGGAGGTCTCGACATCAACATGCCGCTCAGCCTCGGCCTGATCTGGTCGATCCTCTGCGGCGATGTAATCACGGACCTGGAATACGCGACGCGTCCGTACGAAGTGAATCCGGGCCAGACCGACGCCGTTCTGAAGGACTGCATCGAGTACATGTACCAGGTCTTCAAGAACCGTCCCGATCACGGCGAAAAGCTCGGCACGTTGGCCTGGCACCTGACAACCAGCTACTTCACTAACGGGCTGCGCGAAGTGCGCCGCAGATGGGGTGCAATCGAGGTCGACCGCACCCGTGTGAAAGCACGGGTCAAAATCACCGGCGAATTCTGGCTGCAGACGCACGAAGGCGACGGCAACTACAACATCAAGAAATGGCTGGAGCAGGAAGACTCCGAAGTTGCGCCACCGCCGGTCGCGGTGTGGCTGCATTACCTGATGCATCCGGTGATTCGCAAACTGGAGCACAGGCACTCGACCAGCAAGCATCCGAAGCGCGACGACATGATTTTGAAGGCGGTCGAACGGCTCTACGTCCGAACGTACAACCGCTTCCGCAAAGCGCTGTCGAACATACCTAGCGAACTCCCGGACCAGGTAGAGCTGAAAGATCTCGCCGAGCCTTTCTATCACTTCGAGCTGCGCGGCGGGGAAGGGCACATGCTGATCGGGAAGGCGCTGTATGCCTATCACCACAAGAAAGCGCATATGATTTGCGAACTCTCGCCGTACTCCTGCATGCCGAATACGATGTCGATTGGCTCGATGGCGAATGTCATCGGGAAATATCCCGATCTGCTGTACGCGCCGATCGAGGTCAAAGGCGATGCTGAGGTGCACGCGCTCTCCCGCTGCCAGATGATCCTCACGGAGGCGAAGAAGCGGGCACAGGCGGAATTCGAAGTTGCGTTGAAGAGGACTGGGCTCACCGTGGAAGCGATCCGCGAATATGAGAAACATCATCCCGAGTTGCGGCGCGCGACGTACAAGGTCCCGCACAAGGGATATTCGGGGACATCGGCGAACTATGTGCTTCATCTCGCTCAGGATCGTGGCCTAGCCATGGCCTGAGTACAAACATGTAACTGCACCTGATGGTCACAACCAGAAAGCGAACGAGGTGAAGTGCATGGCGAACGGATTGGTA
>Ga0335069_10001357_pt1 | contig 39630 bp, 50 predicted proteins | sample Lox_Sample_11_FD_206714 | JGI IMG/M metagenome (GOLD analysis project Ga0335069, IMG submission 206714) | Soil microbial communities from Loxahatchee National Wildlife Refuge, Florida, United States - Lox_Sample_1.1 | ecosystem: Environmental > Terrestrial > Soil > Wetlands | place: USA...
TGCTTGAAATCTTTGGTGGGCGCACAAGGACTCGAACCTTGGACCCGCTGATTAAGAGTTAACGCCGTCAGCAGCTCTATCAATGGGTTACGTGTCTCATTCCGGCGGTTTCCGCGGATCTCCGGCGGTTTCCGGGGCGCTGAAAAGCTTCCGCCAATTCATTTCCCACAACACCTGATCGCGCAAATACCAGGTGTCACCGCCGGCGATTTCTTGGTCATACAGGGACTGCTCATAGTCTAGCAGTGCTTCGTCGGACCAATCCGCGTAGGGGCGATCGCTCATACCGCGATCCCCTCGCGCGCCATCCAGGCGACCAGCTTCTCGATGCCGCTGTCGGCGAGCGCGGCCTGGTCGCCGAGATAATGCTTGATGATGGTCTGCGCCGATTGCAGCGAGTGGCCGGAGATCGCGCAGATCTCCGGCAAGGTGTTGTCGGCGCGCGCCAGCCAGGTCACGCCGGTGTCGCGCAGATCCTGATCGCGCTTGCCGGCGAGCGACGGCATGTCTTTGGCGGCATGCGCGCGGACTTCGCCGAACACATGGCGATAGGTGTCCTGCTTGTAGGTGTCGCCGGTCGTCTCATCGACCACGATGGTTTCCGGCCGGGTGCCGAGTTTCAGCTTGATCGCGGCGACGCGCGCCCGCGCCGCTTCGAGGCGCGCGGCGAGCTGCGGCGTTTCTTTGATCGGCACAAGCTTGCGGTTGGTTTTGCTCTGGCGGAATTGCCGGCGGCCGTCGACCAGGCCTTCGTCTTTGAGGAACACGCGATCGCGCTGGCGCTGGCATGTGAACAGGCCGAGCATCACGGCGTCGCCGATCGACGGCCGGCCGATCGCGTCGGCCGCGGCGATCAGCGCGCGGATCTCGGCATCGGAATAGATCACGATGCGGCCTTCCGGCCGCGGCAGCTCGATCTGATGCCGCGGATTGGCGCCGAGCCGCCAGCGCCGATCGAGGCCGCCCCACGTGTAGGCGGCCGAGAACGCGGCGATCGCCGCCTGCGCCATGTGATGCCCGCGAACGCGCTTCAAATAAGTGAACAGATCCTTGAGCACGATCTTGTCGACGGCGGCGACGCGCGCGGTTGCAAATTCTTCCTTCGGCCGCGCCGGCGTATCGAGGCCGAGCGTTTCGGCGGCGCGTTCCTTCTCGATGCGCTTCTTGCGCTGCGCTCGGCTCTCCGGCTTGAATTGCAGCGCGATCGCGGCCTTGGCATAGGAGCTGATTGTGTCGGGCGAAAGCTGCGTGTCGGGATCCTTGTCGGCTCTCAACGCTTCGAGCCAATCCTCTAACAGATCCTCGACCGTGCCGCCGGCGGAACGCAGCGCCGGCGCCGGCTTGAATTTCTTGCCGCTCTCGCGCGTTTGTTTGATCGCTGTCAGCATGCGCTCGCTCTCGGCGCGCGCTTCATCGAGCGTGAACCATCGGCCATCGGCGTGTTTGAGATCGCGACCCTTGAAGCCGATCTTCTGCTCGCGCGATGACGGCTGAAAGCGCGGCCGGCCGTCACGCCAAATGACGTAGGGAAGCTTGATGTCTGCCATTGTCCTCACCCCGTTCCGAAGGGCGGCGAAAGTCTAGGCCATCTGATCGTCGAAATATAGCTCGGCCATTTCGTCGATCAGCTCCTGCTTGGTCCAGCCTTCCCAACGGATCGTTCGTGCGTCGATCTTGAGATAGCGCCAGGCCAAGACTGTCAGCTCGCGCATGTTGAGCTTTGCCAGCAGCGCTGCCGCCATGCCGATATCGGCCATGCGTTCTTGGTGCTCGGATTGGATGACGAAATCCAGATAGGCATCATCGTAGCGCATCAGCCGCGGCCTTGCGTTGGAAGGTGGCGCAAGCCGAACTCTTGGATGAAGCGTTTTAGCTCGGCGTCGATCAGGTTCATGCGATTGAGATCCTGCTCGGTCGGTTCTTCGCCGGGATCGAGCGAGATCATGATGCTGGCAAACAAATGCTGCGCGCCGGCAAAGAACGCATTCCGCATTTCTTGAAGCTGATCGGCTGGCGCGTCGATCAGATTGCAGGCGACGCGAAGGCCGACCCATCCGGCTTCGATGAGCTTGCCGCTATTCGCAAGCTCCTTGTGCAGTCGTTCCAGGTGTGCGCGATCGGCCATCATGCAGCTCCATAAATCCGCGCGAGCTGGTCGCGCTCTTGCTCGATCGAGGGCGCCAGTGGCGCGTCGTCGTTGGCGATCGGCGCCGAGATCTCGCGGCGGCCGGCGAGCCACGCATCCATGCGCGCGCGGTGAAAGCGATAGCGGCCGAAATTGACCAGGCGCGCCGGCATGCCTTCTTCCGACACCAGGCGCACATAGTTGTTGTAGAACCAATCGACGCGATGCCCCATCGCGCGCGCGATCTCGGCAGCGGTGTAGGGGTGGTTAGATGCGGCCACTTTGGATCTCGCGCGATGCGGCTTCGATCAACGCGGATGGCACGGCTTCGGCAGTGGTCAGGATGGTGATGGTGCGGCCGTCGCCGAGATCGGCCAGGTGCGCGAATTTCACGCCGAGGAAATCGCGAGCGTCGGGCGCAGCCGGTCGTGTCAAAATTTGGGGGGACAGTCCGACTGCGCCCGTGCCGCTCATGCTTGGCCTCCTTTGCGCCGGGAAAGGGCAGCGAAGGACCGGCGCAAATCAGCTTGTAAGGCGAGTTGCGCTTAAATGCAATATTGTGCGTGCATAAACGCAATTAATCATTGCAAACAAGCGTTTCACGTGAAACGCAAATGCACGTTTTCCACGGCTTTTGCTGTTTGAAATGCGGCGATGCAGAAGGCATCAGCCTTCGGCGCGCGGCTCGGAGCGCAGCCGATGCGGCAGCAGCACGCCCTTTACGATGACGCGCTCGCCATCGACTACGAGCGGCGCGAAGCTCTGATCGCTCGATCGCGCCACCAGCAGCGTGACCGGCGGCACCGGCCGATAGATCCGCATGATGGTTTCGGCCTTCATCCGCGGCCAATCGTAAACCTGGGCGCAAACCGCGTCCCCGGCCCGCGGAGAGGCGTTGAGATCGACCAGCACTATATCGCCCGGCAGAAAGCCGGCCATATCCAGGGCCCCGCTACGCAGCCGGAAGGGCGCTATAGCGTTGGCGGCGCCAACCAGCGCCCTCACGGCAGCCGCAACTGGATCGCCCGGCGTGATCGTGAACGGGACCGCGTCCTCGCTGAAACCGTGTGCGAGGCCCCGCGGCGGCGGTCCCGTTATATCTGTCGGCGCAGCAACCCCTGTAGCAGCAACGATCTTCGCGATCGTATTGGCGTGAAGCGTCGACGTTCCATCGTCACCCTCGCTTACTGGACGCGTCAGGGTCGAGGGTGAAACCTTAATTTCTCGCGCTAGAGCTGTGAGCTTTTTGCCGGTCAGGGAGGGGAGGCGCTTTAACCAGTCCCGGTGCAGGCGGGCAGTCGCTTCGTCACCGCGTGGCAAGTGCATCTCTCCGGTCGCGCAAACGCGACCGCTAGTATGCACTGCACCCATATCCACATCAGCTTGTAACATTTCGCTTGCACAGTTTGCGCAAATCAGTCTTTCGGTTGCAACTATGCAACATTTCCTCGACATTAGCCAGATCAAGGCCCGCGCAACCGCCATCAACCTCACGCTAAAGCGCCTGGCGCGCATGGCGGGGGTCGATCCCGCGACCGCCTACCGCGCCGAGAAGGGCGTCACCGATCCGCGCGCCTCGACGCTGCGCAAGCTGACGGAGTGCGTCGAGCGCCAAGAGGCGAAGGTCGCCGAGAACTTGAAATCGCTGTCGCGCAACGCCGGCGGCCGGCAACCGGAGCTGTTCAAATGAGCCCGCGCGCCGAAGATCAATGGACGCCGCCGCGTGACGCCACGCTGCTTTCGCTGGTGCTGCAGAAAATGAAATTCAGCGCGATCGGCGCGTTGCTCGGCGTCACCAGGAACGCGGCGATCGGCCGCTACCATCGCATCCTCAAAGCCGAAGAACGCGAACGCCGCGACATGATCGCGCGCGCGAAGGCCAATCTGAAAAAGGCGGGCGCGCGATGAGCATCAGGCCCGACAGCTTGATGCCGCCGCGCGAGGATACGCGGCACACGCCGGTGACAGCGTCGGTCGATGTCGAGTTCATCGCCACATGCGTCGCGCTGTTCGATGCGGGCTTCGACACGCAGCAGATCGCGCTGCGTCTGTTCGAGCGCGAGTGCGCCGTTGCGATCGCGCTGCGGATCGGACGCGAAGCGCTGCGTCAGGAGGGAACATGAAACGCGAAGCCGCGGAAGCGCGCGATGTCGTCATTGCCGCCGTGGCGGCGGCGATCTTTCTTTCGATGTGGGCAATATGGAGCTTCATCACGTGAGCGAACAAACCTGCACGCTGCCCCGCAAGCCGCAAATCGTCGATCTGCATCCGTGGGAAACCGTGCTCGATATCGAGCAGTGCGATCGCACCGAATTTTTTCTCACGCTGCACGAGCACGAAGCCAAGAAGCCGGACCTGGCGCTGCGGCCGGACACCTGGCCGGATGATGTGGTGCGGCGGATCTACAATCACATGGCCGAATGGATCGAACGCCATCCGCAGCGCTCGCCGAAGGCCGTCACCTACGGGATCCTGCAGCACGAAAGTTTCGGCAAGTGCTGCGTCGCAGTTCTTCATCACGCTCCGAAGAAGGTGTGACATGGCGCTCGATCTGCAGAAGCCCGACGATGTCAAGCCGGCGCAGCCAGACGTGCCGAAGCCGGATCCTTCGACGCTGCTCAAACAACTCATCGACACCGCCGATCGCGTGTTCAATCGCAACGCACTGCCGAACGAACATTTCGGCACGCTCGCGCTCGCGATCGCCAGCGAGCGCGGCATGACGTCGAGCTATATCGGCGACGAGGCGATGATGCTGGTGACGGCAACGCGCAATTGCGCCTATGGCGGCACCAGCCAAAAAAAGGATTGGGCGATGATCGGCGGCGCGTTGCTGCCGATGGTGCGCGACGCGCTCGGCCGTCTGATCGAAGATCGCCGCGCGGCCTCGGTGCGGTCGGATCCGGAAGCGCAGCCCAAATATGGTCGGAGGGATTGATGGCCGCCGACGATCCGAAAAACCGGCCCTATTTGTCAACCGTGGGCGGCCCCGAAAATAGGGCTGATTTGTCAATCGTCGCGGCGCTCAAAAATAGGGCCGATTTGTCAATCGTCGATGGCCCTGAAAATAGGGCTGATTTGTCAATCGACAAGATTGATGCACGCCGCAAGAAGCTGCGTCTGTCGATCGCGCGGTTGCTCAACGAAGCTTGCGTTCATCGCCAGACCTGGGCCGATGCCAAAGCGCGGCCCGATCGCGTGCGCAAGGCGACGCTGGAACGCCTCGATCGCGCGCTCGATCGGCTGGACAATGGCGAGCGCGCGCCAATCCAGCCCGCGGCGATCGCCAAGCTTTATCTATTCGCCGCTTGCATGGTTGCGGCGCGCTGCGGCGCCGACGTCGCCGCCATTCGCGCGATGGCGCTCGATTTCGGCAATGAGAAGCCGAACGAGGAAGCCTGGCTGTTCGGCGCCCGCGTGCGCCGCGTCGCGATGTATCTCGTTGCCTGCGAATGGGAGCTAGGCAAGGCCGCGCTCGCCAACGCCATCGGCTGCTCGCGCCAAAATCTGTTCCAGGCGGTGAAGTCGATCGAGGAATTGCGCGAAGCCGAGCCCGCGCTCGATGCGCTGATCGTGCAGCTCGCGGCCTGCGGAAAGGTGGCGTGATGGCGAACGGTCACGGTCTGCCGCTCATTCAAAATCTGATCCGCGAACGCGCCTATCAGCAGGAGCTGGTCGAGCTGATGTGCTCGCTGACGCAGGAGGACGCCAACGGCCGCGTCACGGCCGCCAAGACGGCGCCGGCGGCGATCGACGCCATCATTGCGTTTCGCCGCAAGCACGGCCTGGCCATCCTCGATTGCGATCCGGCGTTTTATTTGATCGCGATGCACCGCGCCATCATCCGCCATCCGAAGCTGAAAGAGCGTGCCGACAAGATGCCGCCGGACGAAGACGCGATGCGCGCGCGCGGCGTCATCAATTGGTCCGAGCATTGGCTGATCCGCAACGGCTACGGAACCGATGTCGATACCGAGTTCAATCCGAAGCCGGTCAAGGTGACGCAATGACGCCAGAACAGCGAATTGCAGAACTTGAAGCCGAAGTCGCAGTGCTGCGGGAAATCCTCAATACGCCCGTAGTGGAACCGTTCATGTTGGCGGCCGTGACCGAAGCTAAGCATCAACGCGCGCGATGGGGCGATGAGCAGGACGCCAAGAAAGATGCGTTCGATTGGTTTTGGACGCTCGGTTATCTCGGGGGGAAGGCCGCTCGATCCGCGAATGACGGCGATATTGCGAAAGCGCTGCACCATACCGTGACGGCCGCAGCGCTGCTGGCGAATTGGCATCGTCATTTAATTTTTCGGCGTGACAAAAAATGAACCGCCGGCGCCCGACGCTCGAAGAAATCAAGGCCGCGGCGAATGCGCGGCCCTATGACGTGCTGCATGCGCTCGGCATCAATGAGCGTCCACGATCGGGCGGCTATATCTCGATGTGCAATCCGGTCGAGAAAGACCGCCATCCAAGCTTCACCATCTGGCCCGATCGCGGCGGCATTCTCACGTTCAAGGATCATCGCGGCAACGCGCAAGGCGATATCATCGACCTGGTCGCCTACATCAAGGGCTGGTCTGACGGCGCGCGCAAAGGCCGCGCCGAAGCGCTGCGCTTTCTGTCCGATCTGCTCGGCCTCGAACGCCTCACGCCGGAGCAACGCCAGGCCGATCAGTCGCGCTCGATCGCGCGCGCGCAGCGCGAGCAAAAGCGCGCCGGCGAGGATCTGGCGACCAAACAGGCGCGGGCCTATGAGCTATTTATTCATGCCTCGGCGCAACAGGCCGGCGGCGTCGCCGATCTCTATCTGAAAGCCAGGGGCATTGATCTGGAAAGCCTGCCGCGCGGGGCGCGCGGCGGCATCCGCTGGCCTCATTCAATCCGGCAAATCCATTCCTGCCCGCATCTGGAAAGCGGGCGCGAATTTCCGTGCATGATCGCAAGCTGCACGGATACGGGCACGCGCGATATCCTCGCCGTGCATCGAACCTGGCTGCAGCTCGGCCAAGGCTCGATCGTGAAAGCTAACGTGACGCCGAACCGGAAAGTGTGGCCGGATTTCCGCGGCCTGGTGATCCCGCTCTGGCGCGGCGAAAGCGGCCTCTCGATCAAAGAAGCGATTGCGGCGGGCTTGCGTGAAACGCTGGTGCTCGCCGAAGGCATTGAGACGGCGCTGAGCGCGGCGATCGCGGCGCCGGCGTTCCGCACCTGGGCTTTTATCTCGCTGTCCAATCTGCAGAACGTCGTGCTGCCGGAGTGCATCGACAGCGTCATGCTCCATCGCGAAAACGATTTCGGCAACCGCGCCGCGGAGCTGGCGTTCGCGCGCGGCAAGGCGGCGCTGGAAAAACAAGGCCGGCCGGTCGCCGAGATAGCGGCGCTAGGCGGCAAGGATCTCAACGATACGCTAAGGGGGGCGGCATGAGCGCGCGGCTAACGCCATTGGAAGCAATCAACATCGCAATGCGAACGGCGCCCGATGATCTGCGCGCCACGGCCGCTGCCAGCCTTGCACTGATGGCGCTCGAACTCTGCGGCTACAAGATCGTGGCGGCCGATGAAGTCGCACTGGCGGACGCGGCGCCGGCGAGCACCGTGCCGAAAGTGAAAATGCCGGAGAAATGGCCAAAGCAATGCGCGCGCTGCAACAAGATCAGAAACGATCGCGCGCACGCCGATGAATGCGACGATACGGCTTGCCCGATCTAGCTTTGCGAGGGGGAAAAAATGTCTAGACCAGTCACGCAAGATTGGGTTCATGATCTTCCGTTCATGCAGCAATCGGTGCTGCTGACGGCCGTTCGAGGCCCTGACGCCGTCCCGAAATATCACGCCTCTAAATACATCGTGCGCTGGTGTCGGCGCGCGATTTTAATTTCCAGCTTCGCGCGCCGCCCAATCCTCAATCCCTATGAGGCCGATGGAGGATCGTTCTACGGGCCAAGCTGCGCCGAGCCACCAGATGGGCTTTGGGAACCGCTGATGGACGTGCGAGCCGACGAATACGTGCGGTCGCTCGACGAGCTGCCGCACCATTTTCAAATGCACCTGATGCACGCTGCCGAGATCATCGGCTATAAGCACTCGAACGCTCGCGTGCAAAAATGGTGGCACGGCTTTTATGTTCGCCTTGTCGCCGACATGCACCTTTTTCCGGAAAGCATGGTCGACCTCGACACGCGGCTCGGCGATCGCCGCGATGGTTGGCTTGCGCGGGCTGACGTCGCGACGGTTGAATAGAGCGGCGACTTGGCTTCGATGGCTGAAAAAAGAGAAACGGCTGACGGCAAGGCGGCGGTCGCGGCTTCGATCAACGATGCGCGGCGCAAGCTGGCCAGGCGCAAAAAGTACGATGATCCGCCGCCGCATCAGGCGCGCGATGACGCGCTGCCGGGCAAGTGGACGAAGAACGATCTCGGCCTGCCGGTCGAAAGCAAATGCCCGGTCGAGCCGCTCGGCCGCGAGGGCGCGTTCTATCACTTGATGGACAGCGCCGGACAATTCCGATCGTTCACCGCGTCCGATTTTTCTCATTCCGGCATCCAAGACCTGTTCGCGCGCGCGCCGAATTGGCCGAAATGGTGCGCGCCGCGCTTCGGCCGCGCGCCGGCGGCGAAGGAAGGCGAGCCGCCGCCGCCGCCGCCGATCAAGAGTTTTCAAGACGACGATATCCGCGAAATGCTGATGAAGGCGTGCAGCGACGTCGGGCAATTCTCGGCCGACAACAAGCTGCGCGGGCGCGGCGCCTGGCGGCTGCGCGACGGCGGCCTGATCTATCACGCCGGCGAAGAACTGTGGCGCTGCGAGCTGCGCGCCGGCGTGCCGTTCTGGCGCTGCGAACCTACCGGCATGATCGAAAACCAGCTCTATCCGCTGTTGCCCGAAATTCCCGCGCCCTGGGATCAGCCGATGAGCGCGGCCGATAATCCCGCCGGCGCGCTGCTCGAAACATTCCGCAAATGGAATTTCGAGAAGCCCGACGTCGATCCGGTCTTGCTGCTCGGCTGGCTCGGGACGGCGTTCCTTGGCGGCGCGCTCGATTGGCGATCGGCGATCTTGCTGGTGGGCGACAAAGGCACCGGCAAATCGACGCTGCAGGATGGCTTGAAAGCGCTGTTCGGCGATGCGCTGTTTCACTCGGCCGACACCACGGCCGCCGGCATCTATCAGAAGATGGCGCATGACGCGCGGCCGGTCGCGGTCGATGAGCTGGAAGCCGGCGCCGACAATCGCAAGGTCAATGCCGTGATCCAGCTCATGCGCGCGGCATCATCGGGCGCGCTCGCCTCGCGCGGCGGCGCCGATCATCACGGCGTCGAATTCCAGATGCGTTCGGCGTTCCTGTTCTCGGCGATCAACAATCCGCTGCAGTCATCGCAAGACCTGTCGCGCGTCGCGATCTTGCGGCTGCGCCCGCTGGACAAAGACCAGGCGATGCCGCCGCCGATCGACGCCGACACCGCGGGGCGCAAAATCCTGGCGCGCTTGATGGCGCAATGGCCGCGCTTCCAAGAGATTTACGAAGTCTATGCCGGCGCGCTGTCGAGTGGCGGCCATGACGCGCGCGGCCAGAAAACCTACGGCACGCTGCTCGCCTGCGCCGATCTCATGCTCGGCCCGGAGCTGGCGGCGCAGCTCGATGTACCATTGACGGAAGACCCGGCCTATTGGGCCGACAAGCTTGCCGCCGACAAGCTGCCGGAGGTCGAAGACGCGATGCAGAACTGGCGCGCGTGCTTGACCTGGCTGCTGACGGCGCAAGTGCAGCAATGGCGCAACGGCGCGCGCACGACAGTCGGCAAATTGCTGTCCGATCTCGAAGCGCAGAAGGACGATTTCGATTATCACAAGGCGAAGGATGAGCTGGCGCTTACCGGGCTGGGCCTCTTGGTGCCCGGCGACGTCGCCGATATGAAACTCGGCTATGTGCTGGCCGTGCCGAACAGCTCGCCGCTGGTCGCCAAGCTTTTCGAGGGCACGCAATGGGGCGGATCGCCCGGCGCCGGCGGCCCCTGGAAAGATGCGCTGCGCCAGGCGCCGGCGAATGTCGCGATCAGCGATAAGAAATTGAACCGCATCACGATTGGCGGCGTGCAAACGCGCTGCACCCTGATCGTGCTCAAAAATTTCCACGAAGCGCCGGAGCGCGGATGAACATCGAAGTTCGCAGGCCGGTGATGCGCTACCACGGCGGCAAGTTTCGGCTTGCGCCGCGGATCATTGAGCATTTCCCGATGCACCGGATTTACGTCGAGCCGTTCGGCGGCGCGGGCTCCGTCTTGATGCGCAAGGAACGTTCTTTCGCCGAAGTCTATAACGACCTGGACGGCGAAGTGGTCAACGTGTTTCGCGTGCTGCGCGATCCGGAGAAGGGCGAGCGGCTGCGCCAATTGCTCGAGCTGACGCCATGGGCGCGCGAAGAATTTAAACTCACCTACGAGCCTGCGGACGATCCTGTGGAGCAAGCCAGGCGCACGATCGCGCGCGGCTTCATGGCGCACGGCTCGACGTCGGTGCGGCTCAATAGGACGGGCTTTCGCGCGAAGAATTATCGCCGCAATCAGACCGGCGCCGGCGATTGGAAAAGCTATCCCGATGCGGTCCCGGCCTTCGTCGAACGGCTGCAGGGCGTCACGATCGAGTGCCGGCCGGCGCTCGAAATCATCACGCAACAGGACAGCCCGGAAACCCTGTTTTTTTGCGATCCGCCTTACGTGCATGCGACGCGCTCGGCGCTGGCGCACAAGGGCGGCCCGAACGATTGCTGCTATCGCCACGAATTGAGCGACGACGATCACCGCGCGCTCTTGCTAAAGCTTCGCGACGTCGCCGGCATGGTGATCCTGTGTGGCTACGAGAACGAAATCTATGCCGACCTGGTCGGCGATTGGGATCTGCGCAAATTGGATGCGACCGCTGACGGCGGCATCAGCCGCACGGAATGCCTCTGGCTCAATCCGCCGGCCGCGCGCGCCGGCCGCCTGCTCTAGCTCTCCCGCTTTCATCTGTTTGATCGAGATCGGTGCGCCGATTGTGCATTCTCGTTTTTGCGTTCTCCCGCACCCGCGCCCTTTTGGGGTCGAAAAGAAATCCGGGCGCCGCTGATCGCGGCGAAAGGCTGATTTCCTATTGCGAGCAACGATTGACGCACTTGCGGCCGTGCCAGCGTCACGCGGTCTTGCGCTCGAAGCGGCGGGCGCGGGGTGGGGAGACACCGATCAAGCGTGGTGTCTTCGGCGGTGTCTAAGCCGCAAAGCGCTGATTTCTCGGCACAATTCGGATGAAAAGACACGCTAGACACCTAGACACCGAAGAAGCCTTCGCGCGCGCGCGCGCGCGCGCGTCACGAGAGCATGAGGTGTCTAGGTGTCTGAGGTGTCTAAAATCAGAAAGAGGCGCGGCCGATCAATCGCTTGGCGTTAGACACCTTGCCAGACACCGCCAAGACACCGCGCGAAGCGAATTAAATATTGCCGTTTATTCGCCGGGTGCCGCATGAGCGCGAACGATGGCGCGCGCGGCGTGGTCGCCGATGCGATTTCAGGGGCGGCTGCGGGGATTGCGGAGGCCGAAAAATCCGCGGCCGGCGAGCAACTGCCGATGTTCGAGGTTCCGACGCGCCACACGGGCGCGCGCGCGGCCGAGCTGCAGCGCGCGATCGAGCACAAGCGCGAGCGCGGCAGGCCGCCAGGCGCGACCAACAAGGCGACGGCGCAGATGCGCGAGTATCTGCTCGGCCGCGGCATCAATCCGCTGCAGGCGATGATGCAATGGGCGCTGCACACGCCGACGTCGCTCGCGGCCGAGCTGGGCTGCACCAGGTTGGAAGCGTTCGATCGGCTGCGGGATCTGTGGGCCGAGCTGGCGCCTTACTTCTCGCCGAAAATGGTGCCGCTCGACGGCGATGGCCGGCCAATTCCGACGTTCCTGATGCAGTTCGGAGCGTTCGGAGCGACGCCGCAAGCCGGCGGACGCGCCCCGTGGAATTACCTGGAGGATCAACAGGTTATCGACGCCACGCCGCAAGTGTCTCACGGCGCTGTGTCTCACGAAGGCGAGAAACCCGCATGAAATGGGGCTTTCTCGCGTGCCATCCAGCTAATCCGAAATCACCGGCCAGGCGCTGCGCCTTGGGCTGCGCGCGCGATGTCCCGGCGCGCGGCCGTTCCGCTCGGCGCTGCCTGGCTGTGATGGTGCCCCCCCGGTCCCGCCGGGGGGGCATACCCCCAAAGTCCGCCCTCGCGCCCGCCGCCGGGTGTCTGCAAACATTCTCCAGACCGATCGGAGATGGACGCAGGCGCGCGATCAAAAAAAATTCGCGACAGGGGCGCGGGGAAGCCGCGCGCGCGAGCAAACAAAAACGCCGTCAGGTTTCCCCATGACGGCGCAGCAACAAATAGATTTTGGCTCGCTCAACGATCATCTGCGCGCCTGCGATCCTGGGGAAAACCTGGCGCGATCGCTCGCGAGCAATGCCGCGGACGATGAGTTGCGATCGGAGTTCAGAAAAACCGCGGCCAGCGGCTCGATCGACATGACGCAAAGCGCCGGGCCGATCTCGGATGCGTATATTCTCTCAACGGCGCCGGTGTCGCTGATAACCGGGCCTGGCGGCTCGGCAAAAACGACATCATCGGTCAAGAAGTCGTTGCTTGAGACTGCCCGCATCTACCCCGGTTCCGACGGAGTGCGCCGCTATGTGCTCGGCGCCTTTCGCCAGAACTACAAAAATTTGTGGTCGGCGACAATCCCTCAGTGGTGGAAAATTCTGCCGCAGGATCTGCCGGGCTCGACCTGGACCGGCGCCAAGCCGCGGCCGGCCGAGCACATCATCAATTTTGAAGATAACTGGGGGCGGTGCCAGCTCATCGCGCGCTTCGAGGCGTTCGGCGACATGGCGGATCCGGAAGATCTGCTCGGCAAGGAATTTACCGACGTCTATCTCAACGAAATGAGCACGTTTGAAAAAATGTTGCTCATCGGTTTGATTGATCGTGTCGGCCGCGATCCGCCGCGCGCTGTGATCCGCCGCAGCGGCAGGATCTTCGGCGATGCCAATGCGCCCGACGTGCTGAATTATTGCTACACGGATTTTTACGAAGCGACCAACAGCTCTGGCCCTGGCGTGTTCAGCGCGCCGAATGGTTACACGCTATTCCGGCAACCTGGCGGCCTCGATCCCGGCGCCGAGAATATCCGCATTGTCGGCCGCGAATATTATTTGAACACTGTGCGGACGCTCGGCGCGAACCATTGGCGCGTCAAGCGCATGGTGCATGCGCGGCCCGGCTTCACGCGCGACAACGATCCCGTTTATGAGGAATGGGACGATGAGCGCAACGTGTCGCCGCAACCACTCGAAGCGACAAAACATTTACCGATCGTCGTTGGCGAGGATGGCGGCTTCACGCCGAGCGCGGTCTATATGCAATTCGTCGGCCGCCAGTTGCGCATTCTCGATGAGATCGCGATGGAGCGCGGCGGCATGGAAGAATTGGGCGACGCGATGCTCGAACTCGAAGCGCGGCGCTTTCGCGGCTGCGAATTTTTCGATAGCTGCGATCCGTCGATGGCCGCCGGCGAAGATCTCGAAAAGGGTTCCGATCGGCGACGTCTCGGCGAGCGCATCGGCCGCGAAGTGCATTGCGCGCCGACCAACGATTTCGGCCGCCGGCGCGAGGCGGTGCGGATCTATCTCACGCGCACGCTCGACGGCGGCCGGCCCGGCCTGTTGCTCGATCCGCGCTGCAAAGGGCTGCGCCGCGGCTTCAATCAGACTTATCATTTCGCGCGCACCAAGGGCACCAACGATCTCTCGCGCGTCGAAAAGACGCCGGATAGTCATCCGCACGACGGTTTGCAATACGGCGCGCTGCAGAGCGGCACCGACGAAGCGACCAAGCGGCAGTCGGAACGCGATCGCGACCAGCAACAGCGCCGCAACGAAGCGCGCGAGCAGCCGCGACGCAATCCTTTGGCGAGGGCGCGGCGATGATCGTGCATGCGGCGAGCGAAACGTGCATCCGCCATGTATTTCGGCATCTGCCGCCGGAGCGCGTCGCCGAAATGTCGGCGACGTCCTGGCAGGATAACGCCGAACTGATTGGGCAGGATCTGGTGATGCTGTGCCAGGCTTCGGCCCACGAAGGCCGGCCGGTGCCGATGTTCATGCTGCGCCCGAATGGCGAGCTGCCATGCGCGATCGTTGGCGTGGTGCCGTTCGGTCCAGGCCTCGGCGGCATGATCTGGGCGGCTACGCCGGAATGGCCGGATCTCGCGATTGCCTCGCATCGCTGGTGGCGCACGTTTTTCCTGCCGAAAGTGCTGCAGCCGGTCTATCGCCGCGTCGAATTTACCGCGCTTGCCGGCGACGATGCCTCTCGGCGCTGGCTCAAGCTTCTAGGGTTTACGGAAGAAGGCATCGCCTATCGTCAGGGCAAACGCGGCGAGGATTTCGTGCATTGCGCCTGGCTTAATCCAGATCCAAAGGTCGGCCTCCATGTGTGACGTCGGCAAAGCGGTCAGCCGCGCCTTCGGCATCGGGCCGTCCGGCGGCGAGATCTCGGCGACGGAGCAGGCGCAGGCAGAGGCCTTGGACGCCTCGAACACGGCGACTGCGGCGCTCACCAAGGCGATCAACGATGCCACGGCCGCCTCGCTGCCGGTTCTCGACAATCCATCCGCGCTCGCGGCCAACAAGCAGCAAATGCAAAAGCTGCTTGGCCAGCAGGGCGCGGCCTGGGCGTTCGGTAACGCGCCGACAGTCGCGCCAACTGTCGCCACGCGGGCTTTGAGCGGCGCTTAACCGGAGATCTCATAATGTTCGACAAATTCTCGGATGAAGCGCTGAAAGCGGCGCATGACGCTTTGAGCGATCAGGCGCACGCGCGGCCCCCGCTCGAAGTGCTGATGAAAGCGGCGATCCCGCTGATGCGCGAGCTGATCGGCAAGGAGCTGGAAGGCCGCAAGCCCAAAGGCGATCCTAAAAGTCGCTGATCCCGTCGTCGTTGTCATGCGCGCGCTGGCGCAACCCTCAGAAGGCTGCGGTGGCGCGCGCGAAATTCCACAGGAGCGGAACACTATGGCAGACAAAGCTTTCCAACATGCCGATGGCGGTTTGCGCGAGCAATTGCTCGCCAACGTCGTCAACACCGAGCGGCCGTTCATGGAGCGGTTCATCTCCGGCGTTGCGCTGATGACCACGCGGGCTGTGCTCGATGAAGTCAACAAGCGCGGCTTGGCGCTGCCCGGCACCGAAGGCCACGATGCGGCGCCGGCGACCAGTCTCCCGAAGCCGGAAGTGAAACCGGAAGGTGCCAAATGAACGCGCCGGCGCCCGAACCAAAGTTCAAGAAGCCGGTGCTCGGCAACGATGTTTATTTCTTCGACGAAACGCGCATGCAACCGCATGCGCCGGGGCCGTGCCCGCCGATCGCCGCGAAGGTGACGGGCTTCGGCTTCGGCGGCCTGGCGCTGACGTGCTTCCCGCCTGGCGCCGGCACGCTGCCGGCGGAAAAGGTCAAGCACAAAAGCGAAGTCGAGGGCGACGCTGGCCGCAAGAAGTGGTGGGAATGGCCGGCGGAATACAACGCGGCGCAGAAAGCCGCCGCCGACGCTGCCGCCGCGAAGGCTGAAGCCGCCAAGACCGCGAAGAAGTGAGCCATGAGCGATAACGTCGTCAGGTTCCGCGATGTCGAGAAGCGTTCGCGCGAGCCTGACGGCGTTCCCTGCCGCGATCCTGCCGAAGCCGAGATCATCAATCTGCCTGTCGTCCCGCGCGATCAGGCAATGCGCAAGCCGCCGATCGTGATCCTCGCGCTGCCGGAGAACGAATTTCCGGAGCAAGGCCAGCAATGAGCGATTATCGCGACGCCATCCTCAAGCAGCACGCGATCGACAAGGAAGTGCGCGCGATCGAGGAACCGCATTGGCGCGAAATCGCGGCCTTCCTGCGTCCCGACGATCGCGATTTCGACGCGCACGTGCAGCGCCGGCGCGACGACACGCCGATCTTCAACATCGAGCCGATCCTCGCCACCGAAGATTTCGAGGGCGGTTTTTTCTCGACCGCGACCAATCCGCAGAACCGTTGGGGCGAGCTGTCGACCGGCGATGAAGATCTCGACAAGTACCAGCCGGTGAAAGCGTGGCTGTGGCGACGCACCAATCAGATCCTCGCCAGCTTCACGCCGGCGGTGTCGGCGTTCTATTCAGAAATGCCGGATTTTTACGGGCATATCTGCTGCTTTGCCTTCTCCGGATTTTGGTCGACAGAGGATGTCGGCAAAGGCGCCTTTGTCGATCGCACCATCCCGGTGAACGAGAGCTTCATCCGCACCGACATCAACGGCCGCGTTAACGGCTTCGGCCGCGAGTTCAATGTGCTCGGCAGCCAGGCGCTGGCAAAGTGGCCCGGCCATCCGGGGCTCAAAGAGGTCAAGGAAACCGATCATTACGTCATCGTGCATGACGTATTTCCGAACCCGGAATATGAGCCGGGGCGACTAGGTATCCGCGGCATGCCGTTCCGCGCCGGATACGTCTCGCCGGATCTGAAAGATTTTGCCGTCGATGACGGCTTTTACGAATTTCCCTATGCCGTCCCGCGCTGGAAGCGGCGATCGGGGCGGCCTTATCCCACCGGCATCGGCCACACGATCCGCGCCGAAGTGGTGATGATCAACGAAATGGACCGCAGTAATATCGTTGCGGCGCAGTTCGCGGCCGAGCCAACCTTGCTGATGCACGAAAAAGCCAAGGTGCTTGCCGCCGATGTCGAGCCGAACGCGATCCTCTATGGCACGATGACGCCGGACGGCAAGAAGCTGGCAGAAACGCTCGATCGGCACCAGGACCTGCCGGTATCGGTCGAGATGATGAAATCGCGCATCGAGACATTGCGCAAGGCAACGCGATGGGGCCTGACGCAGCTCATCGCCGCGCGCCCGCAGATGACAGCCACGGAATTTTTGGGCCTCAAGCAAGCCGATCTCGAATTGATGGGGCCGGGGCTGGTCCGGGTGCAGAACGAAGGTTTGGCCGTGCTGTTTGCGCGCCGCTACAACATGCTCGATCGCGCCGGGCTGTTTGATGGAGATCCGCCGCCGCCGGAGCTGATCGGCAAGCCACTCGCGATCAAGTTCAAGTCGGAACTGGCGCGTATGCTCAAAGTCGCGGAAGCGCAAGGCGCACTGCAGATGATGAACGCCGCACTGCCGCTCGCTCAGGTACGGCCTGACGTGCTCGATAATTTCGATCTCGATCAGTGGTCCATCATCGTTCATGACGGCTTCATGTCGGATCCGACCGTGTTGATGGATCCGCGCAAGCGCGACGCCATGCGGGCGCAGCGCGCGGCGCAGCAACAGGCAATGGCGAAGCTGCAGATGGCCGACCAGGCGGCCAATATTCACGCCACCATCGCGCACGCCAATCAGGCGCAGACGCTGGCGAGCGGAAGGGCGCAGCAGTGAAGCTTGAAAAGCACATTGCGGCCATGCAGCCGGGCGCCGCGCGCGAGCATGTGTTGCCGCCGCCGCCGGCGCGACGCGCTGCAGCGGCGCTCAAAGGCTGGATGCTGACATGGTTTCCGGTCGCGTGGCCGGATCGAATGCGCCGCGTCCAGGTCGCCGCGCAATATCGCGATATCGGCAAGGAAGCGCTGGCCGATATCGCCATGCGCAATTTCCTGTTTGAGCCGTTCCCGCGCCAGTTCGACCCGCAATACTGCATCGGCCGGCGCGATGCGGCGCTCGAAATTTTCCAGATGGCGCGCGTCGATCCGCGCGACGTCGGCGATATTTCAGTCACGACACAAGGAGCGGACAAATGATGCGACGTTTCAGTTTTCAACGGTTGCCGATGTTTGACGGTGCCGGCGGCGGCAGTGGCGGCGGCGCTGGCGCTGGCGCCGGCGCGGGTGCCGGAGCTGGCGGCGGAGGTGGCGGCGGCGATCCGTGGTGGGAGCCGCTTCGACCGCAGCTCGATCCGGACACTCTGGGCTATCTCGACGGCAAAAAATTTCCGTCGCAGCTCGATCAAATCAAGGCCGGCGCACTGTCGGACAAGATGGCGCGCGATCGCAACGTCATTCCGCGGCCGGATCCGGCGAAGCTCGGCGATTGGGAAGGCCTGCGCCTGCTCGGCTATGATCCTGACGTCGGCAAATACGGCGCCGCGATCAAGCCGCCGAAGCTGCCGAACAACGGCCAGCATGACGCCGAAATGTTCGATCACATGGTCAAGGCCGCGCACAAGCGTCAAGTCCCGCCGGCGATGGTCGAGGGGCTGATGCAGGACATGAACGATTTTGTCGTTGGCCGGCTGTCGGCGCTGGCGAGCAAGGGCATCAACGACGAAAAGGCAATGTGGGACACGCTGCGCGGCGAGTGGAAAGAGAATTTCGACGTCAAGAAGGAAAACGCCGCGCGGGCCTTCAAGACGTTCGGCATCGGCGCCGACGACAGCGCCGAGCTGGAAAAAGTGCTCGGCTCGCCGCGCCTGGTCAAGACCTTCGCCGGCCTGTTCGACAAGTTCAAGATGGGTGAAGGCCAGCTCGAAGGCAACGACGGCCTCGGCGGTCCTGGCGGCAGCGGCCCGACGCCGGCGGCGGCGGCGGCCGAGATGCGGCGGCTCGAAGCCGATCCGGAGTTCATCAAGGCGTTCACCGATCGGCAGCATCCGCAGCACGCCGACAAGGCCGCGCAATACAACAAGCTCGCCGATGCCGCCGCCAAGGATCCGGAATGGCAGGCGAAGCTCAAGGGCCGGAAATAACGATTGACGCGCGGGCAGGGCGGCTAGGGTCGCTTTGCCCGCACCCTTGTCCCGCAAGGCCTGGCTGCTAGGGGGCGAAAGCCGCCCCGCCGATCGCAGGCTTACCGATAGGCGAGGCCCGCCGGATCCGCACTGAACGGATCTTGGCCGCACCCTCTCCGAATGAACCCGAAAACTCATTCAGGAGGGCACGGCAATGGCCGGTCCAGTCTCAGACACCTACAAGCTGACGTACAATCGGCTTGTGCTGCTCGCGACGCAGCAGAAGCAGTCGCGTTTCACGCCGGGGTTCACCTACGCGCCCGATCTGTCGGGCCGGCAGAAGATGATCCTCGATCTGATCGAGCCCACGGAAGCCATCGTCAACGGCATCCGCGGCGGCGACACCCCGAACATCGACGCCAATCATGAGCCGGTTTGGGTCCAGCCGATCCAGCTCGAATGGGGCAAGCTGATCGAGAAGGAAGATTACATCAAGGCGCTCACGGACTACGAAAGCCCGTATGTGCAGAACGGCGCCGCCGCCATCACCCGCGGCCGTGACCTGGTGTTTGCGACCGCCATTCTCGGCAATCGCATCATCGGCCTCGATGGCACGACCGTGTCGGCCTACGGCACCACGTTCGTCAACCAGGCCGGCGGCACGTCGAACCGCTATGTGCCGAACACGGTGGGATCGGCGGACGGCCAGACCGCTGTTGGCATGAACGTGCGCAAGCTCAATCGCGGCAAGCGCATCATGCAGCAGCAATACGTCGAAACCGACTATGAGGAATTCTGGTTTGTCGGCAACGCGCAGGCCGGCGAAGAACTGTACAACGACATCATCACCATCAACACCGACTACGCCAAGATGGCGGTGCTCGATCAGCAGGTCAGGACGGTCAAGCGCGTCGCAGACACCAACATCGTGCAGTACGAGAACATGCCGGCGACGCCGGCGGTGCCGGGCGATGCCGGCGGCGGCGGCGATTACATCGGCGCCATGTGGTGCAAGTCGGGTGTGTATTACGGCGATTTCGACCCGCTGACGACGCAGGCCGAGCCGAACCCGGCGAAGAAGTATCGCATCCATCCGTACATGGAAAACTGGTTCGGCGCGACGCGCGCGGAAGATCAGAAAGTCGTTCTGGTCGGCAACGCGCAGACCCCGCCGGGCATCAACGGCTAACCGCGTAATGCGTCGGCGGCGCCGCGCTCGCGCGGGCCGCCTGTGCCTCTCAATCAGGAGCAAAGCCAAATGCGCAACTTGAAGTCAAAATTGCTGATCGCGGTGGCCGCGGCTGCGCTGTTCGCAGCGCCGGCGCTCGCCGGCGTCGTCAACACCTTCGGCCAGGGCGACGTCAATCCGAAATCGACGGCGACCAACCCGGTCGCGGTCGAGGAAGTCTTCGCGTCGGGTCATGTCAAGCAGATCATTTCGACGATCGCTGTCAATTCGACCGATAGCGCGACGTCGATCTATCACATCGGCTTTGTGCCGACGAATGCGGTGCTCGATCCGTCGTCGCTGGTCTATGGGTCGGGCATCACCGGCCTGACGTCGATGAGCTGCGGCTTCGGGGCGAACCCGCAGCCGGCCAACTCGCAGATCGGCACCTGGTCCGCGCTGCCGAATGCGCTGGTCAACGCACAGGATTGGCACACTGCGGCATCGTTCTCGCTGATGTCGGCGGTATCGGTCGCGAACTATGGGCAGAAGGTCTATCAGATGCTTGGCCTTTCGCTCGATCCCGGCGGCGTGGTCGAAGTCATATGCACCGTGAACACTGGCCCCTCGGCCAATGGCACGCTGCAGTTCTTTCTCAAGGGCAACAACTTCAACTAAGCGGGGGACGCCGCAATGCCCTATCGGGCACAAACGGCGCTTGAAGCTGCCAATCTGGCGCTCTCCACGATCGGGGAGCCGCCGATTGGCAGCTTTCAAGATAGCAGCTCGCGCGCACGCGTGATCCGGGTCTGGTACGGCACGGTGCGCGATCGCACGCAGCGCCAGCATGATTGGGGCTTCGGCTCGGCCTGGTTCGTGCCGCCGATGTCGCCGATCGCGTCGCTCGGCCATCTGAAAAACCGCTTCATCATGCCGGAAGATTGTTTGAAGGTGCGCGACGTGCGGCCTTACCGGCCGAACGTCGCCAACCAGACCGGCATTTCAATTACAGATCCGAACATCATCGCCGAGCTGGAAAGTCTGACGACGAAGCCGATCGGCTCGCGCGAATGGACGATGGAAGCCGCGAGCGTCGGCCCGCTCGATACCGCGCCGAGCGCGATGGTGTTTGTCACCAACATGCAGGCGCCGATCGCGAATTATTCGCGGCGCGTCGACAACGTGCGGCTATGGTCGCCGGATTACGTCGAAGCCTTTGTCAAGGATCTGGCCGGCGCGATCGCGCCGGAGATCGCCAAGGACATCAACGCCGGCGAGAAGAAAGCGGCTGAAGCCGAAGCCATCATCGACGACGCCGCGCGCACCGATAGCCGCGAGCAATCGCCGCGCCACGTCTCGCGCACAACGTCATGGGTGCGCTCGCGCTTTATCGGCGGTGGCTGGCGCACCGGCCGGCCGCCGTTCTGAGGCGCGGGCATGGCCTTCTCGGTCGAAGTCGCAAAAACCACCTTCGCCGCCGGCGAGCTGTCGCCGGAAATGCGTGTGCGCTCGGATCTGGCGAAGAACCAAACCGGCTGCTGGTTTCTGGAAAACATGGTGGTGCTGCTCGAAGGCGGCGTCACGCGGCGGCCGGGCACGCAAATGGTGATGCCGTACAAGGATCCGACGCAGACGGCGGATTTCGTGCCGTTCCGTTTTTCCGGATCTGGCTCGAACGCTTATCTGATCGTCATCAATGGCGGCGCTGCTCGCTTCGTGCTCGGAAATGCCGTCGTCGTCATCGGCGGCGGCAACAACGATCCCTATGAGGTCGCGGTCCCCTATACCGATGCCGATCTCGGCGGCGCCGGCGCCGCGAGCCCCGGCGTGTCGAACCTCTATTCGGCCTATGAAGGCAATGTCGTCTGGCTGTTCTGCGACGGCCATGCGCCGAACACGTTGACGCGCAACGCCGACAATTCTTGGACGCTCGCGCCCTATGTGACCCAGCCATCGGTGCCGTCGCCGCAAGGCGGTTGCATCGCGCCGATCGCGAACGAAAATCTGGACCCGGCGCAGACGATCGGCGCGAGTGCAGTCAGCGGCAATATCACGCTCACGGCCTCGGCGGGTTTCTCCGGCGCCGGCGGCACTGTTCCAAACGGCTTTCAGCAAGGGCATGTCGGCTCGGTCTGGCGGCTCGACGAGAGCAATCTGGCGCTGACGCCGGAATGGTCCGCCGATGAAAACGTGTCGCCGCCGGTGTCGGTCGCGGCCTTGGGTTCGGCCTTCGGCAATATGACCAATAACAGCCACGCGATCGACACGGTGGCGGCGGATGCGGCGACGTCGACAACCGGGGCCGGCTATGTCGGCGGCTTGATGACATCGGCGCCGATAGTCTCGGTGTTGATTGCGCCGCCGACATCGGGTGCGTTCTCATCCGCCGGCGCCGTTGATCTGATCTCGTTTCAGCTTTACGGCAAAAACGGGACGCCGGGCAGCGGCACCGATGGCGTACTGCTTGGATCCGGCGCCTGCGCCGGCAACGCCGCGAACATCACCATCAACTCCAACGATGCGATCACCGATTACACCGATGTCTGGGTGAATTGGGTCAACTCGGTCAGCGGCGCCACGATCTCCATCCACATGACGGTTTCGGTTTCGACGGGCGCCGCCGTGCTACGCCGCTTCAACGGTAACGTCTATCAGGCACTGAATGCCGGCAATGCCGGCGCCAATTCGCCTGTTCATACGTCTGGCGAAGTTCTCTCCGGCCAGGGCGGCGTGAACTGGCTCTACGTCCATCGCGATCGCGGCTTCGTTTTAATTACCGCCGTTGCCGACAGCCGGCACGCCAGCGCCATCGTGCTCGAACGATTGCCCGACAGCGTCGTTGCGCAAGCCACGGCGAACTGGTGGCCCTCCGCCTGGGATGGCATCAACGGCTGGCCCGATCGCGTGCGCGTCATCAACAATTCGCTGTTCACGACGCGGCAGAACAAGTTCTGGATCACGCAGCCCGGCACCTTCAATAATTTCGACATCACCGACCCTACGTCGGCACAGAGCGCGATCTATGGCACGCTGGTATCGCCGAACGGCTCGCTGGCCTGGATCGAAGCGATCATGCGCGGGCCTTTCACCGCGGTCCTCACACGCGACGAAGAATGGGTCTTTGCCGGGCAAAATCCGTTCAACGCGACGACGATCCAAAATCTAGATCCCTATCCGACCGGGCAAACCGGCTCGGCGCAGCACAAGCCCGACGCCGCCGAAGGCGGCCTTGTCTGCATCAACCGTTCGCGCGATCGCGCGCTGTTTCGCGAGCTGGATTTCAATGGCGTCATGCCGCGCGTGAAAGAGGAAGAACTGACGATCTCTGCTAGACATATCCTAAAGCGCCGCGGCGGCGGCGCTTTAGGCGTCTCGCGGCAACAGGATCCGAACAACATCAACTGGTTTTGGTGCGCCAACGGCCTGGTGGTCGGCAACTCGCTGATGAAGGAGCAGCAAGTCAATGGCTGGCATCGCCATCCGCAGCACGCCGCGACGCAAAGCCAGGTCGAGCGCATGGCGACGATCCCCTCTAACGATGAGGGCGTGAGCTGGACCTATTTGGCGACCAAGCGAACGATCAACGGCACGTTGGCGCGCTTCGTCGAATTGCTGCAGCCGTTCTTCCTGCCGCCGGCGAGCAATGACGAGGACAGCCCTGATGACGATGCCACGGCGGAAAATGCCTGGTTTCTCGACTGCGCGCTGCAGTACCAGGGCGTGGCGACGCCGCGGCTCACCGGCCTTAACCACCTTGCGAACACGCAAGTCGCCGTGCATGCCGATGGCTGCACGCTGACGCAGGCGAACGGCCAGCCGTTCACGGTCGCTGCCGATGGCTCGCTCGAGCTGCCGCGGCTCACGACAAACGCAATTGTCGGCCTGCCGATCTCCTACCGCATCCGGCTTCTGCCGCTCGATCTGACCACGCCGAAAGGATCGACCGCCGGCGCGGCGCAGAAGGCCAATCATTTGTTCCTGCGCGTGGTCAATTCGCGCGGCGGTTATGTCGCGGTCAATCCGCGGGAAGGCGGCCCGGCCGATCGCATCGAATATCCGGGCGGCGATTTCCAGACCTTCGGCGATCCGATCCCGCTCTATACCGGCGTGATCCGCACGCCTGGCCTGCAGGCGCCGGTGGCCGATGAGTGCATCGTCGAGATCTCCGGCAGCGACACCATGCCGTTCACGTTGTCGGGCGTCGATCCTGACATCATCGTTGAGGAAAGCGACTAATGGATCGGCTCACGATCATGGCGCTCGGTTCGACGATGCTCACGGCGTTGTCGAAAATCGGCACCGGCTATGCCAATTCTCAGGTCGACAGGCTGCAGCAAGGCATCGCGACCAATAATGCTGCGCTGCTGCGGAACAAGGCGAACGCAGAGGCGAGCGAAGGGCAATTATCGCTTGATGAAGCGTCGCTCAATCAAAGCCGCACCATCGTGCAAGTCAATCGCACGCTCGGCGCTGAAACCGGGAAATTCGCGGCGTCCAATCTCGATCCGACGTCGGGCTCGCCGCTTTTGCTTGAAGGCTTCTCGGCCTCGCAGGCGGCGACCGATATGGCGCTGATCGGCGCCAAGGGCGAACTCGGCAACGCGCAATCGCTGCTCAATGCAGCCGGCACCATGTCGCAGCGCGCCGGCCAGGTCGGCCAGGCCGCGGCGTTCGGTGCTAAGGCGACATCGGACATCATGACCGGATATCTCGGGGCCGGGACGTCCTTCCTGTCCGGCCTCGGCGCCAATAACGGCGCGCAATGGGGCGCGCTGAAATCGGCGACGAGCGGCATTGCATCCGGCCTCGGCAACTTTGCCGGCAATTTTTTCGTTCCCAGCTTCAGCGCATCGCAGAGCTAAAAAATGGCAGGCGAAGCTCCGGCTTATATCGCGCAAGAAAATGTCGGCGGCGCGCCAGGCGTCAATCTGGAGCCGGTCGCGATACCGCAATTTCAGGATACGGTCGGCCCGGCCGAGCAACAGCTCGGCGAGGCCGGCACAGAGTTTGCCGACAAGCTGCAGCACGCGACGATCGCAGCCAACGCGACCAATGCGCTGAGCACCTATCTGACGTCGCTCGATACCGAAAAAATGGCGCGGATCAAGGATCCGGATTGGCAGAACGCGCCAAAAGCCTTCGGCGAAAACGTCGCGACGCTGCAGAATGACGCGCTCGGCAAATACAATTTCGATCCGCGCACGGCCGCGTTGCTGAGACTGCACATGACGCATGCCACGATCGCGGCCGGCGACGAAGTGCAGAAGGCGGCGCTGGCGCGCGGCGCCAACGATTGGGAGAGCGATTATCAGAACCAGGCGCAATATAACCAGAATGCCGCCTCGACGGCGGGATCTCCGATCGCGCGGCAGACCGCGATCGACCGCAACGACGCGCTGATACAAACCGGCGTCAATGCCGGCTGGATCAGCTCGGCGCGCGCGGCGGATCTGCAGCGCAACTTTCAAACCGGGCTGGATCACGCGCAGACGCTGCGCCTGATCTCGTCGGATCCGAAAGCCGCGATCGGTATCCTGTCGAACCCGGACAACATGCCGACGCTGACGCCGGTGCAGCGTGAAAGCTATATCGAGCACGCGCAGGAAAAAGTCGATGCCGACGCGACCGAACGCGCGCGCGGCACGGTCGCTGGCAAGCCCTATGTCGCGAGCCTGGCCGCGGGGCAATTCGTCGACAGCGCTCACGTCGGCGCCCTGTTCGATAACGGCGTTGTGCCGCAGGAAAGCAACGGCACCAATCAACCGCCCAACGCGAAGGGCGCTTTCGGGCCGGCGCAGATCACGCCGGCTTTTGCCCGCGACTATGCCGGGCGGCTGCCGGCCGATGAGCAAGCCGCGCTCGGCGACATCACCAAGCTGTCCGACAAGGAATTGACGGACAAGCTGATGACGCTGCCGAAAGTCTCCACCGATATCGGCCGGCTCGGATTTCAGGTGCTCGCGGCGCGCTACAATGGCAATCCGGTGCTGGCGATGGCGGCGTACAACGCCGGCACCAAGCCGGCCGATCAATGGCAGGCGAAAGCGCAAGAACAATTCGGGCCGAACCCGACGCCGGCGCAGATCATGTCGGTGATCGACTATCCGGAAACGCAAAAGTATGTCGCGTCGATCTATGACAAGGCGCATGCGCCGCTCGATGCCTTCGGCGTGTCGGCCGCCGGCCGCTTCCACATGGGCACCGTGCTCGGCACCGAATTGCAGGAACAGCAAACGCGCGATCAGCACGTGGTCAATCAGATTGCGTCCGTGCAGGGCGCGAGCGACCCGGTGCCGAAGCTGCTCGATGACGGCCTGGACGTCGGCGCCGATCGGATCTCGGCTTATCGCAGCGCCCAGCTCCAAGCCGCGCAGGGCGGCGACGTCGAGGCGGCGCGCCGGCTGCACGAATTGGATCTGGCGATCGCGGTCAAGCCGCAAGTCGATCGCCTTTATCGCCTGCCGTTTCCGGTGATGAGCGGCGCGGTCGATGCCGCGGAAGAACAGGCGCGCCAGCCGGGCGCCAACATCACCGCCGATCAGATGCACGCGCTCGATGTGATGCAAAAGACGCGCGACGCCATCAACACCGCGCGCATGAACGATCCGACATCGCTGATCGTGCGCGCCGGCCTTGCCAAAGGCGTAAGCGTCGACACATCGCTTGACGCCAACGATCCGAATTTCCGCAACGCGCTGGTGCAGCGTGGCGGCCAGGCGCTGATGGCGCAGAAGCTCTATGGCGGATCGGCGCTGGCGCTGACGCCGCAGGAAACGCAAAGCCTCAAGGAGCGCTACAACGCCGGCGTGCCCGATGAGCAGTTCAAGATCCTCAAGTCGCTCGCCGACACGCTGCCGGGGCAATCTTATCAAGACACGGTGCGCGCCGTGACCGGCAGCTCGCCGAGCGCTGAGATCATCGGCCGCTTCGCCAAGGATCGCCCGGACCTGGCGCAACAGATGCTGCAGGGCGCGGCGCTGATGAAGGACAAGGGCACGGCCGACAGCCAGAAGGACACGCGGCCTCTGATCGCCGACCAGCTCAAGACGCAACTCTATCCGACGCCGGATCAACAAAACGCCGTTGTCGAGGCCGCACTCTATCTCGACACGGCCAGGCGCAACGCGCGCGGCGCGCTTTACGACACCAATGACACGTCCGGGCTGTCGCAGGCGATCGAGGACGTCGCCGGCGCGCTCACGTCGCGCAATGGCGTCCAGGTCGCCGCCCCTCCCGGCATGCGCGCCGGGCAATTCAATGCGGTGCTCGATGGCATCAAGCAGCACGATATCGACGCCGCCGGCGGCGCCTTCGATCGCAGCGGCAATGCCGTGGCGCCGGCGGATCTGTCGCGCAATGCCGTGCTCAAGCAGACCGCGCCGGGTTCGTCGCGCTACTGGGTCGGCGTGCCGAACGCGAGCACGCGCGACGGCTTCCAGCCGTATTTCACCGGCGGCGAGCTGCCGCAGCCGCTGATCTTCGACATGCGCCAGCTCGCCGCGGCAGCGGGCAAGAACCGCGTCACTGACGGCGACACCGCGGCGCAACGGCTCGCCAAGACCGCAGCCGCATTCGCGGGGCAGTGATGGCCGATTGGGACGCCGCGGCTGCAGGGTATAACGCGGATCTCGCGGCGCGCCGCGGCGCCGGCGCGCCGGCGACGCTCGGCGAGATCTGGAACGCGAATTGGTCGGCATCCGGGCTCGATACGCTGACCGGATCGGGCGCGCCGCTGGCGGACGCCTTCAACAATCTGGTCGATGCCGCTTCGGCGCATCTCGGCCCGCTGCCGCAAGCCGCGCGCGATCGCGGCCTCGATTATTTCGGCGCGCCCGGCTTTGACGGCAAGGCCGCGATGATTGGAAAGATGGTCGCGGGCCTGCCCGACGATCAGCAGAAAGCGATCGCGCCGCTGCTCGATATCCGCGGCCGTGCCGCCGATGCCGCCGCCAAGACTGAAAGCGATGCCGCCGATGTCGCCGGCCGCACCTATGGGCTGTCCGGCATTGCGACGTCCTGGCTCGCTTCGATCGCGCGCCAGGTGGTCGACCCGGCCAACGTGGCGCTGATGTTCACCGGCGGTCCTGAAACGGGCGGCGCGCTATCCGTGATCGGCCGCCAGGCGCTCACGGCCGCGGCCGGCCAGGCGATCCAAGAGCCGGTCATTCAGGCCAACCGCGCGGATCTCGGCCTCGACAGCGGCATCGGCCGCGCCGCGGCGGATATCGGCGAAGTCGGCGCCGGCGCCGCGGCGCTGCCGCTGTTGTTCCGCGGCGCCGCCTGGGCCTTGCGCAACACCTACAAGGGCGCGCCGCTGCCGGTATCGGCGAATGATTTTGACGCCGCGGCGCTGGTCGCGGATCGCGATCGCGTCACCGCGCAAGGCGAGCCTGACCAAATCGAGAGAACGGCATCGGCCACAGAGGTGGGCAAAACGCCGGTCGATGACCTTCCGGCCATAACGCCGGCACAGATGAGCATCGACGATCGCGGCAACAACAATTTTTTTGTGCGCGCTCCCGATGAACCGCCGAACGACAGTTTCCTGTCACTGAAAAAGAAAGACGATGGCATATATGCTGGCATTTCTAGTGTGGCGCAGAGCAGGCGCGGCCAAGGAATTGGAACGGCGCTCTATGAGCGTGCAGTTCAATTCGCAGATGAGCAGGGCCTCCCTTTCCGTTCCGACATTTCGGTCTCGACAGATGCCGACCACGTCTACGACGCTCTAAAGCGGCGCGGCTATCAGGTGACTGAGGCGCCCGGTTCCGTTCGCGGCAAGAACGGAATTATGAATGCATCGGAAGGCTACGTGTATGAGGTCCGACCGCCAGCACCTCCTGCGCCGGAAGCCGATCTCGCCGCACCTACCGAGCCGCTGTCGCGCCGGCCGATCCAGGAAAATCCGCCTGCCGAAAATCCGGAAGCAGGTGCAGCGCCGGAAGGCGAAGCCGGCGGCGCCGCGGCCGTAGCGAAGCGCATTGCCAGCGACGCCGGCGAAGAAGCGATCGAACGGATGGCCGGCGGCAAGCAGGAGCAAGAAGGGCAACAGGTCAAGGCCAGGCCGCTTGGCAATCCGCAGCTCGCGGCGGATGCCGATCGCACGCTCGCCGACGCCGGCGGCGATTTTCAGATCGAAGTCGGCGAAGGGCCGGAGGCGCGCACGCTGTCGGCGCGCCAGGCGCTGGCCGAAGCGCGCGAGGATGCCGCCGCGGCGCGCGAGCTGGAAGATTGCATCGGCGGCACTTTGAGCGGAATTGCGGAGGCGGCCGAATGACGGCGAAGCAATGTTTCTCGAACAAGATCCGCGCCGGCAAGGTCGGCGCCCGCGCCGGCAAGGCGATGATGGATCTGATCGACCAATTCGAGCGCGAGCACAACGTCAATATCGAGGATGATCCGGTATCGTTGCGCAAGGCGGCGATCCAGGCGGCGATGGAAGCGCCGCACCGCGCCGATCGGCAGACCGATCTCGTTGCCGGCTCGATCATCGCGCAAGGCAACGTGCTGCGCGCGGTACGCAGCTATGAAGCCAAGATCGAAGCGCTGCGCGGCACCAAGGGCGATTTCGGTTTCGGCAACAAGGCGCCGCCGACGCTCGGCAAGGCGACGCAAACGCCGCTCGGCTTTGCGGTGCGATCGCTGCTGGCGCGAGATCCTTGGGAGATCGCCGATTGGCAGAACGTGCATTACCTGGCGCGCACCATCCGCGCGCAGGCGCATACTGCTTTTGCGGAAGCGGTCGAATACCTGCGGCCAAAGGCGCTCGGCCTCAAGAGCGAACACGCGCGGGAGCTGGACGTGCTGCGCGCGCTCTACGGCCGCACCGATGTCAATCCCGATGCGGTCGCCGCCGCCAAGGCGTTCGGCGCGACGGCGGAAAGCCTGCGCAAGCAATTCGTCGAAGCCGGCGGCGCGCTGCCGGAACGCAAGACCTGGCGCCTGCCCAATCCGGATCTCGATCCGGCGAAAGTCAAGGCGATGGGCCGCGACAGTTTCAAGGCCTTTGTCCGCGATCGCGTCGACCGCACCGACATGATCGACTATCTGACCAAACAACCGTTGTCCGATGCACGCTTCAACGACATGCTCGATCGCGTCTATGACATCGTGTCCTCGGACGGCGCGCCGTCGACGCTGCCGAGCGGCACGCCGGACGTGCCGAGCGGTGCCGTGACCGGCCGCAGCATGCTTGCCAATTCGCGCGACGCCGGCCGCTTCTTTTCGTGGAAGGACGCCGATAGCTGGATGCAGGTCGCCGACGCGCTCGGCACGCATCAATCGCCGTTTCACACGATGATGGGCCACATCGGCGGTATGGCCGACGACATCGCCGCCATGCGGATCCTGGGACCGAACCCGGAAGCGACAAAGCGCTTCATGGGCGCCTTGTTCGATCGCGAAGCGAAACGGCTCTCGGTGCAAGCCGAAAACCAGACGCCGAAGGAGCTGGCAGCGGCGACGCGGCAGAACCGCTCGATCGAGAACCGCGTGCGCGTCGAGCGCAAATTGACCGATGACCTGTTCGCCGAAGTCCGCGGGCTGAACCGGATCCCGCAATCGCTGGCGCTGGCGCGCACGCTCGGCGACGCGCGGCATCTGCTCGCTTCGGCGCAGCTCGGATCGGCGATGCTGTCGAAGCTCAACGACGTTGGCATGCTGGCGATGACCGCGCGCATGAACGCGCTGCCGATCGCCGGCATCGTCAAGCGCGCGATCGAGCTCGCCGGCGCCAAGGGATCAGAGGTTCACCTGGCGCAGATGGGCATGACGGCGGACGCGATGGCGCACATCGCCGGCGAAGCCGATCGCATGATGGGCGAAACCATCCGCGCCGGCACGGCCGCGAAGCTCTCAGGCGCCGTGATCCGCGCTTCGGGATTGCGGCGCTGGAATGCCGTGCTGCGCGGCGCCTTCGGCCTCGAAATGCAGGCCAAGGTCGCGCGCGAGCGCGGCACCGCTTACGGCGATCTCGACAAGGAGTTTCGCGGCGCACTCGGCCGCTACGGCATCGCCGAAGATGATTGGAAACGCATTGCCAAGGCGCAGCCGTTCGAGCCGCGGCAAAACGCGCTGTTCACCAGGCCGGAAGACGTCGCCGCCGGCGGCGCGCCGGAAGATCGCACTGCGGCCGAAAAACTCGCGCGCATGATGCACACCGAAATGGATTTCGCGATCATCGAGCACGATCCCGTCGTGCATGCCATGATTGTCGGCGACAGTCGGCCGGGCACGGTGTCGGGCGAGATCCGCCGCTCGGTGTCGATGTATCGCGGCTTCATTTCGTCGATCCTGTCGTTTCACGGCGCGCGCGCCTTCGCCCGCGGTTGGGACGGCTCGCGCCTCGGCCATGCCGGCCTGACGTTCACGCTGATGACGTTGTTCGGCGCGCTGTCGATGCAGGCCAAGGAACTCAATCAGGGCCGCGATCCGCTGTCGCTCGATCCGACCACGGCGAAGGGCATGCAGGCCTGGGGCAAGTCGGTGATCCAGGGCGGCGGGCTCGGCGTGTTCGGCGATCTGATGTTCGCCGACAAGACGCGCAGCGATAATTCCTGGGCCTCGACGCTCGGCGGCCCGATCATGAGCGCGACCGAGGACGTGCTCGGCAAGTTCCTGATCCGCAATATCCAGCTCGCTGCACAGGGCAAGCCGACGCATTTCGCTGGCGACGCGCTCTATACCGCCGGCCGCTACGCGCCTGGATCAACGCTTTGGTACACGCGGCTCGCCTTCAACCGCGCCGTGCTCGACCAGGCGGCGCAGATGATAGATCCGCGCGCGCGCGAGCGCTTCCAGCGCAGCGAGAACGAGGCCCGCAAGGATTACGGCCAGGCCTATTGGTGGCACCCCGGCCAGGCCGCGCCGGCGCGCGCGCCGTCTATCGCGGGGCAATGATTGACGCCGGCGCAGCAAACATAGGATCGGCCCATGCCCGTTTTCACCGTGCCATCGGAAGCCTGCGAGGCGCAGTTCATTTGGACCGGCGTGCAAGGCTCGTTTCCGTGCGGCTTCCCGGCGCTCGAAGCGAGCGATCTTGTCGTCACCTATTCGTCCGGCCAGAACGCGGCGTTCCAGGGCCAGATCAACGGCAATGTGCTGACGGTTTCGGCGATGACGTCGGGCGCGCTCGCGGTCGGCTCGGAGATCTCCGATGGCAGCGTGCATGTGGCCGTGGGCACCGAAATCACCGCGCCCGGAAGCGGCGCCGGCGGCGCCGGAACCTATGTCGTCCAGCCGGCGCAAACCGTCGCCGCCGAAGCGATGACGGCGACGCCGCAGGCGCAGACCTTGCAGCTCGGCGTGCATTATACGGTCGCGCTCGATGCGCTGTCCGGCAACGCGACCGTGACGCCGATCGCCATGCCCGACAACGGCCCCGGCACCGTGACCATCACGCGCGCGACATCGGCGGTGCAGGGCCTACAGCTCAATGATCTCGACAGCTACGCCGCCGATCCGCTGACGGCCGCCTTTGATCGCGCGATGATGTGCATCGCTGAATTGAAGCGGCGGGCATCGGTGCTCGAAAGCGTAGCCGGCATCAGCAGCGGGGCCGTAGTTATCAATGCGCTTGGCGGCCGGCCGCAACGCTCGATCACGGCTGCAGGTAATTTGCCGGTGACAGCGGGCGATAGCATCTTGAACATCAATGCCGCGGCCGATCTGACGCCGGTTGTGCCGGCCGCTTCGACGCGCAGCGGCGCCCCGTTGACCTTCAAGAATTTGCCAGGCTCGCATCTGCAGACGCTCGAGCGCGCCAGCACCGACACGTTCGACGGTCAGACGACGTATCAGCTCGCGGCCGGCGCCGAAGTCACACTGACGCCCTATAACGACGGAGTGAACAGCGGCTATGCGATCGACTAAGGCATTTCTCGCGGCGCTGATTTTCTGGACCGGCTGTCTTGTCTCGGCCGCTCTGGCGCAAAATCCCGGCTTTGTCGGCCCCGGCCAAGTCGGCGCCAATTACGGCGCCGGCTATCGCGGCAACAACTGGCTGTTTCAATCGCCATCATGTCCCAGCTCCACGATCGTTTCGGCTTATCAGCTCATGGCGCTGACGTCCGGAGCGCCGAGCAGCGTTCCGATCGCAATTTGGGATGGAACACAATGTGTCACAGTCGGGTCGCTGAACGCGAGCGCGCATTCCTTTAGCGCAATACCTGGCGGCTCGAACACGCAACTTGAATATAACAATTCCGGAATTTTCGGCGGCGTCAGTGGCTTCACGACGGACGGCACCAATTTGACCGGCGGCGCCGGCGCACTGTTGAAATTAGCGGCCTCTGCGAGCGGCGGCGCGACATTCAATATTCAGCAAGGCGCGGCGCCGACCAGCCCGAACAACGGCGATATCTGGGCGACTTCGACCGGCCTATTCGTCCGCATTGCCGGATCGACTGTCGGGCCTCTATCTGCGGGCGGCAGCGGCGGCTCGCCGGGCGGCAGTAACACGCAATTACAATTCAACAATAGCGGCGTTTTTGCTGGCACCTCGACGTTAACCTATTCATCGTCGACGCTATTCGACACCGCTAATGCCTTCGGCTCGCTGCAGATCCAAGACGCTTCGGCGAGCCAGGACAAGATGCTGCTCGGCGTTGCCTCGGCGGGCGCCTGCAGTTTCCTTGGCACGTCAGCTTGCAGCCAGATCTCCTTCACGCCGAATAGCGTCGGGTCGTTCAAGAATGTCCTCGATATCCGCGCCAATCAAAATAGCGGGCTCGTTTTAGAAAACTTCGGTTCGGTCGAGGCGCCGAAGCTTTTACTGTCTGGTGAAGACACGGTCCAGATCCCTGATCTTGAAGGCCAGCACGCCGGCGGCGCCTTCGCGGCCTATGCCCGAGCCGGCAGCGGTCAAATCGCATTCAATTTTATCAATCTCGGCGTGACGACGGGCAGCGGCACGCTCGGCACCTCTGACGGAAGCACGGTAGTTCAGATCGAGGGTCTGTCGAACGGCGGCAGCAGCCAGAACATGGTCGCGTTCTATCAGGCGCGCGGCACTGTTTGGAACGGGACGCTCACCGCCCTGCAGGCTGGCGATCGCATGGGCGAGGTCGCTGGTTTCGCGAGCTATGGCGCGAGCTTCCTGGCGACCGAATGCCCGTCGATGAATTTCTACGCCGATCAGACCGTCACAAGTAGCGCCAATGGCTCCAATATCATCTTTCGCAATTGCCTGACCGGAACTGCCAGCGAAGTGGTTGTCGGCGGCTTCTTTGCCAATGGCGGCTTCGTGGTCGGCGCTGCTGCGACCAGCGCCAATGGTTACACGGGCAGTTCCGGTTCGATCACGTTTGTTGATGGCGGCTCCGCAACTTCGACGCCGTCCGGCACGTCGGCTCTCACCTCGACATCAGGGCGCCCGCAATGGTGGAGCGCGACTGCCGGCAACGGCGCGAACATTGCTTATGAAACCGGGACTTTCACGGCGGCTCACGCGATATGCGTCGGCGGCAGCGTCGGCTCGATCGTCGATTGCGGCAGCAGCGGCGGGACCCTTACCAGCGTCACCCTTCACCCTGGAACACCGAGCGCCTTCACCAGCGACTGCGTCATCACGAGCAGCGGCACATGCAACCTTCCGGAATATGTGCAGGGCACTTGGACGCCCACCCTCACCACCACTGGCACCGTCGGCACACCAGCTTATAATACTCAGTCCGGCAGTTACGAGCAGATCGGCCGACAAATTACGGCGAGGTTTTTTATTGTCATCTCCGGATGGACGGGCAGCCCCACCGGAAATATCGAGGTTGGACTTCCCGTCACTTCGGCTAACGTCGCGAACGATTACGGCATCTGCTATTACACCGCCTATACCGTGAACGGACTTGCCACCAATAATTTCGGCATCGGCGGCTATGTCGCGCCGAATACCGGGGTCGCGACCGTGGTTTCAAATGCCACTGCAAACACTCCTGGCGTTACCGCTGCCCAATTCGGCTCTGCGAACAACAACGCCATCATGGGCTTTTGCACCTATCACGTCTAAACGGGAGATTAATATGCGGACGATCTTGCTCATCGTGTTCTCGCTGATTTCCACCGGCGCTTTCGCACAAAGCCCTAGCGATCCTGCGTTCCTCAACAATGCCCTCCAGGTGCTGCAACAGCAGCGCAATCGCGCGCTGGATGAGGCTGCGGTTTCGCAGGCGCAATATGTCCAGGCGACCAAGGAAATCGAGGTACTCAAAAAACAAATAGCGGATCTCCACAAGCCTGCAGATGCTCCAAAAAAATAAGCCCGCGATGCGTTGATGGCTGATATCATGGTCCCCGCTCGCAGCAGGCAAAACGGGGAAGCCAAAGAAATGTGGAAACCAACCAACCATCTGCGTATCAGCCGCACCTCCTGGTGGAGCAGGGGAAAGTTGCAGCAGCAATGGGAGCGCGCGCACTATGGTCATGAAGAATTTGATTTTGAATGGCGCGATGTTCCGCATGTGACGTGCAGCCGCGATGAAACGGCGGGCGATAAGCAAAGCAGCGCACTAGCTTTCCTCAAGAGCTTAGTCCCCTCCCGCCGGCATTCGTAACGATTGACGGCCGCCAAGCGCGCCTATGCTGGCGGCGTCATGAAGATGTTCGCCAAAAAGAGCCTCCTTAGCACTGTCCGGATCCAGGCGGCCATTGCTGCCGCCTGGATCTTCTTCTTTCCGGTCGCGGCCTTCGCGCAGGCGACATTCCTCGCCGATCTTGACAGCAACCTGGCCGGCGCCTCGACGCCGATCGCGATCTCGACCGCGACCACGACGCAGCTCATTGCCGCGCCCGCCGGCACCGGGCCGGGCGGCGCGACGCAACAGATCTTCGTCACGCATTACGAAGTCGAGGCCGGCGGCGCCGGCAATATCCAATTCGTCTACGGCACCGGCACCAATTGCGGCACCGGGCAAAATCCGGTCACCGGCACCTATGCGCTCACGGCGCAGGCCCGCGCCGAAGGCGGCGCCGGCTTCGGCCCGGTTTGGGTGATCCCGCCCGGCAACGCGCTCTGCGCCATCACCAGCGCGGCCGTGGGCATGAACGGCAGCTTGTCCTACCGGATCAAGTGAGGGGCCATGAAATATCTCGCAGCCGCATTGTTGCTGTTCGGAGCCGCCCTCATCGCCAGCGTGCCGGCGGCCAGGGCGGCAAATGCCGGCCAGACCAATGCGGCGTCCCACGCCGTGAAAGAGCGCTGTTTCGACCGCTCCAATTCGCGGCGCTATCACCAGCAATATTGCAGCGGCCTGTAGCTCGATCCCTGGAACGGTTGACGCGGCCAGGCCGCGCTTAGGATTTCCGGCGGACCACTGACGCCGCTAGGAGATCGCACCGATGAAATCACTTCGCCGCATTGCTATCGGCTTTACCGCCGTCGCCATGCTCGCCGCCGCACTGTCGGTGTCGGGCCTCATCACGTCCAAGAAGGCCCACGCGCAGGCCGATGTCCTGTCCGGCATCCTGCAACGCCTCTCGCGCATCGGCGGCTATCCGCCGAACTCGACGCCGGAGATCCAATCGTCGGGCAACGTCGCCAACGCGACCGCTTCCGCGGCACTGCCGGCGACGGCCGGCGTTACCAATTTCATCTACGGCTTCGACGTCTACGGCACCGGCGCGACCGCGGCCAGCGTCGTCAATTGCACCGTGGCCGGCACGGCTTCGACCGGCACGCCGACCTTTGCGCAGGCGGTGCCGGCCGGCGCCACGACAGCCATCACGCCGACCCTCGTTCGCTTTCCGGAGCCGCTGCCGGCTTCGGCCGTGAACACGGCGATCACCGTGTCTTGCCCGGCCTTCGGTTCGGGCAACACCAACGCCTCGGTGAACGTCTACGGGTTCCAATCGACCATCGCGCCGTAACCGAGCCTCCCTGTGTAACCTTGCCGGGCGCTGCGTCCTCGCGCCCGGCCGCTTTCCAGGCCGCCGAACATGGACGTCAGGACGCTCACCGAACTCAATGCCTCGCGCTGGAAGGTCGCGAAGATCGCGCCCGGCCGCGAGCTGGAAGTCGAGCGCGTCGCCGCGGCGATCGCCGCGCCCCATGCGCGCCAGATCTACGAGGAAATTTCGCAGCGCGTGTGGAACACGCCAAAGCGTTGGTGGTTTGTCGGCATCGTTCATCATCGCGAGGCGTCGGGCGATTTCTCCAAGAGCATCGCGCAAGGCGATCCTTGGAACAAAAAATCGGTCAACGTCCCGGTCGGGCTTGGCCCCTTTGCCAGCTTCATCGAGGCCGCGGTTTACACGCTCACGCGCGTTCCGGTTGGCGGAAAATATATTCCCGCGCACTGGACCGATTGGAGCATCCCCGGCGTGCTCACGCTGTGGATCTTCTACAATGGCACCGGCTATGAGCAGTACCATCACGAGCCGAGCCCTTACGATTACGGCGCCACGACGATCGAGCAGCGCGGCAAATATGTCGCCGATCATCTGTTCGATGCGAGCACCTGGGACAAGCAGATCGGTTGCGCGGCGCTGCTGATTGCGCTGATCGCGATCGAGCCGTCGATCGTCGAGGCGCCGGCCGCCAATCAAAACGATACACCCCAGCCGAAGCCTGAACTGCCGGCGCCGCCGCCTGTCCCGGCGGCGCCGGCGGCCGAGACAAAGACGGTTGTGGTGGTCGATCTCTACGGCCTCGGCGGCTATGCAACATCGCCGGGCATGAAGACGCTGGCGGAAGAAATCGCGGCGCTCGGCAAGAATTTCATCGTGCTCGGCCCCTATCTGCAGGACGATTGGATCGCCGCCGGCCAGGCGTTGATCGCCGAGCTGAAAAAGATCGCCGGCCCGGTCGAGATCGTTCTTGTCGGCTACAGCCTCGGCGCCAACAACATCGTGCAGCTCGCCGCGATGCTCAATGAGCAGATCGCCGACCTCATCGGCGTGCAGGCGTCGGTGTGGGGCGCCGGTTGCTCGCCGCTCTCGCCGGTGATCGCGATCTCGCACAACGTCCATGCGGCGCTGTCGATCTACAATCCGGAATTTTTTGCAACCGGCGGCCTCGGCTATGCGCGCTACGGCGCCCCGGCGCAGCTCATGACCACGGCCGATCTGCATCCCGCCGTCGACAACGACGAAGGCCTGCACGGCGTCATCCTCAATCGGCTGAAAAAGCTCGCGGCTTCGTAAGGCGTACCAACAAAGGAGCGGAACGATGGACGGCAATATTCTGAGTTTGCTTTTGATGTTTGTGAACACGTCGAAGGTGGCGGGCTGGACCCGCGCCGGCGTCGGCGCCTTGTTCGCGATCGCGCTGGCGAAATGGTCGTGGCTCGGCCAGTACGTCGATCCTTCGACGCAGAATTACATCGCGCTTGCCGCGTCGGGTATCGCGGTCGGGATCTGGTCGCATCTGGCGAAGTGGCTGAGCGCGCAAGCCGCGGCGCAATCGCCGGCGATCGCGGGCTACGGCGCGGACGGCCAGGTGCGCAAGCTGCCGCTCGCCATCCTGGCGATCGGCGTCTCGGCGGCGCTGCTCGCGCTCCTGGCGGCGCCGGCCTTCGCTGCCGATGTGCTGCCGACCAAAGCGCCGCCGGCGGCGCCGAGCTGCACGCTGCAGCAATGCTCCGGCTTCTATGCCGGCATCAACATCGGCGAAAGCGGCTCGAACTTTTCCGGCGGCACCTCGGCCAATCAGTTCGCGCTCGGCGGCAATGCCGGTTATCAGTTCTGGAACGGCCAATGGTTCATCGCGGCAGAGTTCGATGCGCTCTATGGCCTGACGCAGAACGGCACAGTGCCGGGCGGCGGCAACTCAGCGCTGTGGGGCATCGGCGGCCTTGCTAAGATCGGCTATTCGCTCTCAAGCGTGTTTGGTGCCGCGGCCAATGCGAGCGCGCAGCCGGTGCTGCCGTCGAGCCTGCAGAATGCGCTGATCGCGCCTTATGCCATCCTCGGCATTTGGGATCGGCCGTGGGGCGCCGGCTTCGTCTCCGGTGCCGGTGTCGAGGCGCTGCTCGCCAACAACTGGACCTTCCACGTCGATTATCTGCACGTGAATTACAACAATGCGGCGGTCAACGTGAACGTCAATCAGCAGACCGAGGATCTGATCCTCGCCGGCATCGACTATCACTTCAAGTAAACGAGAACGGAGAAGCGCCGTCATGGAAGCAACAGCCTGGATTACCCTTGGCGGCGCCGCCTTCACCATCGCGGCCACGATCATCGGCGCCGCGGTCAAGCTGACCTGGTGGCTTAGCGATCAGTTTGCCGATCTGAAAAAGACGCAAGCCAATATGCTCGAAGAGCACGAAGCCAAAGACCAGGAGCGGCACACCGACAATACCGGCCGCTTGAGCACGATGGAGGGCCGCATCGAAACACTCGGCGCCCTTATCCGCAATCGTGCGCCGCGCCGAAAACCCGCCGCAAGACGCTCCCGCAAGACGTGAGACACCGTGAGACACTTTCGGCGTGAGACATGTCTCACGCCGTCTTACGTTCGCAAATGTTCTCGCGCTATCTGCTTGAAATCTTTGGTGGGCGCACAAGGACTCGAACCTTGGACCCGCTGATTAAGAGTTAACGCCGTCAGCAGCTCTATCAATGGGTTACGTGTCTCATTCCGGCGGTTT
>Ga0335069_10001358_pt1 | contig 39629 bp, 38 predicted proteins | sample Lox_Sample_11_FD_206714 | JGI IMG/M metagenome (GOLD analysis project Ga0335069, IMG submission 206714) | Soil microbial communities from Loxahatchee National Wildlife Refuge, Florida, United States - Lox_Sample_1.1 | ecosystem: Environmental > Terrestrial > Soil > Wetlands | place: USA...
TTTCGTCATCGGGATGCGCGAACACGGCGATCAGTGCCCGAGGCGGCTGCGCGAATGCCGCGGCGCAGGTGAGAAGCAAAATTGCGACGATCCGCTTCCCCACAGAGATACACGAACACAGAGATGAGTGTGCAACTTCCAAGCCTTTCTCTCTGACTCCTTGCCTCAGTGGTGATCGATTCCTCATCATCGCAGCCTCCCTACGGCCCGCGCCAGGATCGCCATGCGCGTCTGTACGCCGTTGTGCACTTCTTCAAGGATGCGCGACTGTTGCCCGTCCGCGACCTCGCCCGTCAACTCCAGCCCCCGGATGATCGGCCCCGGATGCATGACGATCGCGTCTTTTTTCGCCGTTTTCAGCCGCGCCGGTGTCATCTGGTAGCGCGCAATGTATTCCGGCACATCGATCTTCAATCCTGCCAGCCGCTCTTTCTGCACGCGCAGCAGCATCACGACATCGGCTCCACGCAGTGCATCTTCCATATGGCGGGTCACGCGAATTCCCGCCGCCAGAGTGGTCGCGATCTCGGGGACAAGCTCCGGAGGACCGCAGAGAATGACCTTCGCTCCGACCTTGGTCAGCAGATGGCACGCCGAGCGCGCCACCCGGCTGTGAAAAATGTCGCCGATGATCGCGATCTGCAGTCCCTGAAACTTCTTCTTGTTGCGGAAGATCGTGTAGGCGTCGAGCAACGCCTGCGAGGGGTGCTCGTGCAGGCCGTCGCCGGCATTGATCACCGGGATGTCGAGGTGCTCGGCCATCACGTGCGGCGCCCCGGAGTTGGGGTGGCGGATGACGATCGCGTCGGCGCCCACCGCCCGCAGCGTGTAGCCGGTGTCGAGCAACGACTCGCCCTTTTCGATGCTCGATCCCATCGTCTGGACAAGGACCGTCTGCGCGCCCAGCGACTTGGCCGCGATTTCGAATGAACTGCGCGTGCGCGTGGAAGGTTCGTAAAAAAGAAGAAAGATGCGCTTGCCTTTAAGCAGCGGGCGCGGCTTGTCGGGATTCATGCGCCGCGCGAATTTCAGGATCTTCAGGATTTCCGCTGCTTCCAGGTGCTCGATTCCCAGCAGCGAACCTCGGGCTGCGCTCATAGGTCTCTTGCGTATTTCACGACTTCCGTGGCACTTCCCGGCCCCTTCCGGCCGGCGAGTCCGGCACTACGACTGCTTTTCCATCAGCAGGACTTTCTCCGCCTCATCCACCTCGCGGAGCTTCACTTCGATGATCTGGTTCTCCGTCGTCTGTACCGTGCGGCCGACAAACGCCGCTTCGATCGGCAGCTCGCGGTGTCCCCGGTCAATAAGCACGCACAGTTGCACCCGCTTCGGCCGCCCCTGGTCAAACAACGCGTCGAGCGCGCCGCGCGTCGTGCGTCCTGTGTAGAGGACGTCATCCACCAGAACTACCGACTTGCCGTCGACCGCGAACCCGATGTCGGCCTTCTGCACCACCGGCTTGGGTCCCAGTGTCGAAAGATCATCGCGGTAGAGCGTGATGTCCAAGGTTCCAACTGGAATCGCTTTCTTGTCGATGCGCTGGATGATCTTCGCCAGCCGCTGTGCCAGCGGTACTCCGCGCCGCTTGATGCCAATCAGCGCCAGATCGGCCGTACCGTTGTTTTTTTCAACGATTTCGTGCGCCAGCCGAATCAGCGTACGCTCGATCTCCGTGGCCGACATCAACTGCGCCTTCTCGCGAATCTCGACCGCGCGCCCGGGAACTCGTGCACTCATAAACGCCGCATGATACGCGTGCCGTTAGATCAGAGCAAGGACGGACTACCAGGAATGTCCTAGAGTCTTCGTCGCGGCCGCGAAACGGCAGCCACCAGCCCGCCAAACGCTCCGAGCAGCACGGACACGATGAGCGTGAGCACAATAGATGAGGCGAGGCCCGACGGCGTAAACAGGCGGTGGATCGAGGCTTGAACCTCCGGATCAGACAGGTTGAAGCCCAATGCCTCCATCAACTTGGTCATCGCTTCTTCCGAAGCCACCTGGGCGTGAAAGACGAACACCTGCAGGACGACATACAACGCCGAAATGGCGAAGGCAACGGCCGCCCCCGCGCTGCCCAGCTTCGCGCCGCGGCTCCCGCTCACGGACCCGCCTCCCGCCCGCCGGTAGAACCAGACCGCAAGCATGCCCGTCAGGACGCTTCCCAGAAACGGAATCATGCCCAGCAGCACCCCAATGAGGCCGGCCTTGAACACGGCAGCCGCGCTTCCTGCGGCGGACGCGCCTGCTACGGTGTTCGGTAGTTCTTGGTCCCGTTCTGGTAGAGGAGGTGGCGGAAAACCCGTGCTTTCCTGGGGCAGTTCCACAACAGGGACCGCCGCTTCGACTTTCACCTGGGGCGCCCGGCACTGGGGACAAAAGGGACGGCCGTCCGGAACGGCCGCGCCGCATTTTTCGCAGAGATGATCCACCGTGAGAAAACTAGCGCATGGCGCGAACCGGCGCAACCCGGTGTGCGGGATCGGTAAAACGAATGTTCCCCAACCTGCCGGACTGGTGGCCGCTCGTTCGCTGCGCCCCTCAATGCCGGAAGTGCCGGACGCCGGTAAAGATCATCGCCAGCCCAAGCCGGTCGGCCGCCTCGATGACTTCCTGGTCGCGCACCGAGCCCCCCGGTTGAATGATGGCCGTCGACCCCGCTTTGGCGATCTCTTCAACGCCATCAGGGAACGGAAAGAACGCGTCCGACGCGGCAACCGTGCCCTTGAGCGGGAGTTGCGCCTTCATCGCGCCGACTTTGCACGAATCCACCCGGCTCATCTGCCCGGCGCCCACGCCGACGGTCTGGCCGTCGCGAGCATAGAGGATCGCATTCGACTTCACGTGCTTGCAGACTTTCCAGGCGAAGAGCAGGGCTCGTTTCTCCTCCGACGTAGGCTGGCGCTTGGTGACGACCTTCAGATCCGAATCCTTGAGTTGATGCAGATCGGCGTCCTGCACCAGCATGCCGCCGGAAATGTTCTTCAGCACCCAGGTTTGGCGTCCGGGAGGAACTTCCACTAGGCGCAGATTCTTCTTCGAAGCGAAGATTTCCTGCGCCGCAGGCTCGAATGACGGCGCGGCGATCACTTCCAGGAACAGCTTCGCCATTTCCGTCGCAGCCGCGGCGTCCACCGGGCGATTCACGCCGATGACGCCGCCGAACGCCGATACCGGATCGCATTCGAGCGCACGCACATAAGCTGCAGCGAGCGTGTTTCCCGTTGCCGTCCCACACGGATTCGTATGCTTGATGATCGCGCATACGGTCTCTTCAAAATCCTGTGCCAGATCCCAGGCTGCCTGCAGGTCCACGATGTTGTTGTAGGAGAGTTCCTTGCCCTGCAACTGCCGCGCATTGGCGACCCCCGAACCGGAAGCGTCCCGGTACATTGCCGCCTTCTGGTGCGGATTCTCCCCGTAGCGTAGGTCCATCGTTTTTTGAAACGAAAAACGCAGGGTTTGCGGAAATCCTTCAGCCGTGCGCAGCTCAAAATGCCCGTTCACGCCGACTCGCTCCAACGTCGATGCGATGGCCGAGTCGTATGCCGCCGTCGTGGCAAATGCTTTCTGCGCCAGCCGCCACTTCGTTTCCCGGGAAAGCGCTCCGCTGGAGCGCGCCATTTCGTCGGCGATGGCGTCATAGTCAGCCGGCGATGTGACAACCGCAACGTCCTGAAAGTTCTTCGCTGCCGAGCGGATCATCGAAGGCCCGCCAATGTCGATATTCTCGATCAGCTCTTCAAAATGGACACCTTGCTTGGCTGCGGTTTTCTCGAACGCATAGAGATTGACCACGACCATGTCGATTGCCGGTATTCCGTACTCAGCGACAGCGTTCCGGTGCGACGGTTCCTCGCGCCGGTGCAAAATTCCGCCGTGCACTTTCGGATGCAGCGTCTTCACGCGGCCATCGAGCATTTCCGGAAAACCGGTGAGTTCGGAGATGTCTTTTACAGGAATGCCGGAGTCGCGCAGCAGTTTCGCCGTCCCGCCGGTCGAGACAAGTTCGACGCCCATGGCGGCAAGCTTGCGGGCAAAATCGACAAGTCCGGACTTATCGGTAACGCTGAGAATGGCACGCTGAATTTTCGACATGAGAGCCTCGGGAGATGAGGGTGATGACGGGAAATTCTAGCAGGAGAGCTGTTCCCAGTTCTCTGTTCTCAGAGAAAGCGATCGAATATCAGCTTGAGGGGGCACAACACAAAAGCTGAGCAAGTGCGCTGGTTTGCTGAGATCAGGAACTCTTCTTGCAGAACTGGGAACTGAGAGATTGCTAGCTCTTTGCCTTTGCCTTCAGCTTGACCTGTCCGTTGTCCAGTTCCACCGAATATACGACCGTGTCGCACTTGTGCTGCTTGCGGATCTCGGCGGTTTTCTTCTGGACGAACGAGGCAAAAGAGTCGAGGCTGCCGGAAACCTTCTCTCCCGCTTTCTTCTTGGCTTCGCTCAAGGCCTTGTAGAGGGACTCGACTTTTTCGCGCTCCGACTTGGCGTCCGAGCATTGCACCGTGAAAGGCTTGCCGGCGACGTCCCCGTCGCCGTGATGACCGACGCCGTAGACATGGGGATGTTTGGTCTCATGCTCGCCGGCATCGCGAACCCCCTGTACGGAGAGCAATGCATCCTGCGGACGCCGGTATCCTTCTTCACGAATCCGCATCTTCTTGCGCCACAAGTCGCTTTGAATCGCGTAGCGCTGTGCCATTTCGTTGTAGCGGTAGCGCTGCTGGAAGCTCATGCGTCCGCCGTCACTGAACTTTTTGAGCAGGTTGGTGACCTTCCACTCGATATCGGAAGGCGGTCGCTTCGTCGGGTTGTTGAAGAAAATCTCGTACTCGATCTTCAGACGGCGCAGATGCGTATCGAGGAGATTCAGTTCTTCATCAATGGTCACAGGAAAGTCCCGGACATCAGATTAGCCGGGAAACGGAAGCGGAGGCAGGTACCCGCGGGACAGGGCGGTAATGGTACGAAAGTACCAAGGCGTCGCGATTCGCGCCCCGTCAGTCGCTATTCGCAAGCCCAACAAAAGAAAGTGCTTCAACCCAAGCTCGGGTAACTGCTGCGGAGGGCATTCGGCGAACAGCGAACAGTGAGAAGCGGCCGACGTTACTTCGCGCTCGACGCCATTTTCTTGATCATCGCCAGCACCAGCTTGCGGTCGCTGTCGTTGAGGTTGGTGGCGTAGCGTCGGATCTGGCTCAGGAAACGAACCTCGTCGTCGGAAAGCTGCGGCAGTCCCTTGTGACCGTTCGAGTGGCCTTCCGCGAAGAACTGCGAGAGCGGCAAGTCCATGGCGCCGGCAATCTTCGCCAGCGTGTCCAGCGACGGAATCGTGTGGCCGTTCTCCACCCGCGACAGATAGCAGCGCAGCAGGCCGGTGCGCTTTTCGATATCGCCCTGCGACATGCCTTTCTGTAAACGGTAGTTCCGGATGGTTTCGCCGATATTCATAGACGCGCAACTAACGAGTCGCGCAAAGATGGCTGCATAGTAAACACCCAGCCCGCATCTGGCAAGTGGAAATTCCTTGCATCGAAAACACGGCTAGCGGAAAGTCCTTGCGCATTCCCTGTTTGTTGCGCTATGCGAAAAACCTCGAGCCAGGCGTCACTTCTTCAGCGTGGCGGCGAGAAAATCGACCGTGCGTTTCCAGGCATCGCCTGCGTCGTCCACCCGGTATCCCTGCTTGTTGTTGGGGTTTTCGAAAGCGTGTCCGGCGTCGGGATAAATCTTGATATCTGCCTTCTTCCCCAGTTGTTCCAGCGCCTGCTGGAACTTCTTCACGTCGTCGGGCGTGATGCCACGGTCCTGGCCGCCAAAATTCCCCAGGATCGGTGCGTTAATTTTTTTCAACTCCTCCGGATCCGTGGCTAAATGTCCGTAATTGATCACCATCGCCGCGAGCCCCGGTTCGAGGAGTGCTGTATCGAGCGAGTAACCGCCCCCCATGCACCAGCCCACCGACCCAATCCGGTTCTTCTTCACGTTCGGTTGCGCGGCAAGATAGTCGAATGCGGCCTGCAAATCGCGTTTTGCACGATCTTCTGGCAGCCCACGGGACAACTCGTGTGCCATGTCTGAAGTGTCAGCGACCTTGCCGCGATAGAGATCGACGGCCAGCGCGACATAGCCCTCGTCGGCGAACTTCGAAGCCTGCTCTTTGACCCAGTCGTTTAGTCCCCACCACTCGTGGATGACGATGAGCGCCGGAAACGGGCCTTTCCCCGTCGGAGAGTAAAGCATTCCGTTCACCGTCTCATCGCCCGATTTGTAGGAGACCGATTTTCCGTCGGCGGCGAAAACAGAAAGGGATAGAGCAACGATCAGTGGAAGGAGAAGAGTTTTCATCGGTCACCCCGCAGGTTGAACCATGTTAATAGCACCAGGGATAGAGCAACGATCAGTGGAAGGAGAAGAGTTTTCATCGGTCACCCCGCAGGTTGAACCATGTTAATAGCACCACGGCCCGTTCTTCGTTCGCCGATATTTAAACATGCAACTCAATATCGGACCTGATAGCCTTTTCGACTATGGGTACGTGGGGAACAGCAATTTTCTCCGATGATACTGCTTGTGACGTGAGGAACGATTTCCGCGAACTGATCGGTGATGGTTTGAGTGGGTCGGAGGCCACTCAGCGCTTGTTGGCAGAATGGTCCTCCACGTTGAATGATCCAGACGAAGCTTCTGTCTTCTGGTTGGCATTAGCGGCAACGCAATGGAAATGCGGACGCCTTGAACCGTTGGTTCGAGAGCGGGCCCTGGATGTCATCAATCATGGATCGGATCTGGAGCGTTGGGAATCCGGCTCGCGCGAGTACAAGAAGCGTCAGGCGGTTCTCCAGAAACTGCAGGAACAGCTGCCTTCACCCCAGCCTCCCAAAAAACGAATCCCTCAGCTTTACAGGGACACAAATGAATGGCAAGTCGGAGAGTTGGTCGCCTATGGGTTGTTGTCAGGGCGTTTCGTAATATTTCGCGTAATTGGGCATCATAGTGACAAGGGCGGAACCTCGCCGGTGTGCGAATTGTTGGATTGGGTCGGAAACGATATCCCTGATTGCTCGTACCTGGCATCGCTGGAAATCAGAAGAAAGAAAAACCAGAACTCGGGGACCTCGCAGCTCATGCTGTGCAGAGCGACAGCGCGACAACGGCCAGACAATCGACTCAATGTGCTGGGAATGAAACTGAAACCATCCCAGGTGCCGCGATTCTTTACTGTCTTGAACTGGAAATGGCTTGATAAAACGCTCAGTGAAGACTATGGCATCGAATGAAATTGCCGCGGCGGTCTATTGGTTACTCTGAGGCCGGCACGGCATTCGCCACCGCCACCTTCCCATACCACTCACCCGATGCCTTGATCATCCGCTTCTGAGTCCTGAAGTCCACATACACCAGTCCAAACCGCTGGCTGAGCCCCTCGGCCCACTCGAAGTTGTCCATCAAGCTCCACGCATGGTGACTGCGGACATCTGCACCATCGCGAATTGCGCGCGCGAGTTCTGCCAGATGTCGTTGCTGATAGATAATCCGCCTCGTGTCGGCAATCTTTCCATCCGGGCCCGGGCCGTCGTTGTATGCACACCCACTCTCGGTGATTTCGATCACGGGCCGGTTGTAGTCGCGCGTGATCCGCATGACGAGATCGTAGAGACCCTTCGGCCAGATCTCCCAGCCAATGTCGGTTTTTGGCCCCTTCTTGCCATCTTCCATGCGCGCCGGAAGAATAAAGAAACGGGCATCGGACAAACGCTCGCCCCAGCTCGTGGCCGACACGACTTGACGGTAGTAGAAATTGATTCCGATGAAATCGAGCGGCGCACGCACCAGATCCATGTCGTCCTGGTGCACGCGCATGAGGACCGCGGGATTGAATGAAAAGGGCGCTGGGTAGCGCCCGCGCAGCGCCGGCTCGAGAAACCAGAGATTTGTCACGGCGTGGGCGCGCTCGGCGGCGACGCGATCTGCTTCCGAGTCGGTGGCGGGTTCGCACGACGACATATAGAAAGCGCTCCCGACGCGAGCCTGGGGCCGGGCAGCCTTCAACGCGCGGAACCCAGCGCCCTGCGCGAGATTCGCGACGTGGCCGGCGCGCAAAAAGTCCAGCATGCTCTGCCGTCCCGGCGCGTGCACGCCTTCCAGATATCCTTCCGTCGTGAATGAGATGGCCTCATTCAGCAGGCACCAGTCGTGCACCCGATCACCCAGCGCGCGAGCCACGATGCCGGTGTAGTCGGCAAAGCGTCCCGCGAGATCGCGGTTGGTCCATCCACCGGCATCTTCGAGCGCCTGCGGCAGGTCCCAGTGATAGAGCGTCACCAGCGGACGAATGCGCGCCTCGAGCAGTGCATCGACCACCCGGCTGTAATAGTCCAGACCCTTCTGATTGGCATTGCCCGAGCCGTTCGGCTGGATACGCGGCCACGACACAGAAAACCGGTAGCTGTTCAGGCTCATCGCCTTCATCAGCGCGATGTCTTCCCGCCAGCGATGATAGGAGTCGCAGGCCACGTCACCGTTCGTCCCGTCTTTGATCTTGCCGGGCGTGTGCGCAAACCGGTCCCAGATGGATTCGCCTTTGCCGTCCTCGTTCCACGCGCCTTCGATCTGGTACGCGGCCGTGGCTGTGCCCCAGTAGAAGTTTTTCGGAAACGTGATCTGCGGAGCCTGTCCTGCGAAAGCGAAGCGGTCGAGTAACGGCGAAGCAGCCGCCGCTGCCAGAGATCCGAGAAATTGGCGGCGAGTAGTCAGAAGTAGACTTCCGGAGCTTCGCTCCGCGGGGGCGGACAAGAAATGTCCGCCCCACACGAGCTAATTGTGCTTGATGAACTTGCCGTTCATCTGTCCAGTCAGCGAGTTATACACCGTTTCCAGAAATGCGTCGGTCGAGATGAATTCGCCGTTAAATTTCTTCCACGGATCGAGAATCTTCTGCTCTTTCATCTGCGCCAGCGTCATCTTTTTGTCGAGCGCCTGCTGCACCGCGGCTCGCGTCTCTTTGAGCATCTTTACAAACGCGCGAACGTCGTCCAGATTCGATAGCGGGCCGTGGCCGGGAATGATCTTCACGTCGGGCGGAAGCTGGGCAATTGCGTTCTCCACACCACTGATCATGCCGTCGATGCTCCCGCCGCTATCCACGTCGATGAAAGGAAAGCCGTAGGTCACGAAGTCGTCGCCCATGTGCACGACATTCGACTTCGGGAAATAGATGACCGAGTCGCCGTCGGTGTGCCCGGCCGGAAAGTGCAGCGCGCGGATGTCCTCTCCGTTCAGGTGTACGGTGACATCATGATCAAACGTGATGATGGGCAACGCGCCCGGCGGCACCGCCTTCATTTCCATCTTGACCGAGCCGCCATTGCCGGCGGTGGTGTCGGCGGCCAGCCGCTTGCGCACGTTGTCCTGTGCGATGATCGGCGCCTGTTTCTGAAAGAACTCGTTGCCGCCCGTGTGATCGAAGTGATAGTGCGTGTTGATGATGAAGCGTACCGGCTTGTCGGTGATGCCCTTGAGCGCCGCCTGGATCTTGTCGGCCAGCGGAGCGTACTGGTCGTCCACGACGACGATCCCGTCTTCGCCCACCGACGCGCCGATGTTCCCGCCCGCACCTTCCAGCATGTAGACCGTACCCGCAACTTTCGTGACTTTGATTTGGACTTTGCTGAAATCCTGGCTCTGAGCGAAGGAAAAGCAAACAAGACACAACAAAAAGGCCAAGCCCCGAAGCACGGCGCGCATAGTCTCACTCCTGAGAAGGACGGATTGTAAACGGAAAGCGCTTGAATGTCAGGCCTCAAGTGGCATGAGCCGCGCGATCTGCTTACTTCGCGCTCCCAACTGATTTTCCTGACACCTGGCTCCCTGAGACCTTCTCTCTACGGTGTCCCCTCATACAGCGGATACAGGCGGTTCGCCGTCACGCGATAGATCGCGTACGAGCCTCCGGCGTCGGAGATCGTCCGAAAGAGCAGTTCGCCGCGGCCATCGCCGTCAGCATCGACCGCGTCGATCAGTTGCATGCGCGGAGCGACGTACAGATGCTGCGAATCGGTCTTCGAGAAGAACAGCTTCTGTACTTCGCCTTCAAGATTTGTGCGCGCCACCAGCGTGATTTCCTCTCCTTCGACGGCATTTGCGGCAGGATGCGTTTTCGCCGACAGCACCAGCACCGGTTCGTTGGTGCTGGAAAGATCGAAAACTCGCAGATGCACGTCATCCAAGGCGACCGCCGGTTTTGCAGGCGTTGTTTTCACCTTCCGCGCCGGACGCTCGGGTTTTTGCTCGGGCGCAGCCGCACTGCCTTTGGCTCGCAACTCGCTCGTAACCAGCGCGACCATCTTGGCGCGGTAGTCCGCCTCTTCGTTCGGTTTCACATCGAGGGTATACGGGCGCGCATCCGGGCCACCCGCGTCCGAAATCGCGGGAAAAACCTGGACGGAACTGCCCAGATCCATCGGCGACTTGGCTCCTTTTTCTTCTTTGTCGAAGTTCTTGATCAGCTCGTGCCGTGCTGCGGGGTCCGGCTTTCCCCGCCGCAGGATCGGACGATTTGGATCGTCGATTCCTGGCTCCGGCTCTGCCGCTTTTGCGCTCTCCACCGGTTTCGAAGCGGACGCCGCAGGCTTCTCGGCCGGCGGCGTCGGTTTCTCCGCTGCCGGCGGCGTCGCCGGCCTGGCGTCTCCCCGATGCAGCCGTGGCGGCGCGTCCGGTTCTTCGATCTTCGGCGTTTCGTACTTCATGCCTTTTTGCGGAGGCTTCGCACCCGCCGGCAGCCACGTGCCTTCGGCCAGCCAGTTGCGGCCCGCCTGGCCCGGCTGCGTGACCGTAAACAAACCTTGCGAAACGCCGGTGCGGAAGCCTTCATAGACAACGCCGAAATCGAGCGCCATCGGCACCGGAGTTCCTTTGTACGATGCCGCGTCATAGAACTTGCCGTCTACCATGATCGCCACCGGGATTAGATGGGCCTTGCCGTTGGGAAACAACTGGATCAGTCCCAGCGCGCGCGGCCCCTTCGTAGTGTTCGACTTCCGGCCATATTGCGCGGTCACGCCCTGTGCCCACATCCAGGCGCCTGCCAGCAGCGTGACGCCGAGCACTCCGGTGCGATATAACCATTTGCGGCGAGGTGAGATTTCCATGCAAGTCAATGATAAGGCCCCTGACTTTAATACGACGGATGAGAACGGCAAAGAAGTTGCCTTGAAGGATTTTCGCGGCAAGACGGTCGTGCTCTATTTTTACCCGAAAGCCGACACGCCCGGCTGTACCAAAGAAGCTTGCGGCTTTCGCGACACCTACAAACAGATTCAGAAGACAGGCGTTGTGCTGCTAGGCATTTCGAAGGACACCGCCGCATCGCAGAAGAAATTCAAGGACAAATTCCACCTGCCCTTTCCGCTGCTCGCCGATGCCGAAAAGAAGATCGCCAACCTGTTCGGTGTCCTCAAGGAAAAGAACATGTATGGCAAGAAGACCATCGGCATCGCGCGCACCACGTTCGTGATCGGCCCCGACGGCAAGATCCAGCACATCTTCAACAACGTGAAGGCCGAGGGCCACGCGGAGGAAGTGCTCGAATATCTGAAAGGAGCATAAGGGCCACGAGCTTCGAGCCCCGAGCTTCGAACAATCAAGGTTCCTCGCAGCTCGAAGCCCAGAGCTCACTTCTGCAATTTGACTTCTGACTTTTGACTTGCTCTATTTCGCCTTCGCCGCGCTCCCGATCGTGAACGCCACCGCCTGTTCCGCCGGGATGACCGCTTCCTGCTTGCCCGTGGCTGCGGCTACTCCCGTTCCAGCGCCCGCGCCGGCCAGGGTTCCAATCGCGGCACCCTTGCCTCCTCCGGCGAGCGCCCCGATGATTGCTCCGGCGGCTGCTCCGCCGCCAATCTTTGTAGCATTGCTCTTGGTGTGGCTTTTGCCCTCAATGTGATACGGGCTACTGGTCACCGCGACCATCTTGCCATTCACCTGCACCGAGGTCAGGCGAATGGACAACTGTCCCGGAGCATGCAGCCGTCCGCTCGACTTGGCCAGCGTGACTTTGCCGCGTACCGGCGTGCCTGCGGCTGCCAGCGTCTTGCCGTTGACCACCAGCGCCTTGGCGAGTGTTCCCTCAAATGTGTTGCCGACCTGGGCCGAACCCGAGCTGAGTTCGGAACCAATGCGCACGGTCACGTGCGTTCCCGCCGGAATAGTCTGAGCAACGGCAAGCGCCGTCACCAGAAGAATGGTTGCGATCGGTAGAATCTTCCGCAGCATGACACGCCTCCTAAAAAGCAAGCTTTGTAGTGATTGCATCCCCGAGTAGTCTTGAAGACCCGAATTGATCCTACAATTCTAGATCATGATTCGCAGGTAACCGAATCTCAGGAGTACATGAACGGGAGTCCAATCACGCTGCTGACGCCGGCATTTTTCGACCGTGACCCGCGGCGCGTGGCGCGCGCCCTGCTGGGCAAATTGCTGATCCGGAAAATCGGTCGCCGTAGACTCGTAGGCCGCATCGTCGAGACCGAAGCCTATCTGGGCTCGGGCGACGACGCCGCACACTCCGCCGCCGGCAAGACCGCCCGCAATGCCGTTCTCTGGGGACCCCCGGGGTACGCCTACGTCTACTTCATCTATGGCAACTACTACTGCCTGAACGTGTCCTGCCTGCCCGACGGCGTTCCGGGCGGCGTTCTGTTTCGCGCACTGGAACCCATCGAAGGGATCGAAGAGATGGCGGAGGCGCGGGGGATTGAGATTCGGAACGAGCGCGATCTACCGAAGATTTCTTCCGGTCCCGGCCGGATGTGTGAAGCATTCGGGGTCACGCGTGTCCGCGATAACGGAAAGAGTCTGGTAAGTGCGAAGTCTGACTTGCAGCTTGCCGACGACAGATACCGCGTGCGGAAAGTCCTCGTGACAAAACGAGTGGGAATCACGAAGTCCGCCGACGAGCCACTGCGGTTCTTGATCGCCAACAATCCTTTCGTATCGGGATGATGCCGGATCGCGTCTGTCGCGACTTACTGGTTCTTCCCCCCCGGCTTCAACTTATCGGATTGTCATCCCGAGCACAGAATGAAGGAGCGAAGCGACTGAGCGCACGCGAGGGATCTGCTGTCCGTCAGCCAAATGAAGATCCTTCGCTCGTGCTCGGCTTGCCTCGGCACGGGGCTCGGGATGACAATTCTGTGGAGAATGTTCCTGCCCACAGCGACACTGTGTATCTGGACGGGTTCGCCAACCTCGCGTATCGTGAATGCCTCTACCAGGAGAAACACCCACATGCAGCGTTGGCTTCGCCGCCTCGTGATTGCCGTTATCGCTCTTTCCCTGTGTGCCTTCGCCCAATCCAACCTCGACGCCCTTAAGAAAGAAGCCCTTGCCAAGACCGACGCACGCCAGCAACTCGTCCAGCAGATGGTGGACCAGATCTTCAGTTACGGCGAACTCGGATTCCAGGAATTCGAAACCTCGAAGTACGTCAGCGGCATCCTCGAGAAGAACGGCTTCAAGGTCGAGCGCGGCGTGGCGGGCATTCCGACGGCCTGGGTCGCGACCTGGGGCTCAGGCAAGCCTGTCATCGCTTTCATCACCGACATTGACTGCATCCCGCGCGCCTCGCAGAAACCCGGCGTCGCCTGGCACGACCCGATCGTCGAAGGCGCTCCCGGACACGGCGAAGGCCACAACTCCGGTATGGCCGTGAACGTCACCGCCGCGCTCGTCCTCAAAGACCTGATGCAGGAGCACAAGCTCGCGGGCACGCTCAAGATCCTTCCCGGCGTCGCGGAAGAGCAACTCGGAACCAAGGCCTTCTACATTCGCGCGGGACTCTTTCAGGACGTCGACGCCGTCCTTGGCGTGCATGTTTCCGACGAATTCGGCACCGGCTGGGGCCAGACCTTCGCTCCGCAGGGCCTCGTTTCTGTGCAGTACTTCTTCCACGGCAAAGCCTCGCACGCGGCGTTCGCTCCCTGGGACGGCCGCAGCGCCCTCGACGCCGTCGAGCTCATGGACACCGGCTGGAACTTCCGCCGCGAGCACCTGCGCCTGCAGCAGCGCTCGCACTACGTGATCATCAATGGCGGCGATCAGCCGAACGTCGTCCCGTCCGAAGCAGGCGTCTGGTACTACTTCCGCGAGATGGATTATCCGCACATTCGCGAGCTCTACGACCTTGGCGACACCATGGCCAAAGGCGCGGCCATGATGACGGGAACGACGTTCACGAAGAAAGTCGTCGGATCGGCCTGGCCTCCGCACTTCAACAAGGTGATTGCCGAAATTCAGCAGAAGAACATCGAGGCCGTAGGCATGCCCAAGTGGGACGACGCCGACCAGACCCTCGCCAAAGCCGTCCAGAAAGAACTGGGCAAGAAAGAAAAAGGCTTGAACAGCAAAGTGGAAGAACTGAAGCCGCCGGACCCTGACCGCGAATCGGGCGGTTCCGATGATGTCGGCGACATCTCCTGGGTCGTGCCCATGGTCTACACGCGCTACCCGGCGAACATTCCCGAAACGCCGGGCCACAGCTGGGCCGATGCCATCGCCATGGCGACTCCAATCGCGCACAAAGGATCGCTCGCCGGAGCGAAAGTGCAAGCACTCACCGCGCTCGATCTGCTGCTGTCCCCGGACGCGCTCCAGAAAGCCTGGGCCTACTACAAAGACGTCCAGACCAAAGACCAGAAATACATCCCGCTGATCGCCCCCGGCGACCAGCCCGCAATTGACCTGAACAAAGAGAAGATGGAGAAGTTCCGCTCCGAGATGCAGAAGTACTACTACGATCCGGCAAAGTACAAGACGTATCTCGAGCAATTAGGGATTCAGTATCCGACGGTGAAGAAGGAGTAAAGGTCGAGTCAAACCAAGTAACTACGCGGTACGTGGAGTCAAGATACGGTCGCGGCCGTTGGCGTCGCGATTTTTCGGCGTTCAATCCCAACGGGGACGGGTTAGGTGGTCCAAGCGCTAGGAAATCCATCCGCCGCAGACGCGGTCAGTTCTTTTCCATACGCCATTAACTTTTTCGAGAAGCCACGTTCCGCCACTTCCGCACAGTGAGCCACAGACAAAGCCATAGCTCACCAGCGCCTGCCTGTGGTCTGTGTCGAACGCAATCTCGGACATCGAGAAAAGACCGTTCGCGAAGGCATCATTAACAGCTTTATCTACAGACTTGCCTGCCGCCATCCCATTGTGTGGATCGTTGCTCTGGATGGTTGCACGCTGCCTGTTTGCGTCGACGAGTCGAATGTTCTTTCCTGGGAGTGCAGCAGGCGTCAGATAGTGAAATGAATGTGAAGCGCTCGCAAGGCTCGTGGCTTCGATAGACCTCAAACATTCGCAATTCGAAATGTGACTTGTTGGAGACGTCACATCAAGCGGAAACGTTCGGTCTGACACGTTCAATGTGCGCGCGTCCGAATTCCATTGGTCAAGAACGGCCGTGTAGACAGCTACCTCGTCTGCAGTCAAATGGGGCACGCTTATTGCAGTTCTTCGGCTAGATTCCCCCACAGCACTCTTTATGGCGCGTCGAAGGCTTGAGCAGTCGGGATCTGCCCACGACGATGGCGGCTTGATTTGCTTTAAGGCGAGTTCGGTGGGACTTAGCGGGACTAGGCGAGAGAGATCGAGAAGGAGAAAAGCCCCGACACTAAACAGCACAATTCCGGCAGAAATGCCAAGTAGGGCACGTCGCCTCATACTAGTTAAGACACCACGCCATGAACGGTTGTTCCAAAGAAAGTCAGCGTTGCTAGCGAGAGTCAATACCTCGACCGACTCCCCCCGTGCCCTCCGTGATTAAGCTTTTTCTCCGATGGGACCCAGCACCACATTGTCAATCAGCCGCGTGCTCCCCACATACGCCGCCACCGCGCAGAGTGTCCGGCCAGTAATCTTCTCGACCGGCTCCAGCGTCTCCGGATCGACCACTTCAAAATAGTCGAGCCGGACTTGCGGCTCCTCGGCAAACACAGTCGTCGCAGCCGCGACCAGCTTCGCCGCATCCCGTTCTCCAGCGGCGAACGCCTCCTCCACCCGCAGCAACGACCGCCGCAGCGCCAGCGCGCGCTTCCGTTCGTCGGCACTTAGATAGGCATTGCGCGAACTCATCGCCAGCCCATCCGGCTCCCGTACAATCGGACACGCCACAATCTCCACCGGCATATTCAAATCCTGCACCATGCGCCGGATGATCGCCAGCTGCGCCGCGTCTTTCTGCCCGAAGAACGCGACATCCGGCTCCACGATGTGAAACAGCTTCGACACCACCGTGGTCACGCCGTAGAAGTGTCCCTTGCGCGAACGCCCGTCGAGCCGGTCGCTCAGCCCTTCCACCTTCACCCACGTGACCTCGCCCTTCGGATACATCTCCTCCGCCGACGGCGCAAACACCATCGCCACGCCTTCTTTCTTCAGCAGCTGGCAATCGCGCTCGAACGTCCGCGGATACTTTGCGAGGTCTTCTGTGGGACCAAACTGCGTAGGATTCACAAAAATCGAAACCGCAACCGTACCGCACCGTTTTTTCGCAGCCCGCACCAGCGACAGATGCCCCTCATGCAAAGCCCCCATGGTCGGGACCAGTCCGAGCTTGCCCCGCGCACGCCGGCACGCTGCGCGAGTCTCGCGAATAGTGGAAAAGATTTTCATGTCGGGCTTTAGGCTTCAAGCTCCAGGTTTCGAGCGTTCGGCGGCACAAGACTACAAAATCCGTATCTCCACATTCCTTCACGGGCTGCGGAAAAACTCGATATGTGCGCACCACCGTGGAAGAGCGGCCCTTCAGGGCCGCGTCAATCGTCCCGATCGAATGAGGGCTTTACCCCCAGATAAGTTTCCACAAACCGCCGCAGCGCGTATTCATTGATCTGGCGGCGCTCGATTCAGGCCGCCGCCCGCCTGAAACGGCAGCCGGACAATAGGGTACACCAGGGATCGGCAGGCTGCGGGGCCCACGGCCTCAACGAGAGCCAGCTCCGTCTATCGCATCACTGACGTGCAGCACTTCGAGGTGTACGATTCGCGTTCTGCCGATTTCTATGCGGGAGAAGGCGTATGGATCACCGATTCGCTACTTTGGTCGAGACACTCGCAACAAAGCTTCAGGCGCTGTTGGCGTGTGCGCCCCTGAGATATGGCGAATTGCCGTGCGACATGCCGACTTCCGGCGTGTACTTATTTACAGAGAACGGACACCATCTCTACGTCGGCCGTTCCAACGTCCTTCGAGGGCGCTATGGTCGCCATTGTCGCCCCGGTGCAACCCACAAGCAGGCAGCATTCGCGTTCCAGCTTGCCCGGAAGGCGACTGGGCGGACAGAGGCAACGTACAAGGCCGGTGACGGAAGCCGGGACGCACTAATGCTCGATCCAGTTTTCGTGACCGCGTTCCAAGCAGCGAAGGAACGAATCAGGGCGATGGAGTATCGCTACGTTGAGGAGACCGACCAGAATCGGCAGGCCCTGCTGGAAATCTACTGCGCAATTGTTCTGGAGACGCCGCATAACGACTTCGGAACCCACTAAGTCCTCTTCAGGTGATGGCGTGGAATCAGCGCAGCCAGTGCGCTGAACAAGAAAGGCGGCCCGGAAAGGCCGCCTGAATCGGGATCGCCGCCAGCTACTTCTGCGCCGCCAGCTTCGCCTGCTTTGTTCCCCGCGCATGTTCGCGGTTCGGCGTGATCAGGTACAGGTGCCAGCGATGCAGGCCGTCCTTGTCCTTCGCCCGCGCCGCCTTCAGCATCGCCTCGGCCTTTACGAGGCTGCGGTCGAAGCCCACCGCAATGCAGTATCCCTGATACGCCATGCGCTGCACTTCGGGCGCTGGCACTTCCTTCGCCTTCGCCGCTGTCTCGGCCTTTTCATTCTGCTTTTTCATTGCTGCCCTCCGGAGGTTGAATTCGCTTACAGGTCGGAGGTTTGCCGACGGCAGGCAGGGTGCCTAGCTCCGGAGCGTAACAATCGTGCTCGGGGCGAACTGATAGGTCTTGCGGCTCTTGCAGGCACGCCGACCGAAGTAACCACGATTGCGAAGCCAACAAACGATCCTGTGCAGCACGGGTCGCGAGACTCAGCTTTTGGATCGTCGTCGCACTGGTCAGCAGGTTTAGAATTTTCGTTTATGGCATCTCCAGAAACTGGTACTCAAGAATGTTCCGTGCACAGGTGTTTGTTGTGCGGGGACACTAATCCTGCTGAGGGCTTCAGCGACGAGCACGTATTCCAAGCTTCAATCGGTGGGGAACTTGTTGCCCCTGGAGCTACCTGCCGTGTCTGCAATCGCGCATGCTCCGCTGCCTTCGAAGCGAAGTTTCTGAACTCAGTCAAGGTTCTGACCAACATTCTCGGCATTGCCAACCGGAAGGGCGACGTGCCGAACATCGATGTCACGATGCGGATCGAGGGTCGCCCCTTCAAAGGTGTGCTCCGCTCTGATGGTGAACTGGTAATCCAGAACCGTTTTGAACAGTTGCAAGGAGAAGATGGGAAATTCGTCAAACGCTGGTGGCTATTCAACGACGTGAGTTTTGAACAGTTGCAGAAAAATGCAGCGAAGCGAGGAGAAAAGCTTGTCACGGAAGAACCTGCTGGAAGAGACATCGAACTCGAGCCCGAGTCTTTCATGCCTTTGGACTTCATAAATTCGCTGGAAGCGAAGAGGACAGCAGCTAAGGTCGCTCTGACGTGCGTTGCTTCCAAGCTTGGGCAAAGCTATGCCTGCTCTCCGGCCTTCAATACGGTGCGGCACTACATCAGGAAGGGGGAGGGTGAGTGCGCACGTTTGTTCTTCAACCCCGATTTTGCGGCGCAGGCGCAGGCGGGGCCGTTTCAACACCTGGTCATCGTGTCGTTCGATGCGCAACAGCACACAGCTTACGCGATTGTGATGTTCTTCGGCACTATGACGTACCTGGTGCAGCTATCATCAACCTATGAAGGGATTGACTTTGGTGCGCACTATGCCTTCGACGCAAGAAAGCGTGAAGAGGTCGCCGTGTTTGTTGGCCACTTGGAAAACGAGCGCCTAGCGGTGGAGGATATTCTCGGTGGAAAAACACGGTTTGGTGATGTGCTCGCAGTTGCGGAATGGGGAGCTACAGTGATTCGGAGTGCCGCGTCGCCGCGACGAATTGTTGCCACCCGCCCAGGAAGTCGTTGAACTGTCGCGTGCTCCGACGAGGCGGTAGGCTGGTCTGGACACCAAACACAAGACCTCTTCAGAGCCGCCTGCCTGAACGGACTGTCACCGAGTACGACCACGCTACAATTCTCTCCTGAATGGACGTGATAGCAATCCTGACGGATCGCCTCCGCGCAATTGAGCGCCTTTACGCCGACGCCGCTGGCGCATTTGCGGAACGGAAAAAAAAGATTGAGGCGGGCGAAGAACCTTTCCAACCTCCGCCGTTCAACCCGGACGATGACGATATTGAGCCACCGTTTCTTGAAGAGTGGCTTGAGGCAGACGAGTTTCAGGACATAGTTGGGCAAGCCTGCCTCAGTCTCATTCAATCCTGTTTGAAGGATTACCTCGATGGAGTCCTTGAACGCTCCGGGATTGAAGACCAAGCAAAAAAGTTCATGAGTCACCGCCGAAACCAAGTCAGAGACGAAAGCTGGTTCGGGCGCTACTTGGCCTTCTTCGCGTGCGCCTACTCGATAGACTGGACGAAGTGTCCTGTGCTCACCGAGGATTTGGAGGAGATAAACCTCGCACGCAACGATATCCAACATGGGCGGCCTGCTCTCGGCCTTGGTCGATACAGAAATGAGAAACACAGTCAGCGATTCCCAGTCGGCCTGTTTGTACGTGACCATGATCGAAGGGTTTCATCTGCGGGGGGCCTGTGGACGCAGATTCATGTCTCACCCGAGGCCCTGAAGGAGGCTATTCGACGCATTGAGGCCTTTTGTACATTTGTGGAGCACGGCGTCGGCTGGTAGGGTCATCCTCAAAAGCGAAGCGAAACCCTAAAAGTTTTCCGGCTTACGCTAAAAAGAGGTCGCAGGGGCCGTCCTCTGCGCCTGATACACCTCCAAAGTACCTTGGCTATCCGCAAATGCGACGCAGGTTCGGATATGCAATCACTCTTCTACGATCCGGCCCTTCTTTACCATGACTCGCTTCGGTGTGCCACGCGCGAGAACCGCCGTATCGTGCAGTTCCTGCACTTTGGCCGACCGGAAGGGTGCATAGAGCTGCGTGTCCGCCCGTTCGATTGCACCCTTATTCACTTGGCGAACCCGTGCACCTGAGACCCGCACAACCCGTTGCGCTTGCCTTGCTAAATGATTCGCCACGAGACAGATTTCTCGGCAAATCGGGAACGTGAGGTATGTGTCCGGGCTACTCTTGAACCCTGTACCGGGGACATCTACAGTCGGCGCATCGAAAACTGCAACAGGATTGTCCGAAGTCAGGAACCCGGGATCTCCTTCCTCAGCTACCAGAAAAATCCATCGCATTTCGAATATGACTTTCTGCAGCAACATCATTATCCGAGCTGACTGCTCAAGCGACCAGCCCCGGTTCGTTTGCGTCAAATAGACGCTCCCGGCGTTCAGCGTTTTTAACATCTCATCAGGACTAACCTCCTTCCCGACCCGTTCTGATTCCTCACGAGCTAAGAGTTTGAGATTTTCAGGGTCGGAGGTGAACTTCTCCAATTGGAACGCTGTGTGCAGCAATGTCGCTCTGTTAACCACCCGCTCGAACATCGGAACTCTCGTATATGACAAAGCAACATAACCAGCCAGTATTAACCTCTCCTCCAGTTCGAGATGGAAATCTCGACCTCGCAACTTCCTCAACACAGGAAGTGAAACATCCTCCAGCTTCTGAAGCGTATGCTCGAACACAAATTCGCGTTGATCTTCCCGTTCAAAGCAGTAGTAGTAGTTCCGCTTCGCTATGCGTTCTGGCCTCTGACGGAAGGGAGCCTTGCCTGGAAGATATGCCCACAAGTAAAGTTCTCCACTTCTTCCGAACTCTGGATCGGCAAAACCTTCCAGATAAGCACGGTGTACAAAGTGATGCTGTTTTGGCTCCGGCTGCGATGTCACTGGTTTCCAACTGTACAGGCTAATTCGCTCCTCATGAAGAGGATATCCGCGTTGGGACATTGAGTTAAACAATAAACTTTTGCGTTGTTGGTCGCGGCTGAACGTGCTGTCGCTCCAAATGATAGTGGATGGCGAGTAAGATGAAGGTGAAATGGATTCGAAACCAATAGCCGTCTTTCCTGATACCAATCTGTTTCTGCACTATCGCCAGATCAATGAGATCGACTGGACTGGATTGCTCCAGGTGCACCAAGTGGAGATCAAGATCGCGCCTACGGTAACGCGAGAACTCGAAGAGCAAAGGGTCGTGCATCAGTCTCGAAAAATTCGAGAACGCGCGACCTCCGCGCTAAGATTCCTGCATTCATGCCTCAGTTGCAGCCAGGTACGCGACGGAGTCACCCTGCAGTTTCTTGTAGAGGAGCCAACAGGAGAGTACGCTGCAGCTCACAAACTAAATTTGCTTCTAGCAGACGACAGCCTGATCGGTTCGTTCCTGATCTATTCTGAGGCTAACCCCGATCGTCGTTGCCTTGTTGTGACTGGTGATCTCCCGCTAACTGTAAAGCTCACCCATTGTCAGATCAAATTCCTCCAGCTGGACGAGAGTCTGCGTCTTCCGTCCGAGCCAGACGCTTTGGAGAAAAAAATTAAGCAGCTTGAAGCGGATCTGCTTCGCTACAAGTCACGCGAACCCGACTTGGCGATCACATTTGAGAATGGACAGCAGTACTCGCGGTTTTGCCTTGTTGCTCCAACCCAACCCCCGGATGCTGAAGGGCAACTTCAGGCGATGCTTGTAGCAGCAAAAGAGAAGTGCAAGCCAGTGGACGTGGCAACACCTGTCAAACTCGACGCAAATGATCCTCTCGTCAGGGTAGCGGAGCAGCTCCGACAGATGGCAGAAGGACTCGGTGAGCGGCGGTTGTCTGATGAGGCCTACAACCGGCAGGTAGACCGATACTATCGTGATTACGAACAGTATCTTCGAGAGCGTGCGGAGTTCGAGACGTTGCCGATGAGGACGATAAAACTGGAGCTGATTCTGGCGAACTCAGGCACCTGCCCCGCTGAGGACATCCACGTTCATTTGCACTTCCCGGACGGTTTCTTGCTTTACGATGATCGACAGCAGCCGAAGCCACCACAAGAGCCGGCGGTTCCTTCGAGAACCGTGAGTTTGTTTCCTTCCTCGGCAGCGCTCTTGTCGGGCTTTCCCCTAATGACACGGACACCCACACTGCCACACGCCAGTCGTCCAAAAATACGGAAGACCAACAGCTACGATGTGACATTTGAAGTAGAGAAACTCAACCACGGTTTTATCTGGCATATCGACCCGTTCTATGTAGCATTCGAGTCATGGGCCTCAGCTGCTTCCTTTCAAATTAGGTACGCGATCCATGCGGGAAACATCATCGACGCGCAGTCGGGGCGAGTGGACGTGATCGTGGAGAAGAACTGAGTCGTGCAAGCCTCGGAGCGGGAGGAGTGAGTCCCGCTCCAAAGCCCCAACGCGCGAACGACACCGCGTCCAGCGGGCGTCGGCTCAGACCCTCCCACGAGGCCCAAGTGCACTTTCCCCGCGTTGACCGTTGCCGCAGGGAACGTCGTTGATCTCATTTGCCACTTGTGCGTACGAATTGGTCAGGATCAACAAAGTCAGAAACTATCGGTGGCATCGGCTTCCCCCACATATCCGTCCCTTCCCTCTGAATCGGCGCAAGGACGATTTTGATCGCATCCGGGCCTGCGATTTCCAGAAGCCTCTTTACCGTTTCGTTCAGCAGCGGAATTTGTTGCTGCTGAACTTGTAACGCCCGCCGAGCCAGCCGCTGGCGGGATTCGACCAGGTCAACCAGATCGATGGTCTTGTTCTCGACACCCCATTCGATGTCCTTCTTGAGAACTTCCAGGTCGCGCAATGCTTCGTTGATTGCCGTGTCGTAGCAGCCACGTGAGAGTGTGGTCATGATTTCCTGAACAGCCTCTTTGACTTTCATGTTCTCTCCTATCGGGTGTTGAGGTACTCCCGCAGGTGTACCGTGGATTAAATCGTTCAGAGTCCGCGTCGAGTGCGCAGGCGGGCCAGCGTGTTGGCCACGCTGAGCGCCAATTCGGGATCGACGCGATATATGCGGCGCTGCGCTGGCGCTGTCTTCACTGGCGCAACCGCAATTGTTTGTGGTTGTGGATTGCGTCGCGGCGTGCTGATCGGCGCTGTAATCGACTGCGTTGCTTGTGGCGGTGGAGTTGCGCTTTGCTCACGCCGCTTTTCGAACTCGGCGCGGCGCTGGCGATCAATTGGAAGCAGCCTTCGAAGTGTTGCTCCTGCGTTCATGGTGTTTTCCCTCCGAAAACCGAACCTGTGTCACACCGTGCGATCGCGCTCGTACTCCAGCGCCGCGATAAAGTCAGAGCCGAATGCCAGCCCCGCGACCATGCCGTCGGCATCGAGCGCGAGGCCGACGCGGGAGAGTTCCGCTATAAACGTTTCTTCGTTGCACGGGGTCGCGCTCCACGCCGAGAATTCACGATGCAAGACACGCGGATTGCTGCGGCACATCGAACTGCGCACGCACTGTGCGGCGAGCCAACGCTTCACGCGCCAACCGAGATCATCGACGTGTGACGCGTCACCCATGCGTGGAACACCGGTCGAGCACGCGACCGCTTCCAGTTCTCGATGCGCTCGAATCTCCCGCATCGCCTCTGCCGCCAGCTCCAAGTAGCGCGACATTTCCCTTTTTCTCCTTTACGAAACAACCGAAATAGACGAAAGAAGTCGGCCATTTTTTCGTTTCATTCGTTTATTTCGTACAGTGACAGAGAGCAAGACGCCCCTTTTTTCGTTTACTTCGTCGCCCCGACAGAAAACCAAACCTCGACCGCTCGGCCGTCCGTCTTCAACTTTTTCATTGTCACCAGCCCACCCTCTTGCAACGTGGCGAGAGCGGCGGCGATCCGAGCTGCGCTCTTATTCCGGCCAAACAGGCCGCTGATCTGCGTTCTTGTCAGCCCGTCCAGGCCGGCGATCTTGAGGTTCCTGAGAACCTCGTCCGCCACCGGATCGCCAAGCTGGTGCCCGAAGGCGAACCGCGCCGATTGCTCGCAGTAACGCCAAACTGCGAGTCCTGCTTCGAGGTGTTCCGCTTCGACGATTTCCGAATGATCGAGCAGCGCATATAGGCAGGACAGGCGAACAACTTGCGCCTCAGCGCGGGAGGTCAAGGCACCGAACATTCCTGGCTGGCCTTCAGATAGGTCGTGGTACACCCTACGCCAAACGATTTGCGCTGCTTCACTCCGGCGCATCCGTCCGACCTTGCGTGCGAAGGACATGACCGACTGCATCCTTGCAGTGATCGCATCCCAAGCCGTGTCGTTAATTACGACTTCATCCGGCAATTCCTTGGATCGCTTGATGCACGCCCAGAGGATTCGGTTCCCGAACCCGTTCGCCTTATCGGTCTCAGTGAGGGTTGCCCGCAGCTCGTCGCGAGTGATGTGACCGATCATCGAGATGTGCGAATCCGTCGAGCGCAGCGCGTTATTCTTGCGGGTCATCGTGCGAAGTGGCACGCCGTCCCACGCATCCCGCAGTACAATCGACAGAGTATTGCCGTCCCGCTCCATGCATCGCAGCACGCCGCAAAACTCACCCTGGCACACCAGCAGCCGCTTGTCTTGCACGCCGGGATCGGCCTCTTCGCCTTCCCCGGTCGCATCACGTACGGCTTCGATGAGACCTTCGCCGCTGCTCAGGCCGCTGGAGATGCAGTGCGTCGTCCAGTGTTCATCGACGTCCCGAAATAGCTTCTTGACCCGTCCCCACGACGTGCCTTTCCGGCTCTTCGACGTGGTGCCGATCAGGACGACATAAGAGTTCAGGTAGTGCGGCGTGTCTTCGGTCATGAAAAAGGGGCGATGCCCGATCGCGTTCCCGGTTGCAACCAAGAATTGCAGCAGCAGAGCTGCGGTGTCGGTCTCGCTTGCCGGTTCAACGATGCGCACATACTCCCCTGCTATTCCGTGGAGTGCTGGGGCCGTGAGCGGATCAGGCCACTTTGAAGCAATGCTGTCCGGCCCGTCGATCGCGTTGTATTCGTCGAGATCTCTGCCGTTCGTTGGAGCATCAGCATTGAAGTCAAGCGGAATGCCGTTGCTCTCGACGAGCTTTCCGTAAAAGTGGCGCGTGGCATCGCTCATGGAAGGACGACCTCCAGTATCCGACCTTCGTCATCGACGACGAAGCCGCGCCCGAGCACAGATTGAATAGTGGCGTCCCGCAGTTCGGGTGCCTCGATGAATTCGGCACGTTCGGCCACCTTGCCGAAGCTCAGTAAGTGATAGGCGGCGATGGCCTCACGCAGTTGTGGAAGCAACCTGGCCAGATCGCCCCAGCAGGTTTCGGCTTCGTCGACGGTGATAGTGGGATTCTGTAATCGTGCCGCTGCCACCCGGTGCCGAGCTTCGAGCTCGTGAATGGCGGCACGATATTTCAGGCGCAGGTCACACTCAGCGGTGAGCAACTTGGTTTACAGTCGCGTCGCGCTCTTCACGATGCCGCCTCTGTCTGGCAAGATCGCCATGCCACCCGGCAGGTGTACCGTGCGTCCACGCCCCGAGGAGTTTGGCGGCCGTTTTGAAATCAATTCCGTCTCTCAGCATGAGGAAGTCGATGACGCTACCGCCCTTCGCCTGACATGAGAAACAGAGAAATCCGCCGGTCTGAAGGTTGACCGAGAGCGACGGGTTTCTGTCCTTGTGGAACGGGCAAATTGCCCGGGCCCACCCGCGAGACGGGCGCGAGAGCTTGCTCAATTCCCGCGCATAGAACGTTGCGGGAGGCGGAAGCAATTCGCGCGAAAACCTATTGGTGGCGGCACACCGGAAGGAGTCCCGGTTGCGCCGATCTGGAATCCGAAATATGCTCCGACCCTTCACGATTGATCCTTTGGCGCGAGCTGCTCACGGCCCCTCGCGCCGTTGCTTTTACTGCGCGATCATCGGCTCTGACGCGCGAGACGGCGCGGGCGCGTTGCGCTCCGGAAAAAACCCGAACCGCTCAATGAGGTCAACCGTCTCGGGTGTTACGTATCGGGTTCCGCCGATCCGGATCACCGGGAATGCGCCCGCCCGCGCCCAGCGCTGTGCCCACCTGATTTCTTTGTCGAAGTGCCGAGCGAATTGTTTAAGCGTTAGACGCTTTCTTGCTCTCCCTCTTGCAGGCTTTGCCATTTTGATGAATCTCCCATCAAGCCGCGTGAACGGTCACCTGAGACATTCAGCGCGAAGTCGTGCATGACCACGTCGCGCAACGTAACCGTGGTTCGTGATCGAGTCAAGCTGTTCTTATTTCGTTCCGATAGGTGCTGGTAGGTGCCGCTCGGTGCCGAAGAGACCGCACTTACAAATTCGCTTTCTCCATCGGTCTTACTCGGGTAGACTTCCTCGACGTAGGGGCTAGGTTTTTTTATGGATAAGATTTTCACCTTGAGCTTTTTCAGAAAGACTGGCAGGAAGGGCGGGAAGACCCGCGCTGCACGCTATAGCAAGCGAACGCTGAGTAAGTGGGGAAAGATGGGCGGACGCCCGCGAAAGAAGGCATGAGCGCAAAGGAGGCGGCGCAATGGACAGACTGAAAGCAGTCGGCGTGATCCGCGTTTCAACCGCACAGCAGGCGGACGAAGACCACTTCGGCATCCCCGCGCAGCGGGCCGCAATTCAGAAACTCGTCGCGCAGCACAATCTGGACTTGATCGAAACGATCAGCTACAGCGACGTATCCGGAGCGGACGTAATCTACGCACCCGAGATGCAGCGGCTGCTGAAGTTGATCGAACGACCCGACATCAACGCAGTCGTCGCACCCGAATTCTCGCGGGTCGTGCGCCCGACCGAGTTTTCTGACTATGCTCTTCTTCAGCGATTCGTCGATTGTCGCGTCACTTTGTATCTGCCGAGCGGCCCGCTGGACTTCGGCAATCCGCACGGGAAGTTCATCGCGGGGATTCAGGCGCAGATCGCGGGTCTGGAACTCTCGATGATTAAAAGCCGTCTGGTTGCTGGCCGCGAGGAATCGCGTAAGCTCGGCTACGCCGCTGCGGGCGGGCGAACGGTTCCAACGGGTGTGATCTGGGACGTGAAGACGAAGACGTATTCCTACGACACCGTCTATGCGCCTGTGATCCGCGAGGCCTTTCGCATGGTCGCCAACGGCGAGACATGCTTCCAGAAAATCATCGACACGCTGCAATTGAAGCTGCGGCCCGCACGGGGAGAGCCTAAGCTGGCGCATGTGAGTGTCTTTCGCCGACTGCTTGAGAACCGGATGTACGTCGGTGAGCGCGTGATCGACAAGAAGTTCGATCCGGGCGTGTCGCGCGAGTCCCGGCTCTTTCGTAGCAAGGACGGCAAGCTACGCAAGAAGAATCCGCCGATGATTCCGCGCGAACCCCACGAGGTCTACGAGCACCAAGTGATCGAACCGGGGCTGGTGAGTCGGGAGATCTTCGAGCGCGTGCAGCAGATTCTCAGGGCAAAGAGCGACAAACGGCACCAGCAGCACGCCAGACGCACACCGACGATTTTCGCCTATCGCGGCCTGCTACTTTGCGCCGAGTGTGGATCGCCGCTCTACACGGTTGGAGCAGGGCAGTACAGCTATTACCGCTGCCGGAACACAATGCCGAAGTTGGCCGTTGCTGACACGTGCAAATCGCGGTCTCTCCACCGCGCCGACCTCGATGCCGCCCTCGACAGGTTCTTTTCACAGGAGTTCACCAAGACACAGTTCTTCAGGGAACTGCTGCTGAAACACAGCGGCTCCGACGAGCGCAAGGCGAGGGCGCAACGCAGGGAATACCTCAAGGCACAACTCGACGCGCTGGCGAAAAAACGGGAACGCATCATCGAGTTCGCGCTCGAGGGCACGATCACGAAGCTGGATCGTGACCGACGCCTCCGGGCGCTGGACGCCGAAGTCGAGCGCATCCGGCGCGAGATTGGCGAATTGACCGACGTGCCGATGCCAACCTATGACGAGTGGACAGAACTGCTGAGGCCGTTCCGCCGGGGGTTCCCCGGTCTGCCGAGCACGGAGAAACGCAGGCTTATCACATCGCGGTTCCAGGACATCAGGGTCAAGGACTATCGGGTGGCAAGCCTATATCTGCTCACGGGCGAACCTGCTGACTTCAGGCCGCAGCCGCCGTTAGAGACGCACTGCGATCTGTGCCGACGCCCGCTCAACGAACCAGCCGAGGCAGGCCGAATCTACTGCGACGGCTGTCAGGATACAATTGCGGAGCAGGGCGAAGTTGACCGGGCTGAGATGCGGCAGAAGCAGCGGGAAGAATTCGACCTGCCCCTGATCGCCCATCCCGCGATGCTGCCGATTGGCGCGGATCGGGCATTTGCGGAAACTTCACAAGGGCTTTAGCCCCGGTGGTCGGGGGTGCCCCGTCCTTGTCTCCGCGTTCTTTGCGGAGACAAGGACGGGGATTTCACGGCGCCTCGTACGTCTTTACGTACAATTCCTTCAGTGTCCCCATCAGCAACCCGCGATTCTCCCGCAGCTTCGCCTTCAGCTGGGGTGATGCGTCTTTGGTCATCGCCTGCGACACGAGTACGACCCGCCCATACGGCCACTTCTCGACCGGGATCGACGCCAGTTCCGCCGGAATCTGCTCCATCGTCAGGATGTGGATCTCGTGATTCTCCAGATCCACCAGCCCGATCCCATCCTCGCGGATCACGAGTTGCGGGTTCTGCCACTTCGCGAGTTTGTCCATCCTCGGATACTTGCTCGGGTCCGGTTCCGGAATGTGCTCCAGTCCGGATTCCTTGGGCGTCTCTTCGGAGGGTTGCGGCGCGGGAACCTCGGGCTTGGTGCAGGCCACGAGGATCCCCAGCAGAAACACCATCACCAGGGTTCGCACGATACGTTGTTCTCCGCTTTCCATTATCGCCGCATGGCGCGTTTGCGTTCGAGTACCGTGGTGAGTGCCGCCTGGGTGTCCTTCGGCAGATGGTAGGACTCACCATCGGACGGGAACTGGTGCGAGGTTACGTCAGCCTTGAACGCCAGCACCGCCTGCGTAATCAGGGCGGCTGCGTCTCCGTAGTGCCGGACGAATTTTGCCGGGTGGCCGAATGTCAGGTTCAGCAGATCGTGGATGACCAGCACCTGCCCGTCGCACTCCGGGCCGGCGCCAATGCCGATCGTCGGCGTCTCAATTTCGGCCGTAATCATCGTCGCGACTTCGCGCGGGATGCCTTCCAGATAAATGCAGGCTACGCCGGCGCGGTCGAGAGCGACTGCATCCCGCATCAGTTGCTCAATTGCATGCAGCGTTTTGCCTTGTACCTTGTATCCGCCCATCATATTGACCGACTGCGGCGTCAGGCCGATATGCCCGGCAACCGGGATCTCGGCGTCAATCACGCGGCGGATCACGTCCACGCGCTTCTCGCCGCCTTCCATCTTGACGGCTTCTGCGCCGGCTTCTTTCACGAAACGCGCCGCGTTATGGATCGCCTCTTCGGCGGTCGCGTGGTACGAGCCGTACGGCATGTCGGCAATGAGCAGCGCGTCTTTCACTCCGCGCCGCACGGCGCGAACGTGATGCAGCATCTCGTCCACCGTAACCGAGAGCGTGTTCTCGTAGCCCAGCATGGTCATGGCGAGCGAGTCGCCGACCAGCACGATGTCGATGCCGGCCTCGTCGACCAGGCGTGCGGTGGCGTAGTCGTAGGCCGTCAGGCAGGAAATGGGATCGTGGTGGAGCTTCTTTTCGCGAAGAGTTGCGGTGGTGATCTTCTGGCGAGGTTCGCCGATTGGCGTAAGACTCACGATGTCCTCCAGTGCCCCTCCGCAACTGCCGGATAGAGCCTGTACCACATCTGTTGGATGATGCTCCAAGTATTGTAGCGGCAAAATCGTCGTCGGTCGACATCTGCGATCAACAAGGCCTATTAAGCTACCTTGCAACTTTAAGTCATTGATTCCTAATCGGATGCGGAGTACCAATGTTCGCCGATCCATGGGCATGCGCCGATTTGACCCTTCATCCCATTCCGGGACAATGCGGTTGTGTTGCCCACACTGCGTCGGCGGCGTATTCTTTTTAGTGCATTTTCATATCCGCCAGATGGCACCGAAGGCGGGTATGTGTGGCGTTCCACGTGCCCGTATTGACCACTCTTCATCGGCCTGAAAGACTCAGCATCGCTACTGTATGACCCTTCGAAGTGCAACGCGATTAGCAATCCCTCGCCAGGCTGCCGTTTTGTTCTTCATCCTGTTTCTGGCGGTTCTCGTTTCGGCCCAGGGTTGGGACCCATACAACTCTATGGGTTCCACCACAGACACCACCCGAGGTTTCGAGAGCCGGACCGGCGGGTCCATGGTCTTTCTGTTGGTGTACACGGGCGACGGCAAGACTCCCCTTGACCGGCAAGCGGTCGTGAAGGCAACGAATAAATCCGCTCATACCGTCAATTGGCATACCACGGACGATAAGTCAGAAGCTGCACTCGAATTACAATTCGGCACATACGAATTCGAAGTGAGCGCCGTCGGCTACCTGACCGAGCAAAAAGAGGTGCAGATCGTGGGCGGTCTCCGGACTATTTCGATCCCCATCGTCCTGCGACGGGACCCAGCCGCGGTGAATTTCAACGTTGTCGATGCGGCAATGCCCCCCAAAGCGCGCAAGGAGGCGAAGCGAGGCGTTTCCGAAATCAAGTCCGGGCATTTCAAGGACGCGAAAAAGAGATTGGATACGGCTTACAAGCTGGCCCCGTCGAATCCGGATCTGAATTTTCTGTTGGGCTATCTGGCATATGAGCAACAGGACCTGGCGCAAGCGCGGACTTACCTGAGTACCGCTACGAATCTCGATCCCCGCCACGTCCAGGCATTAACGTTACTGGGGCGTGTGGGGCTGATACAAGAAGACTATCCCTCAGCGGTGGCGACACTGGAAAAAGCCGTTGATGCAGATTCGAGCTACTGGGTGGCGCATGACTTGCTCGCTGGTGCTTACCTGAAACAAAGGAAGTATGAGGGAGCACGGCAACAGGCGGAGTTGGCTATCGCAACGGGTAAAAGCGGAGTCACTACTGCCAATCTGACTTTGGGACAAGCTTTGGTGAACCTGGGAAAGAAGGACGAGGGAATCCAGGCGCTCAAGACTTTTGTGCAAGAGTCGCCCAAGAACCCTACGGCTCCCCGGGTGCGTGAACTGATTGCTTCGCTGGAAAAACCAAATGCAGGTCCGGCTTCCGGCGACGAAACCGCGGGAAAAGGCGGGACCCCTCTGCTCGGTATTGACCCTTTGCTTGCTTCTCCAAGTATTTCTGTTTCGGTGAAGCCGTGGCGGCCCGCGGGGATCGATGAAGTCAAGCCACCCGTCGCCGCTGGAGTCAGCTGTCCATTTGAGAGGGTTAGGCAGATGTCGGGCGAGCGCGTGAAGGAATTGGTAGACGATGTCTCCCGGATTGCGGCCATTGAACACCTGCTTCATCAGCAGGTCGACGAAATGGGGAATCCCGCCACAAAGGAAACACGCGACTTCAACTATGTTGCTTCGGTCTCGGAGGAACAACCTGGGTACCTGGCGGTGGATGAATATCGCGCCGAGCACCTGACGCGCGATGACTTTCCCGATCAGATCTCCAGCAGTGGGTTTGCCACGCTGGCTCTGGTTTTTCACCCTAGCATGCGGGACAACTTCGAAATGACATGTGAGGGGTTGGGAAACTGGCGCGGGCAAGCAGCATGGCTGGTTCACTTCAAGCAACGCGAGGACCGGCCCGCTCGCATTCACGATTACAGAGTGGGCGGCGATCTCTATTCGTTGCGGCTGAAAGGTCGCGCCTGGATTACGGCAGACAAGTTTCAGATCGTGCGGATCGAATCAGAGCTTGTAAGCCCTATGCCGCAGATCCAGTTGCGCAGTGAGCAACAGGTTGTAGAGTATGGCCCAGTCCCGTTCCAGGAAAAGCACGTGGAGTTGTGGCTCCCCAAGAGCGCGGAGATCTACCTCGACTTTCGGAAACACCGTTACTTCCGCCGCCACAGCTTCGACCACTACATGCTGTTTTCGGTGAACGCTGAGGAGAAACGGAAAGAACCGCAAGCGCCTCCGACTGATCATCCCGAAAAGCCGCTGACCAACTAATCGCCAAACGCAATCTTACGCGCTCGCCGCTTCCTGGCCGCCGAGCGGCAGGAAGTATTGCGTGCCTTTGATCGGCGCCGAGACTTTCTTCAGCAACTCCTGCAGGTCTTCATTGCGGTCGACAAAGTCAATCTCGCTCGTGTTCACGATCAGCAGGTCCGACTGCGTGTAGTGAAAGAAGAAGTGCTCGTAGGCTTTCACCACTTCCATCAGATAGTCTTCGCTGATCGCCTTTTCTCCCGGCGCATTCTTCTTCTTCAGGCGCTTCTTCAGCACTTCGGGCGTGGCCTGCAGGTAGATGACGAGATCGGGCGTCGGCAACTGCTCGCGAAAGTAGTTGAAATAGCGGTTGTAGGTGTCGAGTTCCTGATCGTTGAGATTGAGGCAGGCGAAGAGTTTGTCTTTCTCGAAAATGTAATCGGCAACGACCGTTTTGTTCGACCGCGGCCCCAGGTCGAGCGCGCTCAACTGCTCGAACCGCCGGATCAGGAACGCCAGCTGGGCCTGAAACGCCGCCCCCGGCTCTCCTTCATAGAAGGCCTTGAGAAAAGGATTGTCGTCGGGTTCGATGACCCGCTGCGCCGCCAGCCGCTCTCCGAGAACCTGTGCCAGCGTGCTCTTGCCGACCCGGATCGGACCTTCCACTGCAATGTAGCGGGGCAGTTCGAAAAGCTTGGCCATGAGAGGACGGGAGCAGAATATATCGCTTCGCCGAAGGACGCAATTGTGAATAAATCGCTTCGAGCCGTGAGCTGCGAGCCCGGAGCAACCCGGTTCGCTCGAAGCGCATAGCTCGCAGCTCGAAGCTTCCTCTACAATCTCCTCGTGCTCCCCGCGCTCATTGGAGGCATCGCCGCAACCGGCATCGCCACCGCCGCTGGATATCAGTCGATGGCCCCGACCGGACAATGGTACGGTCGCACGTTCACCGGCCTGCCGCGCGGCACAAAGCAGATCGCGCTGACGTATGATGACGGACCGAATGATCCGCACACGCTGAAGTTGCTGGATGTGTTGGCGAAGCATGACGTCCGCGCCACTTTTTTCATGATCGGACGCTACGTACGCCAGCGCGCCGATATCGTTCGTGAAGTTGCCAGTGCCGGACACGTCATCGGCAATCACACCTTCACGCATCCGTTGCTGATCTTCGAATCCGCTATCCAGACACGTTCCGAACTGGAAGCGTGCCGCGCCGCTCTGACCGACGCCATTGGCGAGCACTCGAACTTTTTCCGCCCTCCTTTTGGCGGACGCCGCCCGGCAACACTCCACATCGCGCGCACTTTAGGACTGCAAACAATCATGTGGAACGTCACCGGATACGACTGGAACGCCCCGCCGGCAGCGGAAATCGAAAAAAAGGTTTCACGACAGATCCGCGGCGGAGACGTAGTCCTCCTCCACGACGGCGGCCACAAGGCGATGGGCGCTGACCGCTCGCAGACCCTGCTTGCGACCGATAGTTTGATCCAACGGTACAAAGATCAGGGATTCGAATTCGTAACGGTGACAGAGATGCTGAAAAGCCCTCAGTTGTGAGGCTTCAGGTAGGTGGGGAATGCCCGCGGTATGAATCTCAACCCGAACGCCATTCCGACGATTCTGCTCGCATTCCTGCTGTTTTGGTTCTCTGCGTGGTTGACTAAGCGACTTGTTTCCAGGACGGCCAGAGCCGCGCTGCTCGTTGTCGCGATTGTTACTGCGATCCCGGGGCTACTTTACGTCCTTTATTACGCCCACCTGTTTGACGATGCCGTCTGGTTTTACCGCTTCAGAGCTCTCCCGTATAGCGAATTCGCCGCATCCGGCCTGGGCGCGATTGCGGGATTCGTGCAGACGATACTCCGGCCCCAGACTCCTGGTGAAAAACTGGTTTCGCCCCTTGCTCTCGGTGCGCTTCTCTTTGTTCCCTTCATGAAATCCGCTCTCGATCCCGTGGACTACAACCAGTTGCAACAAAAATGTGAAGGCGAAGTCTGCCTGCAGAGCACGCCATCCACCTGCGGACCCAGCAGCGCCGCAACTCTGCTGAAACAGTTTGGTCAGAATGCATCCGAGGAAGAGCTGGCGCGAGAGAGCTTCACCTATCGCGGAGGCACGGAAATCTGGTACCTCGCGCGTGCTTTGCGAAGGCGCGGATTCGATGCTGACTTTGTGGTTCAACAACGGGATCGAATCTCACCACCAATTCCATCGCTCGCCGGAGTCGTGCTGCGAGGAGGTGCAGGGCATTTCATCGCAATCATGAGTCAGCAAGGTGGTGAGATCACCATCGGCGACCCGTTGAAAGGCAAACAGGTTGTTTCGCGGAAAGACCTGATGAGCACCTATCGCTTCACCGGCTTCTTTTTGCGGGTTGGGCTGAGAACTGACAACTGACAGCCGAGAGCTTCTTTACGCCGCTGCCATGGCAAACGACTGTTTCGCCGCCGCGATCGTCTGCTGCACATCGTGCTCGGTATGGGCCGCGCCGATGAACGCCGCCTCAAACTGCGACGGCGGCAAATAGATCCCGCCATCCAGCATGTTGCGGAAGAAGCGTCCGAACGCTTCTGTGTCGCACTTCGCCGCGGACGTCCAGTCCGTCACCGGGCCCGGCGTGAAGAACCAGGTAAACATTGATCCCACGCGGTTGTGGCACATCGAAACGCCGGCTTCCTTCGCCGCCGCGGCGACGCCTGCCACCACCTCTCCGGCCAGCCGATCGAGCTTTGTGTAGATGTCCTTGTGCTCGCGCAAATAGCGCAGTGTCGCGTAGCCGGCCGCCATCGCCAACGGGTTCCCCGAGAGCGTCCCCGCCTGGTACATCGGCCCCAACGGCGCGACCAAATCCATGATCTCGCTCGGGCCGCCGTAGGCTCCGACCGGCAGCCCGCCGCCGATGATCTTCCCCATCGTGGTCAGGTCCGGCTGGATCGCGTACAGTTCCTGCGCTCCGCCGAATGCCAGACGGAAGCCGGTCATCACCTCGTCGAAAATCAGCAGCGCCTTGTCCCGCGACGTAATCGCCCGCAGCGCTTCCAGATATCCGCGGCCTGGCGGCACGCATCCCATATTGCCGACGACCGGCTCGACGATCACGCATGCAATCTGATGGCGGTATTTCTTGAACGTCTGTTCCAGCGCATCGATGTCGTTGAACGGCAGCGCCAGCGTAAATTGCGTGAACTCCTCCGGAACGCCCGCCGATCCGGGGATTCCCAGGGTGGCAACTCCCGATCCTGCCTTCACCAGCAGTGCGTCCGCATGCCCGTGATAGCAGCCCTCAAACTTCACGATGTACTTGCGCTTCGTCGCGGCCCGCGCCAGCCGGATTGCCGACATCACTGCTTCCGTCCCCGAGCTGACGAACCTTACTTTCTGCATGTGCGGGAGCGCCGACAGCACCAACTCCGCCAGGTCCGCTTCCGCTGGCGTCGAAGCCCCGAAACTTGTGCCGTTCCGCGCCGCCGAAACCACCGCTTCTACGACCGTCGGTGCCACATGTCCCAGGATCAGCGGCCCCCACGAGCCGATGTAGTCCACGTACTCGTTACCGTCCGCATCCCAGATGTGCGACCCCTGCCCGCGCACGATATAGAGCGGGTCACCGCCCACCGCGCGAAAGGCGCGCACCGGGGAATTCACCCCTCCCGGGATCATCTGTTCGGCGCGTTTCTGCAGTTTGCGGGATTCGTCGCTTTTGCGGGCCATGGGTTCCTCCCCAGGCGACACCTGCCACTCCTGGATGTCTATTCACTATAGCAACCCTGGCCGGACGCCCTGCAGCGCACTGAATCACACCCGTTTGTGACACCCGGCACATGCGCAAGCGGCGAGCTACGGCTACGAGCCAGTCCGAATCTGGTCCTCGAAGCTCATCGCTCGAAGCCCGCAGCTGAATTCACGGGATTTTCATGAAATCGCAATACTTTTGCAATGTCGGCCCGCTACCTTGACAGCAGATCGCCCTTCTAACCGGGAGGGAGTTCAGGGACAGCCTTGGGGGGCTCCAGGCTGTCCATTTGTTATTTGGGACAAAGTTCTGCCCCGTCGCAGAGGGCAGGGTTGCAGAAGTTGAATCGATTGCGCGTCTTCACAGCCGCGCGCCGAAATCCTGAGTAAAGCGAAGGATGAAGGGCGGACTTGACGAGATTCGGGCTCGTGAGCGGGCAGGGCTCGGGTTGGCTCGAAGCTCACAGCTCAAAGCTCGTAGCCACTTCTGCAATTTGACTTTTAACTTCTGCATTTCTCAAAAGCTGTACTTGATCGCAAACTGCAGCACGCGCGGTCCATTCAGCGCATTGATTCGCTGCAGCGTTCCGAAACCGCTGTTCGGAACCAGCCCGCAGATTCCGCCCGCTTCTCCACAGTCGTCACCGACCGGCGAGTACTGGATCTGGTTCACGCCGTTGCCGTTCGCCACGTAGTAATTGGCATGGTTGAAGAGATTGAATGCCTGCACCTGGAACGACACGCTCTGCCGCTCCGTAATGCGGATTCGACGCGCCAGGCCGAGATCGACCTGCTCTGTCCACGGCCCATAGAACGCATTCAACCCGGCGAGCGGGCTCGGCCCCGCGCCGTTAATGCCGAGCGCCGAGTTGGCTGTGCTCTGCAGCGCAGCCGTATTGTTCAGGATGTCTCCCTCTTCAGTTGTGTCGAGCAACGCCGCGTATGGGCGTCCGGATGCAAATTGCATCACTGTGCTCAGCGTCCAGTCCGATGCCAAGGCGCGCGCGAAAGACGACTGGAGATTCCTGCCAAAGCTCGGCTCATATACGCCCGCAATGGAAACCCGGTGCCGCTGGTCGAGCAGATAGGGCGCGTGCGTGTTGTTGAAATCAAACTGGTTGTTGAAGTCCACTCCGCGCGACATCATATTCTTCGAAAATGTGTACGCCATTTCGAACGCCAGCCCGTGACGCATGCGCCGCTGCGCTTGCACGAAGAACGAGTTGTAGTTGTTGATCCCCGAGCTGATCAGCGCGTTGATCTGGTTGAAGCTTGTGCTGATCCGGCCTTCGGCCAGGCTGTCGGAATCGAGCGCCGGCAACACCACTTGCTTCCCGCTGCACTCTTCCGGATCGTCGGCCCCGGGCGGACACAGCACATACGTCGTCGTTCCATCGGGCGGGATGAGGTTGAGATCGTAGGCGCTCGAAGCGATCAGGTGCATGCCGTGCGTCCACGTCGTCCCCACCGTGACCACTGTATCTGGCAGAATTTCGCGTTCGATCTGCAGGCTGCCTTGCAAGATCGATGGAAAGCGGAAGTGCTGGTCGACCAGCGAGATGTCCGACGCCGAAAACAGCGCCGGATCGGAAACCTGGTTTGGAAAAACGGCCAGTTGTTCGTCAGGCGCCACTTCATCGTCATACTGCAAATTCACAGAAGCTTGTTGCGACAGTAAGCCGTTCGACACCACCGCATTCCGGTAGTTCAGTCCGTTCAGGTTCTCGTAGAACATGCCAAATCCGGCCCGGACCACGGTCTTCTCAGCTGGCTGCCACGCAATTCCCAGCCGCGGCGCCAGGCGCTGATATTGGTTCGCAAACTGTCCCGTAAGCGGGAAGTCAGGATTCCCGCGCGGCTGCGGATAAATCTGGAAATCCTCGCGCAATCCAATATCAAGCGTCAGTCCGCGCCGCACCTGATAGGTGTCCGCAACATAGAACCCGACATACGGCACATCGAAAGAAAACTGCGGACGCCCGGCGCTCTGAAAAAACGTGTCATAGCGTCCGAGCGCAAAGTCCGACAAACTGGAAAAGCTATAGGTGCCGCGGAATGTTCCGTTCTGCTTGGCTGCATCCGGATCGAATCCGCCAAACGCCAGGTCGGCCAGGTGCGTGCGGCTGAACTCCACCCCGAACCGGAACGTATGTTTTCCGCGCAGGTAATTCACGCGATCCGAGACCTGCCATAGCGACTCGTTTGTCCTGCCGCCGGCAAATCCGGCGTTGCCCAACTGCAGCGCGCCGCCCTCATCGGCATCGCCTTCTCCCGAAACCAGCAGGATCGCCGGCAGCACCGGATCGACCAGCCCGGTCGGCGTGAAGTATTGATCGTCACGCGAAAAACTGGCGTGCAGTTCGTTGAGCAGGTTGGCGCCGCGCGCATGGCTCCAGCCGATCGCCGCGTGATAATCGCGCACATACGCGTTCGCCAGTGTGCTCGCTCCGAACAGCGACGTCTGGTTCCCCACAATCGCCCCGCCCGGCGAATCGAACCGGTTCCAGTTCAGGCTCAGATAGAAGCGGTCGTCCTTCACGTCGCGATAGTCAATCTTCGAGAACAGCGACCAGTCATTTCGGAACCGGGGCCGTATCCCCAGGCTCGACTGGATCGCCGCCAGCGCATTCGCCACTCCCTGCAGATATTCCGGATCATCTGGGTCCGGCGTGTTCGTATCGGCCGGCGATGGCAACGCGGCATTCGGCGGAGGCAGCACGACATCGTCTTCTACGCCGAAGTCTTCCTGATCCACATCTGCAAACGCCGGATTGATCACCGAAATCGGATTCTTCTGCCGCTGCTGTTCATAGTCGGCGAAGAACCACGCGCGGCCACGCTTGATCGGTCCGCCGAGCGATCCTCCGAATTGCTGCAAGATATCGGCCGGCTTTGGTATGCCGTTCGTCTTGTTCACTGCATCGTTCGCGCCCGTTCCCGAATTGCGGTTGTAATAGAACGCATTGCCATGCAGATCGTCGGCGCCCGACCGCGTGACGACGTTCACGAATCCCGTGGCCGCGCCGCCGTACTCCGCGCGATATGGCGAGACCGCCACCTGGAATTCCTGGATTGCGTTCTCACCGAAGATGTAGGGAACACGCTCACCGCCACGCGCCGCCCCGAAGTAGTTGCTCGTCGCGCTCGCTCCATCGACGGAGAACGAGTTCGCGCCGTTCGCATTTGCGTAACCGGTGTCCTGCCCGCCCTGTTCGCCGGCGAACGTGACCAGCCCTTGCTCGCCGTCCGGCGACGCATTGGGCACCAGCAGCGCAAAGTCCAGGAATCGCCGACCGCTCAGCGGCAGCCCGTTGAGCAACTCGCGCCCGACCACGGAACTAAGGTCGGAATTCTCCGTCTGCAGCAGCGGCGACTCGCCGGTTACCGTGACCGACTCCGTCCCCGCACCCGGCTGCAGCCGGATCGTTAGCGACGTGATCTGCCCAACCTGTACAACTAGGCTCTGCACGATCTCCTTGCGAAACCCTGCGGCGCTCACTTCCACCGAATACAAGCCCACCGGTTGCGACGGAAATACAAAGATGCCCGCCGCATTCGACATCCGCGTCGTGCGTTCCCGCGATGCCGGCAACGAGAGCGTCACCGAAGCGCCGCTGATGACCGCGCCCG
>Ga0335069_10001359_pt1 | contig 39623 bp, 35 predicted proteins | sample Lox_Sample_11_FD_206714 | JGI IMG/M metagenome (GOLD analysis project Ga0335069, IMG submission 206714) | Soil microbial communities from Loxahatchee National Wildlife Refuge, Florida, United States - Lox_Sample_1.1 | ecosystem: Environmental > Terrestrial > Soil > Wetlands | place: USA...
AAGTTACCGCTGGTGTCGTACTGGCTAAGTCCGCTGTGGGTGGCGTCATGATGGAACATCGGCCATGGAGCGGTAGCCAGTTGCGCGTGCGTCACCGTCAAAACCGAAAAAATCAATACTGCGAAGGCCACCGCGCAAAGTAACAAAAGCGCGCTTGCTCGGATCTTTCCCCACGATTCTCGCATCGGCACTGCTGCTCAATTGCCGAATTCAGACAGCAATAGGCGTGCCGTGACGCGTCGAGCCAATTACAAGAGATTTTAGCGAATGGTCCGCTGTAGAATTCCCCTCGGACTGTGACTAGACGCGCCAGAAACGCGTAGTGTGTATCCGATCGCTACAGGCCGGCAGGCCTGCGTGTTCCGGCGGCGCCTAGAACTCTTCTTTGATCACGTAAACCGGTTTGCCCTGCGATTCGTGGTAGGTACGCGCGATCATTTCGCCGAGCAGGCCAATCGAGACGAGCTGTACACCGACCACCACCAGCAGGATAGCGAGCAGGAGCGCAGGCCGATCGCCGAGATGATAGCCAAGGAGAATCTTCTCGAGCACCAGCATCAGTGTCCACGCCGATCCCAGCCCGCCCAGCACGATGCCGATTGCGCCAAATACCTGGATTGGCCGCGTCGAGTATGCCGACAGGAATTTCACCGTGATGAGATCGAGCAGCGTGCGCAGGATTCGGCCCAATCCATACTTCGACACTCCCGCGCGGCGCGGGCGAAAGTTCACCTCGATTTCGGCAATCTGCGCGCCCTGCTCCGCCGCGATCGCCGGGATGAAGCGATGCATCTCGCCGTACAGCTTGAGCGAATGCGCCAAGTCGCGGCGATAGGCTTTGAGCGTACATCCATAGTCATGCAGCCGCACGCGAGTGATGCGCGAAATGAGTGCGTTGGCCGCCTCCGACGGAATCCGCCGCGTCAGCGTTGCGCCCTTCCATCGCTGCGTGCGCCATCCCGTAACGAGGTCGTAGCCTTCCTTCAACTTGGCAGCCAGCTTGGGTATGTCGGCGGGATCGTTCTCGCCGTCGCCGTCGATTGCGACAACTATGTCTCCGGTCGCATGCTGCAGGCCGCAGACCAGCGCGGCGGTCTGCCCGGAATTTCGTGCGAGCCGTATCCCGCGCATGTTCGGATTCGATTCCTTGAGCTTGCGCAGCACGTCCGCGGTGCCGTCGATGCTCCCGTCGTCCACGAAGATGAGTTCATACGACCCCGCCATCGAGCGCATCACGCGATCGAGTTCCTCGTGCAGCGGGGCAACGCTGTCCCGCTCATTGAAAACGGGAATGACTACTGAGAAATCCATCGTGAATGATGCGAATCGATCAGGTCGATGAAGGCGCGGTAGCGCGCGTCGATGTCTTCCCACGTAAGATCGAACAGCCGTCCGAGCGAAAACTTTTCCACCACGAACGACGCCATTACGCTGCCGTAAACGACCGCCGTGCGCAGCGCCGATTCGGTGATGCGGCCCTGGCGCGCGAGGAATCCCATCATCCCGCCCGCGAACGTATCGCCTGCGCCGGTCGGATCGAGGACTTCCTCCAGCGGATATGCCGGCACCGCGAACATCCCCTCCTTGCTGAATTGGAGGACGCCGTACTCGCCCCGCTTTACCAGCAGCATCTGCGGTCCCATCGACAGGATCGCGCGTCCGGCCTTCACGAGATTGTGCTCGCCCGACAAAAGGCGCGCCTCTTCGTCGTTGACGGTCAGGATACCGACCTGCGGCAGCAGGCGAATCAAATCGTTGCGAGTCTCGGCGATCCAGTGGTTCATCGTGTCTCCCGCCACCAGCTTGGGCGTCGAGACCTGGCTCAGCACGTGCTCCTGCAGGGAGGGCGCGATATTGCCCAGGAACAGGTAATCGCATCGCCGCTGGTCGGGCAGCAGCGCCGGCTTGAAATTCTGAAATACATTCAATTCCAACGACAGCGTGTCGCGCCGGTTCATGTCCTCGTGATACCGGCCGCTCCAGCGCATCGTCTTGCCCGGCTGCGTCTCCAGCGCGCGCAGATCGATGCCGCGATCGGCAAGCCGGGCGCGGTCCTCGTCCTTGAAGTCCTGGCCGACCACAGCAACGATGCTCACCGGCGTGAAGAAGCGCGCCGCGACGGAAAAATACGATGCCGAGCCGCCGAGCGCGTCGACAGCCGTCTCGCCCCCGGCTTCGACGGTGTCGTACGCGACGGACCCAACCACCACGATGCTCATGAAAGGTGTCCTCTCAACATCCCAAGGAGCTTTGCATAACGATTGATGGCGGACAACGCACCATCACGGCGCGCACTTTTTGATGGGAATCTCCTTTTTTTGCGTCCACAAATCGAAGTTACAGCCGGAAAGCGGCGCATTCTTGTAATCCACGGTGTAAGAGCGAATTCGCGCAGATATTGCGTTTAGATCGCCTACCCCATCGTGGGAACGGATTAGAGCCTTCGGGATTCGAAGTGTCTCATCATGGGACTCGATCGGGAACGAATCAAACCCGCCCCAGAAATCGGGACCATCAAGAAAAACCCTGATGATGCTGATTGGAGTTTCTGGACCCATGGCCTTGAGATGAATGTGCAACTCCGTACCCGCATCGCAAGCATCGGAAATTTCGACTTTATTCCTTTCGCAATCGATAACCTTTTCTCCCACGCAGCATACACACGAGCATGCCATTCCCAAGACACCGCCGATGTTCGTGCCATCGATACAACCGGGCTCAGAAACAACAAGTCCGTTTCGAGCCGCACACCTGCCTGGTGTCAACGGCAATAGGTGCCATGCGGCCGGCTTGCCGGTCTGGAGATCACCGTGGCGTCCGCTTTTGAACAGTGCGGCCGTCCAGCGGCCGTACGACGAGACTTCGACTCCTGCAACTACCGGCTGTGTTAGAAGGTATTCAATCAAATCGGTCCGCGCTTGGTCGCGTCCTTCCTCTGAAACTCGCGCACGGTAAAGCTTTTCACCGTCATCCTGAATACTCATTTCAGCGTCGCCTTCAGAAAACGCCATGGAGCTACGCACCATGCCAACAGTGATGCGCTGGGCGTTTTCCTCAGAACGACTGCGAATCGTTGGCTGCCCGTCACTGCCAAGGACTTCTATGCTTCCATTCACCGATATCCACGACCTGACATCTTCGTGTTCCGATACATCGCCAAGTTGCAATTGGTTCGGCGAAACCAAGCCTTGAATTCCAGACGCATATTTTATCAAAGTGGAGATGCCGTCTGATAAAGCAACCGCATCCGCAACGCCCGGTTGCTTGCGTGCAAACACTGCGGCTGCGGTTTGCCCATTGGCGTCACCGATTTTAGCGCGTGCGAACTTAAAAAACTGAGCGATCTCTTGCTGAGTTCGTACCGCCGAGGAAATTTGAGACGCGGAAAGCCACGGGAAATCACCAAGAAACAGGGAATCGGATTGACGGCATGCAGGCTTATCGTCAAATGCTGCTCGGATTGCGAGAAGGACGTGGCCGGCCGGTAGTTCACTGATATCGAATTTTCCTGTGAATTTGTTGTAGTCCTCCCACCCCGCCCCAAGTTCCTTTTCCTGCATCGTCCCGAGCGTCCCGAGCGGCTTGCCGTGCGCATCGACACTAAGAAGCACGACGCTATCTTTTTTCAATTTGGGATTGGCGGTTAGCGTTACCGTGACGACTGCCTCACCGTTTGAAGCCGCCGAACTTGGAACGGGCACATACGCGGCAGGCGGCGATGCCCAATCGCCACCGATAGTGCAGGCGGTCGGAAGTGCTGTAGCGGCTGAGGTCGGCGTCGTCGAAGATGCGGCGATCGCTGGCGATGAAACCGCGACACCCAGAATCGCGATTGTGGCGAGCTTGCGGGTTGCGGCGTTCATCGAGTGACGCCATTCAGCCCTACAAATATTTCCCAACCAGCGGGCGCAAGTCGTCGACCAGCTTGTGCGGGATTGTCGCGCGCTCGGTGATAACCGTGCCCTTGAGCGCATCCTTGCATCCGCAGTTGCGCGGGTGACGGCCCAGTCCATGCGCCAGATTCGAAACCGCATGCTGCGCCTTGTCGACGTTGGCTTTCATCACGCGCAGAATTTCCGCAATATCCACCGGACCGGCGCTTTGATGCCAACAGTCGTAGTCCGTTACCAGCACCAGCGTCGCGTAACACATCTCCGCTTCGCGAGCGAGGCGCGCCTCCTGCATGGCGGTCATGCTGATGACGCTCGCGCCCATCGATCGATAATAGTTGGATTCGGCGCGGGTCGAAAATTGCGGCCCCTCCATGCACAGATAGGTGCCGCCCGGATGGACTGTCGCACCGCCCTTCCGTGCCGCCGAGGTAAGATCGCGCGCGAGATCGGCGCATACGGGATCGGCCAGTGACACGTGCACGACGATGCCGCCACCGAAAAACGTCTCGGGACGCTTGAAGGTGCGATCGATGAACTGATCCGGGATCACAAGCTCGCCCGGATGAATCTCCTCCTTAAGGCTGCCAGCGGTCGACACGGAGATCAGATGCGTCACGTCGAGCAGTTTCATCCCGAAGATGTTCGCGCGGAAGTTGATCTCGGAAGGCAGCACGCGATGGCCGCGCCCGTGGCGCGAGAGAAATACCACCTCGGTATCTCCGATGCGGCCTTGGTAGAAGGGATCGGACGGATGGCCGAACGGCGTCTCCAACTCCATCATTTCGACCTTTTCGAGGCCGGGCATTTGGTAAAAGCCGCTTCCGCCGATAATTCCAAGTACATTTTCCATCTTAATTTCCGTGGCGCTCCGCGTAGAGCTGGCCGCAAGCCGCGGCGATATCCAAGCCCCTGCTCTCGCGGATGGTGGCGGTCAAATTACCGCGCTTGAGGATTGCTTGAAAGGCCTCCACGGCGTCACGCGAACTGCCGTGCAATGCCGAGCCGGCAAACGGATTAAAGAAAATCAGGTTGACCTTCGCGCGGATCGGCGCGAGCAGCTTGGCCAATCGTTTCGCGTCGGCGGCGGAATCGTTCACGCCCGCAAGCATCACATATTCGAATGTGATTCGGCTGCGCCGCTTGATCGGCAGATCGCGGCATGCGGCAAGCAGCGTATCGAGCGGGTAGCGTTTGTTGATCGGCGCAAGCCGATCCCTCAGCTCGTCGGTGGTCGCATGCAGCGACACCGCCAGATTCACCGGCGTCTCTTCCAGTAATCGCGTCATGTTGGGAACCAGGCCCACCGTCGATACGGTGATACGCCGTTGCGAAATATCCATCCCCCACTCCGCCGTCATAATTTTAAGTGCGCGGACCAATTGCTGGTAGTTGGCCAGCGGCTCACCCATGCCCATGAAGACGTAGTTGGTGATGTCCTCGCCCGCTGCAAGTTCGCGGCGAGCGGCAAGAATCTGCCCGATGATCTCCGACGCGGTGAGATTGCGATGCAACCCCATTTGCGCCGTCGCGCAAAATTCGCACGCCATCGCGCATCCCACCTGGCTCGACATGCACAGGGTGACGCGCTTTTCGGTTGGGATTATCACCGACTCGATCGCTTCGCCGCCGGCAAGCCGGATGAGCAGCTTGCGGGTGCCGTCGCTTGAGCGAACCACCAGCGCTTGCGGGGCAGGCCCAATCTTAAAGTGACGCTTTAAGTACTCGCGCGGCGCCGCCGGCAGACCCTGCATTGCATCGAATGTTTCCGCGCCGCGCCGCCATACCCAATCGAGAATCTGGCGCGCGCGAAATTTCCGGTCGCCGGCCTCGGCGACCGCCGCCTCAAGCTCCTCGATCGTCAGGCTGCGGATGTCCGGCAAATGGGCCGCCTCGGCGATATCGATTGCGCGTTCCGCATTCATTGGCGGCTATTGTATCGCAATCGCTGAGGCAGGCGCACGATGAATCCGGCAGCCTTCCCGAAACCCCTCACGGGTTTCCTGTTTTACCCGAAACCGTCCGCAAACGGCGCGGCGCGCCGTTTGCGGCACTGCGGGAAGTCCGAAACCCGTCAGGGGTTTCGGGAATTTCCTGTAAGATAGGCGAAGGCTTCGGCGATCTTCGCATGGCCGCCCGATTCCAGGATGTCGCCGTGGGTGACAATCACGCGATCGAAATCCCACCTGAGAGTTCGCTCGACAGATTTGGCCGCCGCGGCGCGATCGCGGATCAGCAGGCGAATGAAAGCGTCGGGACCAAAATGGCCCGGGGTGCCACGCAGCTTGAGGAACCAGTTGGCGGCCTCGTAGTCGGCGGGAATATTGAATACGAGGTCGGTGAACATGACCGTGCGGCTGGACGGATGAAAGAACACAATCTCATTCAGAAAGCTCGCGCCCCGGAAAAAATGCTGGTCGATTGCGCCCGCCCAATCGGGATGCGGCTCATCGCTCAAAATCGAATCGAACTTTAGATCGCGGCGCGCGCCGAGCCATGCGCGGATATCGTTAATTTCGCCGGCGATTCCGGGGGCGGCATGCAGCTTCGCGCCGGGAAACGCCTTCGCATAATCGCCCACAAACAGATGGTGTGCGCGGGACGGCGCGACGACATCGCGGACCTCGCCGAGCGCGGTGAGCGCCGTTTTGGTTTCATCATCGAGTTTGGTTGGCGAATGGAGAAACAATCCGCCGTTGGGCAGGCGAACGATCGTCATTCGCGTTCCGAGCCGCCCGGCACCCGGATCGAAATCGGGCTGGTCGACAACCCAGAGGTTGGAAGCAAGATTTTTGGGTTGAGGCATAAATCAATGCCAGCGCGGAACCTAGATCAGCCGGGCGATATGAATCAAGAATCGCGCCAAAATCGAATCGAAATTGACGATTGCATACGCACGGCCTTAATGCGAGCCTAGATTGGACTCTGAAGGAATTTCCAGATTATCCGCTACGCAATTCGTTCGACGAAACCGCTCCGCCAAAGGTAACTTCGGACAGAGGTGGAGAATCCGCGACCAAGTATGGAGGCACGATGCCACGCCGCAACGCATGCAACCGCAATCAATGTTCGAGTCTAACTCTAGCCGCGACGCTTGGCGGCCTCATAATCTTGGCCGGGGGAGCGGCGAGCGCGAAGACGACCCCGCTTGCGCTGTGCGTCAATCATAGCGGCTCCGGTGGCTGTTCAACCACGATTCAGGACGCGGTGGACATAGTACCGCCCGGGGGCAGCGCGGTTATCACGATTGCTGCCAGCGTCACTCCGTACGCGGAAGATGTCAGTGTCTCCAACATCACCGTTAGCTTTATAGGCGGCGGCGCGGGAATGACCATCGTGGACGGCGCCAACAGTTCCGGCATTCCGACCTTTCTGTTTCAAAACAGTTCGAACGGCGAGTTGCACGGGATGACGATAGAGAACGGCAATGGCGGTCAAGGCAGCAACGTGGACTTCACCCAGTTTGCTTCAAAAGGCAGCAAAGGCGTTGGAACCCTTACGATTGAAAATTGCGAGATAACCGGCGGCGTACGGCCTTCCAACATTCTCCCGGAAGGTGCGGTCAACTTCGCCGGAAAGACGCTAATCATCGATTCCTCCAGTATCACGAACAATACCGACCAAGGGCTGCTCATAAACGGGGCGCCACACGTGTTCATTACCGACACGACAATCAGTGGCAATGACACTACCGGCAACAATGGAAATGCAACCGGATGCGGAATCCATATTTCTTCGGGCACGATTGTCCTCAACAATGTTACGATCACGGACAACCATTGCGTGGGAGGCTCCGGGCACGGGCAATCCCCAACCCAAGGAGGCGGAATTTGGGTTGATTACCCCGGCAAGGTGTCGATCTCCAATACGGTGATTGCGAACAATACGGTGGCCGGCAGCCTGCCTTCCGGGCCGGACTGCTTTGCGCCGGGGACCGGCGTCAAATCGAAGGGCCATAACCTGATCGAAGACCCGTCGGCCTGCACGATCAAGTTGGGCAAAACCGATCTGGCTGCGGGAACCGACCCCGAACTGAGTTCGCTTGCAGCGTGCGCGTCCAGCTCGCTTGAGGTTCAAACGCCGCTGGCAGGGAGTCCGATAATTGGAAAAGGGAATCCAGGTAAGCTTACCGGAAAGATTGGCTCCACCGGCTCGGGTTGCCTGCCGACCGACGAATGCGGTGCCGCGCGGACGCAGGGTTCGTGCAGCATCGGCGCCGCCGAATGACTCGGCTTTGTTTGTACTTCGCAAAGGGCCCGCTTCCCCCTCCCTGCGATTGGATCGTCGCAGGACCGGAGCGATATGAAGCTCACCCGTCACCTATCCGGAAAAATTGCAGGCCCTTATCGACAAAGCCGTGCGGGAAGTTCGTGCGGAGCGGAGCGCCGCGCCAAAAAGGGGGCGACAACCCCTGATTAGAAAGGCGCGACAGCACCCTCACCCACGCGGCTCTTGATTGGAGCAACCACCATGTCCTTGATGCCTGCGCGTCGCCATTTCACCTGCGCCTGCCCTCTCCCGCAAAAGCAGCGGGCGAGGGAACATTAGGAGGCCGAAGCCGTCGCGAAGTCACTCTCTCCGGTCTGGAATCAATTCGATCTTGCCGCGTCGGCCGCCTACGCCTGCCTCCACAGCTTCCAGCCGTTTGGCCGCGCCTTGATGCAATAAAACCCTTCAAACCCCGTCTTTGCCTAAATCCTGTTTCGTGATAATTCGATCTGTAGGGATAATCGAAGCCATGGCAACGATATCGGCAAGTGATGGCGGACATCTGGATGGTCCGAATACGGGGCCGATCGCCAGTGGGCAATCATCCCTTCCCTCCCAATTCAACGCCGATGAACTGGACGCATCTGAAGCACTGCCGGTGATCCGGATTGGCATGCTTGCCGTGCTAATCGTGCAAGCAATCTTCGCGCTGTATGTTCGTCATCCGCTGCCGGCGCAGGTGGCAAGGCAGGTATTTCCGGTAAAAGTGGCGCTGGGCGTGCCGATGGGGATTGTTTTCCTCCTCACATGGACGCCATGGTTCCGCCGTCATTGGAAGCCCGTAGCATGGATTGCAAATGCCTGGCTCTTCACCTTCGCCTGCTTGATCGTAAAAGTCGAGGGGGAATACGGGATGCTCCCCGAGGGCGGAGACGAGAGTTCGCTTTTGAGCTTCGGACTGTCCGGTAATGAAAGCACATATGGGCCGCTGTTCTTAACCATCGTTATGATCGTGCTGATTCTGCTCGGGATCGGAATCATGTTTCCGTGGAACCGGCTCTGGCAAGGCACGCTGGAGGTCGCCGGGTTGGCCGCCCTGTATTTCACTTCGAGTGCGATCGACTGGGCCGGCTCAAGCAGCAACGAAGCGTTCGCCGTGCTGGCGAGCGTTGCTGTCGTGCATTGGTGTCATGAAGTTGCCGCCCGGAATCGGCGGCGGCTTACCGACATGATGGGCAAGCTCACGGCCGCGCGCGAGGAGGCGATGGCGGCGACGCGCGCCAAGTCCGAGTTCCTGTCCAATATGTCGCATGAAATCCGAACTCCGATGAACGCCGTTATCGGCATGTCGGAATTGCTCTCGTCAAGCTCGCTAAGTCCGGAACAGCGCCGCTACGTCGATATCATGAAGGCCAACGGCGACGCCCTCATCGATCTAATCAACGACATTCTCGACCTCGCGAAGATCGAAAGCGGCCGTTTGAGCCTGGAACGCGTCAACTTCGACCTTGAGGACGTGATCGGCAAGCTGGGCGAGATGATGGGCATCCGGGCGCACGAAAAGGGACTTGAGCTTGCGATTCGTATCGCGCCCGATGTGCCGGTCAATCTGGTCGGCGATCCGCTCCGATTGCGGCAAATCCTGGTTAATCTTTTCGGCAACGCAATCAAATTCACCAGGCGCGGTCAGATTTCGCTGACCGTCGAACGCGCCGCGGCCGCCGACGGATTGCTACTGAAGTTCTCAGTCCGCGACACGGGCATTGGAATCCCTAAAGACAAGCTCGGCGACATCTTTTCCAGCTTCACGCAGGCCGACGCTTCCACAACCCGAAATTACGGCGGCACTGGACTCGGTCTTACAATAGTAAAGCGGCTGGTTGAACTTTACGGCGGCGAAATCAAGGTTGAAAGCGAACCCGGTACCGGCAGTTGCTTCATCTTTACCGCAAGGTTAGGGACTCAGGCCCCGGTGGCGGCGGCATCCGCGAAGCCGATCGTCGATTTGCGCGGCATCAACGCTCTCGTTGTCGATACCCTCCCAATTAACCGAACCGTCGTGAAGGAAATCTTGGCGGCGGGTGGGGGCCGCGTCTCGGAAGCCGAAGGCCCTGCCCAAGCAGCCGGCGAATTAAGGCGCGCGGCGGACGCCGGCAACCCTTACCGCCTGGCCCTGATCGCTTGCCGGACGCGCGATACTGCCGGAATCGATCTAATTTCGAATTTGCGAAATTTGAACGGCCAAAGGGTCGGTGGCGGACCGGAAGTCGTTGCTATGCTCACCTCCGGCGACTTGGCCACGATGCCCGCGCGGCTTGGCGAATTCGGCGTTCGCGCCTATATCGTCAAACCGGTCCGGCGGTTGGAGTTGCTGCGTGCCGTCCGAACAGCGCTAACCGGCGCCAGAGAAGCTGATGGTGTCGCTCGCGAAGCGGTGGCCGGGGCGGAATTGCCTCCGCTCAGGGTGCTGCTGGCCGACGATTCCCAAGACAACCGCATGCTGGTGAAGGCGTTTCTTGCTGGTAATCCCGTCCAAATCACTGCGGTGGAAAACGGGAGCGAGGCGGTCGACGTCTTCAAAAACGGCAAGTTTGACGTGGTCCTGATGGACATGCGGATGCCGGTCATGGACGGATGCACGGCGACCCGTACGATTCGCGAATGGGAACAGGAACACAAATTGGCCCGCACTCCGATCATCGCGTTGACTGCGTCCGCGCTTGAGGAAGCGGTCAAAGAATGCGTCGCCGCAGGATGCGATTTGCACGTCAGCAAACCGGTTCGGCGGCTCGGGCTGCTGACCGCGATCACCGACGTGGTTAGATCGGCGCCTCGCTCCCAACCGGGAGACGGGAATAGGCCGACTGCCGTCGTCGACCCAGAATTGCGCGATTTGATTCCGGACTTCCTGCAAAGCAAACGGACCGACGTGGCCGCCGTTCTCGCCGCCCTCGAAAGCGGCGACTATGCGTTGGCCTCCACGGTCGGCCATCAATTGAAGGGTGAAGGCGGCTCCTATGGGTTTCCCGCCGTTACCGATCTGGGGCGGGATTTGGAAGAAGCAGCCGCAAGTGCCGATCGCGAGCGTGCGCTCCGCTTGACCCGGGAGATCGCCCAATATCTCGAGCAAGTGGAAGTCACCTACCGAGTATAGAAGTCCCTGCGCGGCGGGAATCGGATTGCGAAGAGCAAACCGTGCCGAAGCCGAATGCGGTCAGATCTGACGCTATTGAGCCGCCGTAGTTTATGCGGCGTGCTTTGGAACGACAGTCTCCGCTCCGCCGACGACTACGCGGCTGCAGGCGTGGCCATAGCCGAGGGCATACTTGGCGAACGGGAAAAATCGTCCGGCCGACATCGAGATTGCCAGGCTCACCAGCCCGCGCTTGCCGTATAGTTTTACGATCTCTTCGCGAAATTCATCCGCTCTCAAGTCACGATTATAGACCGCGCGGGTAAAGCGGACGGCGAGTGCGATTTCCGGCGGCATTGCGGTTTCATCGCGGGCCAGGATTGCGCGAATCGTCGCGGGCTTCACGCCCTCTCGCTCAGCCATCGTCACGCACAATTGCGTGCACGGGCCGCAATCTTCGGCCAGGGCGGTCGCGATATGCGCAGCATGGAATACGTCGAGCGGCAGGTCCCGGCGATAAGCGGCAAGCCCGCTCACGGCGTTGATCTTGAGCATCGCACCGGGACAGTACTCGGCGATCTCGCGCGCGTAGCTCATGTCGTAATTGAAGTCGCGTTCGAACTTGTCCATCCGCCATCGAAGCAGCCGCTTGAACATCGTCGTCACTCCTTTGAGTTGCGCGGCCACGCAAGCCAGATCGCCAGCGCAGGCGGCGCAAATACTCCGGGTAAATCGCCAATCAGCCGGCCCAAGGTCTCGCGGCCCGAGGCGGCATCCCAAACGTGGACCATCGCGTGCAGCGAAAGAAACGCCGCCCCTGTCATCGCGGCACGCCATGCACGCGGATCCATTGCGAGCCATACCAATGATGCGCCCGCTACAAAATAGGCGCATCCGATGTCGCGCACGAAATGAGGGTTAAACGGTCCGGTCGCGACGACGCCCGGAGTCAGCGCGTACCATGGCGCCGGCGCGACGAGCATCAGCACGCCGTTTGCCGCGAGCAGGACGCCTAGAATTGTTGCAATGGTCGATCGCATCGCGTCCTCATGGCTATAGACGATGCAGTGTCACCGGTTGTGGCATTCAGCACGAGCTCAGATGCGCAAGCTACGCTGAATCCACAGCAGTCTTATTTTCCAGCTACGGCGAACATCGGGCAAGTCAGTGCCCACCTCCCTCGATGCCGACCTTTCCGGCAAAGCCGCGATAAGCGATGAACACGTAGATCGCCGCGATCGCCATGCCCGGAATAAACCACGCCAGTCCGACTTCGAGGGCATGAGGAGGTGCAGCCGCCTGGAATATCGTCAGGCCGGCTTTGGGGTCTAGATTGGATGCCAATACATAGGGATAGATTCCAAAGGCCGTGCATGCCGCGATACCCATCATGTACGCGCAGGAACATCCAAACGCGCCTGCTCCGCTTGCAGTGCGATTGAAATAGCGCGTCCCCAGAAGTCCGGTCAGGGCTGCCGCCGACAGAACATAGCCCCACTGATGATGCGCAATCCGGTCGAGCAGTTGCGGCTGAATGACGGGACTAACGATTGCGACCAACACCGTGAAGATGAGGACCGGCCACCAGATTATCGCAGCAAGCCGGCGGCATCTCGCTTCCAGCTCGCCATCTGTCTTCACTGCGACCCACATCGCGCCGTGATGAGCCATCGCGAAGAACCCGGCGATGCCGACCAAAATGGTAAACCAATCCAAAACGCCCGCATTCTTGCCAGGTAGCAAGTTGGTCCACAGCGGTAGAAAGAAATAACCGCTACTGTCGAGAGGAACCCCCCGAACCACGTTGCCGATCGCGACTCCGTAAAAGAGGGCCAACGCCGCGCTCGCGCCTGCAAAAACGACATCCCAGAGCGGCGACCATACGGGGCTCTCGATTCGATTGCGAAACTCGATTGCGATGCCGCGGAAGATCAAGAGCCAAAGTACGATCATCAGCGGCAGATAAAATCCGCTGAAGCTTGATGCGTACAGCGTGGGAAACGCCATAAACAGGACCCCGCCCCCCGCAATGAGCCACACTTCATTGCCGTCCCATACCGGGCCGATCGAGCGAAGCACCGCCCGCCTCTCCGCTTCGGTTTGCGCGACCAGCAGATGGATGATGCCGGCGCCGATGTCGAAGCCGTCGAGCGAGGCGTATATCGCCAGCATCGCCGCGACCGCCCAGAACCAGAACGTGGCCATCAGCGCCTCATTCAGTCCGCTGCCGCGGTTGCAACCGGACCACGGCTTACTTCCTGGTAGATTAGGAACAGGAACAGCACCGCAAGGACGCTGTACATCCCAGCGAAACCGATCAGAGTAAACAGGACGTTGCCCTCCGATACATGCGGCGAGGCGGCCTGCTCCGTGCGCATCAGTCCATAGATGACCCACGGCTGGCGGCCAAGTTCCGCCGTCATCCAGCCGAAGGTTGTCGCAAGGTATGGAAACGGCGCCATCAACATTAGCCCCCACAAAAGCAGCCGCGACTCGAACAGCCATCCGCGCCACAGTGCGAACAGGGCGAACCCCAGCACCGCGATAAACATCGTCCCAAGCCCCACCATGTTGTGGTAGGCATAGTAGAGCAATGGAACATTGTCGGGCCATTGCTGGCGTGGGAATGTGTCGAGTCCCTTGACCTCCGCATTCCAACGCCGATAAGTCAAAATGCTCAGGACGTCGGGAACCTCAAGCGGATTATCGAGCGTCTGAGTCTGCATATCCGGCTGCCCGAGGATCGTAAGCGACGCGCCGTCTTCGGTATGAAACAGCCCTTCCATCGCGGCGAAGGAAGCCGGCTGATAGCGGACGACATTGCGGCCTTGCCCATCGCCCAGCGGATACATCATCAGGCACGACGCGATCGCGCCAGCAATAACGCCGGTCCGCAGAAAAATCTTCGCCTGAACCTGATGGCGTCCGTCCAGGAGATAAAATGCGCCGGCGGCACTCATCGCGGTGCTTCCGGTAACGACGGCGGCGCACATGTTATGCGGGTACTGCCAGAACAGCCACGGATTCGTCAGTAGGCTCCAAAAACTCTCCAACTCAATTGCGCCATCGGGCATGACGCGATAGCCGACGGGATGCTGCATCCATGCATTGGTCGCGATGATGAAGAAACCCGACATCCACGAGCCTGCAAACACGAGAAATGCGGCCGCCCAATGAAGTCGGGGTCCGAGGCGCTTCTCGCCAAACAAAAATAGCCCTAAGAAACTGGACTCGAGAAAGAACGAAAATACGCCTTCCATCGCGAGCGTCTGCCCGATAACGCCGCCCGATCTTTTGGAAAATGCCGCCCAGTTCGTCCCAAACTGAAACTCCATCGGGATGCCGGTGACGACACCTATCGCGAAATTAATCGCGAAGATGCGCGCCCAGAATCGCGCCGCCTGGTTGTATTTGTCGTCGCCGGTTCGGAGCGCGGCGGTTTTGAGGATCACGATAAGCAGCGCGAGGCCCATCGTGAGTTGCGGAAAGATGTAATGAAAAACGGCAGTGAAGCCGAAGAGAATGCGATCCGCCGTCAGTGCGTCCATGCGGTGATCCCCGGGTGTGCGCCGCTTATTCCCTCTGGTCCGGAACCATTCTTACTTTGCCGGGTTTTGGGGAGCGCGTCCCCCGCCCTGCCGCGCCGGCCGCCGCACCGGTGGCGGCACCGGCTCCCTTGCGGCCGCGAGTCTTGATCAGGGGAGCGACGTCGTCGCCGAGGCCTTTGATCTTGTGCGCTTCAAGGCGGCCGCGCGCCGATTCGCTGGCGTGGCGATGGGCCGAGCCGGGAGGAGTCGAAGCCTTCGCGGCGCGCCGCTGCTCCGCCTTTTGGGCGGCCGTATCCATGCCAAATACCTTGCGCTCCAGCCGTTTAATTTTGTCGCGCAGCTCCGCCGCCCGTTCGTAATCAAGCGCCTCTGCCGCTTCCATCATCTCGCGCCGGAGATCCGTAATTCGATCCGGCAGATCGTGCGCGGGAATCGCCTCTTCGTCCTTGGCCGGCTTGCCATCGACTTCGGGCACGATCGCCCATTCGGGCGAATACATTTCGACCAGGGACGCATCGATCGCTTTGACGATCGATTTCGGTGTTATCCCATGCTCGCGGTTGTATGCCAGCTGCTTGGCGCGCCGGCGGTTGGTTTCATCGATTGCCTGCTTCATCGAGCCGGTAACGGCATCCGCATACATGATGACGCGGCCGTTGACGTTGCGGGCCGCACGCCCGATTGTCTGAATCAGCGAACGAGCCGATCTCAGGTAGCCCTCCTTGTCGGCATCGAGAATCGCAACCAGTGAAACTTCGGGCAGGTCCAGTCCTTCGCGCAAAAGATTGATTCCCACGAGCACGTCGAACTCGCCGCCGCGCAGGCTGCGGATAATCTCGACGCGTTCGATAGTCTCGATGTCCGAATGGAGGTAGCGGACGCGCACGCCCAGGTCGTGGTAGTAGTCGGTCAGGTCCTCGGCCATCTTTTTGGTCAGGCAAGTGACGAGCACGCGCTCGGAGGCGGCGACCCGCTTGCGGATTTCTTCGAGGAGATCGTCGACCTGCGTTCCGGCCTTGCGGACTTCGATCTCCGGATCGATCAGGCCGGTTGGGCGAATCAGCTGTTCGACGACCAGCCCCTCGGATTTTTTCAGTTCGTAATCGCCGGGTGTTGCCGAGACGTACACGGCCTGGTTCACGTGCTGTTCCCATTCCTCGAAATTCAGCGGGCGATTATCCAGTGCCGAAGGCAATCGAAACCCAAAATCGACGAGCACCTGCTTGCGCGATCTGTCGCCGCGATACATCCCGCCCACCTGCGGAATCGTCACGTGGCTTTCGTCGATGAAGAACAGCGACTCCTTTGGGAAATAATCCAGCAGCGTTGGGGGAGCCTGCCCCGGCGCGCGGCCCGTCAAATGCCGTGAATAGTTTTCGATTCCGGTGCAGAAGCCCATCTCGGCCAGCAACTCAAGGTCGTACATCGTACGTTGTTCCAGGCGCTGTGCCTCGACTAGGCGGTTATCCTTGCGAAAGAATTCGAGCCGCTCCTTAAGTTCGGCGCGGATGTTTCGCACTGCGGTTTCCATCCGATCGGAGGTCGTCACATAGTGCGAGGCCGGGTAGATCGCGATGCTCTTCAAGCGGCGCAGCGACTTTCCCCGCAACGCATCGATTTCATGGATTGCCTCGACCTGGTCGCCGAAAAATTCGATCCGCACCGCCGCGCGCTCTTCGTAGGCGGGAAAAATTTCAATTGTGTCGCCGCGCACGCGGAAAGTGCCACGATGAAAATCGTAATCGTTGCGCTGGTAGTGGATGTCCACCAGCTTGCGCAGCACCCGATCTCGTTCGATCGTCTGGCCTTCCTCCAGAAACACCAGCATCTCGAAGTACACTTCCGGCTCGCCCAAGCCGTAGATGCAAGAAACCGACGCGACGATCAGGACATCGTTGCGCTCGAGCAACGCCTTGGTAGCGGAATGGCGCAGCTTGTCGATCTCGTCATTGATGCTGGAATCTTTCTCGATGTAGGTATCCGTTGACGGGACGTACGCCTCCGGCTGGTAGTAGTCGTAGTACGAGACGAAGTACCGGACCGCATTTTCGGGAAACAAGCTCTTGAACTCGTTGTAAAGCTGCGCTGCGAGCGTCTTGTTCGGCGCCATCACCAGCGCAGGCCGATTTATCTGCGCGATGACATTAGCCATCGTAAAGGTTTTTCCGGAACCGGTGACACCCAACAGCACCTGATGCGGCACTGCGGCCCGAACGTTCTTTACGATCGCTTCGATAGCGGCGGGCTGGTCACCCTCGGGCTGATAGCCCGATACCAGTTGAAAGGTTCCACCCCTGCCGCGCGATTGTGACAGCATGATTAAAGCCCCACTCTAGCAGGGTTTTCAGTCCGTTCCGAATTGGCGCGTATCCCAAATCGTCTAATCCCCAGGACAGAATGAGGAGCCGCATATGGAAAACGAACGAAAAATGCCCAGTAGAACAGGCCTCAAGAATGCAATAGATTGCGTGGTAGCGATGGCATGCGGGTTGCTGTGGTGGGTAGGTGTAAGAGCAGCCTCGGATGCGACTGCGGATCGGCGGATTTAGGCGGGGAAGAGTCGGGATCGGGATATGAAAATCGCGCGGGTTATGGCGGCGTCGGCGGTAATCGCATCCGCGATGACGGCAACTTCTCTGGCGCAAGAAATCCCATTGAAACCAGCGGCCGCTACTCCGGCCAGCAGTCCATCGTCGCCGGCTGTGCCAAAGGTCACCCATCGCGAGCGCGAGGAATACAAGCGATTTCTTCGCCGCCGCCCAAAGTTGAAAGCAGAACTGGAAAGGAACCCAAACCTGATCTACGACAAAGATTTTCTGCTAAAGAACCAGGATTTCAGCGATTTCCTCGACGCACATCCAAACTTCAGAAAGGGCGTGCAACCGGGAACGGAATCGAGTTCTTCGACGGTGAACGAGCGCGAACAGCGCCGACGGGAGAGAATCAAGCGGCGCGAAAAGCAGCTTTCCAACATGACCAAATCACATCACGAACAACCGCCACCAGCTTCGCCGGCTTCCGCCAGCGAACCCGCCCCCGTGCCGACGCACTAGCAGACCGACTGGAATGCGCAATTGAGAAATCGCTGCCTTCAATCCATCGTCGCCGGCGCAATACTATCGTTGTCGCTGACACCGCCTGCGCATGCACAGGGTGCGCCGCCGGGTTTCGGCATCCTCATGCGTGCGCAAAAACTTCATATGCTGCACATGGTTCCGGTACCTGAGCCGGTGGATCCCTTTCAAAAATATTACAACGAGCATCCGGATTTCGGAAAAGAGCTTCAGGAATTTGTCATTACATACAAAAAGACCAATCCAAAATCATACGATCAAGCGCAGAACAAATATTTGCTGCTCAATCCAAAGTGGCGAGCGCGCCAACCACGGGAGCTAAACGAGTTTCTGCAACGCCACCCCGACGCCTGGAAGGCCGCACTCTCCGCAGTGCAGTACTACTGGACCCCAGAGTTCTCAAAGTTTATGGATGACAAGCCGAAGCTGGCAGCGGAACTGAGGAACAACCCTGAATTGATGTACGACGACAAATGGCTCGCAAAAAACCCCAAAGTCAAAGCATTTCTGCGTACGCATCGAGACGTGCTTTGCGACGTTTATTCATCGCCCCACTTCTCAGGCGCCAAAGCTGCGGATTCGATGCGAGCGCATTGACCGAGCGTGTATCAGGAGAATTTGTGTTACGTAATAACGGATAACTACCGAGCGGAACGCACAATTCATCGCGTCGCCCGGCCAAACAGGAGGCCCAGCGGGAAAAACTTATGAAACGAGGCAAACTTTTCGCAATCATCGCGATTTTGCTTTTGGCAACCACGGCGCCGGCAATGGCTCAATACCCGGCTCCACACGGAGGATATTCTTCGATTCCATATTTCGCGAATTTGCCGGAAAGCAAAGATTTCCGGATGTTCGCGGAGCAGCATCCCGACATGCTTCAGCAATTGCAGAGCAAGCCGGGTGAAATTTTCAATCCCAATTGGCGATCACAGCATCCCTACTTGGAGCAATATTTCCAGAATCATCCGCAGACTTGGTATGCAATTCGCAACCAAGCGCCAAATTATTGGGATCCGAATTTCCGCAATTTCATGAATGGCCAGAAGAAGGCGGGCGCTGAGCTACTTGCCAATCCCGACCTAATCTATAATCGGGCTTGGATTTCGAGCCATCCCCGGGTTGCGGAATATTTGAAGACTCACCCTCAAGTGTTACGCACCATCGAAGTTAAGGCCGGCCGGCCTGAATATCCCATCCCTCCTTCAGCTCCTCATGGCTGGGGTGACTATGACGATCATCATGAATGGCACGACTACGGCTGGTGGCAGGAGCATCATCCCAATTGGGCACGCAAGCATCATCCTGAGTGGTATGCCAACAAAGAGGCAATTGAGGAGCATCACCACGAGATGCAGCAGGAACACCATCACGATCATGGGCACGACAATGATCATCACGATCATCATGGCGACCATGGGCACGATCACCACTAATAAATGAGCTCCGTCCGGCGGGGATACTAAAGCGGGCCCCCGCCGGACAAGCGGCAGTCGGAAGACTGAACCTCAACCTGGGCCAGTAATTCGCTGCAGGATAACCATCACGAAACAAGTTCGTAACTTTCCCCGGGGCCTGTTGCTTTTTACCGCCTGATATCACTATATTTCCCGGTCAATATGGACCTTTGGCGGCCTGCCAGCGTAACAGTGGAGCCGGCCAGGGTTGGGCGAAAACTTGCATGTGGTGAGGAGCAGCTTGATGAAAGGAAAGCCGGGATTGGCCAAATCGATAGCCGCGATTGCGGGTGCCGCCCTTTTAACGGGCGGATTGACCGGTTGCGCGTCGATGCGCCAGCCCCGCGAATGGGGCAAATGCACTGTGATGGGCGCACTGGCGGGTGCTGCGGCCGGTGCGGCCAGTGGCATCGTGATTGCCGACAACGCCCATGGCAGCGGCAGCAGCTCAACCGACGCCCGCGCATTCGGCGGAATCGGCGGCGCAGCGGCAGGCGCCCTAATCGGCGGCTTGACCGGACATTTCCTGTGCGACGAAATTATTCCACCACCGCCGCCGCCTCCTCCCCCGCCACCACCACCTCCACCGCCTCCTGCCGAGCCGGTAAAGCAAAAGCTCGTCCTGCGAGGCATCCATTTCGATTTTAACAAGTACGATATCCGGCCCGGCGATGCTGCTGTGCTAGATGAAGCCGCCGGCACCCTCAAGGCTAATCCGACCGTGACGGTGAACGTCAACGGCTACTGCGACGCAATCGGAAGCGTCGAGTACAACCTCAAGTTGTCAGACAAGCGCGCTGGCGCGGCGGTCGATTACCTTGTAAAACAGGGCATCCCGGCCACTCAGCTGATTCCGCACGGCTTCGGCAAGACCGATTTTGTGGCGACCAATGATACCGACGAAGGCCGGGCTCAGAACCGGCGCGTAGAGCTGGTACCGGTGCAATAAGGCGGGGCGCTTGGTTAAGACCGATTAACGGCGCACCAGAATTCCGCAATAACGTGAAGTTGGGAGGGTAAGAGTCAATGTCAAATCAAGGAAAATCAATCATGAAAGGGCTGGGCGGCGGCGCAATGATCGCAGCCCTGCTGTTCGTGTCGGGATGCGGCTGCACGTTGACGCCGCCGGCACCCCCGCCGGCTCCGGTTGCCGCCGCTGCGCCACCACCACCACCACCGGCCCCGATGCAGCAAAAAATCGTGCTGCGCGGAGTTCATTTCGATTTCAATATGTGGAACATTCGCCCCGGCGATGCCGCGGTGCTGGACGAAGCCGTACCAACGCTCAAGGCGAATCCCGGCGTGATGATTCACGTCAATGGCTATTGCGACATCATCGGCTCAGTGGAGGCCAACCAAAAGTTGTCGCAGGCCCGCGCCGGTTCGGTTACGGACTACCTGATGAGACAGGGCTTGTATCCCAGCCAGTTCCTGCCTCGCGGCTATGGTAAGACCGACTTCGTCGCGACCAACAAGACCGAGGAAGGCCGCGCCCAGAACCGCCGGGTCGAGTTGGTACCTATCCAGTAACACGACCCGAACGGAATGCCAGGACGGCCGCAGTCCCTAACAGGGGCTGCGGCCGTTCCATTTCGATGCGGCCTGACGAAGTTAATGGCTGACACCAAACCTTAAATCTGGTATAAAAAGCGAACATGTTGCCGGGGAGGTTCATAGCGGCATTCGGTGCCGCCGCACTTGTAATCGCAATATCGATACCCTCCACTTCCGCTCTCGCTCAGACCGCCGCTTCCGTTAATCCCGACGCTGCGCAACCAGCGGCCCCATCCGCCGCAAAGAAGACGCTGCGCCAGCGCGTAAAACAGAAGGTAAAGGCGCTGGTCGAAAGCTTTACCCCGACCCGGGTCGAAATGGACCGCGAGTTCAAAAAGGCCGCTGCGCTGTTCCCGCACTTTTGCGACCATTGGCAGCAGGATTTGCGCGATCGCGAGACCAACAACCTGTCCCAGCTCACTTTCACAGATAAGGACGGGTACAAGGTCGCGACCTACACCGGCTACGGAAAGATCGAGTCCTGCGAGGCGCACCAATCGAAGGATGGCTTCGCGATCGGCAAGCTCGCGTACAAGGAATATGTCTACTACATCACGGGTAAGAGCCCCGCTGAGGCCCGCCATGCCGCTCCCAAGCCCGTCAGCACAACCTATACGACGGAGATCTTTCGCTGGGACAAGGGCCAATGGTTCTACTAGAAGTCGCAGTTCCACCTTTCGCCGGTTTTCAAAGCACGCCGCTTAACTAGAAATAAAAACGGGCCGCTGGTGCAACCAGCGGCCCGTTTTGCGTGCAACTCTTCCCGCTTAGTTTAGTTCCTTGCTGCTGTAGCCAAGGATGCGCCGGCCCACGATGATCATATTTACCTGCTGCGTGCCCTCGAAGATGTCGTTGATTTTGGCATCGCGCATCCACTTCTCGACGAGATTCTTGCGCGAGTAACCCAGCGGGCCCAGCACTTCCACGGCTTTCTGGGTAATCTGTGTGACGGCCAGTCCCGCCTTGGCCTTGGCCATCGAGGCTTCAAGGTTGTTGTGCTTGCCGGTGTCGAGCATCCATGCGGCCCGCCAGGTGAGCAGACGGGCGGCCTTTAACTGCACCTCCATGTCCATGAAGTCGCGCTCGAGCGCGGTCAGTCGGCGCGGCGATATTCCATAGCGAACGGGGATGTTGTTCTGCTTCAGAAAATCGCGCACGAAATCGAGTGCGGCGCGCCCGACGCCGAGCGCCATCGCGGCGACGATTGGGCGGGTGGCGTCGAAGGTCGCCATTACGTCCTTGAAACCGCCCTCTTTCTTCACTTCGGCGCTGCCGAGGATGTGATCGTACGGGATGCGGCAGTTGTCGAAGATAATCGCGGCGGTGTCGGAAGCGCGGATGCCGAGCTTGTTCTCGACGCGCGCAACCGTCATGCCGGGCGTGTGATGCTCGACCACGAACGGTTTGATTCCCGCGCGGCCGGCGCTCTTATCGACGGTTGCCCACACGACAATCAGGCCATCGGACTTCTCCGCCGCCATTTGTCCGGCGGTGCAGAAGATTTTTGTGCCGTTGATCACCCAATGGTCGCCGTCGCGGGTGGCCGTAGTGGTAACTGCCGCCGAATCGGATCCGCACCCCGGCTCCGTAATCGCCATCGCGCCCCACTTCGGCTTGCCTTCCCGGAAGCGCTTTAGAAAGCGCTCCTTCTGTGCGGGCGTGCCGGCGGCCATGATCGCCGCGCCGCCCAGTCCCGCATTCGGTGTCGAAAGGAAGAGACCAGCGTCGCCCCAGCACATCTCCTCGGTGCTGATCACCGTGTATAGATTGCGCAGCTTGGGGCCTTTGGAGGTCGTATCTGCCGGTCCGGTGGTGCCGCCGCCGGGCTGCACGTCGGAGCTGGACGAGGCCGCCCAGATCAACTCGTAATAATTGGTTGGCTTGGTATGTTCGTTCTCGTCGAATTCACGCGAGATCGGGCGCAGCACGTCGCGCGCGACGCCGTGATAGAGCTTCAACCGGTCGATTACCTGCGGTTCCAATTCAAAATCGATCATGATCTCCTCCAGCTAAACCGTCGCGATTCCGTCGATCGTTGCCAGTCCACGCGCGTTGCGCAGGTACAGCTCGACCGGATGCTCGCGGATGTAACCGTGGCCGCCCAGGCACTGCACGGAGTTATCGGCAACTTTAAGCGCGCTTGCCGATACATAGTTCTTGGCCAGGTAGCTTTCCTTCAGGCCGTCCTTGCCCTTGTCGAGCTGGGAGGCCGCCTCCCATACCAGTAATCGCGATGCGTCGATCTCGATCGCCATGTCGGCCAGCATGAATGCGATCGCCTGCTTGGTCGCGATCGGCACGCCGAACGCCTTGCGCTCCTTGGCGTAATCGCGTGAATATTCGAACGACGCGCGCGCCATTCCGATCCCAAGCGCCCCAATTGCCACCCGCGCCTGGCTCATCAGGCGCGAGAAATCGATTCCCTTCTCTCCGCCCAATCGCGCTGCTCCATCGACGCGGCAATCCTTGAGCGCAATTTCATAGGTCGCAAGGGGTTTGAGCCCCATGTTCTTTTCGCGCTCGGAAATTTCCATCCCCTTGGCGCCCTTCTGGATTAGGAATCCATCCACGCCCGCAAAGCCCGAATCCTGCTTGGTCGCGGCATACACCAGGATCGCTCCCGATTCATTGGCAATCGGCACGAAGCATTTGGTGCCATTGAGCACGTATCCGCCGCCGTCCGCCTTGGCGGTCACCTGCATCGCCGTAAGATCGAAATCGAACCGTGGCTCCACGACGGCGGCCGTCGCCGGCGCAAAGCTGTTGGCGCCAAACCGCTTCAATTGCTGCGCGCGCTGATCGTCGGTCCCGAATTCAAGGACCGGGAATGCGAGCAAACGGGGCGCCAGCACATGGATCGCGATCGACAAATCGCCGTACCCGAGCTCCTCCGCGACCACCGCGCCGGTAATCGCCGACCGGGTGTCGCCGTCGCCGCCGAATTTCTCGGGGATTGCGCCGCGGACCAGGCCCAATTGCCAGGCCTGCTCGATCAATTCGCCGGGGATTTTTCCGCTTTCGTCGGCGGGCCGCGCGGCGGGCCGAATCTGCTCGCGCGCAAACGCTCCGACCGTGTCGCGGATCATCTGCTGTTCTTCACTAAGTTCGAAATCAACCATGGATCAATCGGTAACCTCGCTGGCTGTAAAAATGGTCCTTCAGGTCTGCGCCGCCGCGGGGCAAATCGCAGCCGTAAGGGTTAATCGGATACATATAGACCGCTTCAAGGCGCAGTGCCAGCCCTGCAAAATGCCCTGCATTGGTTCAATTTGATCATCGAACGCAGCCCTTAATCATAGCCTTCCCGAAACCCCTGACCCTTCGGCTTCGCTCAGGGCAGGCTCCACCCGCGCCGGGGTTTCGCTATGGCTATGATCCCGACTTCGTCTCCCGCCGCATCTGTTCCTGCTCGCGTTTGCGGCTGTATACCGATTCGTCCTGCAGCGTGCGCGACGGCGGCGCCATCGGCTTGCGAATCTTCGCGATCAGCCCCCTGCGGGGCTTTTTCTTCCTTTTACGCGGTGACATCAGGATTCAGTCGCCGAACCCGATAAAACTCATCTCCAAGGCAAAATCCTCGTCAAGTAGCGCCTGCGCAGCTCGGCCCAATACCACCTGCGTAGCTCGGTCGGGTCAAGGAATCCTATAAAGCTCATCTGCAGGCCCGTGGTTGCGCCGCCCGCCGCGCGCCGGGAAAAGAATTCATCGGCGGCGCATCGCGTGCACGGGCCGACGCTAAGGATATTCGCGGGCGCGACGCCGGCGCGCTCCAGTTGATCGCCGGCGACTCCACGCAAATCGAGATACGCCTTGCCGGGACGCCCTGCCCTGCGATGTCTTCCCGCACCGGCAATCTCATTTACGAATCTGTCCGCTAACGCCTCATCGACCTCAAAACAGCACGGCCCAATCGACGGCCCCAGCGCGGCGCGGATATCGGCGGGCTCAGCGCCAAGCTGGACCATCGCATGCACGCCCATTTTCGCGATATCGCCGATAACGCCGCGCCATCCCGCGTGGAGTGCGCCGGCAACTTTCCGATTCGGATCGACCATCAGGATTGGCACGCAATCGGCGGTGAAAATTCCCAGAGCGACGCCCGGCTGCGCCGTGACCATCCCGTCTCCCGGCGGGCGCAATTTTGCGGTCTCGCGCGTGACGGCGTGAACATCGATGCCATGCACCTGATTCAGCCGCGCAACGAGCTTCGGAATCCCCGTCGCACACCGCAATCGCACCCAGTTCTCATCGACCGCGCGGTCGTCGTCGCCCACCCAGTGCGATAGATTCAGCGATGCGAACGGCCCCTTGCTTGTGCCGCCTCTTCGTCCGATGAATCCATGAGGCGGGCCGGGAATGCCCCAGTCGGCGCAGAGGACTGGAAGTAACGGGGAACCGTTGAAGATCGTATCTTCTTGGACTTTCACATCGGTTTCCCGGATTTCGACGATGATTGAAATGGCAACAGTGGGCTACTTTGAATCTTACCGCTGGTAGGCTGACTTGAAAGGTCCTGCACAGAGATGCTGATGCCGTGGTATTTGACCACTTGGAAATAGAGATCCGGGTGATTGTCATATGTCACTTGTAGATGCGATGGGCTTAACCATTTCATCGTGAGAGCTATGGTTCCACCAGCGTTGGCGTCATCCAAGACGTAGGGGTGAGGCGCTGGACCATCACAATTGAACGCCAAGACCTCAAACGGAGGCTGTGAGTCAGGGCTCGGCTTTAGGGACACGACGGTATCAATACGCGCCGATCCAACCCCGCCGTCTTGTATTGTGCGAACACTGGCAATCCAACTCCCATCCGGGGATGGAACTTCTGCCTTCCAAATCGTCAAGTCGTCCAAGGTTGGTTTACAGCCGGAGGCTAAGACGCAAACTGCAACAGCTCCGAGCCAAATCGCGTTGAAACAAACTTTCCAGCTCACCGATAACCGCCGTTCGTGGCAATCCAAAGTAGCCCACTGGACAAACGCAACGCCACGTTGTTCGCCACTCGCAGAATATCGTATAATTCCACTCTTTGGAATTTAACTTCTGGAGCGCCTATGAACGGCTATCAATATCTCATCGCGCGCAACCGCCTGATGCAGCAGCTTGAGGATGACCTAAAGCTGCTGGTTCCTATGCCCGCCCCGCAGCGGGAGGCGGAAACCCACCGTCTGGAGGCCGAATTCGACGCGAAGCTTGCCGAACTGTACGCCCAAGTGGCCGAGGAATATCCGGGCGAGCGAAAGAAGAAGGCCCGCCCAATCGCCGACCCGCGATGAATGGCAATGACGGTTCTCAATAAAACGTCCCGTAACGGATTTTAGGCGCATTCCGGGGGACAGGGAGTACAAGCCAAGCGCGGTTTTATTTCAGATGAATCAAAAAATTACAAAACGAACCCAATTTTGCCAATGATTATGGACGCTTTTTTTCTAACAACCGCATCCGGTTGAGGTTCAACAACCTCTTGAACGGATCGATCAGCATCCGGGGTGCGCGCACCCACAATCTCGCGGGCATTTCGCTGGAAATTCCGCGCAACAAGTTTACCGTCGTGACTGGAGTCTCGGGATCCGGCAAGTCGAGCCTCGTGTTCGATACCATTTACGCCGAAGGGCAGCGGCGCTACGTACAGAGCCTTTCCACGTATGCCCGTCTGTTCCTGGAGCGAATGGACCGGCCGGACGTGGATTCGATTTCAAACATCCCGCCGGCACTCGCGCTCCGCCAAAAAAATACGATCAAGAACGCGCGTTCGACCGTCGGCACGGTCACGGAAATCAGCGACTACCTCCGCATCCTGTTCGCGACCGCCGGCCGGACCATATGCCCGAAATGCGGCGGCGAGGTCGGCCGCGACAGCGTCGAGAGTGCGGCAGGTGCGATCATGGCCGCGCCCGGACTTTACATCGTGCTTGCGCCATTCGAGACCGGATCGCGATCGCTCGTGGATGCCGGAAATTTTCTCGTCCAGAATGGGTACCATCGGCTATACGAGGGCGGCGCGATCACCGAGACCGCGGAGTTCGCAGCGCGGCAGGGTGCGGTTTCCGGTCCGATGATGGTGGTAATCGATCGACTGTCGGTCACGGGCGCTGGCGATGCCGAGCGGGTCCGCGAGGCGCTGGAAAAGGCCTTCTACCTTGGCGGCGGCCGCGCCCGGGTGGTCCGCGCCGAGCGCTCAAACGGCGATTTCCACGCGATCGAATCGCTCGATTTCGATCGGCGTTTCAATTGCTCTCGATGCGGCGATTGCTTCGCCGAACCAACCCCGGCGATGTTCTCCGCCAACAGCCCCATCGGCGCATGCTCCGAATGCGAAGGTTTTGGCCGCACGGTGGAACTGGACATCGAGAAGGTGATTCCCAACCCCCGCCTGTCGATCAGGCAGGGATTGGTCGCCCCGTGGCGCACGCCGGCATACCACGAGATGAGCGAGTGGATGTTAAAGCTGGCTCGGCGCGCCAGAATTCGCACCACAGCGCCGTTTAACTCGATGACCGCGGAGGAGCGCCGGTGGCTGCTCGACGGCGAAGATGGCCCACGCGGGGACTGGGACGAAGATCGATGGCCGGGGGTGCGCGGCTTTTTCAAATGGATGGAGGGGCGGCGTTACAAAACCCACGTCCGGATTTTACTGGCAAAGTATCGCCGCTTCGTATCCTGCTCTTCATGCAAGGGCGCGAAATTAAAGCCCGAGGCCCTTAACGTCCGCATCGTTGGGAAGTCGATAGTCGATGTAGGACGAATGTCAGTGGTCGAATTTGCGGAGTGGCTCGGTGAAATCGACGGCCGGCCCGGCGTGGCCGAGCGTGCGGCGACGGTGATGCGCGAACTCAAAAATCGCGCCGGATACCTGACCCAGGTCGGGCTGGGCTATCTCACGATTGAGCGGCAGGCGCGCACCCTCTCCGGCGGCGAGGCGCAGCGGATTCATCTTGCCAGCGCGCTTGGCAGCTTGCTGATCGGAACGCTCTACGCCCTTGATGAACCCACCGTGGGGCTGCATGCCGCCGATGCGCGCCGCCTGCTATCCGTACTCTGCCATCTGCGCGATCTCGGCAACACCGTGGTTGTCGTGGAGCATGATGCATCGATCATTTCCGGCGCCGACTATGCAGTCGAGCTTGGCCCCGGCGGCGGCAGCGAAGGCGGCAAGCTTATATATGCCGGCGCGGCCTCAAAGGCCCGGCTTGAGAGCATGGCCGTAACCCCCGAGCGCGTATTGCTGATGCGCGCGATATCGCGGAGGCGAAAATTAAACCGCAACGACCCGGCGATTCGGATTATCGGCGCCCGTGAGCACAATCTGGCGGGAGTCGATGCCACGATTCCGATCGGCCGGATGGTTTGCGTTACGGGAGTTTCGGGCTCGGGAAAATCAACTCTGATTGAAGACGTCCTTTACAATCATTGGCTGCGCCGCAATGGCGATGCCTCGGCAGAGCCGGGCGAATGCGATCGGATCCTGGGGTTCGAGCGGATCGGCGCGATGATCCACATGGGGCAGGAGCTACCGGCGCGCTCGATGCGATCGAATCCCGCGACATACCTGAAGCTGTACGACGACATCCGCAAGGTCTTCGCTTCCGGCGCCGAGGCCCGCCGGCTCGGAGTCACGCCGCGCCATTTCTCATTTAACGCCACCGGCGGCCGATGCGAAAAATGCCATGGCCGGGGTACGGTTACGATCGAGATGCATTTCATGGCCGATCTCGAAGTTAATTGCGATGCGTGCGACGGGCGATGTTTCCAGAGCCATATTCTCGCGATTCGCCACAATCGGCTGAACATCAAGCAGGTCCTCGACCTGACCGCCGAACAGGCGCGCGCGTTTTTCGCCGGTCATCCCGCGATCGTCAAGCGGCTCGACGCGCTGATCGCGGTTGGTCTGGGGTACCTGCGGCTTGGCCAGACAACCTCCACGCTGTCGGGTGGAGAAGCGCAGCGCCTCAAACTCGCGCGCTTTTTGCTCGCCGATCTCGAACCAGTGCCGCGCGACGATGAAGCGCGCGCCCTGCCCCGGATGTTTCTGCTCGACGAACCGACGACCGGGCTCAGCGCGACGGATATCCGCAGGCTCCTTAAGGTGCTCGGCCGTCTGGTTTCGGAGGGCAACACGCTGGTCGTTATCGAGCACAATCTGGAGTTCATCGCGCACGCCGACTATGTCATTGACCTCGGACCCGGCGGGGGAGACGATGGCGGGCGGCTGGTCGCGGCCGGTGGTCCGCTTGATATCGCCGCATGTGCCAAATCGGAAACGGGCCGTGAACTTCGCCGAATGCTGGGGCTGCCGGAAAATGTGAGGCGGGCACGCTCCGCGGTGCGGGTGGCGGCCGGAGCATAGGTTGAGAACAGAGGGCTGAAGACGATGCGAAAAATTCTTAAGCTTGAACGAGGAGGAACAACACCCCGATTCCTCGATATTCTAACGGCACTCATCCTGCTCGCGATTCTTGCGTGCGTCGCTTACTTACAGTTCCCCGTCTATAGTTCACCCGCTCGGGCGAAGCTCGGCAGCAATTCGACTCGCCAGTTGCGCATCTCGTGAATCGGGCGGACGAGCGGCTCGACCGCTACCTGGTCCGGACAGGACTTGCGCCGTCGCGGCGCGCCGCGCAGGAATTGATCTCGCGCGGAAAGGTGCGGGTTAACGGCGCGCGCGCCAAGAAAAGCGATCTGATCGGCGCGGCAGATAAAGTCGAAGCGCCCGGGACGAGCCATGCGCCGTGTCCAATCGCATCCAACCCGGCGCTCCCGCTTGAAGTTCTCCATGAAGATGCGGCCGTCGTCGTCGTAAACAAGCCCGGCGGGATGCCGTGTCATCCCCTGCGGCCCGAGGAGCGCGACTGCGTAATGAATGCCGTTGTCGCGCGTTTCCCCGACACCGCAAATGTTGGAATCAAGCCGCTGGAAGGCGGGCTGGTCCATCGCCTCGACAACGGCACTTCCGGCGCGCTAATCATCGCGCGCAACCGCGCGACATTCGAGAAGCTGCGCGATGCGATCCGGATCGGCCAAATTGCACGGCGCTACGAGGCGCTGGCCGCAGGCGAGATTGACCGCCGTATGGAGATCGATCTGCCAATCGCGCATCATCCAAAGAACGCGCGCAAAATGGTGGCCGGCGATCTTTCAAGTTCGAATCCGAAACGCTTTGGCCGCCCGGCGCGCACGATAATCGAGCCGATTCGGCGAATCGGCAATTTCACCCTTGTCTCAGTTACTCCATCGACCGGCAGCCGGCATCAGATTCGCGTGCATCTGGCCGGCGCGGATCATCCAATTGTCGGTGACACGCTGTACGGCGGACCGGCCTCAGATGCCCTCCCCCGCGGCCGCTTCTGGCTTCATCTGTGCGAAGTGGCCTTCGATTCGCCGGCGGTAGGCCACGTCAAAGTGGCAGCGCCGCTTCCATCGGATTTGAATAAATTGATCGCCTAGCCGTGGCAGTCAGTTGCAAGCGCAGTTCGAGCATTCGCCCGCGATTTGGCCCTGCGCCGCCTGAACCGGATCCGTGACGATTGCCGACGAGCTGACCTGGCCGCGCGAATTGAAAGCGGTCCCATTGTAGAACGTCGGAGATTGGGTGAGCGCATTTTGCCTGGGCGCGATGTAAGGAGATGGCACATGATCGTTCGTGTTGTAACCGATGCATTGGCCGGTGGCCGCCTGGCTGGCATTGGTGTAGTTCGTTGCGGAAACAGTCCCCACCCATGCCGTCGGGAATCCGGGACCAGAACAGGAGCATCGGAAGACTCGAATCGTAGCCATGACAGTCGCTTTTAGGATCTGGCCGGTACCCGGCGCCGGCATCAGCGCTGGAAGCGCCCCGATGGTCGCGAACGGTTGGGGCTGGCCGGGCACCGCCGGAACTGTCAATTGCACCGGGGTGGGTGCAGCCACTTGCGCATCGGCCGGCCGCAATATGTTCACCGGTCCGATTACGAGCACAAGCGCCCCGAACGCCACCGACGACACCGCCAATATCCGAATCGCACGCATAGTAGAAACAGCAGACAGGGCTTGCCCCGTTGGATATAATCCCCGACCGGCCGGAGCTGCACAAGCCTTGCCACCTGAACCGATTTTCCGGTCCAGCCGTATATCGTACCGACGAGGAGGTCTCTCAGACGATGTCGAGTCGCAAACGTCTTCTGCTTACGTTGACGATTTTATCGATAATATTTGCGGGCGGCACGATGGCGCCGGCCGATGATTCTCTTAAGGTGACCGGGGCGTTGCCCACCTCACCGCTGCCCGCGCCGGCCACGTCCGGAACAATTCAGCTCAACGCCCAGCCGATTGCGCCGCAACAGGCTCCGCCGGAAAACCTTTCTCCGTCGGTGTTGACGGCGCCGTTTGAACAGCGCGATTCGGCGCTCGATCTTCCGGCCATCTTTGGCCACCAATGGTCGTTGACCAAGGAGTCCGCGCCGGAAAGCCTCATCAGCGAGCGATACTTGCGCTCGCAGGATTCAAATGCCCGCGGAGTTACACTCAAAGAGTCCATCTATATTGCGCTGCGCAACAACCCGGGGCTGCAGGCGTCGGCGCTGGATCCGATCGCATCGATGGAATCGGTTCGGCAGGCCAACGGCGCATTCGACCCGAACATCACCTCGCAGGGCGACATCATCAAGAACGTCCAGCCCACGACCAACATCCTGCAAACCGGCAACCACGTCGAGACGTATACCCAGAAAAACTACGACTGGAATTTCGGCATCAACAAGGTGTCGTCGATTACCAACGGCACTTGGGGCGTGACTTTCAACAACGATCGCTCGTTGTCGAACTCGTCGTTCGCCGGCGTGAACCCCTCTTACACTCCTACGCTCGCCCTGTCGCTTTCGCAGCCGCTGTTGCAGAACTTCGGATGGAAATTCGCAACGATCAATGTTCGCATCGCCGAGTCGGGCCAACGCCAGGCGCAATGGAATTTCGGCCAGACGTTGCAAGACTTCGTGGAGAGGATCGGCGGCGAATATTGGAACGTCGTGCTCGCCGAGGAAAACCTGGACGTCGCTCGCGCGGCACTGCGCTTCAATCAGGACCTAGTCCGCCAGAATGCGATTAGCGTGAAGGTTGGAACCCTTGCGCCAATCGACCTGCAGGAGGCGCAATCGGCGGCCGCCACCGCGGAGGCCAATGTGTTTACCGCCGAGGCCAACCTGAAGAATACGCGCAGCCAGTTGCGCGAGGATGTGATGTTTAATCCTTACGGCACGTTCCTTCCTGCGGAACTTGAGCCGATTACGCGGCCGGCTCCGGAGGAGAAAATGACAATGGACGAGAACCGGGCGCTTGAGCTTGCCGTTCAATACCGGCCCTCGCTGGCCGGAATGCGCGAGGCGATCCGTGGCGCGCTTATGCAGGAAAAATTCTCCGAAAACCAGGTACTGCCGCAGTTGAACCTCGGCACGCAGTTCGGAATCAATTCAACCGCCGGAACGACTCCTTGCCTTAGTACCAGCTCCGCAGTTGGGAATTGCACCCCACTGGGCGGTGGTACGGGCAGCCAGCTTCCTTTCGGTGGAATCTATGGCGACGCTCTCAATCGCCTGTGGGGGTTCAGCTTCTACAATTATGCCGCCGTGCTGACCTTCCAGGTGCCGCTGGATAACGCCACCGCCCGCGCCGCGCTGTCCCAGGCTCGCATCCAGTACGAACAGCAGCGCGCACAATATCGTGCCGCGCTGGCACAGGCGGTCGTTGACGTGCAGAGCGCCCTGTCCAATCTGTACGCCGACCAGAAGCGCGCCACCGCGACCGCGCAGGCAACCTACTATGCGCGCCAATCACTGCATGACGAGGAAGTTCGTTTCCGCGTGGGGTTGGCGACAACCCACGACCTGCTGCAATTCCAGGAGGAAGAAGTCAGCGCGGAGGGTAACCAGGTGCAGGCTGAGGTCGATTTGGAGAACGCGAAGCTCGCGATGGGCCACGCAACCGGCACGCTGTTGCAATCATTTCAGATCGATTTCGACGTGAAGGACCCGCACGACACGCCGTGGTACGCGGCCTTCTAGCCCGGGGTCAGTTATGTCCCCAAATCGACACGAGGCGGCTCGCGAATCGCCATCCAGCAGGGGTTTTGCGCAACTCATCGGCATAGACGCCCACCGAGGCTTGCTGCACCCGGCCATCTTTGCAGTGACTGTAGAGAAAATAAGCCGAGCCGGTGGCGGTATCGCCGGTGATTTCGAGCGATATATTCGCGACCACGTGCAGTGATCGCGCGCCCCCCAGCGATTCCTGGTACTGCGAGCAAAAATGGCGCAATCCGGCTTGACCGGCGCAGCGTCCGAATCGCGGGCTTTCAAAGACGCCATCCTCTGTGAAACACGCGCGCCAATCGTCGTATCGCGCCTGGTCGATCGCCAGGCAATATCGTGCATACAGCTCCCGTATCTCTTCGCGATCCTCAACGGTTCCACTAAATCGCATCGGCCAACCCTCTCTTAGTTTCTTCGACTGCCCGCAATATACCACAGGCTTGGTCGAATCCGGTGGGCTTGAGTTTCACTGCGATGGCATCGACAATTTGATGTGGCAATCCTCGTTCCGCTCCTCAATTTTCTCTACCCGCCGCGATGCGCCGCATGCGATGCGCCGCTTGCCGCGGACACGGCCGCCCGGGTGTGCTCCAATTGCCTCGCTCGGCTTGAGCCATTACCGGAACATCGATGCGAAATCTGTTCCGGATCGCTCGATTCCGCAACCGGGGATGCTCCGCGATGCTCCCGATGTATGACGATGCGGCCGCACTTTGGTGCCGCGTATGCAATCGCACGCTACCGGCCATCGGCGGAGGACGAGCCGGGCAGCCTGCCTCGGCTTATCCGGCGGCATAAGTATGGGCTCGATCAAGCGGCGGGACGGGCACTGATTGAGTTTCTCGGCGCGGGATTACCGCTCTCAGCAGACGCCTACGACATCGTGATTCCGGTTCCTCTCCATTGGCGGCGGCTGTGGTGGCGGGGCTTTAATCAGGCGGCTCTTCTCGGCGAAGAAATTGCGGCGCGATTGGGCCGCCCGCTCGATGCAACCGTGATGGCGCGAAAGCGATACACTTCGCCGCAGACCTCACGCCATCACGATGAACGTGTCCGCAACGTCAGGAGCGCTTTTGTCGTTAAGCGGCGCGATCGCATCAAGGGGCGGCGAGTGCTTCTGGTAGATGACGTAATGACCACGGGAGCCACCGTCAATGAATGCGCACGTGCTATTCTCGCCGCCGGCGCGGTCCGGGTTGACGTCTTTACTCTCGCAAGGATGCTATGAATATGGGTGCGCTGTACAGGTGAACTATCGATGGCGGACCGTCCTCCAGTCAAACTCGGCATCCTGATCTCAGGCTCTGGAACAAATCTGCAGGCGATTATCGACGCAATCGCTTGTGGCGACCTTAAGGCGGAGATCGGGCTGGTGATATCCAATCGCCCCGATGCATTCGGATTGGAGCGGGCGCGGCGCAATGGAATCCAAGCCCTGACCATCGAGCATCGAAAGTTTGCCTCGCGCGAGGATTTCGACCGCGCAGTGGCAGAAGCATTGCGCGAGCGCGGCGTCGAGTTGGTGGCTTGCGCCGGCTTCATGCGGCTGCTGTCGCCAGCGATGCTGGATGCGTTTCCCGATCGGATCATGAACATACATCCCGGGCTGTTGCCTTCATTCCCAGGCACGCATGCGCAGAAGGACGCCTTCGAAAGCGGCGTCCGCATAGCAGGATGCACGGTATTTTTCGTTGCACCGGGTGTGGACGACGGCCCCATTATCATTCAGGCGGCGGTGCCGGTCATGCCCGACGACGATGAGGAGCGGCTAGCGGCACGCATCCTGGAGCAGGAGCATCGGATTTACCCATACGCGATTCGCCTCTATCAGGAAGGGCGTCTGGAGATTCAGGGACGGAAGGTAATCATCAAAGGCGATGCGCCCGGGTCAACGTCGGCGCCGCTGGTCAATCCGCCGGTTATTAAATGATCAGGCCCTGACCCTACTGGACTCGGCAGTGCCGCGGTTGGAAGATAATTTTAGGAGATGATCCGTGGCGAGAGTAGAAATCTATACCACCACCTACTGCCCATTCTGCACGCGAGCAAAGAGTTTGCTCAAGAGCAAGGGCGTCGGCTTCGATGAAATAGACGTTACCGATGATGATGCATTGCGCGCGAAAATGGTCGAGCTTGCGGGCGGTCGCCGCACCGTCCCGGAAATCTTTGTAAACGGCAAACTGATCGGCGGCTTCGACGAACTCAAACGGCTTGACGATCAAGGGCTGCTCGACGGCATCCTCGCAGAGCCAGCTCCAGCTTAATCGAGCCGGGGGCGCCGAATCATCCAAAAGAAGCGGGCGCCTCCCGATTCGGAGAGGCGCCCGCAATACCGTCCGTTCGGATTACTGGTTGTCGTTGGGCGACGCTACCATCCCTTCGTTCATTCCATGCAACGCTGCGCGATCGACAGACGATTCATACTGGATGGCTTCAGCCGTCACGGTGATCTGGGACCCGTCAGCCGAGGTGTCGTGGTTCATCTTTACGATCGCATCGATGGTATCAGGCCACTTGGCCAGCGCCATCTTCTTGAGCTTGTCCTTGATGTAGTCTTCTTCGATCGCATCAGGCGAGAACGGCTCGGTATATTTCAATTCGCCAAGCACAGTGTAAGGCTTGCCCGGCGGCGGTGTATCGGTGGTCACCCAAATGTGCGCCATGTCGACGTGCTGCGCGAACTCCTGCTGCTTCTGTTCGTGTTCCTGGCGCTCCGCCTCAATTGCGGAACAGCCCGAAATTCCGATCGCAAGCCCAATCGCGATAACCGGAAGAATTCTGAATGAACGCATATGTCTCCTTCCAATCTCCCCCGTTGTGTTTGACACAATTATAACTAAATCAGTCTCGATGTCTAACTGTCCAGCCGTTCGACGGGACTGTCAGGCCGATGCCTCGATCGGTAAGATTTCGCCGTGACCAGATTTGCGGCCTGCTTCCTATTGGTGTTCGGCGAGCTCGCGCTCGGCGGAATGTTCGCGCTCGCAATTCCGCCCTTCTTCAAGGTCGAGCGAGGTTTTTATAAATCGAGCGCGTCGGTTTATCTCGTAGCCGGGCTTGTGACAGCGATCGGGTTGGCTTTTCTGGCCATTCGGGGCGGAGCCTCCGAAGGCCCGAGTGCGGCCGCGCTCTGGACGGCAGCGGGATTTTGGACGCTCTTTTCCGCCGTCTTTGCGACATACCTTTACACGCTGTGGTTCGACAATGGATGGCTGCGGGCGCGGTCGTTTACTCTAGGCTTGGGCATGGGAATCATGGCACTGGCGTTCAATGCGATTATCCTGACGCCGGCAGGATTCGGCATTGCCGCTGATGTCGGAGCCGTACTTACGGCCCTCACTTCCGGCTTGGTACTGGGCCTGACCAGCGGCGCGATGCTGTTTGGCCATTGGTACCTGATCGACTTGGAGATGCCGGTCGACTATCTGCGCACTTTTATGAGGGTATTGGTAGGTGCGATCATCGCAAACATTGGCGCTACACTCGTCTCGGTGGTGCTCCTGTGGCTGGCCGGAGGAACCATGGGCGCAGGTGCAGTTGGATCGCTGTTAGGCCCCAATCTTATGCTCGGTACGATGTGGTTTGCATTAGGGCCGGCGGCAACAATCGTACTAGTGTGGATGTGCTGGCAGACGCTCAAAATCCCGCAGACGATGGCAGCGACCGGATTACTTTATATTGCGGTAATGTCAGTATTAGTTGGAGAAATGCTAAGCCGGTTCATCCTTTTTCGCACCTCTGTCCCCCTTTGATCCCATTGGTATCGCATTTGTAGAAAATTCCCATGAACTTGGCGATGCCCTAATGACTCAATTAGGCAAACTATTCATCTCTTTAAGAATTATAGTTTTTTTGAGAGTTTGACCCATGATTTTTGCTCTGCTAGCATTTAGCCGTTCTTAGCTCACCCCTTTCCCCTTCTGAGACCATACCTTCGGGGGGCTTGGACGCGCGAGCGGCGCGATTGAACGGCCGTGCTGGGAGACCTCGTGCAAATTGCCGTCGATGAAGGTTGATGTGATGAAGAGTACTGAAGGACGGGTCCGGCTTGGAACGATCGCGATCTTTAGCGCGGTCGCAATGGTCATATTTGCTACCGCGATTCTGACTACACCGCGCGCCCAGCAGAATGCAGTCGCGGCCGCGTCAGCAACCCCTAGTTTGCCTTTTAGACCGTTTCTGCCGCCCGCAATCGCTCCCGACGGGTCAGCCCGAGTCACAACTAGCACAACCGCCAGCGCCAATATCGTATTAAATTTTCCAACTTCCGTGACTGCGGGCGATATTTGTGTCGCGGGTATCAATTTCAGTTCGTCCAGCGGTGCCGGCAACACCCGCACGGTGAATACTGTTCCTACTGGATGGACTCTGGTCCGGACCGATACCGCCACCGGTACGAATAATGGCACCAATGCCAACCAGCAGGGCTTCATTTACTGGTATAAGAACGGCGGCGCGAGCGGGACCGAGGGAGGCACAACGGCCACTTGGGTATTGAATGCGAATTACGCCGATTTGGTCGGATGGATCCAATGCTTCAAAGGAGTCGATGCCAACGTGCCGATCGATTCGCTGAATCCAACCGGAAGCGGCGTCAACGGCGGCAGCGCCAACGTCGGAACTGTCACCGTTCCAGCGCTGGGTACGCTAAACCGCGCCGGTGACACCGTTATCCTGAACTGCTCGATCGCCAACGGAGCCGGCACATACACAAGCCCGGCGATTCCGGTAGGTGTGTTTACGACGCAGAGCGTCGGCACGGCCGGAGCCGGAATCGTAGCGGGTACGCACGCTGACGCCGCCGCATATACGGGAGTTGATGCGACCACGACCGCTCCCGCCGCACAGGCGTGCACCAACAATGGCACCAACGGCAGAATGGTCGGCGAACAGATCGCCCTGCAGCCGTCGGTTACGCCCGGAGCTTGCACTGCGCTCAACTACGGCGACTTCAGTTCCACCTCGGGGCTAACCTTGCTCGGCAGCACGATCCAGAACGGCAATGCGCTGGAGTTGACGCCGGCCAGCGGCAACCAGCTAGGGGCACTATGGGGCTCCAGTCAAATCGATGTTGCGGACGGATTTATCGCGAGTTTCGCATTTTCACTCACTAATCCCTCGACCCCTCCGGCCGACGGCATCACTTTCACGATTCAGAACGAGGCTCTGACCGCGATCGGCGATACTTTGGCCGGCGGCGGCGGCATCGGTTATAACGATATAACCGACGCACTCACCGTCGAGTTCGATGTATTCAATAACGGCGTGGGCGGAACTTGCCCCACTTGCTATAACGACCCCAACGCAAATCACATCGCAGTACAAAGTTGCGGCACCGCCGCCAACGGGCCAAACCCGGCCTGCCAACTGGGCATTCAGGCGACGCTGCCCAATACGATGTCGGACGGCGCCGTGCATACCGCCACGATCGTATACGATCCGGGCACGTTGGAAATCTATTATGACAACGGCGCAACGCCGGTACTTCAGGTGCCGGTTGATTTGGCAACCCTCCTGAGTTTGACCGGTGGCAACTCGGCGTGGGTTGGATTCACTTCTTCGACCGGTGGGTCGTTTGAACAGACCAATCTGTTCAATTTCTTTGCTGCCCAGGGACAGGAATGCGCCACTCCGACTCCGACGGCAACTTCGACTACAACGTTGACACCGTCGATTACACGGACTCCAACCACTACAGCGACGGCTTCTGCAACACGGACGCCGACCGCGACAATCACCCGGACGCCGACGGCTACCGTTTCGCCAACGACCACGGCAACCAGGACCGCGACGCTTTCTCCGACTTCCACAGTCACCGCCACATCGACGCTTACGCGGACAGCCACATCAACGGCTACTGCGACTTCGACCGCTACAGTGACCGCAACTCTATCGCCGACCATTACTACTACGGCGACAATTTCGCCGACCTCAAGTATCACCGCGACTTCGACCACGACCGCGACGCCAACAGCCACTTCAACATCGACGCCGCTGGTAAACATTTCGGTTACGCCGACGCCCGTCGCTTTCCCAACGGTAACGATTGGCACTCCGCAGTCTCAGTTCGTTGTCATTACGAATTCCGATCCTACGAATCCGCTTGTCTTTAGTTCTTTCAATACGACTGACACGACCGCGACCGGAAGTACGCCAAACGAATGGAGCGTGACCGGAGCCGTCGATGGCGCCATCCCGGCATGTGTTGCGGGAACACCTGTGCCGCCGGGAACTTCCTGCGCTCTGCAGGTTACGCTGTCTCCAAACGCAGCCAACGGAGATGACGTCACGGTTACCGGTAATCTGACGCTGAACGGCAACATCTCGCCGGGCGGCTCAACCACAATTTCGCTGCATGGGACTGGGCAATGGGCCAACGTCAGCGCGACCGCCTCGCCCACGCCGCTCGCGTTCGGAACGGTTCAGGTTGGGACTCCTCAGACTAAGACTTTGACCATCACCAACACCGACGCCACCAATCCGCTCTACATCACCTCGCTGGGCGCATCCGACACCACTGCCGGCTACTCTGGCCCCGATGAGTTCTCAATTGTCGGTGGAACTTGCAGTGCGGCGACCGATGGGTCCAATCCGGTGGCTCCGGGCGGCTCATGCACAGTAGTCGTGCAGCTAGCACCGAATGCCGCCAACGGCGACGGGGTGGGCGTCACAGGCCAACTAGCGGTGAATGGCAACC
>Ga0335069_10001360_pt1 | contig 39616 bp, 46 predicted proteins | sample Lox_Sample_11_FD_206714 | JGI IMG/M metagenome (GOLD analysis project Ga0335069, IMG submission 206714) | Soil microbial communities from Loxahatchee National Wildlife Refuge, Florida, United States - Lox_Sample_1.1 | ecosystem: Environmental > Terrestrial > Soil > Wetlands | place: USA...
GATCGCCGTGATCGAGCCGATCAGCTTCATCTTCATGCCGGAGAAATCGATCGTCGTCACCCAACCCGGCCAGTCGGGGTGATCCGATTGCGGCATGCGCGAGACGAAATTCTCGTAGCCGGCAAGAATGACGATGAGGAGCAGGTTGGCGACCAGCGACATGTCGACCAGCTCGAGGACCCACAGCGTCGTGCTCGAAACGGCCTCGGTCAGGAGAAACGGAAAATGCGCGATGATCTCATGTATGAACACGACGATGAGGTCGGCAAGCGCGACGACAAGCCCCAGATAGAACGGCAGCATCAGCCAGCGGCTGGCGAAGAGAAGGCGCTCGAGCACGCGCTTGATTGCGATGGGCATGGCGGACCGTCCTATGCTTCGAATCGGCCGAACGCCTTAATGCTTACGCCCGCGTCACGAAGCTGTCGATCACGCGTTTTTCGCCCGCCTTGTCGAAATCGACGGTGAGCTTGTTGCCTTCGACCGAGGTGACGCGGCCATAACCGAATTTCTGGTGAAACACGCGTTCGCCCTTCGCATAGCTGGCGGCGGAGGGATCGTTGGTCTGCACCACGTAAGCCTGCGCGTCGATCAGCGGCGGGCGCGTGCGCATTTGCGACTGCGCGCGATTGGCCTGGGCGCGTTTCCAGCCCGGGCTGTCATAGGTCGACGCGAAGCCTTGCGCCTGGTTGTCGCGAAAGCCGACACTACCGCCATAGAAGCCTTCGTCGACCGTGCTTTCGACATGCTCTTCCGGCAGCTCGGTGATGAAACGCGACGGCAATGCGCTTTGCCAGGAGCCGTGCACGCGGCGATTGGCGGCGAAGGAAATGCGGATGCGTTTCTTGGCGCGGGTGAGGCCGACATAAGCGAGGCGACGTTCTTCCTCGAGCCCCGCCAGCCCGTTCTCGTCCATCGTGCGCTGCGAGGGGAACAGGCCTTCCTCCCAGCCGGGCAGGAACACCGTGTCGAATTCGAGGCCCTTGGCCGCGTGCAGCGTCATCAGGCTGACGCGGTCTTCCGTCTCGTTCTGCTCGAGTTCCATTACCAGCGACACGTGCTCGAGGAACGCCGCCAGCGACTCGAATTGCTCCATGGAACGCACGAGCTCTTTCAGATTGTCGAGCCGGCCCGGCGCTTCGGCGGATTTGTCGTTCTTCAAGGCTTCGGTGTAGCCGGACTCGTCGAGCACCATTTCGGCCAGCTCGGTGTGCGGGATGTGATGCGCGGACGCGCTCCAGCGCGCGAAGGTCATCGCCAACTCGCCGAGCGCCTTGCGCGCCTTGGGCGGGACTTCGTCGGTATCGGAGATTTCGCGCGCCGCCGCCAGCAGCGGAATGGATCGCACGCGGGCGAACTGATGCAGCGCCTGCACGCTCGCATCGCCGATGCCGCGCTTGGGCTTGTTGACGATACGCTCGAAGGCGAGGTCGTCGTCGCCCTGCGCGATCAGCCGGAAATAGGCCATGGCGTCGCGGATTTCGGCGCGCTCGTAAAAGCGTGGGCCGCCGATCACGCGATAGGGAATGCCGAGCGAGAGGAAACGATCTTCGAACTCGCGCATCTGGAAGCTCGCGCGCACCAGCACGGCCATCTCGTTGAACGTATGACCTTGCGCATGCAGCTGCTCCGCATCGCCGGCGACGGCGCGCGCTTCTTCTTCGGCGTCCCACACGCCCTGCACCTTGATCTTCTCGCCGGCGTCGCCTTCGGTCCACAGCGTCTTGCCGAGGCGGCCCTTGTTCGCGGCGATCAGACCGGAGGCGGCGGAGAGGATCGCCGGCGTCGAGCGGTAGTTGCGCTCGAGGCGGATGACTTTGGCGCCGGGGAAATCGCGCTCGAAGCGCAGGATGTTTTCGATCTCGGCGCCGCGCCAGCCATAGATCGACTGATCGTCATCGCCGACGACGCAGACGTTGCCGGTCTGGCCCGCCAGCAGCTTCAGCCAGAGATATTGTACGGTATTGGTGTCCTGGTATTCGTCGACCAGCATGTAGCGGAAGCGGTCGCGATATTCGCCGAGGATCTCGGGCTCGCGCTTGAGAATGCCGAGCGTCTCGACAAGAAGGTCGCCGAAATCGACGGCGTTCAGGGATTTCAGCCGCTGCTGGTATTCGCTGTAGAGCTGGCGGCCCTTGCCGAACGCATAGGCGTGCGCCTCGCCCTCCGGGACGTCTGCCGGAGCGAGGCCGCGATTCTTCCAGCCGTCGATGAAGGTCGCCAGCGTGCGCGCCGGCCAGCGCTTCTCGTCGATATTGTTCGCCTCGATCACCTGCTTCATCAGGCGAAGCTGGTCGTCGGCGTCGAGGATGGTGAAATTCGATTTGAGGCCGGCGAGCTCGGCGTGACGGCGCAGCATGCGCGCGCCGATGGAGTGGAAGGTGCCGAGCCACTGCATGCCTTCGACCACGCCGCCGATTAGCGCGCCGATGCGCTCCTTCATCTCGCGCGCCGCCTTGTTGGTGAAGGTGACGGCGAGGAGCTGGCCGGGCCAGGCTCTGCGGGTGGCGAGGATGTGCGCGAGGCGCGTCGTCAGCACACGCGTCTTGCCGGTACCGGCGCCAGCGAGGACCAGAACCGGTCCGTCGACCGTCATCACCGCCTCGCGCTGCTCCTTGTTGAGGCCGGTCAGATAGCCGGGCTCGGACGCGACGATGCGGTCGTGCGCCTCCTCGCCGAATGCGGCGTCCAGCGGGTCGGAATAGGAGCGAGAGGTCATGATTCCGGGACTCTATCAGGCGCTGGGGTGATTGCCGCACGGATTTTCCGGCCCCGAACCGGCCTTTCGGAGGTCGCCGGCAGGGACTAACATTTCCCCAGCGAGGGGTGAAACTTGATCGTTCCGCATTTCAGCGTGGACGCTGCCAACGGCTCGGTTGTGGCCGTCGCGGTCGGTGCATTCCTGGCGACGATCAGCGGATATATCGGGAACCAGATCGAAAACCGCAACCGCCGGCGCGACAAGGAACGCGGCGCGGCCCTTCTGTTCGGCGAAATTCTGGTTGGCATCAAGGTCACGCTCGCCTTCGCCGACGCGACGCGGGGACGAGGCGATCCCTATGGCCCTGTCACCATGCGCATGATCCGCGCCGTGCAGCGCGAGACACAGTCCTACGACCGCAACCGGGAAGCGTTGTTCGACATTCGCGACCCCAAAGTGCGCGCGCAAATCCACATCCTGATGGCCCGGCTCATCATCGCGCTCGACGGCATCGTCGATGCCAACCGGGAGATCCTATCGACCGAGACGGCGATGCGGCTGCGCGGCAACTCGGATTCGTCCTATGCGGAATTCGCAGCCCTGCGCGATCTCTATGTGCAGGACCGCGCACAGTCGTTCGACTTCGCCCTCGAGGTGTCCGAGGAAATCGCGCCGCTTCTCCTGAAGTTGCGCAGGGTCGCGCGGTATTCGTTCGAGGCGCACGAAACCGTTGTCCGCACCACCGTGTCGCAGCAGGTCGTGGGCGGACCGTCGCCCGGATAAGCCGCCAGATAAACGGAAGGAGCCTCAACCATGTATGTCTGCGGTCTCGTCATTCCGGTGCCCGAGGACAAGATGGAGGCCTATCGCATATGGGCCGAGAACGGCGCGAAGTTCTTCAAGGAATATGGCTGCCTTGAGATCGTCGAGTGCTGGGAGGATTTCGTCCCCGACGGCAAGCACACGGATTTCCGCCGCGCCGTGGCGGCGAAGCCCGGCGAGAAGATCGTCTTCACGTGGCAGATCTGGCCGGACAAGGAGAGCTTCTTCGCGACGGAAGAAAAGATGCATGAAGATCCGCGCATGGAGATGGGCGCGCCGCCCTTCGATCCCAAGCGTCTCATCTTCGGCTGCTTCGCCCCGCTTGCGACGATGGGAAGATGAGCAAAACCGGCGCCGTTCTGGGTTCAGCATTGTTCTTCGTCATCGCGCCGTTCATGCTGGGCTTTGTCGTGCCGTGGTGGATCGCGGGATGGCATATGCACGGGCCGTTGTACGGCGAGCCTCTGCTGCAGCTTGGCGGAATTCCTCTCGTCCTCTCCGGCCTCTGGCTGCTCCTGCCATCCTTCAAACGATTCGCCCTCGATGGGCTCGGAACGCCCGCGCCGATCGCGCCGCCAAGACGTCTCGTGGTAACGGGCCTATACCGCTACATGCGCAATCCCATGTATTTTGGAGTTTACGCCATCATTCTGGGCAATGCGCTGATTCTGGGTGACCAGTGGATTATCCACTATGCCACACTCGTCGCGCTCGGATTCATAGCCTTCGTGTTCTTCTACGAGGAGCCTGCGCTCGTACGACAATTCGGCGACGAATATCGGGAGTATCGCAAGAACGTGCCGCGCTTCATCCCGCGGTTCACGCCTTGGAAGCCAACCACGCGAGAATAGACGCGCGATCCTCATCGAGATCGGGCGCGGGCTCTCGGGTCGCAGGATCGTCGTAAGCCGACAGCTTCACAGGATTGCCCTGCATGCGGATCGGGCCGAGATCGGGGTCGTCCGCCGTCACGATCATGTTGCGGGCGGCGACCTGCGGATCGGCCATCACGTCGGCGACATTGTTGAGCGGCGCGTGCGGCACGCCCGCCTCTTCGAGCAATGCGAGCCATTCTTCCGCGGTGCGCCCGGCGAGCGCCGCTTCCAGCTCCGCCTGCAATGCGTCCGCGTTCTCGACGCGATCGTGATTGCTCCTGAAGCGCGCGTCGGTCGCGAGCGCCGGCCGGCCGATGACCTCGGCCACGCGCTTGAACAAGCCGTCCGTGCCGGCGGCGATGACGATGTGGCTGTCTTTCGTGGCATAAACGGCGAACGGTGCGATGGAGGGATGGCGCGCGCCGAGCGGGCCCGGCACATGTCCCGTCGCCACGTAACGGGCAATGGCGTTTTCGAGGAACGCGACCTGGCAATCGAGCATGGAGATGTCGACTTTCATGCCCTTGCCGGTCGTCTTGCGGTCGTACAAGGCCGTGACGATGCCGAGTGCGGCATAGACTGCCGCCACGAGATCGCCGACTGAGGTGCCGACACGCGTCGGTGGGCTGCCGGGATGTCCCGTGAGGCTCATGATCCCGCCCATCGCCTGCACGACCATGTCGTAGGCAGGACGCGTCGCATAAGGCCCCGTATGGCCGAAGCCGGAAACGGCGGCATAGACGAGCTTCGGGAAACGTTCCTTCAGCGTCTCGTAGCCGTAGCCAAGCTTCTCCATCGTGCCGCCACGATAGTTCTCGAGCACGACGTCGGCGCGCGCGAGCAATTGCTCGAAGATGGCGCGATCGCTTTCGGCCTTGAGATCGAGTGCGATGGATTCCTTGCCGCGATTGATCGACATGAAATAGCCGGACTTGGCTTTTCCGGACGGCGTCTTGAGGAACGGACCGATGGCGCGGGAATCGTCGCCGTGTCGCGGCGGCTCGACCTTGATCACCCGCGCGCCCATTTCGGCAAGCAGCAGTGCCGCATACGGACCCGCCAGCACGCGCGTCATATCGATGACGACGACACCGTTGAGGGGACCTTCCATCATTCGGAGGATTCGTCGTCGAGCTTGTGGGATTCGACCTTGCCGGCGTCTTTCTCGCGCCGCGCCTTGGCGAGATCGCGGAGCTTCTTCGCCGTGCCGAAGGTCGTGCGATTGCCGGCGGCCTTTTCCTCGGCCTCCCCCCTCGCTTTCGCTTTCTTCGCGCGCCTGAAATTGACGATCTCGGCCATACCCTCTGCCTGGTGTCCGGCGCAGTCGACTATAGCAACAACCGGGCGGTGCGGCGAAAGTCCCTGGTTAGCGTCGATAACCAACTGTACCCCGCGTGCGTTCTTCCTCTGCCAGCTCAGGAAGGGCGCAAAGCCATGCCGAAAAAATCCCCGAAAGCACATCCCGTGGTTGTCGTCACCGGCGCAGGCGCCGGAATCGGTCGCGCTGTGGCGCTCCGGTTCGCGGAAGAAGGCGCGAAGCTGGGGCTCATCTCGCGCGACGAGGCGGCGCTCGAAGGTGTTGCCGAGGAGGTCAGGCGTGCCGGTGCGGCGGGCGCAGCCATCGCCGCCGTCGACGTCAGCGATGCGGAGGCGGTCGCGGAAGCGGCCGACGATTTTGCGGAGGAACTGGGCCCCATCGATCTCTGGGTGAACGACGCCATGGTCACCGTCTTCTCGCCGCTTGAGGAAATGACGCCGGACGAGTTCCGGCGCGTGACGGAGGTGACCTATCTCGGGACCGTCCACGGCGCCATGGCGGCGCTGAAGCATATGCGCCCGCGCAACGACGGGCACATCATCAATGTGGGTTCGGCTCTCGCCTATCGCGGCATCCCGCTGCAATCGGCCTATTGCGGCGCCAAGCATGCCATTCGCGGCTTCACGGCGGCGCTCAGGAGCGAGCTCGAGCACGACAAGAGCAAAATCTCTTTGTCGATGGTGGAGATGCCCGCGGTGAACACGCCGCAATTCGATTGGGCGCGCACGCATATGCCGAAGCGGCCGAAGCCGATGGGCACCATCTATCAGCCGGAAGCGGCCGCGGAGGCCGTCTACCGAACGTTCCTGACACGCCGGCGGGAATATTGGGTCGGGCTTTCGACGCTGATGACCATTGTCGGGAACATGGTCGCACCGTCCTTCATGGACCGGTATCTGGCCAGGAACGCCGTCGAGGGTCAGGAAACCGATTTGAGCGTGCGGCCCGAGCGTCCGGACAATCTGTTCGAGCCGGTGACGCAGCTTCATCGCACGCACGGGCATTTCGACGCCGCGGCCAAGCGTCGGGCGCTGACGGTGCCCGGCCAGCCGGCACGAGCCGCCGTGGTCGGCGCCGGCGCGGTTCTGTTTGCGGTGCTCGGCGCCGCGATCTCTCTGGCGTCGATGGGCCTGCGTCGCGGCTAGCCGGCGTCCTTCGCCTGCGCGCGGATGAAGGCCGGCCGCTTATCGAGGCGCGCCACGTAATCGTCGTAGCATTTCCGGTCGGACAGCAGATTGCTCTTGAAGAACCGGACCGCGCCGCCGACGAGGATGTCCGCCGCCGTAAATCTGTCGCCGGCGATGTAAGGATGAGCTTCGAGAGTCTTGCAGAGGAAATTCTCCATGTCCTCCATCGTGCCGAAGCCCGTGTTGTTGTCCGCATCCCACCCCTGGAAGCGCGCGGTCGCGATAGGAGTCATTCCGGCAGAATAGTAGACGACCCAGGTGACGTAAGCGGTGCGGCGCGGATCGTCGAGCCTGGGTGCAAGATTGCCCAGCGAATATTTGTCGGCGAGGTAAAGGACGATCGCCGCCGACTCGAATACGGGCCTTCCATCGTCGTCGATGGCCGGCACCTTCTTATGGGGATGTATGGCACGGTAGGACTCCGGCGCGGACGCACCCCGGCCGTCGCCATAGACGATCGGCGTCAGCGCGATCTTGTACGGAACGCCCATTTCTTCGAGCAACCAGAGAATCCCCGACGAGCGCGAGCGCGGCGCGTGATAGAGCGTGATCATCAGGCGGCATCCTTCTCTTGCGCACGCGCATAGGCGGGTCGTTCGAGACAGCGCTTTACATAGCCGGTAATGACATCGGATTTGGGCAGAAGCGGGCTCTGGCCGAACATCCCGAAGGTCGTCGCGTAGAGCACGTCCGCGCCGGAGAATTTGTCGCCGAGGATGTATGGGCTCTTGCCGAGTATCTCGATGACGAACTTCATCGCCTCTTCGACGTTGACCCAGCCGGCCGTGCCGACCGGCACGGTGACGTTCATGAACTTCGACACGAAAGCAGGCTCGAGCACGCTGCCGTAATAGGCGAGCATGGAGACATAGGTCCCACGCTTCTTCTCGCCGACCTGCGGACCAAGATTGTTCTTCGGGAATTTGTCGGTCAGATAAAGCACGATCGCAGGCGACTCGAACACGATCTCGCCGTCGTCGGAGATCGCGGGTACCTTGCCGTGCGGATGCGGATTTGAAGGATCGATCTCGCCGCCGCCTTGCGCGGTGCGGGTCGTCACATGCTTGATCTGATAGGGTGCCCCCAATTCCTCGAGCAGGAAAATGAACCGCGACGAACGCGTCTTCGAACGGTGGTAAAGCGTGATCATCGGCGCCTCCGCCTGTGGATGGCGGAAAGCCTATTCCGGCGCAGGAATGCGCGCCAGTGCGGGCCGGACTTGCAAAGCGGACATGCGTAATCCGGACACGGCGGCGCTCCGTGTTGAACGATTTATGAAACCTGACGGGTCCTCTGGAGGTATCGCGGTTTCGCGCCGGCCTGTTTCTCCCCCATTTACTTTCGACCGGTACGGTCACGGGGACGAAGCGAGGACAGGGGCGCAATGGCCGGCGGCGAACGACTGACATCGCTCGATGCGGTGCGCGGGATCGCGGCGTCGGTCGTGGTGGCGGGGCACGCCTATTTCGCGATGCCCGATCCCTGGCGGGCCGCAGTCGAACCTTCCGCGTGGTCGATCGTGCTCGAGCCGTTCCACAACGGCGATGCGGCGGTCGTCATCTTCTTCGTGCTGAGCGGCTGCGTCCTGTCGCTACCCTATGCGCAGGCCAGAGAGCTCGACTATCGCCGCTATCTCGTCCGGCGAGTCTGCCGCATCTACATTCCCTTCGCCGTGGCAGTCGTCCTTTCCTATGTCCTCTATTGTGCGGTCGGGCACCGCGCGGCGCCTGTCGCGAGCGACTGGTTCAATACGCTGTGGCCCGCGCACGCGCCGGACACGGCCGGGCTCGCCGCCCATTTGCTGATGACCGGGACAGCCCCCGACATCGCGCTCAATCCACCGATGTGGTCGCTTGTCTACGAGATGCGCGTGTCGCTGATCTTTCCGCTGCTTGTGCTTCTCGCACGCAACACTCGCCTCGCCGTCCTGATGTCGCTCGCGTTGTTCGCCGGCGCGCTGCTGGGGCTCAACCGCCTCGGAGAGAACACGCACCCGGCGCAGGCAGCGACCGTCATCGCGACGCTCTGCTGGACCGCGGAGATCGTGCCGTATTTCGCCGCCGGGATTCTTCTGACGATGCATCGCGCCACGTTGAGCCGCGCCTGGAACGCGATGCCGTCGGGGTTGCGCTTGTTGTCCGGCGCGGGCGTCTTTGTGATCTTTTCCATCCGGCCGAGCTTTGCCCATCTCGACAACGACCTTCTCTATCTCGTCGGCGCGGGGGTCGTGATCGTGGCGGCCCACAAAAGCGAAGGGCTACGACGCGTATTGGATATGGCATTGCCGCAATGGCTGGGGCGGATTTCCTACAGCCTCTATCTGACGCATCTGCCGGTCATGCTCGCGATCTTTCCGCTCCTCGAGAGCCGGATAGCGTTCGCGCCGGCCATGGCCCTTACCGTCACCATCGCTTTCGCGGTGGCCGAGCTGATGCACCGCCTGGTCGAATCGCCTGCGATGACCCTCGGCCGCCGGTTGACACGGCGGGCGTGGGTCCCTGTCGGCGCTCCAGCGCCTGAGCGCCCGCTCTAAAAGTCGCCAGCGCTCGAAATGCCGGTGCTGCCGGTGCCGGTCTGGCGCGGCACGATCTGGCCGGCGGTCTTGTAGACCGTGCCGCCTTTCATCACGAACTGCACATGCTCGAGCGTCGTGATGTTGGAAAGCGGATCGCCGTCCACGGCCACGATGTCGGCGAAGCGGCCCGGCCTGACGCTGCCGATATCCTGCGCGTCGCCGATGAGATCGGCGGCCGAACCGGTGGCGGCGATGATGGCGTCCATCGGCTTCATGCCGGCGCCGACCATCAGCGCGAATTCGCGCGCGTTCTGGCCGTGCGGAACGAGACCCTGATCGGTGCCGAAGGCGATCTTGACACCCGCCTCATAGGCATCGTGCAGGTTCTGCCGGATGCGCGGGCCGACCGCGAGCGCCTTCGCGGCGGAGGACGGATTGAGCTGCTCCGGATGGGTTTTCGCAAGATCGACGACGGACTGCGCGATCAGCATGGTCGGCACGAGATAGGTGCCGTGCTCTTTCATCAGCTTGTAGCTTTCCTCATCCGCATAGGAGCCATGTTCGATGGAATCGACGCCGAGACGCACCGCCGCATCGATCGCCTTCTTGCCGTGCGCGTGCGCGGCCACTTTGAGGCCCAGCGAATGCGCGGTCTGGATAACGGCCGCGATCTCGTCGTCCGCCATCAATTGCCGGTTGGGATCGTCTCCAATGGAGAGCACGCCGCCCGACGGCATGATCTTGATGAGATCGACGCCTTCCTGCCTGAGCTTGCGTACGATGTGGCGCGCCTGCTCCGGGCTGTCGACGAGATTGTCGGTCCAGCCGGGGTGCGAAAGCTCGGGGTCCAGACCGTTCGCTTGGTCGCTGTGACCGCCTGTGGGCCCGAGCGGCGGTCCGGCCACCCACATGCGCGGGCCTTCGACGATGCCTTTCTGGATCGCTTTCTTGAGCGCGATGACGACATGCGCATTCGCGCCGACGTCGCGCACGCTGGTGAAGCCCGCGAGCAGCGTGTTGCGCGCATAAGCCGTGGAGCGGACCGCGGCGTCGTACTCGGTTTCCGTCACATGCTCGGCAATCGGATTGCCGCCGTCGTTCTGGCCGGTGATGTGCACATGGCAGTCGATGAGGCCCGGTAGCACGGTTTCCTTCGACAGATCGATCACCTCTGCGCCGGCGGGTGCGACGAACCCGTTCTCGACGCCGGTGATGCGGTCGTCATGGATCAGGATCGAGACATTTGCGCGCGGTTCCTTGTCGACGCCGTCGATCAGCCGGCCCGCATGGATCACCACGTCGTGGGCGAATGCGGCGTTTGCGGACAGCAGCAATGCGAGCGCGGTCGAGCGCAGCGGCGAATGTTTCATGGACTTGCCCCCTCGGATATAGGAGCAGGAGTTTAGGGGCGGCTCCTGTCGCTGCAAGAGGGAGCGGGTGAATACCAGACGTTCAGGAATTGCCGGGCTTTTGCGCGAACAGGCAGCGGGAGGGAGCGAGCCACAAAAATGCGTGGCCGAGGCTCCGCACGTTCATCCCCGACTGCCGCAATATTTGGGCATAGCGGGACGTGTGCAGGATATCGAAGAGGGCCAGGCGGCCGCCAGGCTTCAGCACGCGCGCAAGTTCGCGCACCGCCACATCGCGCGCGTCGCGCGATGGGATATTGTGGATCACGGTCATCGTGATGACGGCGTCGAACGATGCGTCGGGGAACGGAAGCTTCGTGATGTCTCCGGTCTGGATTTCCACGCGATCGGCCACGCCTTCGGCAATGGCGTTGGCCCGTGCCGACTCTGGATTGTTGTTCGAAAGATCTTTCGCGGCCCACAGATCGATGCCGACCGCGCGGCCGGTGGTAAGCCTTTTCGCGCAACCGATCAGCGCCAGGCCCCGGCCGCAACCGGCGTCGAGCACGTGCTCCGATCCCGAAAGCGCAAGTGCCGCAATCAGGCGGTCGCGAACCTGCTTCTTGCCGACGAGGCTCGACCACAGCATGGCCGCCAAGATGAACAGAAGCGCTGTGGCGGTGTACGCCGCGCTGTCGCGCAGGGATGCGGGAAGAATGTTCGGCCGGGCAAATCCGATCGCCGCGATCGCCGCGGCCGCAAATCCGATCATGGCAAGTGTGCGAACCACGCCCGGCGCATCGATGCCATAATTTGCGCGCTTGCTCATATGGCCCCTCATCAATCGGCGTCGATCGTGCCGATGCAAAGAACAGGATTCAAGCGCGAGCGATCGGCCGGGAAGCTCCGTGATCGAGGCGCGGGAAAAATATAAGCGATCGCTCGCATTTTTTGACCGAGGACTACACCGATTTCGCGATTGCCAAGGCATGCAGCCGGAGCGCGCTGGCGAGCGGGCGTTCGCCGCGGCCGGCGTCAATCGTGGCGACGAGACCGGCAAGGCTGGAGTTGTGGCGGGAGGCGTCCGCCTCGAGCACCGTCCAGAACTCCGGTTCCAACGCGACGCTGGTCTTGTGGCCGGCAATGGAGAACGAACGTTTCTTCAGCCCGCTCATCCGCCCGGATGGATCATGTCTTCCGGACGCACGAGCTTGTCGAACTCGTCCGCCGTGACGAAGCCGAGCTTGACGGCTTCTTCCTTCAGCGTTGTGCCGTTCTTGTGCGCGGTCTTGGCGACCTTCGCGGCGTTGTCGTAGCCGATCCTGGGCGCCAGCGCCGTCACCAGCATCAGCGAACGTTCCATCAGCGACTTGATGTGCGCGCGATTGGCTTCGATGCCGACGACGCAATTGTCGGTGAAGCTGACCGCTGCATCGCCGATCAGCCGGATCGACTGCAGCAGGTCGTAGATCACCACGGGCTTGAAGACGTTGAGCTCGAAATTGCCCTGGCTGCCGGCAAAGGTGACGGTGGTGTGATTGCCGATGACCTGCGCGCAGACCATCGTCATGGCTTCGCATTGCGTGGGATTGACCTTGCCCGGCATGATGGATGAGCCCGGCTCGTTCTCGGGCAGGCTCAGTTCGCCGAGGCCGGACCGCGGGCCCGAGCCCAGGAGGCGGATGTCCTGCGCGATCTTGTAGAGCGAGACGGCGACCGTGTTGAGCGCGCCGGACATCTCGACGGCGGCATCGTGCGCGGCCAGCGATTCAAACTTGTTCGGCGCGGTGACGAAGGGAAGGCCCGTGATCTTCGCCACTTCCTCCGCGAAGCGCTGCGCAAATCCTGGCGGACTGTTGAGCCCCGTGCCGACGGCGGTGCCCCCCTGCGCCAGCTGGCAGAGTCGCGGCAGCGCCGCTTCCACGCGCGCGATGCCGTAAGCCACCTGCGTCGCATAGCCCGAGAATTCCTGGCCGAGCGTGATCGGCGTTGCATCCTGCAGATGCGTGCGGCCGATCTTGATGATGTCGGCGAAGGCTTTCTCCTTCGCAACCAGCGCGGCATGCAGATGCCTGAGCCCCGGCAGCAGGCGATGATGGATCTCGCGCACCGCCGCGATCGACATCGCCGTCGGGAAGCTGTCGTTGGAGGACTGGCTGCGGTTGACGTGGTCGTTGGGATGCACGGGCTTCTTCGAGCCCATTTCGCCGCCCAACATCTGGATGGCGCGGTTCGAGATCACCTCGTTGGCGTTCATGTTCGACTGCGTGCCGGAGCCCGTCTGCCACACGACCAGCGGGAAATGCTCGTCGAGCTTGCCGTCGATCACTTCCTGCGCCGCCGCTTCGATCGCATCGGCGAGTTTCTTGTCGAGCTGGCCGAGCGCCACATTGGTGATGGCCGCCGCGCGCTTGACGATGCCGAGCGCGTGCACCACCGGCGCCGGCATTCTTTCGCCGCCGATCTTGAAATTCTGCAGCGAGCGTTGCGTCTGCGCGCCCCAATAGCGGTCGGCAGGAACTTCGATGGGACCGAACGTATCGGTCTCGGTGCGGGTCTTCGTCATGGGTTTTGCCTGGTGCGGACTGCGTTATGTGATTCTATTGCTCAAAATTTGTCGTTCCCGCGAAAGCGGGAACCCAGGGGAACGTCGGACAGGGTGTCTCACGATCTCTGGGACCCCGCTTTCGCGGAGATGACACTTAAATTGTAGATTGAAACGAGTCCATTCGGTCGAGATTCGCCGAGGCGTCATTTCTTGCGGAAGGAATCGAGGCTTACCACTTCTCCCGGCGGCGCGGGCTGTTTTTCGGCGGCCTCTGCGCTCTTGGCGGCCTCCGCCGTGGGCTGCTGCTCGGGCGCTTGAGGATGGGGCAGCATGGCGGGCTTGTGCTCGCCTTCGCCGGCTTCGTCGGGCTCGCCGCGGAACTGAAGTCCGAACTGCACGCCCGGATCGACGAAGGCCGTCAGAGCCGAAAAAGGGATCGTCAGCGTCGCCGGCACCTTGCGGAACGACAACGTCACTTCGAACTGGTCGTCCTTCACCTTTAGGCCCCAGAACTGATGCTGGAGGATGACCGTCATCTCGTCGGGGTATTGCTCGCGCAGGAAGCCGGGAATTTCGACGCCGGGAAAATGCGTCTTGAACGTGATGCGGAAATGATGCGAACCGATCAGGCCCTGCTTCTCGGCGCGACGCAGCGCTTCGCGCACGACGCCGCGCAACGCGGCATCGGTGAGCTGCTTGTAGCCGATATAGTCTTTCGCCATGGCGTTCCAGAACCTACGGCCGAGAGACTAAGCGCCGGAAGGCCCGAGTCAATCGCGGAGTAATGCTATCGAAACGCGCCGCGACTAGTCGAGGGTCGCGAGCGCCTGCGGGTCGTAGGGTGCGACGGGGCGACCGTCGCGAATGCGCTGCGGCCAATCGGCGTTGGCGATCAGCGCCCGACCCACCGCAACGAGATCGAAGTCGCCGCGATCCAGCATTTCGAGCAGGCGTTCGATACCTGCGGCCTCCGTGCCTTTTTGGGCGAAAGTGCTGATGAAATCTTCACTCAGGCTGACTGATCCGACGGTGATCGTCGGACGTCCGGAAATTTTCTTCGTCCATCCCGCGAGATTGAGATCGGAGCCCGTGTCGGGGAATTCCGGCTCCCAGAAGCGGCGTGTGGAGCAATGGAAGATATCGACGCCCGCGCGCACGAGCGGCGCGAGGAAGCGTTCAAGTTCCTGGGGATTGTGGGCGAGCTTGACGGAAAAGTCCTGCTGCTTCCATTGCGAGAACCTGAGGACGATCGGAAACTCAGGACCCACCTGACCGCGAACTGCCTCGACGATCTCAACCGCGAAGCGGTCGCGCTTCTCGAGTGAGCCGCCATAGGAATCGTCGCGCTGGTTCGTGCCGTCCCAGAAGAACTGGTCGATGATGTAGCCGTGCGCGCCGTGGATCTCGACGCCATCGAAGCCGAGCTGTTTGGCGTAGCCCGCGCTTTTCGCAAAAGCTTCAACGACCGCGTCGATGTCCGTCTGCGTCATCGGTTCGGCGACGTGCTTGCCCGGACGCGAAAGTCCGGATGGACTCATGCTCGGCTGTTCGGGATAGGGACCGGAGCCCGGATGGCGGATCACGCCCTGATGCCAGAGCTGGGGCATGATGTGGCCGCCTTCGGCCTTAACCGCCTTAAGCACGTTCGCCCAGCCCTTGAGCGAAGCCTCGCCGAAGAATGCCGGCACGTTCGCATCGGCGGAGGCCGAAAGATGTTCGGGCGAGGTGCCTTCGGTGACGATGAGCCCGACGCCGCCGGCCGCCCTGCGGGCGTAATAACGCGCCACGTCTTCGCCCGGGATCTGGCCCGGCGATTTCGAGCGCGTCATCGGCGCCATGACGATGCGATTGGGCAGCGCGAGAGACTTCAGCCGGAAAGGACTGAACAGAGTGTCGAGGGAGGCCATGGTCGTTCTGGATGGAGATAGCGTTTCGCTATGACGGGAACATGATCTGCGTGCTAATGACAAGTCGCAGCGCTTTCCCGGGGCATCACCCGATTCGACAGCAGGAAAGCGGTGCAATCGGGGCCGGAACGTTGAAAAGCAGCATCTACGAAGGCGTGGCGGAGAAGGAGCGCGAGAGCGTCTTCGAGGATTTCGTGCGGCGCAATCTGAAGCGCAACTACAGCGGCCATTTCGTGCACGGCATGCTGGGCATGACGGGCTTCCGCCTCGTCAATGCGCCGACCTTCGTGCCGGCTTATTTGCACATGCTGTCGGGTTCCGACGTGATGGTGGGCCTCGGTCTTGCGCTGCAGCAGCTTGGCGGCACCCTCTCGCCAATCCTCGGCGCGGCGCACATCGAGCACAGGAAGCATGTCCTGACGGTGTCCATGATTCTCGGCACGTTGATGCGCGTGCAGATACTGGGTCTGGCGCTCGCCGGCTGGTTCCTGCATGGACAGGCACTGCTCGTGACGGTGATGATCTTCCTGTTCCTGCTGGGATTGTTTTCAGGTCCGCAAGGCGTTGCATTCCAGTTTCTGCTGGCAAAGATGATTCCCATTCGCTTGCGCGGACGCCTGCAGGGCTGGCGCAACATGACGGGCGGATTGATTGCGGCGCTGCTTTCCTATTTCGCCGGAAAATACCTGGTCGGCACCAACTTCTGGGGTAACGGTTACGGCTCGACGTTCCTTCTGGCCGTCGTGCTGACGACTTCGGGCCTCACGGCCTTCGCGCTACTTGTTCGCGAGCCCGAGCCGCCGACCCTGCGTTCGAAGGTGAATATCCGCGATCGCGTCCGCGAATTCCCGGCGATGCTGAAAGGCAACCCGGCGTTTCTCTATTTCATGATCGCGCGCACGTTTGCCATTGCCAGCCGCGTTGCGGCACCCTTTTACATCGTCTATGCCAGCCGCCTGGTGCCGTTCTCCGGATCCACCATCGGCACGTTGTCGTTCGCCTATCTGATCGCCGACACGGTGATGAACATCGTCTGGGGCTATATGGCCGACAGGCTCGGCTTCCGCTCAACCTTCATTGCCGCGCTCGTGTTCTGGATCGCCGCCACGCTGCTCTTGATGGACGCGCACACGATGTCGATCCTGTTCATGGCGTTCTTCGGTCTCGGCGCCGGCAATTCGGGCTACCAGATGAGCGCGCAGAACATCGTCTTCGAATTTGGCCACCGCGACGACATGGCGATGCGTCTGGCGCTGTCGAACACGGCGGAGAGTTTGATGTCGACACTGGGTCCGCTGGCCGGCGGCGTGATCGCGGCCTCGCTCGGTTATCACGCGGTGTTCTGGGTCGCGATCGTCTGCGAGAGCGTAGCGCTGATGCTGCTCCTCACGCTGGTCGAAGAACCGCGCAAGAAGCGGCACGTGCTCGAACTCGAAAAAGCCGAAGCGCTGCGCTACGCCGCGACGACAACAACTCTCGCGGGTCGCGAGACGGAAGATTGAACGGAGAGATCAGTGGGGGGCTTCTGTTGCCCGGCGCCCCCCGAGCCGCGCTTACCTATTAGGCAGCGAGGGCCATTTCATTGTCGTTGGCACCTGTACGATTAGCCCGATAACGGCGGATACCATACCGAGCGAAAGGACAGCCTTTACACGTCCGTCGATCCTATTTCGCCCCCGCCGCAAAAGCCGAAAACCGTGCCTTCGGCCGGCTTCTGTGGTGGAGGCGCCGGGTACCGCCCCCGGGTCCGGTCCGCTTATTACGCAGCCGTTTATCGCCATAGTCGGGTCGCCCCGACCCTCTCTATATAGGGGCAGGCGGTAAATTTTTGAAGCTGCTGGAAATTCGAGGAAACGGCCGCCGGAATCCCCTGGCCCTTCCCGGCGATGGACAAGTCTGAACGTGCTTGCCCGCTGGCGGTGTCAACCCGATTGGCGGCGACCCTGTCTCAAGAACCTCTCCAACCGAACCCAAGAGGCCAGCGAATGAAATCTATGGCGCGGAGGTGTGGGGGGCAAGGGGTTCGAACCCTCACGAGGACAGGGCCTCCGCGCCGTGACAGGACGCTGCGTCTACCAACTTTCGCCAGCCCCCCGTCATCCTGTCGACTGTGAGCATCCCGCAAATTCTTCGTGCCTCGATCCCCGAAAGGTCTCAGATTGTCCTCCGGATTCGCTCTCGCGTGGTTTGGAAACGGCGTGCGCCAATATCTCGATTTGATGGAAAAGGTTCTGAAGACCGGCGTGGAGAAGCGCGACCGGACGGGAACCGGCACGCTTTCGATCTTCGGCCATCAGATGCGCTTTGATCTGAAGGACGGCTTTCCGCTCGTCACCACCAAGAAGCTTTTCACAAAGGCCATCGTCTACGAGCTGCTCTGGTTCCTGCGCGGCGATACCAATGTGCGTTGGCTGCAGGAGCACGGCGTCACGATCTGGGACGAATGGGCGGATGCGAACGGGGAACTCGGGCCCGTCTACGGCTATCAATGGCGGTCCTGGCCGCGCGATCATTCGGGCACGATCGACCAGATCGACAATCTGATCGAGGACATCAAGCATAATCCGGATTCACGGCGCCTGATCGTGACGGCGTGGAATCCGGCCGACGTGCCGAAGATGGCGCTGCCGCCGTGTCATTGTCTGTTCCAGTTCTACGTCGCGAACGGAAAGCTCTCCTGCCAGCTCTATCAGCGTTCCGCGGACATCTTCCTCGGCGTTCCCTTCAACATCGCATCTTACGCGCTCCTCACGATGATGGTGGCGCAGGTGACGGGCTACGAGCCCGGCGAATTCATCCATACGTTCGGCGATGCGCATCTTTATCTCAATCATCTCGAGCAGGCGCGCGAGCAATTGCAGAGGAAGCCTTATCCCCTGCCCACGATGCGGCTCAATCCGGAAGTGAAGGACATCTTCGAATTCCGCTACGAGGATTTCAAACTGGAGAACTACAAGGCGCACGCGCACATCAAGGCCGAGGTGGCGGTGTGAGTGTCGAGATACGCCCCGCCCGCGCGGGCGATGAAAGGCTCGTGCTCGAATTGCTCCGCGAGCTCGCCGTCTATGAGAAGATCGAAGACAAGTTCCATCTGACGCCGCAGCTCATCGCGCGCGATTTCATCGGGGACGATCCTGTCTGCGGCTGCGAGCTTCTGTTCGTCGACGGAAAACCCGCGGGCGTCATGACCTGGTACCGCACCTATGCAAGCTTCGCGGCGTCGCGCGGCATTTTCCTCGAGGACATCTTCGTGCGGCCGGAATTCCGCGGCAATGGACTGGGCAAGGCGTTTTTCGTCCATCTCGCCGCGCGCGCGAAGAAGGAGGGGGCGACGCACGTCCAGTGGCACGTCCTCGACTGGAACACGCCGTCGATCGCCTTCTACGAAGGCCTCGGCGCCACGCATGTCAAGGAATGGCTGCGCTACGATCTGCGCGGCGACGCGCTGGCGCGGCTCGCGAAGACATGAGCGCGATCGCGCTGGTCGTCGCCATCGCCGACAACGGCGTAATCGGAGATCACGGCAAGATCCCCTGGCGCATCTCGGACGACATGAAGCTGTTCAAGGCGATCACGCTCGGCAAGCCGATCGTCATGGGCCGCAAGACATGGGACAGCCTGCCGAAAAAGCCGCTGCCCGGCCGCACCAATATCGTCGTCACGCGCGATCGCCGTTTCGCGGCGCCCGGCGCGACCATCGTGCATTCCTTCGATGACGCGCTGGCGGCGGCCCGCGGAGCGGACGAGATCGCCATCATCGGCGGCGCGGACATCTATCGCGCGGCGCTGCCGAAGGCCTCCCGCATCTATCTGACCGAAGTGCATCGCGATTTCGCGGGCGATGCTCATTTCGTTCTCGACCGAACCGGGTGGCGCGAGACATCCCGGGAAGACCGCGCGACGCCGGATGGTCTTGCTTACAGCATCGTCCTCTTAGAACGAGCATGACTCCACCGGGATCGCAGGCACCGTGCCCGCGCACGGCAGATTGCGAGACGCGGCGGGGACGGCCGCGGCCCTGGTGAAGCCCTCAATGCCGGCCAGAGTCGACTTTTTCGAATTCGTCCCTAATCTCGCGCCAACCAAAATCTTCGAGGGGGGTCATCATGGAATTCCGCGAACTCGCCGCCGGCCTCAAATTTCCTGAAGGCCCGGTTGCCATGGACGACGGCTCGATCATCCTGGTCGAGATCGCGGCCGGAAAGATCACGCGCGTCAAGAAGGACGGCAAGACGCAGACCATTGCCAAGCCCGGCGGCGGCCCGAACGGTCTCGCCATCGGTCCCGACGGCGCGCTCTATGTCTGCAACAACGGCGCGAACTTCACCTATACGAAGCGACAGGGCTTCACGATTCCCGGCCACGCGCCGGAGAGCCATGTGGGCGGACAGATCGAGCGCGTCGACATCTCCACGGGCAAGGTCGAAACGCTGTACCGCGAATGCGACGGCAAGCGCCTGATGGCGCCGAACGATATCGTCTTCGACAATGTCGGCGGTTTCTGGTTCACCGACCACGGCACGACGACGCATGAGTACCGCACGCATGGCGCACTCTATTACGCGAAAGCGGACGGCTCGAAGATCACGCAGGTGTTGCGCGAACTGATCACGCCGAACGGTGTGGGTCTCTCGCCCGACGGCAAGACCGTCTATTACGCCGAGACGTTCACGGGGCGGCTCTGGGGACTGCCACTGTCGAAGCCGGGCAAGCCCGCGAAGGTCGAAGGCTTCACGCCCGGCGTGTTCATCAATGCGTTCCCCGGCATCGCCTATTTCGATTCACTGGGCGTCGAAGCGGACGGCGCTGTTTCGATCGCGACGATCCTCGCGGGCGGCATCACAACATTCTGGCCGGGCACGAAGAAGATGAAGCACGTCGCCATTCCCGATCCGCTCGTCACCAATATCTGCTGGGGCGGCAAGAACATGAAAACCGCCTACGTCACGGCGTCCGGCACCGGAAAGCTTCTTGCCGCCGCGTGGCCGCGGGCAGGACTGCGACTGAATTATAACGCTTGAGAGTTGGAGGGATTGCGCTAGCGTTAATCATTCATTGGGGAGGATGACATGCGTACAATTCTGCTTGGCGTAGCAGCACTGGCATTTTCGACGTCGCTGGCGTTCGCGGACGACGTCATGGCTTCGCGTTACGGCAACACCACGATCGCCACCGACCCGTCGGGCCTCGTGACGAAGCTCTACTATTCCGCCGACGGCACTTTCAAAGGAACGCAGGGAGGAGCCCCGTTCAGCGGCACCTGGAAGATCGACCCTCCGGGCACGATCTGCCTTGTCTTCCCGCAGAAGATCGAAGGCATGACGAGTCCCTTCTGTGCGCCGGTCGTCGAGCACAAGGTCGGCGACAAATGGTCCGCGGCCGGCCGCAGTCTTTCGCTGGTGCAAGGCATCCAATAGTCCGCGCGGCACGCGCGAAACGATGATGTTCAAGGAGGAGCAAACATGATCCGGAAAATTGTTCTGTGTCTTGCGTTCGGCGTCCTGATTGCGTCGCCGGCTTTCGCCGACGACGTCATGGCTTCGCGCTTCGGCAATACGACCGTCACCACCGATGCGAGCGGCGTGCAGTCGAAGCTCTATTACAGCGCCGACGGCACGTTCACCGGCAAACAGGGCGATCAAAGCTTCAACGGCACCTGGAAGCTCGACGGCGGCAATATCTGCCTCACCTTCGCGCAGCCGGTTCCCGGCGCGGCCAATCCGACCTGCCTGCCGGTTGCTGCGCACAAGGTCGGGGATACCTGGAAGGCGGGCGACCGTACGGTGACGCTGGTCCAGGGCATCCAGTAAAGTTAAGGGCCGGTGTCCTGAGTCGCGGACACCGGTCCATTCTTGTTAGCCGGGGGGCAATCATGATTCGCGTGTTGGTATTGGGCGGTGCCATTTGTGCAGGTATCGCCGGCTTTGCGTATGCCGAAGACGATGTGATGGCGGGGTTCTACGGCAACACGGCCGTCGCGACGGGGGGCATGGCCGAGACCCATACGAGCTACAGCGCCGATCATAGTTTCGTCATGAAGGTGCCGTCCTACGGGGTGCAGTTCAAAGGTACGTGGACGCTCAACGGTACACAGCTGTGCCGGACATTCGATTCGCCGCCCCCCGGTGTTTCCAACCCTTTGTGCACGCCGATCGAGGCGCACAAAGTCGGCGATACGTGGAAAGCCGGCGAGCGCACCGTCACGCTCGTCAAGGGCGTGCAATAGCCCCGAATCTCCGCTAAGATTCTCTTAAAGGCGTGGAAAAAAAGAATCGCGCGGGCTGCGTGCGGGATATGGAACGAACGCGCCACGCGTGCTTTCATTCTGTGGGGGCTCGGACCTTAGGAGTGAAGGGATGCTTCCCATGCGTTCCATTGTTTTTCCGATAGCCGTGATTGCTTCATTTGCTTTTCCGGCTTTGGCCACACCCGCAACGCCCGATGATCCGATGGCCGGCTATTACGGCAATACGGCCATTTCCACCGGCGGCATGGCGGAAGTGCATATTCTCTACAATCAGGATCATACGTTCGTGATGAACGTTCCGGCCTTCGCGCTCCGGTTCAAGGGCACGTGGTCGCTCAACGGCGGGACGCTTTGCTTCAATTACGACGTACCGCCGCCGGGCGTGACCAATCCCGATTGCGGCCCGGTCGAGGCCCACAAGGTCGGCGATACTTGGACGGAAAAGGCGGACGACGGCGAGCGCAAGCTCACCCTGGTAGCCGGCGCGCAGTAAAAGCCGGCCAGGCTGCCTTTCACGGCAGCCGGCATTTGCGCGCTGTGTGCACGGTCGAAGTTATTGAGCACGTGGGCGCCGGGCCGAGCCCGGCCGCGGCCTGATTACGGCGGCAGAAGATCGAATTCGATCGCGACGCGCTGGCTCGTGCCTTCGAAGCGCCGTTCGCCACGCGGTTGCCATGACGGATGCAGGATGATCATGCCGGTTGCGGGTCGGATGGTCTCGATCTGTCCGGCCGATACCCCGCCCGGAATGCGAAAGCCATATTGCGGCGCGACCATCGCCGGCAGCGCGCCGCGCGGATCAGCCAGCTCGAGCTCGCCGCCGAGCGCTTCGTCGTCGGACTTGCCGTAGCCGTCGTCGACGAAATAGATGCCCGACCACATCGCGCCGGGTCGCGCAGCAAGCTCGTCATATTCGCTCTTCTGGCGCACGATGGCCGCGGCCTGGATCTTCCATTCGAGCGTGACGCGCGCGCCGCTTCTGAGTGCCGTGACGCCGTCGGCCAATTCCCTCAGTACACGGAACAATGTCTGGGCGGGGGCGCCGCCCCAGTCGCCGAAATCCGGGGTCGAGCGCCAGCCCTGGCCCTTGAGGTCGGAGGCGTTCCCGGTCGCGCCCATGCGGTCGATGATAAGCGGACGCAATTCCGCATTCACTTCCTGCGCCACGGGAAGGAAATGGACGCACACGGGCGTCGGAAACATGCTGCGGATTTGCGGTTTCGGGGTAGCCATATCCTATTCCATCACGATTCGGGGAGGGGGAGACGAAGGCCCGCGGATTTTATCTGCCACGCTTTTGGCGAGCGCCAGGAAGGCGTCCGCTTCGCGGCTTTCCGGCGCCTCCGCGACGATGGGCGTGCCGGCGTCGGAGGTCTCGCGGATTTTGGGCACCAGCGGGATCTCGCCGAGGAACGGCACGGCGAGCCTGTGCGCGGTGTCGCGCGCGCCGCCATGGCCGAAGATGTGGCTTTCATGCCCGCAGCTGGGGCAGACAAAGACGCTCATGTTCTCGACGATGCCCAGAATCGGGACCTGCGTCTTCTGGAACATGGCGATGCCCTTGCGCGCATCGATCAGCGCGATGTCCTGCGGCGTCGAGACGATGACGGCGCCCTTCAGCGGCACCCGCTGCGCCATGGTCAGCTGTGCATCGCCGGTGCCCGGCGGCATGTCGACGACGAGGACGTCGAGCGGCGCCCAGGCGACGTCGCTGAGCATCTGCGACAGCGCGCTCATCACCATAGGACCGCGCCAGATCATCGGCTCGTCTTCCTTGACGAGGAATCCGATCGACATGGTCTTCAGCCCGAGCTTTTCGATCGGCTCGAGCTTCTGTCCGTCGCGCGAGTTGGGCCGCTCCTTGATGTCGAGAAGACGCGGCACGGAGGGGCCGTAAATATCGGCGTCGAGAAGGCCGGTCTTGAGGCCGAGCTTCGAAAGCGCGAGCGCAAGATTGACGGCGACGGTCGATTTGCCGACGCCCCCCTTGCCGCTGGCGACCGCGATAATCGCGGCGACGCCCGGAATGCCGGCCGGCTGCGGCGCGCCGCCGCCATGGGCGTGCGTGTGCGCTCTTTGCGGCTCCTGTCCGCGATGCGCCGTGAGAACAGCCGTCACCGAGAGCACGCCCGGGAGCGCCGAGACGATCTTCTCCGCCTCCCTGCGCAAAGGCTCCGAGCTCGGTCCGCGCGCCGCCGGCACTTCGATCGTGAAGGTCACATGGCCGTCGCGGAGCGCGAGCCCCTCGACCATGTTCGTTTCGACGATGTTCCTTCCGGTCGCCGGGTCCACGACGCGGCTAAGCGCCGTCAGAACCGTTTCGCGTGTGACCGCCATACCACCACCTTTGATCCTCCGACGCTGCGTCAGCCCGACCGCTCAGCCCGTACAATGGCTTAGGCCCAGCTTCGTTGCGCCTGGGGGAAGTTGCACATATAACCGCACCGCCTCCGGAAACCAAACGGAACCGGATGCGGCATCGCATCGTGCTGGACATCGGAATTTCGCATGCCTTGGAACGACCGCGGTAAGGGCGAAGACGGGCAGGGGCCGCACGGTCCCTGGAGCAGGGGACCCTCCGGGGGGGGAGCGCCTGATATCGAGGACTTGCTGCGCAAGGGCCAGGAGCGGCTCCGCGAGATCCTTGTACCGGGCATCAGCTTTACCAGGGCCCACGCCATCGCCGTCGCCGTGGTCGCAGTCGTCGCCTGGCTTCTGAGCGGCATCTATTTCGTCGCCAGCCACGAGCAGGGCTTCGTCATGCGCTTCGGGCGGGTGGTGGCGCATTCGAGCCAGGGCATCAATTATCATCTGCCCTGGCCGATCGAGAGAGCCCAGAAGGTCGAGATGATGAGCGGCAACCAGCTCAACGTCGGCACGCAGTTGGGCTCCGATTCGGGCGACGCCAGCCAGCAAAGGATCGATGTCCCGGCCGAGAGCCTGATGCTCACCGGCGACGGCAATATTGTCGACGTCAATTTCACAGTGATGTGGTCCGTCAAGGACGCGAGCGCCTATCTGTTCAACGTCGACGGCGTCGGCGGCAATCATCCGACGGTCAAGGCCGTGGCCGAAAGCGCGATGCGCGAGGTGATCGCGCAAAATTCGTTCGATCAGATCAATACGAGGCGCGATGCGATCGAACGGCGCGTGCGCTGGATGATCCAGAAGACACTCGACGATTACGGCGCCGGCATTGCGGTGACCAGCGTCCAGCTCGGCCCGACGGCGGTGCCGGACGCAGTCAGCAGGGCCGATCGCGCCATCCAGGCGGCGGAAACCAGCGTGACCGAAAAACGCGGCGAAGCGGAGACGGAAGCCAGCAAGATCGTCCCGGAAGCGCGGGCGACGGCGGCGCGGCTGGCCGAAGAGGCGGAAGCCTATCGCGAAGCGGCCATCGCGGAAGCCACCGGTGAGGCGAAGGAATTTCTCTCCGTGGACGCGGAATACAAGAAGGCCCCGGATGTGACGCGCAAGCGCATGTATCTCGAGATGCTGTCGAAAGTGCTGGCGCCGATGAACAAGGTTATCATCGACGATCCCTCGGCGCACACCATCGTGCCCGCCTTGCCGTTGCCGGACCTTCAGAAGGGCAAGCTGGAAAATCCGCCGGCCCCATCGGCTTCGGTGCCGTCGCAAACCGTTCGGGGACCGAAACGATGAACCGGCTCGCGCTTTCGCTCCTGGGTGTCGGCGTCGCGATCCTGATCGTCGTCGCCTACATGTCGTTCTACGCGATCTATCCGACCGAGCAGGCGATTCTCCTGCAATGGGGTGGTCCGCGCGCGGTCGAGACCGAGCCGGGCCTGCATGTGAAGATTCCATGGGTGCAGACCGTCGCCTTCATCGACAAGCGCCTGTTGAATGTCGACGTCCAGTCGGAAGAGATCGCAACCGCGGACAGGAAGCAGCTGATGATCGATGCGTTCGCGCGCTGGCGCATCGTCGATCCAATCCGCTTCAACGAGATTGCCAAGGACAGGGAGACGGCTACGCAGCGCCTGATCGCGATCCTCGATGCGAAGCTGAGGCGGGTTCTTGGTTCGGTCAATCTTGTCGACGTGCTGTCCCCCAAGCAGGACGCGCTGACACGCGCCGTGCGCGGCGCCATGAATGCCGAGACAAAGGATTTCGGCATCGACGTGGTCGACGTCCGGCTCAAACGCGTGAACCTGCCGCAGGAAAGCGCGGATGCGGTCTATGCGCGCATGCAACAGGATCGCAGGCGCCAGGCGGCGAAGATCGAAGCGGAAGGCGCCGAGATCGCCGACGGCATTCGGGCGAAAGCGGAGCACGAAGCGACTGTCATCAAGGCCGACGCCACGCGCGATGCCGACATCGTAAAAGGCGAGGGCGATGCGGAGAAGACGCGAATCCTCGGCGCGGCCTATGGCCAGGATCCCGAATTTTTCGCGTTTTATCGTTCGCTGAAAGCCTATCGCGACGCGCTGCAAAGCAGCAATACGACGGCCGTGCTTTCGCCGGACAGCGCGTTTTTCAAATACTTTCAGGATGCGGGCGGTGCAGCACGCGCGAACGCACGCGCACACAAACCGTGACGCAGATACTTATCCACATGATTCGTTCCCGATAAGGGTTTAACTGCAACAAAAAGCGGCGACGCTGGGGGCATGGCGTTGGTCAGGGGAGGAGACCGTGCCGAGCTTCCAGTTCTGCTATCTCCATGCCGACGGTTCGCTCGCCGGAACGCTTGCCGCGTGCTGCGCCGACGAAAAGCAGGCGAAGGTCTTCGCCCACGCGATGAGACTCCCTGATGCCAAGCGCTTCGAAGTGTGGCTCGACGAAAGACTCGTCTATGCGCGGCCCGAACATTGGGACATCGAAAGCGCGCACCACGCGCTGCGCGGACAGGAACGCGCATTCACGGGTTAGATCGCATCACCACCGCAACACGCGGCGGGCGACGAGGCCCCCGGCGAGGCCGACGACGGCCATGCCGAGCGTGAAGAAGATGAGAAGGAACGGCGCCGTCGTTTCGTCACAGCGGAAGGCATAGATCCAGGCACCCAGCGCACCGGACGCAAAGCCGGCGACGGTGCCTGCCAAGACCGTGCGCGTCGGCGCCAGTTTCTGCAGGCTCCAGAACGTGCCCGCGAAGATCGGCACCGACAGTCCGATGATCAGCCACGGGCACACGCGCGACGAGTGGCCCATGATCATGGGCATGCGCGCAGCCGCTGGCGCGTGCATCAGCTGCATGCCCGACAGCACGGTCAGCGCAAAAATCACCAGCGCGATGCCGAGGAACGCCCATCCGGCCTTCGACGACGGCCGCGCCAATCGCTCCGTCGCCCAGAAACCCAGGAGCGCCAGCGCCAGCGTGTAGAAGAATTTCATCCAATAGGCGGAGGTGTGAATCGCGGTCGCGAGATCGGGTCGGAAGCCCATGGACACCCATAGGATGAGAAACGAGACGAGGGCGCCCGCGCCGACGCCTTCCAGCAGCTGCCGCAGCACCCAATGCCGCGGCACGGGCTCGAGCGTTTCCGAAAGATTTTCGATCAGCTCGTCCGTCTTCACGGCAGTTCCTTTCCGCGAAGCCGGTCGCTGAGCGTCTTGAGGCCGCGATGGATGCCGACGCGCACTGCGACTTCGGAGCGGCCGGCTTTGTCCGCAGCTTCCTGCATCGAATGACCTTCGATCTTCACCTGGCGGATCAGCGCCTGCGTCGGTTCCGGCAGCGTCGACAGCAGTGTCTCGAGATCGCGCCGCGCCATCGCCGCTTCGCTGTCGTCCTCGGCGAAGATCTCGTCGGCCTCGTCGAGCGCAACGGTGACGCGCACGCGCTTCCTGCGCAAAAAGTCGAGCAGCTTGTAGCGTGCGATCGCGAAGAGCCACGGCGTGAAGGGCTGACCCTGATCGTAGGTCGCACGGCGGGTGTGAATGGCGATCAAGGCGTCCTGCACCAGATCCTCCGCGTCGTCGCGGCCCACGCGGCGCGAATAGTACCTCCTGAGCACGTCGCCGAGCGCCGTCAACAGCACGCGATAGGCCGCCTTCTCGCCGGCAAGGCCGGCGACCATCAGACTTTTCAGCTCCGCTTCGGCGGCAAGCACACGGGGCCTCTTCCGGATTTCGCGCGGGAAGGATGGTTCGTTACGCCGCGCGCGAAAGATTCGTGAATTTCACGGCCGACTGTAACTGATCGCGGGCCGGTTTCGAACTGCGGGGTAGGGAAGGCGACATCGTCTCTCCCGCATTCGACAACCCGTCCCTTTCCAGGAGAGATCCATGAACAAGACGATTTTCGCAGCCCTGGCCTTCAGCGCCTTCGCCTTCGCAGCCTCCGCCCAGACGGGCGGCTCCATGTCCGGCCCCAGCGGCGGCATGGACCATATGGCAAGCCAGCAGACGGGCTGCACCGGCAATCATATGTCGGGCGGCGCGATGTCGGGCGGCAACCATATGTCCGTCGGATCGATGTCCGGCGGCAGCGATCACATGGCCGGCGGTGATCATATGGCGGGCGGGGCGATGTCCGGCGGTGAACACATGTCCGGCGGCAACCACATGACCGCCAACAATACGAACTGCCAGCCGAAGAGCAGTCACTAACTCCAATATTCCCTCATCACCCGGTGCCGCATCTTTCGCGGCATCCGGGTGACCGACTTTTTGGATGCGGCTGAAAAGCGAAAATGGGTCGCCCGAGTGGTGTCGCACGACCGGGCGATGACGGATAATTTGCCGTGCTGTTCTGCGGCTACCCTGCCACCCGCAGAAGCTTGCGGCGCTCCTGCTCTTCGGTGAGAAGACGCGCGCGGACCCGCAACAAGTCGCGGCGCGCCACCAGTCCCACGACATGCTTGGATGCGCGATCGACGATCGGCACGCGGCCGGCATTTTTGGCTGCCATGCGATCCGCGAGATGGCCGACGAGTTCGTCCGCATAGCCGACGACGATGTCCTCCGAGCCCTGCAGCTCGCCCAAGGTGGCGTTCCTTTTCCAGCCGTCGCGCGACCAGCGCAGCACGTCCGCGCGCGACACCATGCCGACCAGCGCTCCGTCGTTTGCGACAACAGGATAGCTTTTGTGGCGACGTGGGCCGTCGCTTGCCGTGAAGAACTCGATCGTCTCGGTGATCGAGAGTTCCGCGGAGAGCGTGTCGACCGGGCTCGCCATGATGTCGCCGACGCGCTCGTAGAGGAACGGATCGATCGTGTATTCGCGCGTGATGTGATGGCCGCGGCGCGCGATGCGTTCGGTCAGGATCGAACGACTCATCAGAAGGACCGTCACCGCGAAGGCCGCAATCGATGCCGCGAACAGTTGCGGCAGGATATGGGTGTTGCCGGTGAGCTCGACGGCGAAAAGCGTAGCCGTCAGCGGCGCGCGCATGGTGCCGCCGAGGATTGCCGTCATGCCGATCAGGGCCCAGAAGCCGGATGTGCCGAACGGGATCCAGTGCGCCTCGATGGCGCCGAGCGCTCCGCCCATGATGAGGAGCGGCGCCAAGACGCCGCCTGACGTGCCCGACGATAGCGCCGCGACCCAGATCGTCGCCTTGTCGAAGAGAAGGAAGGCGGCCGCCCCCAGCCCCAGGCTGCCGGCGAGCAGCGCGCGGATATTGTCATAGCCCACGCCGAGCACGGACGGATCGAGATAGCCGCCTATGCCGACGACGAGGCCGCCGATCGCCGGCCACCACATCCAGTGGATCGGCAATTTGCGGAAGAGATCTTCGACGCCGTAGAGCGTGACGGTCGTCAGCGCCGATTGCAGCCCCGCGACGATGCCCACGGCGGCGCAGATACCGAGACCCCACCATGCCATGTGCGGGACTTCCGCAAAGGGAAAGAGCGGGCCCGATCCGATCAGTACGGGCCGCCACAACGCGGCCACCAGCGCGGCCACGCCGGCGGGAATGAAGCTCCTTGGCTTCCATTCGAACAGCAGCAATTCGACGGCCAGCATCACCGCGGCGATGGGCGTTCCGAAGACGGCCGTCATGCCGGCGGCCGCGCCGGCGACGAGCAGCGTCTTGCGCTCGGCCGAGGTCAGGCGAAAGAGCTGCGCGAAGAGCGAGCCGAGCGCGCCGCCCGTCATGATGATCGGGCCTTCGGCGCCGAACGGGCCGCCCGAGCCGATCGAGATCGCCGAGGACAGCGGCTTGAGCAGCGCGACCTTCGGCTCAATTCGGCTTTGCCCGATGAGAATCGCTTCGATGGCTTCGGGGATGCCATGGCCGCGGATCTTCTCCGAGCCGAAGCGCGCCATCAGCCCGACGATCAGGCTGCCGATGACGGGAATGGCGATCGTCCAGGCCGAAAGATGTACGCCGATCAGCGACGGCAGATGCCCGTCGAACTGGCCGAAATAGGCGAGGTTTGTGAACAGCGCGATCAGCCGCAAAAGGCACCAGGCCGCACCCGAGCCCAGCGTGCCGACCACCACCGCCATGGCCGAGAGCACAAGCAGCTGATTGTCCGCCGTAAAATCCCGGAGACGGTCTTCGTGCGGAGGAGAAAATGACGGCGCGTCCGGCATGGGAACCCGAAGTTGTTTTTTGCTTGACGGCAGATATATCGTAGTACGATATAAAACAAGGCGGCAATTCCGCGAGGGAGTCCGGACGTGGCGGCGAGGAAGGTTCAACAACCGGCGCGCGCTGCCCGTCTCACACCGTCGGACTATCGGCTCCTCGCGGAATTCCGCCACCATCTCAGAGTCTTCATCGCCTTCAGCGAGACCGCCGCGCGCGACGCGGGCCTGGCGCCGCAGCAGCATCAGGCGCTTCTCGCCATCAAAGGTTTTCCGGGCGGGAGGGCCCCAACGATCGGCGAGCTCGCGGAGCGGCTCCAGATCCGTCACCACAGCGCCGTGGGACTGGTCGATCGTCTGGTGGACTCCCGACTCGTCGTGCGCTGTCTCGATTCGAAGGATCGCCGGCGGGTCACGCTGGGACTGACGCGGCAGGGGGAGGACATGCTGGCCGAACTCTCGGTCGTCCACCGCGACGAATTGCGCCGCATGGCGCCCATGCTGCGGACCGTGCTGGCGGAGCTGGCGGAATAGCTTTTCCAACCCTTCCGTCATCGCCCGGCGCGCGGCTAGCGCGAGCCGCCCCATTTTTCCCGGTCGCGCGCGAAAAGCGCATCCCCGTGTGATGGCGGGTGTTTTTCATGGAAAAGAAATTGCTCTAGCTTTCCCCTTGCCGCACGGGGACCCCATGGCCACGCTCAAGCAAGCCTTCAGTCACCTGCGCAAATTCGCGCTCGCCTATCCCGAGACGCGTGAGGACCATCCCTGGGGCGAAAGCGCCTTCAAGGTCCGAAGCAAGGTCTTCGTCATTGCGAACGTCACGGAGGAGGGGCTGCACGTGACGGTCAAGCTGCCGCGCTCGCAGGAATTCGCGCTCGAGATGCACAGCTTCGCCGAGCCTACGGGCTACGGCCTCGGCCGGTCGGGCTGGATCACGGCCTGGTTCGGTCCCAAAGACAAACCGCCGCTCGACATTCTCGAGGCCTGGATCGACGAAAGCTTTCATGCCGTCGCGCCGAAAAAACTGCTGAAGGCAATGGAGATGAAAGAAAGCGGAGCTACTTCTTCGCGGCCGGCGCCAAAGTCACCTCGACATGCGGCAAAGTCGCGTCGAGCTTCGCGATCACGGAGGGCGTGATGTCGAGCGCCTCGTCGCAGGCAACGACCGCCGTCCTGTCGAGCATCATGTTGGCGCGATCTTCGCCCACGATCTTCATGACGATCGGCCCGGCGGCGGCTTCGATCTTCTTCTGCGCCGCGGTGACAGCGGCGTCGAACGCAGTCTGGCGTTCGCGGACAGCTTCCGAAATCGCGCGCTGTCGGGTCTCGAAGTCTTGAACGACTTTCAACCGCTCGCCCGGCGGTATCGATGGAATCTGCGCCTTGAGGCGGGCGCCTTCCTTCTTGAAGGCGGTCAGCTCGCGGGCGATCTCGGCGCGCGCGCTCGCAGACAGCGTGTGCAACTGCACCGCCATGTCGCGACCGGCAGCGGAATTTCGCACGAGTGCGGCACGATCGAGAACGGCGACGCGCGCCGTCGGCAGGTCCGGTCCGCCGACAACCAGCGGCAGCGTTCCGGATGTGCGATAGGTCTCGACGGTCGACCGTACGAGCTGGGTCACGTCGAAGGCCGGAGCACCCATCACCACGGCCTTCTTGTCGACGACGAGGGTTGCGCCCTGACCGGCGGCGATATGTTCGAGCGTTTCGTGGAATTTGTCGTCGGACAAATCGGACGGCGCGACCTCGGCGAACAGCATGCGCACGGCGGGGGCTTTTGTGGCAGCGACGGACGCGGGAGCGCCGGGCGGCGGCGACCATTCGGGAATGGCGGCATGGAGCGCTGCTTCGGCTTCGCCCGTGACGTCGAGACCCGACCAATGCGCGGGCGCGGCGCTCGCATCCAGGATGAGATCGGCGCCATGGCGCGCCATGAGCTCGCGATAGAGCGTTTTTTCGGCGCCTTCGAAACGCGGGCCGCCGCCCATCGGATCGGCCGGCTTCAAGACGCTGCGGTCGACGAGCAGCAGATGGGCTTCCGGTATTTCCACGACCTCGGCCGCGGCGGAGGTCGCGGCCAGAACGAATGCAGCAATGGCGACGCCGCACGCACGCATGAACCGTTTCCCCTTCGTCCGCGCCACGATAGCAAAGAAAAAGGCCACCGGCGCGTCGCGTCGATGGCCCTGTTCTCAATTTTGAACGGCTTACGCCGCCTGGTAACCCATCACGGCCTTGACCTCGAGGAATTCTTCGAAGCCGAACTCGCCCCATTCGCGGCCGTTGCCGGACTGCTTGTAGCCGCCGAACGGCGCCTTGAAGTCGGCGCCGGCACCGTTGATGTGCACATTGCCGGTGCGCAGCTGCGCCGCCACTTTGCGCGCGTGCTCGATATTGCCCGACTGCACATAGCCCGACAGACCATAGACCGTGTCATTGGCCATTTTGATCGCGTCGGCTTCCGTGTCGTAAGGCAGGATCGACAGGACCGGCCCGAAGATCTCTTCGCGCGCGATGGTCATGTCGTTCGTGACGTTCGCGAAGATGGTCGGCCGCACATAATAGCCGCGATTCAGCCCTTCCGGCCGTCCCACACCGCCGGTGACAAGCGTCGCACCTTCGTCGATGCCTTTCTGGATGAGACCCTGGATCTTGTTGAATTGCACTTCGCTGACCACGGGACCGATCGTCGTGCCTTCCGCGAACGGATCGCCGACCTTCACCTTCTCGGCTGCAGACTTCGCGACCTGGATGGCTTCGTCCTGCTTGGCGCGCGGCACGAACATGCGCGTCGGCGCATTGCAGGACTGTCCGGAATTGCTCATGACGCCCTGGACGCCCTGCGCCACGGCCTTCTTGAGATCGGCGTCCTCGAGGATGATGTTCGCCGACTTGCCGCCCAGCTCCTGCGCGACGCGCTTGACCGTATCGGCCGCGGCTTTCGCGACCGCGATGCCGGCGCGCGTCGAGCCGGTGAACGACATCATGTCGATGCCGGGATGCGATGACAGCGCTTCACCGACCGTCGGGCCGTCGCCGTTGACGAGATTGAACACGCCCGGCGGCACGCCCGCTTCGTCGAGGATCTGCGCGAAGAGAAGCGCGCTCATCGGCGCAACTTCCGACGGTTTCAGGACCATGGTGCAGCCCGCCGCCAGAGCCGGCGCCACCTTGCAGGTGATCTGGTTGATGGGCCAGTTCCACGGCGTGATGAGGCCGCAGACGCCGACCGGCTCATAGACGATTTCCGTCGTGCCCTGCTGCTTCTGGAACTGGAACTCCTTCAGGATGCGGATGGCTTCGCCGAAATGCGCCACGCCGGTCGCGGCTTGCGCCGCTTTCGACAGCCACACGGGCGCACCCATCTCCTTGGAGATGGTCTCGACCATTTCCGCGTAATGTTTCTGGTAGACCTCGATGATCTTGCCGAGCAGCGCGAGGCGCTCTTCGCGGCTGGTTTTCGAATAGGTCTCGAAGGCCTTGCGCGCGGCGGCCACCGCCTTATCGACGTCCGCCTTGGAGCCGAGGCTGATGCGGGCATAGGCCTCTTCATTGGCGGGGTTGATCACCTCGAGCGTCTTGGGCGTCACGGGAGAAACCCATTTGCCGTCGATGTAGAAATTCAGCTTGTTTTCCATAGTCGTCTCCCTTGTTGGCGGTCGGCCGGGATCAAATCACATCGGGAGAGGGGCTGAAAGACCGGCCTTGGGGAACTGCCTATTTGTTGCCGCGCAGGGCCGCGCTCGCTAGACTTCGCCGGTCAGAGTGGTTTCGGGGGGAACACGATGATACCGGCACGCTTGCGAAAATACGGCCTGTTTTTCCGCACCAAGATCGGCACCTGTCCGACCTGCATGCGATGGTCGCTGCAAGGCGCGCTCGCCGGCTGGCTGGTCCTCGCGGCAGCGTTTGTCGCCTATCGCCCGCTGGCGGCAGTCATCGCAATCTGGCCACTGACGTTCACCGTTCTGTGGCTGATGCACGTCCTGACATTCGGCGGACGCGTGGTGCGGTTCCGGATGATGAAAGATGCGGATGTGCGCGCCGGAAACGCCCGCGTGCTGACCCGGCGGAACATGCTGCTGTTTGCGCGTGCAACGGCGATCGCCGTGACACTGTCGGCTGTCGTGCCGCAGCGCGCGCGGGCGAGCGACGAGGACGGCTGCCCCGGCAACATGCACATCTGCTCCGACGGGCAGCACTGCTGCCCGCCCGGCGGCGTCGTCGACTGCATCGTCGACGATTGCGATGCCAGCAAGAGCCGCACGTGCTATCCAGGCGACGACGACAGCCAGAAATACGTCTCGCAATGTTGTTCGGTCGCGATCAACTGCTGACGCGCCGCTCTTGACTTAGCGCCGGTTTGCACGGCCCGCTGTGACAGGCTTCCGCGGAGACTGGTCGCGGTCGCGCGCCATGACCGCTTTTTGATACTCACCCGATGGCAACACAGCCCGTGACGAATTCAGCATCCTCGCAAAAGGCGCCGCTGCTCGGCGCGGAGATGCACAACCTTCTCCATTTCATCCTCGCCCAGCTCGTCATCTGGACGCTGGTGCCGTGGTTCTTTGCGGTGAGCTTGCCGCTCGACGTGGTGAGCGACGGGCTCGGCTGGGGGCATGAATGGCAATGGGGCTATTTCAAGCATCCCCCGCTGCCGTCTTGGACGGTGGAAGCGTTCTTCCGGGCCTTCGGCGATATCGGCCCGTTCCTTTTGAGCCAGATCGCGGTCGGGGTCACTTACGCCTTCGTGTTCCTGATCGGCCGCGTCATGATGCCTGCGCGCCAGGCGCTGATCGGCACGCTCCTTCTCGCCGGAGTCTACTACTTCTCCATCCCGACGCCCGAATGGAATCACAATGTCGCCCAGATGCCGGTGTGGGCGTGGGCGACCTACAGCTATCTCCTCGCCATCCGGACGGGACGCTGGCGCTGGTGGACGATGCTGGGACTCGCCTGTGGCGTGGCCGTGCTGACCAAATACGCCTCGGCCGTTCTCTTCCTTGCCATGCTCGCGCATTTGCTCAGTACACGGAAGACGGCGGCGCAGCTCGCGACGCCCGGTCCCTATATCGCGCTCGCCATTCTTCTTGCTGTCATCGCACCGCATCTCGTCTGGCTGGTGCAGAACCATTTCCCGACCTTCGGCTACGCGGAAGGCCGCGCCGGTCATGGCGAAGGCGTCGTCCATCGCATCATCGCGCCGTTCCATTTCCTCCTCTCGCAACTCGCGACGCTGCTGCCGGCGCTGATCGTCGCTGCGGCCATCGGACTTCTGCGCCGCGTGAAGCTGCCGTCGCTCGAAGACGAGAATTTCCGCTTTCTGGTTTTCTTGGGTGCAGGTCCCGCGCTCATCACCGCCGCATTGTCGCTCCTGTCCGGCTTCGGCATCCGCGACATGTGGGGCGCGCCGATGTGGAATCTGACCGGCCTCCTGATCGTCTATGCGATGCAGCCCCGCTGGCCCGAAACCTCGCTGCGCGCGCTTTATCTCTGGGTCGCGGCGCTGTTCGTCATCATCCCGCTGGCTTATGTGCTGTCGACGGCATGGGTTCCGGAATGGCGCGGCAAGCCATCGCGCACGCAATGGCCGGACCGCGCCATGGCGCAGACCTTCAACGCCGCCTGGACCGAGGCGACCCACGCGCCGCTGAAGATCGTGGCGAGCGACGGCTGGACGGGCGGGCTGATCGCCATGCGGGCGCCCGGACGTCCTTCCATTTTTATCGATTGCAATCCCCGCCATGCCCCCTGGATCACGCCGCAAAGGCTTTCCCGTGAAGGCGCGCTCGTCGTCTGGCAGACTCACGCAAACGATTCGCCGCCGGCAACGTTCAATTTACCGGGCCTGAGGATCATGGGCGTGAAAACGTTTGCGTGGCCGCGTGAGCCGCGCGCCAAACCGCTGAGGTTGGGATGGGGTATCATTCCGCCGTCGGGACCGCCGTCATGAATGTGTCGGCGCGATCGGATGCGAAGCTGATTTCGATCGTCGTGGCCTTCTACAACGAGGAGAAGGCGATCGTGTCGTTCTTCGCGGAGATGGATCGCGTCGCCGCGGCGCTTCCCGTTCCGGTCGAATATGTCTGCGTCAACGACGGCAGCCGCGACGGCACGCTGGCGCTGCTGCAGGCCGAGCTTGGCCAGCATCGCCGCATGCGCATCGTCAATTTCGCGCGCAACTTCGGCAAGGAAGCGGCGATGACGGCAGGCATCGAGCAGGCGCGGGGCGACGCCGTCGTCGTCATCGATGCGGATCTGCAGGACCCGCCGTCCCTGATCGCGGAGTTCATCGCCAAATGGCGCGAGGGCTGGGACGTCGTCTATGGCGTGCGCGCCTCGCGCGAAGCGGATTCGTTTTTCAAGCGCGCCACGGCGGGCGCCTTCTATCGCATCTTCAACGCCATCGCGAGCGTGCCCATTCCGCACGATGCCGGAGACTTCCGCCTGATGGATCGCCGCGTCGTCAACGCGCTCCTCGCGTTGCCCGAACGCAACCGCTTCATGAAAGGTCTGTTCGCCTGGGTCGGTTTCAAGCAGACCGGCGTCGAGTTCGTGCGCGAGGCGCGCGTCGCCGGCGAGACGCACTGGAATTTTCTCAGGCTGTGGAATTTCGCGGTTGACGGGCTGACCAGCTTTTCCATCGCGCCGTTGCGGATGGCGAGCATGGTGGGCGGCGTGATTTCGCTGCTGGCCTTCGCCTATGCGTTCTATCTCGTCATCCGCACGATGGTGTACGGCATCGACGTGCCGGGCTATGCCTCGATTGTCGTCATCATGCTGTTCCTGGGCGGCGTGCAGCTTCTGTCGATCGGCCTGATCGGCGAATATCTCGGGCGCCTCTATATCGAAGCGAAAGACCGGCCCTTGTATATCGTCGCCGACGTCTTCGACAACGAGTCTTCGTAGCTGATTTTAGCGCGGTGGCCGAAGAGGATGTGCAGTGGACGCAGTACTCGCGTATCCACGCAAAGGGCCGCGCGAAGCGCAACAAAAATGATTCACAAGAGACGGTGGGGCAGTGAGAGACCGCGTGCACCTCACCGTCTCCTGTGAAATTTCCAATTGCGCTTCGCGCGGAGTTCTTCGGAGGGACTGCCCCCCGCGTCCACTGCGCAACCTCTGCGACCACTGCGCTAAAATTGTCTAGCCGAGACTCCGGCCGATCCAGACGACGCGGCCCATGATGATGATGTCCTCCGGCGAAAGATCGGTGTAGGTCGGGTAGGCCGGGTTGTCGGACTTGACGGTCAGCAGCTTCGACACGGGATGCATCGAGATGCGCTTGACCTGCAGCATGTCGTCGATCCGGATGACATAGAGCCCTTCGCGCCGCGGATTGGTCTGCCCGCGGTCGACCAGCACGTGATCGCCGTCGTGCAGAGTCTCCCACATCGAGTCGCCCGAGATCTCGAGCACCAGCACCTGCCCCAGATCGCTCGCGATCTTCCTGAGCCATTGCTCGCGGAACATCAGATGTTCCTCCGCGGGCGTATCGATGGCGAGTGCGCCCGCGCCGGCGGCCGCACGCAGGTCGTAGACCGGCACGGCGTAATGTTCGCCGTTGGCGTTCGTTTCGCCGGCGATGTCCGCCACCGTCACGCCGAGAACTTTGGCGAGCCGCCGCATCAAGGGCAGCGTCAGGCGCTGGTCCTCGCGCTCGTAGCGGCCGATCGAGACCGACGTCGTGTTGAGCTTCTTGGCAAGCTCCTGCTGGGACAGATCGCGCTCCAGGCGCAGGCGGGATAGCTGGTTCATGGGACCACTCAACTCTAACCGTTGCCGCAATGAAACAACCAATTTGGTTGACAAAGCACCAAGGAGGTATTAAATCGGTAAGAACACAACAGGAACAAATAGATGCAGCCCGAGCATTTTTCAACCGTATGGCGGCGCCCATGAGCCCGGCCCAGAGCGCTTTCGCGGTCCTGGCCATGTTTTTCTTCGTGGCGGGCCTTTCGCTCTCCGTTTCGGCCTCGGTGATTCCCGGCCGCCCAGGCTTTCGAATCGCCAGGCGGCAGATCGCGTGGCTGGCGACTCTCTGTATCGCCGGCAGCGTCGCGGCGCTCTCGTGGGTGGCGCGGCCATGATGGGGCTCACGCGACGCCAGCAGGCGTGCCTCGATGCGGTGCGCGCCTTCCAGGCCGAACACGGCGTCATGCCGACGCTGGAAGAACTGAAGCTCCTGCTCGGCATGAAATCGCGCAGCAACGTGTCGGGCATGCTCAACAGGCTGGAGCAGCGCGGTGCGATCAAGCGCATGCACGGTCGCGCGCGCGCCATCGATCTGCTGGCCTGTCCAAGGTGCGGCAAGGAATTGCGGAGGCCGAAATGAGCCGCCGGCGAAAGAGGAAAGGCACAGGCCTCCGCCGCGCCGAAGCGGCCCCGAAGGCGGGCGGCGCGTCCGGCGAAGAGCGCTATGCGCCAAAGGCGGGACCGGGAACCGTCTTCGTCGAGGAATGCGCCGAGACGCGGCGCGAGAGACGCCTGCGCAATATCGCAGAGCATCCGCTCACGCTGGCGCACGCGCGCGGCAAGATCAGCGACGACCAGTTCGCGGCGGGCGAGGAGGTGCGGCTTCTGTGCGAGCTGCGCGGTTGCTCCGGCAGGGATTCGACGACGCTGATGACGGGCGGCGCCGCGGGCCCGCGCGATCCCTTCACGCAATCACAGATCGACGCGATCAGACGTCTTGATCAGATCCGCCAGCGCCTGAAGGAACGCGACTGGATCATCGTGGAGAAATTCTGCGGCGAGGGTTGGTCCATGGCCGCGAGCGTCCGCGCGGCGACGCAGTGCCATCCGTCGAGCGTTCATTACCGCGTGCAGGAGGCGCTGGAAGAACTGGTGGCGGTGCGGCGGGGGAGGCGGATGCATCCGTTCAAGGGCGATGCGGCGTGATTCCAATGAGCCTCATCGGAACGATTGTCTTCCTGGGGACCGCGGGCGTCCCGCCGGCACAACTCGCTCTCGCATCCGGTACAACATCGACGAATGTGCATGTTTCGCGACCGATGCCGGCGAGACGCCAGCGGTCCCAGGACGAAACTTCTGCAAGAATGCGTCGGCGCAGCGGGTGTTTTTTTTAAAGCCCCAAATCGCTCGCCATGTTGGCCCGGCGCGACGTGAATTTGCGGTCGAGGTCGGTGACGGTGACGCTGGCGGCTTTCTCGAACAGGCCCGGCACGAAGGCGTGGATCAGACAGCCGAGGCCGGCGGCGAACATGCGCCCTGCGATGGCGAAGGCCCCGAGCATATGGCCGAAATAGGTGTCGCCGATGGAGCGCGGATGGGCGAGAAACCAGCGGTCCCAAAAGCCTGTTGAATCCTGGTCCATGCGGGGCGCCCCTGAGAGTCGGGCTTTCTTACACTGGAAATTTTGTGAAATCGATAAGGGCGTTTGGTCGCGGCTCCCTCGCTGCGAGATGCCCCCTCCGTCTGCGCTGCGCGCGCCCCCTCCGTCTGTCGCGCTGCGCGCGCCAGCCATCTCCCCCACGCTTTGCGCGGGGGAGGATTGGCGTTGGTGCAAATCCTCCCCCGAACTGTGTTCGGGGGAGGTGGCGCACGCGAAGCGTGCGACGGAGGGGGCCGCGCGAAGCGCGACAGACGGAGGGGGCGGTGCGCAGAACGCGACGCGGGGCCAC
>Ga0335069_10001361_pt1 | contig 39584 bp, 34 predicted proteins | sample Lox_Sample_11_FD_206714 | JGI IMG/M metagenome (GOLD analysis project Ga0335069, IMG submission 206714) | Soil microbial communities from Loxahatchee National Wildlife Refuge, Florida, United States - Lox_Sample_1.1 | ecosystem: Environmental > Terrestrial > Soil > Wetlands | place: USA...
CTGCATCATTTGCGGTCTGGGAATTTACGATTCCGTCAGCGTGCTACAAAAATAGAATCCCTTGCCTATGCCAAGGGATTCTTCCATCTCAGCCCAGGAAAGCGGGCAAAATCGCGATCTGCCGTGTATAACATGCCACCGTACTCAATCGTGAGTGCGGCGATTTCGGCATCGGTAGCCAGCGGGCCGGAGGCTTGGCCTTCCACTAACATGCTACGCAAAACCGACCAGTGTCTCTCGCTTGCCGTCAGTATTTGCACGTTCGGTAACTGGAGCCATTGCTCAACGGTCTGCGCCGCCTGCTCAACGGTGGCACCCATTCCCGTGAGACGACGGTTTGTGACAACCCGGAAGAAAGCCAAAAGGTTCTGCCATGGCAGCCCAACAGCTTCAGCGCCAGAGAGGACACCCTCCAACCATGCCGAGCTTTTCTTGCAGTGCGCGGAGGCGGAATTGTAGGAGTAAATCAACAAATTGGCATCGACGACGATCACCGATGCTCCGGGCCTTCCAGGTATTCCAGGAATTCTTCAGTCTTTTCGAAATCAGGCAGTCCGAGGTTCCAAGGCCTCACAATGAACGGCTTGCGCGCCGGTTGCTTGGAGGCAGTCATACCCAGCCTGATATAGCGGTTGACCACCTGTTTGAAAGTCTCGCCCGATTTGCGGATCTCCTTCCTTAAGAAGACGGCCAAATCTTCGTCGATGGCTAATGTAGTTCGCACATCGATATGCTATATAGATGGACATCATGATGTCAAGGATAATGCATCATGATGTCTACCCAGACTATTTGCAAAAATTGCACAAAGAGGGCACTTTGGATGCTTATGATTTCTCTGCAAGATATCTATATGGCCCAGTCTCGCCTACAAGGCGTTGCTGTTCGCACTCCCCTGCTGGAGTGGACCGGCGTCACCGCCAAGCGCAAGCTGTTTCTGAAGCTTGAAAACCTCCAGCCGATTGGCGCTTTCAAGTTGCGCGGTGCTTACAACAAAGTTGCGTCGCTCGGCGAGGAGGAACGCCGGCGGGGTGTGATTTCGTATTCGAGCGGAAATCATGCGCAGGGAGTCGCCTATGCGGCGCGAGCGCTGGGCGTAAAGGCCCTCATTGTGATGCCGAACAATGCCCCCAAGAACAAGTTTGAGGCAACTGCCGCGCTGGGCGCGGAGATTGTCACTGTGGGACCCGGAAGTGAAGAGCGCCGACAGCGCGCGGAGCAACTCGCGGCAGAACACGGTTACGCGATCGTTCCTCCCTACAACGACGAGAAGATCATCGCCGGCCAGGGCACGGTCGGGCTCGAGATTCTTGAAGATCTGCCTGAAGTCGAGACTGTGATTGCGCCCGTCGGAGGTGGCGGACTGATCAGTGGAATCTCGGCGGCGATCAAGCTGACGAATCCTGCGGTCAAAGTGATCGGCGCCGAGCCTGAACTTGCAGGAGACGCACGCGCCAGTTTGCGAGCGGGGCATGTCGTTTCGTTTCCGGCTGAACAGGTTTCGCAAACGATGGCGGATGGATTGCGCACGCAAAGTGTGGGCGAGATCAACTTTGCTCACATTCGGGCCTATGTCGACGACATCATCTCCATCAAGGAATCCGAAATTCGTGAGGCCGCGCGGGCATTAAGCGCGAATGCAAAAACCGTGGCGGAACCGAGCGGCGCGGTGAGCGTTGCGGCTCTCATGTTCCATGCGGAGGAACTGCCGCAGACGCGGAACAACGTGGCGGTGATCAGCGGCGGGAATATCGACCCGCAGTTTCTGGCGGAGTTGCGTAGCGCATAGTTTCCCGAGAGTTGAAGTGTTGGCCGCACCGCATCGTCACTCCTAATAACTCTTGCCGATACGGCATCGGGAGAACTCCTCGCCGGGCCGGTGGAGAACATCAACATTACTGGGGTCCTTCGACTTGTTCGGCTCGCTCCGCTCACCTCACGTCGCTCAGGATGACAGAGTTGCATGGGGATATTGCCGGCGGCATGACGACACGACTGTGAATGTACAATTCTCCGTTCACTCGGGAGGCAATTTGGATCGCTGGCTAGAACGGCTCTTTGAACTTTCGCGGCACCAGACAACAGTGCGCCGCGAGGCGATCGCCGGCCTCACTACTTTCTTCACGATGTCGTATATCGTGGCGGTCAATCCTGCCATTCTCAAGACCGCCGGCATGCCTGTCGACGCCTCCCTCACGGCAACAATTTTTACGGCGATCTTTGGAACGCTGCTGATGGCGTTCTATGCCAACCGGCCTTTTGCCATCGGCCCGTATATGGGGGAGAACGCGTTTATCGCGTTTACCGTAGTGCACGTTCTCGGCTACACGTGGCAGAGCGCGCTGGGTGCGGTGTTTCTGGCCGGCATCCTGTTCGTGCTGATGACATTGTTCCGGCTGCGGCAGTGGATGGTGGATGCGATTCCTGCGACATTGCGGTACAGTTATGCGGTCGGCATCGGATTGTTTCTCACCTTCATCGGGCTCAATCAGACCGGCATCGTGACGATCGGAGCGCCGGGAGCGCCGGTGCGTCCCGGACATCTCACTTCTCCCGCGATCTTGCTGGCCATCTTTGGCTTTCTGCTAATCGTTGTACTCACGATCCGGCGCTTCCCTGCCGCGATTCTTACCAGCATTCTTGTGACAGCGTTCTTGAGCTTCATCACTCGAGTTTCTCCGGCACCAGCTTCCTGGGTGAGCAAGCCGCCGAGCCTGGCGCCGGTGTTCATGAAGTTCGACCTGCACAGCCTGTTGGGCTGGGGATTCTTTCCTGTGGTGCTCACGATCCTCATCATGGCCTTCGTGGACACGATGGGAACACTGATTGGCGTTTCGGCGCGCGCGGGCTTTCTCGACAAAGATGGAAACCTGCCGCAGATGGAGCGTCCGATGATGGCCGATGCGCTGGCGACCACATTTGCGGCGGTTATTGGAACGACGACTTCAGGGGCGTATATCGAATCGGCAACGGGAGTAGAGGCGGGCGGGCGGACGGGGCTGACCTCGGTAGTGACGGCCGTCTGTTTTGCCGGAACATTGTTTTTCGCGCCGTTTATCTCGGCAATTCCGCCGCAGGCTTATGGGCCGGCGCTGATTTTTGTCGGACTGCTAATGCTGACGCCGATCACGCGCGTTCCTTTTGACGACCTGAGCGAACTCGTGCCCGCTTTTGGCGTGATCGCGCTGATGGCTTTCACCTACAACGTGGGAATTGGGATGACGGCCGGTTTTGTTCTCTATCCATTTTGCAAGCTGGTTTCGGGGCGGCTGCGCGAGGTGAAGCCGGCGCTTTGGGCTCTCACGGCATTGTCGCTGCTATTCTTTGTTTTCTACCCTTACTCCTAGACTGCCGGGCGTCCGAGAGGCGTTCCGAGCTTTGGTGAATTCGCATGATCCGTTTCGGAATTGCTGGATTTGGACTGCACGCGGTGCGGCGATTGATGCCGGGCTTTGCAAATGCGACGAATTGCAAGGTCATAGCACTTTCACGGCGCGACTCGGCGAAGGCGCGCGAGGCGTCGGAGCGGTATGGCATCCCTTATGTATTTGCTTCGACCGAGGAACTATGCCGGTGCCCGGAGGTGGATGCCGTACTGGTGACGACGCCGAATGCCTGTCACCTGGCTGATGTTCTGACGTCGGTTGCGGCAGGCAAGCCGGTGTTATGCGAGAAACCCATGGGTATGAATGCAGACGAGTGCCGACAGATGGTGGAGGGGGCCAAGCACAGCGGGGTATTGCTTGGGGTTGCGCAGATCTTCCGCTTCGAGGAGAGCACCGCCCGGTTTCGCACACGCATTGAGCAGGGAGAAATTGGCCGTCCACTGCTCGCCCGGGCCGAGTTCTCGTTTCCGGGACTCGCGCATGCGCGGACGTGGATCTCGGACCGGAGCATTTCGGGAGGCGGCCCCATCGCAGATGTGGGGGTGCATTGCATCGACGCGTTGCGTTATATCCTGCAGGACGAGGGGGTGCGGGTGAGTGCGATGTCGCGTGGGGATGAAAATTCTGGCGACGTGGAGGCGGCAGCCATCGTGACCCTTGAGTTCCGGCGCGGGACGCTCGCGACGGTGCTGGTCTCCACCCGTGCGCACTATCGGACGCCAATGGAGATTGTCGGCGAGTCCGGCGTGCTGAGAGCGCATGATGCCCTGACGGTCGACCGGCCGATCCGGATCGAGCTATGGAAGCAGGGAGAACTCGCGGATGAAGAGAACGTGTCGAACCATCATGCCTACGCCATGCAGGTGGACGCATTCGCGAGTGCGGTGGAAGGACGGGGTACGTTTCCGGTTTCCGGGGATCAGGGACTGAGGAATCAGATCATTCTAGACGCAGCTTACCGCAGCGCGGAATCCGGAAAGGCTGAAGTAATTTCTATCTAAGATTGCGCAAGCCAAGGAAAACCGAAGAGTTAAACGAATGAACAGGAAAATGACCCGAAAATAAGAAGCGCCCCGGATCGTGAGATCGCGGGACGCCCGAACAGCCCTCCCCCAGAACTGCTCATCCTCAAAATACGGCGAAGCGAATGGTGGCGAAATGCCACGACCGGGTGAGCATCTGGCACGAAAGAACCACTTGCCAAAAGGCCAAACTTTGGTAACATTTCTCAACCGCGATTGGTGTTACCAGCCGCGCCCTGGTTCTGGAAGCCGTCTCATCAAAACCGGTTCGAACGAAGAGACTTCCCCCGATTCCGAACGCTAAGAGGTTTCTATTCTTGGTCGTAGAGAGATCTCCGAACGGGAAGAGTACCGCGAAGGCAAGTGGATTGTTGCTAGTGTGCACGGGATTGCACCTTGATGTCCACAGCAGCGTCACAAAGTGCACGTATGTTATTGAAAAATATGTATAAACATCGACTTCCCTATTTGGAATGGGAAGTGCTCCTAGCGGGAGGGGCGAAGTATACCCGTTAGGCGTACGACTTTGGTAAGGGCTCGGAAACAGAGCTTAGGAATTTTTGGGAGGAACAAATGAGGCGAGTGGTAGTCATTGCATTGCTGGCATTGGCGCTGCCGATGGCGGTTTGGGCGGACAACATCACACTAACGAACCAGGGTGGAACGATCTCGATTTCAGCTTCGGGAATCACCTCCAAAGGGTCACAGCTGAAGAGTTTCAATGGGATCCAGGCACCTCCGGGGAAATCACTGGGATCGGTAAGCTACAGCACCGGCGCGCTGCTCAGCGGGTCGATTGCGGCTGGCGGTGTGTTCTCATCCGCGGGTTCCACATTTGACGTGATCGGCAAGGGCAACTACGGCCAGCCGAAAGGGCCTATCTTTACCGGTGGCTTCACGGGCAACATTGACTGGACACTGGTCAGCTCGAGCGGACAGAAGCTGGTTTACACCTTGAGCGGCGACCTGAGCGGTCAGCTCTACAACGGCGTAATGGTAACCGGGCAAACCACCCAGACCATCACGACCCATCCCGGACAGCTCGCCAAGGGCATCGGGCACATCACCGTCGGCACCACCGAGTTGACGACCCCGGAACCGGGAACGCTCGGATTGCTAGGGACGGGATTGCTGGGCATCGCGGGCATGTTCCGCCGCAAGCGGTCCTAAATTCAAGCGTAGTCAACGTTCGCTCAAAACACTCACTTCTTTGCCCCGCCGACAGGCGGGGCTTTTCATTGCGAGAAACAGAGTTAATGGATCTCGATTGGGGTTATTTGCTTCAGCTTTGGCATGTTTTAAGCCGCCATGCAGAAGGTACAAACACGCGGTGGTACCTAATGCCGGCGATTACGCCGGTAATGTGGGCAGGCGGCTTGGAGTTGACCTCCTGAGTGGCCAAACCTAAATTCAGACGAGGGAGGTTGTATGAAGGATATTCACGAGGTTTTACGGCGGAAGCAAGCGCAGCACGCCCTGCTCGGCAAGCAGATTGAGATGCTGCAGCAAGCGGCCGACAAACTCCGCGAGGTCGCGCCCCTGCTCGCCGAGAACGATGAAGAGGAAACCGCGGTGCTGACCGAGGTAAATGAGGAAAATACGAAATCCGCGGCGGCAGCGGCTGGCGCAGGAGCTTCCGGGACGGGATCCAAGACAGGACGTGGGCTAACTCCGCGGTGGCCGTAGACGAGGCCACCCGGGGACTGCCATTTTGACTTCCCCGCAGCAGGCCTGGCACGCAGAGGCCAGTCCGACCTTCGAGGTCGAGACCGACTGCCAATTCGGTTTTGCGCGCGGTTATTTGCCGTTCACTGACTCCATCCAGTTCAATTTCTCCAAGAATTTTCTGATGCAATAGAATTGCAAGTCGCGGCTCCACCCGGTGCCAGTTCGACCGTGGACCGCGAGGAAGCCGTTTCAGGCTCAAATCTTGCTTACGCGCCCGATCACGCATCTTCTGATACTTGCCATACTCGCCGCGGTGGCTGTTGTTCCCTTCCTTTATCTGGGAAACCCCTCCGGCCACGATTTCGAATTTCACATGTACTCGTGGATGGAGGTGCTGCAACAGTGGAAGGCGGGCGTCGTTTATCCGCGCTGGGCTGGGCTGGCCCATTGGGGATATGGGGAGGCGAGGTTTCTGTTTTATCCGCCCGCGTCGTGGACGCTGGGCGCGGGTCTCGGAGAGATGCTGCCATGGAAAACGGTTCCGGGGGTCTATTGCTGGATCGTGTTGACGCTAGCGGGGGCGAGCATGTATGCGCTGGCGCGGCGGTGGCTTAGTGCGCGGGACGCGCTGTTTGCGGCGGGATTTTACGCTCTCAATCCTTATCACCTGCTGGTTGTGTATTGGCGGAGCGCGTTTGCGGAATTGCTGGCGGCGATCCTGTTGCCGCTGGTGCCGCTGTGTCTTTTGAAGTTGCGGGAGGAGGGTGGACGCCCGGTATTGTGGCTCAGCTTGATTCTTGCCGCAGCGTGGCTGGCTAATGCGCCAGCCGCGGTGATGATTCATTACTCGGCGGCGGGGCTGGCGGTCATCCTCGCGTTGCAGGAAGGCTCGACGAAATCCGGCTGCAGGATACTGGCAAAAACGGGAGTCGCGGTCGTTCTCGGTGCGGGTGTAGCAGCGGTCTATCTGATTCCGGCAATCTACGAAGAGCCTTGGGTGAGCATCGTGGCGCTCCTCGAGCCGGGAGTAAGACCGCAGGACAATTTTCTATTCACATACATGGCGGATGCGGACCATAACCGATTCAACGTCCTGGTCTCTCTTGTGGCCATGTCGGAGGTTGCAGCGCTTGCCGCCGCGGCCTGGCTCTCTCGCAAGCGAAATGACAGGAGCTCGGAAGGCGGCTTGTCATGCAGTGGCTGGAGGTGGCTCGCGGGCTGGGGAGCCGCGACGGCACTTGTAATGGTTCCTCTCAGCAACGTCCTTTGGTTGTACCTGCCGAAGTTCCGCTATGTGCAACTTCCCTTCCGTTGGCTGCTTTGTCTGAATGTTCCGCTGGCGTTGCTGTTGGCCAGCGCGACATTACGCAGGGAGTCGAGAATTGGCGTCAGGATTGTGCGCACCGTCTTCTGTATGTTTCTGCTCGCGACACTTTTGATCGCTGGACATCGAGTTCAGCCGCCGTGGTGGGATCGGTCCGCCGATATTCAGGAGATGGAGGATGCGATGTCCGACGGCGTCGGCTATGACGGAACAGACGAGTACGTGCCGGCAGGAGACGATCCGTACGAATTGAATAAGGAGCTGCCGCAGGTGAGCGACGCTAATGGCGCGGCGGTGAAGGTGCAGACATTGTCCTGGAATGCGACGGATCGGCGCTTTATCGTGCGAAGCGACTCGCCGAGAAACCTGACGATTCGACTGTTCAATTATCCGGCGTGGAAGGTGACGGTGAACGGCCAGATGGTTGGTACGCAGTCAACAGAAACCACGGGTCTGATGATGGTGCCTGTGAGTGCCGGCGAAAACGATGTGCATATCATCTTTGGGCGAACGCCCGATCGCACTGCCGGCGGGGTGATCTCGTCGGTAAGCATGCTGATAATTGCCGGCTTGTTTATTGCAACAAAGAGCAGGAGGCAGAGAAATGAGGCGGGTGCATCGATGAAAACGAGGCAAACTCCGTGAGCGCCCGCACCGTACTTGTCGCGACCTCGAACCCGGGCAAGCTGCGAGATTTCGCGGGGGCGGCGGCGCTTCATGGTATCGAGATCGCGGGGATTTCTGGCTTCGCGTCTTTGCCCACGGTTGTGGAGGACGGCGAGAGTTTTGAGGAAAATGCGCGCAAGAAGGCTGAGGAATACAGCCTTGCGGTGCCGGGCGAGGTCGTTGTGGCGGACGATTCCGGACTGGAGGTGGACGCGCTTGGCGGAGCGCCGGGAGTTCACTCGGCGCGGTATGCAGCGGAAAAGCCACACCTGGCCGAAGCCAATACGGACGACGAGGCCAATAACGAGCGCGTGCTTCGCGAACTTCGGGGAGTTCCAGCGGAGAAGCGGACCGGCCGCTTCGTGTGTGTGCTGGCTGCAGCGCGAGATGGTCGAACTTTAGGAACGTTTCGCGGAACGGCGGAAGGCCTGATTCTCGAAGCCCCGCGGGGGCGCGGGGGATTTGGCTACGACCCGCTTTTCTTTTTTCCCGGCGTCGGGAGGACTTTTGCTGAACTGACGGCCGAGGAGAAATCTTTATATAGCCATCGCGGGGCGGCGTTAAGAGATTTCCTTGATTGGTTCGATCGGAGTGTTTGAGTCAGCCGGCTTTTATCCGACATCCCGAACCCGCGACAGGCTTGAAGAACAGCCTCTTGTGACCCGCATCACATCCCGTGGTACGCGATTCCTCTAACTTACTGACGGCCCAGTTTCTTGACGCGTGGTCATTCACGCGCCGATAATGGAAAGTTTTCATCACATCCTCGTAAGGAGCCGTCCATCGTGGCCTCAGCCGCTAATTCTGTCGCTCCCACAATTAAGCCGGGCGTCGCGCCGCTGCGGGCGGGCGAAGGCAATTCTTTTCTGTTGCGCCGGTTGCATTCGCTCTCCGGCATTGTGCCCATCGGCGCATTTCTGCTGGAGCACTTCATCTCGAACTTCGAGGCGTTCCACGGGCCGGAAGCCTACGGCAAGCAGGTGGCATTTCTGAACAGCCTGCCGTTCGTGCTGGCGATGGAAATTTGCTTCATCTGGATTCCGATTCTCTACCACGGCATTTACGGCGTGTGGATCTGGTGGCGCGGCGACTCGAACGTCGGTGATTATCCCTGGCAGGGGAACTGGTTTTATACCTCGCAGCGCTGGACTGGGATTATCGCGTTTATCTACATGGTCCAGCACACCTATTATTTGCGTTTCACGGGCGTGCACCTGCCATCGAATCCGATGGCATCGTTTGCCAAGGTGCAGGGCGAGTTCCAGCATCCGTGGATGATCGCGTTTTATGCAATTGCGATTGTGGCGGCCTCGTGGCACTTTGCTTACGGGATTTGGCTCTTCTGCGCGAAGTGGGGGATCACGACCGGCGAGAAGGCGCGGCGTCGGCTTGGCTATTTGTGCCTGCTGCTGGCGCTTGGACTGATCGGACTGGGCGCGGCTAGCATGTACGGATTTTTGAGCCGGCCTTATCATCCGCCAGATTCGAGCTCTTCAGAAAATATTGTGATGTTGAAGTAAGACGTGAAGTGATAGGTCCGGGGATTGCCCGGCAGATCGGACTCCTAGCATGGCAGCACCAAAAATCATTGTTGTGGGCGGAGGGCTTGCGGGCCTGGCCGCCGTGATCAAGATCGCGGAGATGGGCGGAGAGGTTGACCTTTTCTCGATCGTGCCCGTGAAGCGTTCACACTCGGTATGCGCGCAGGGCGGCATCAACGCGGCCAAGAACCTGAAGGGCGAGGGCGATTCTACCTACAAGCATTTCGACGACACGATTTATGGCGGCGATTTTTTGGCGAATCAGCCTCCGGTGAAAGATATGTGCGAGGCCGCGCCGGGGATTATCGATCTGCTTGACCGCATGGGCGTACCGTTCAATCGCACGCCGGAAGGGCTGCTCGATTTCCGCCGCTTCGGCGGGACTTTGTATAACCGGACTGCTTTTGCCGGCGCGACGACTGGACAGCAGCTTCTTTACGCGCTCGACGAGCAGGTGCGGCGGTATGAGGCCGAGGGCAAAGTGAAGAAGTATGAGCACTGGGAATTTTTGTCGGCTGTTCTAGACGGAACGCATACTTGTCGCGGGATCTGCGCGATGGATTGCCGCACGATGGAGATTCGGACGTTTCCGGCTGACGCAATCATCATTGCCACCGGCGGCATCGGCGCGATATTCGGAAAGTCGACGAATTCGGTGGTTTGCACGGGTTCGGCGCAGTCGGCACTTTATCAGCAGGGATGCTATTACGCGAACGGCGAGTTTATTCAGGTGCATCCTACTTCGATTCCGGGCGAGGACAAGCTGCGATTGATGTCCGAATCGGCGCGCGGCGAGGGTGGGCGCGTTTGGGTTCCGCGGACGGCGGGCGACAAGCGCGATCCGAAGTCGATTCCGGAAAAAGAGCGGTGGTACTTCCTTGAGGAGTGGTATCCGAAGTATGGGAACCTGGTGCCGCGCGATGTGGCTACGCGCGCGATCTTCAAGGTGGTCTTCGAGCACAACCTCGGTATCGACGGCAAGCCGATGGTCTATCTTGACCTGACACACATCGACCGCAAGATTCTCGACAAGAAGCTCGAGGGCATTCTGGAAATTTACGAGAAGTTTGTTGGCGACGACCCGCGTGACGTGCCGATGAAGATTTTTCCTGGCATGCATTACACGATGGGCGGGCTGTGGGTGGATTACAAGCAGGCGACAAATGTTCCGGGAATTTTTGCAGCGGGCGAGGCCGAATACCAGTATCACGGAGCGAACCGGCTGGGTGCGAATTCGCTCGTGTCTTGTATCTACGGCGGATTCGTCTCGGGTCCGGCGGCGGTCGCGTATGCGAAGAACGTGGCGGCTGCGCCGGCGAACGGCCATTTCGACGCCGAGCGCAAGCGGCAGCAGGAGATCAACGACGGCCTGATGAAGGCCGATGGTAACGAGAATCCGTTTCTGATCTGGCGCGAACTGGGCGACGTGATGACGAAGGAGTGCACGGTCATCCGCTACAACAAGGGATGCCAGGCCGCGGATGCCAAGGTGGTCGAGTTGCTGCAGCGCTTCCAGAACATCAACCTGAGCGACCGGACGCAGTGGGCAAACACGACGGTGGCGTTCGCGCGTCAGCTTTATAACATGCTGCAACTCTCGCGCGTGATCGCGCAGGGAGCGGCGATGCGGGATGAGTCGCGCGGCTCGCATTACAAGCCGGATTTTCCGGACCGCGATGATGTGAATTGGATGAAGACGACAAAGGCGTCGTTCGCTCCGGATGCGGACGAGCCGAAGTTTGAGTTCGAGCCGGTGGACGCGAAGTTGATACAGCCGCGGCCGAGGAAGTACTGAAAATCTGACTGCGAGTGAACCGGACCGATAGAATGTGGCTATGACCGAACGAACACAAGAACTCCTGCAAAAGGCGCTTTCATTGCCGGACAACGAACGCGCCGAACTCGCTGGAAGTCTGATCGCCAGTTTGGATACGAATATCGATCCCGACGTTGACGCGGCGTGGCAGGCGGAAATCGCGCGGCGCGCGGACGAGGTGCGCTCGGGCAAGGTCAGCACGGTTCCCTGGCATGAGGTTCAGAGAAGAGCGCGGTCTCTGCTCGATGGCCAGTAAGGCGGTTCGGCTCCATCCGGAAGCCGAGCGCGAGTATTAGGAGGCGCTTGGTTGGTATCGGGATCGTAACGTGGTCTTGGCTTCGGACTTTGAGCAGGCAGTGAGTAAAGCAGTGCAGGCGATCGAAGAGGCTCCGCAGCGTTGGCCGAGCTACTTTGGTGAATTCCGGCGGTACACGCTGCACCGGTTTCCGTTCGGCATTGTGTATCAGGAGATGCTCACGGAAGTTATCGTTTTCGCGGTAGCTCATGGGCGACGGCGGCCAGGGTATTGGAGAAAACGAATCAGAGTTTGAGATGGTTGGTGCTTTGAAGATGTTTCCACTACCGAGGACGTTCCAAGAATCTCGGTAAGAAAGAACCCAAATGGCTGAAAAGCTAGTTCGCAGCAAATGGTTCGGAGTCGCGGACTTCTGTATCTTTGCGGGGCTTTTCGTCTGGCTGCGATGGTTCAGTAGGCTTTGGCAGTATCGTTGGACAGGCCTTCTCTTCGGCTTCGTCTATGTTCTGACTTCGCTTTGGAATCCAAGGAAATTGATGCCTTGGCATGATCAAATCAGGCGCTACTGGTCGCCTAAAGTTGCTTGGTTTGCAGAGATTGTCGCCCCGCTAGCCCTCGGTGGAATAATCATGCGACATTTCTTCACAGGATCCGCTTTCTTTTCTTTCGGGCCTAAAGCTGGGAGCGACGACGGCTTCTTTGGGGTGGTGATTCTTGCCTCTGCTGTAGAGAGTGCATAGTCGTTCTGGCTATCAAAACGCGACTCTGATCGCGATAAGGACAGTCTGGTAGAGACTTAAGCTAATGGCTAATAACAAAACCGTAATCATCAAGATCAAACGTCAACTCACCCCCGACGCTTCCGCGACGTGGGAAGAGTTCGAGATTCAACACCGGCCGAACATGAACATCACTTCGGCGCTCATGGATATCGCGGCCAATCCGGTGACGCGCGACGGCAAGAAGACCACACCCGTCACCTACGACTCGAACTGCCTGGAAGAGGTGTGCGGGTCATGCGCCATGGTTATCAATGGCAAGGCGCGGATGGCCTGCTCGGCACTTCTTGACCAGCTCGATCAGCCGATCAAGCTCGAGCCGTTTTCGAAGTTCCCCGTGGTGCGCGACCTCGCTGTCGACCGCAGCGTGATCTTTGAGAATTTGAAGAAGGTTAAGGCATGGGTGCCGGTCGATGGTACATATGACCTCGGCCCCGGGCCGCGGCAGTCGGCTGAAATGCAGGAGGCGGCATATCCGCTTTCGCGCTGCATCTCTTGCTGTTGCTGCATGGAAGCCTGCCCGCAGTTTACCGAAGGCACCGGCTTTGTGGGCGCGGCCACGATCTCACAGGTGCGGCTTTTCAACACCCATCCAACCGGGGCGGCGCTTAAGCGCGAGCGGTTGGCAGCCTTGATGGGGGATGGCGGCATCCAAGAGTGCGGCTATGCGCAGAACTGCGTGGAGATTTGCCCGAAAGATATTCCGCTGACGAAGTCGATTTCGGAGGTTGGCGGACAGGTGATGCGGCAGGCGATCGGGGATTTGTTCAGGAAATAGGCATTAAACTCCGTCTCCGCAGATTTACAGGGATTCTCGCGTTTTGGAAGAATGAATAGAAAAAAACCAGCGTGTGTCCGCGGCCAGTGGAGTCTGTGCCGTTTCAGGCGGCCGAGGCACCCCGCCAATTGGTTCAAAAGCCGTACCCAGAGCCGGGTACCCAGGCATTTGGTTACCTCGTAACTCCCTTCCGTAACGGTGTTTTTCGCGATTGTGCTGACACAAGAGTTGACACGTGGTTTAGAATTGCGTTTCCTCTAACCAAACTGAGGGATTTGCCGACGCAAGATTTATGACCCAAAGGGCGCGAACTTCAGGCCGATTGGCACTTTTCGGGGCTTTGTTAGGGCTGCTCGGCTGCTTGAGCGGAACCGCCCTGGGCCTGCACAGCGTCGAGCCGCAGCATCGAGCGGGGCGCGCACGACACACTTTGCGGCGCATACATGTTCGACGGCTTCGCTGGAATCCGCTCTTCCGGCCCTCGCACGATTCCCTGCTTCTGCAGAATGCTGAAGTCGACCGGCTACAGCTTCCGCGTATTTACGACGATGTGCAACTGCAACAACTGAAAGATTCGGGCGACCTGGTGCCGATCCTGCCGAGCGAGTCGCTGAAGATCGAGCCCAGCCTCGATCCTTCGCGGCGCTACGCGCGGGTTTGGGCGCGCGATTTCGTGGAAGACCTTTCCGAGGTGTACTACAACCGGTTTCATCAGCAGATCCAGCTGAACTCGGCTGTGCGGACGGTGAAAGTACAGAAGAAGCTCCGGCGGCGAAACCGAAATGCCGCGCCTGCGGAAGGCGAGACTGCCTCGTCGCACCTGGCCGGTATCACGGTTGACCTGCAGCGCCGCGGCATGACGCCGCAGCAGATCCGGTTCATGGAGTCCTACCTCTTCTACTTGCGGGCGCTTGGTTTGGTTGAACCTGAGGAAGAGCGGCGCCACTGGTGTTTCCACATCATGGTCTCCGACCGCTACGACGAATGGCGCCAGACGCAGACACTGTGGCCTGTGCATCAGCAGGTCACATCCGACACTCTCGCCGCCTCCAACTAGTATTCCACTGCATAATGATTGTCCTGATGGCTGGCCTCCCCGGGACCGGCAAGAGCACGCTTGCGCGCGAACTCTCTCGCCGCACTGGCGGATGCGTGGTCGGCAAAGATGAGATCCGGGCGGCAGTTTTCGCGCCTGAAGACATCGAGTTTTCTACCGCGCAGGATGACTTCGTGATGGAGATCATGCTGGACGCGGCGGATTATCTGCTGAAGAAGAACTCTACGCGCGTAATCTTTCTCGATGGCCGGACGTTCTCGCAGTGTTATCAGATCGATCGCGTCGTGCGCTTCGCGGAAGAGCGCAGGCAGCCATGGCGCATCGTCGAATGCGTATGCTCGGACGACTCTGCTCGACGGCGTCTCGATCTCGAGCCCGATCCCACGCATCCTGCGGCGAATCGCACATACGCGCTTTACCTGGAAGTGAAGGCACGGTTCGAGCCCATTCCACATGCAAAGATCGTCGTTTCGACCGATCAGTCCCCCGAAGGATGCGTCAACCAGGCGCTCGCAGCGATTCGGTAGAGATTCGGATAGAATTCCTATCCAATATGACCAAGCACATTCTTCCCCTGGTGTTTTCCCTGGCAATTGTCATTCCCGTCCAAGCGCAAACGGTGAGCGCGAAGGCTCGGCAGATTCACGATACCGCGCTAGTCATTGATACGCACGCCGATACGCCGCAGCGATTTCTGGATGAGAACTTCGACATTGGTTCGAGCGACCCGAAGGACGTCGGCCATATCAGCCTGGACAAGGCCAAGGCCGGGAACCTGGGAGCGGAGTTTTTCTCTATCTGGGTTGAACCTGAGACCAACAAGGGCCATTTTGCGCGGCACACACTTGATCTGATCGACGCGGTGTATGAGCAGGCGGCCCGGCATCCAGACCGCATGATGATGGCGTTCAGCGTGGCCGATATCGAGCGAGCACACCGCGAGCGCAAGTTGGCGGCGCTGATGGGCATTGAAGGCGGACACTCGATCGAGAACGACATCCACGTTCTGCGCGATTATTACCGCCTCGGCGTGCGTTACATGACTTTGAGCTGGTCGAACACGAATGAATTCGCCGACTCTTCCGGCGACGTCAACAACCCGAAAGTTGAGCATCACAACGGGCTGACTGAAGGCGGCAAACAGATAGTGCTGGAGATGAACCGGCTCGGGATGCTGGTCGACATCTCGCACGTCTCCGACAAAACATTCTGGGACACGATCGCCATCACGAAGGCGCCCGTGATTGCGTCGCACTCGTCGGCGCGGGAGATTTCGAATCATCCGCGGAATATGACGGACGATATGCTGCGAGCGGTGGCCAAGAACGGCGGTGTTGTTGACGTCAACTTCTACAGCGCATTCCTGGACGAGAATTACCGCAAGGCTGCCGAAGCGCAAGCTAAGGATCGGCAGGCTGCTGAGCAGGCTTATAGCGACAAGGTGAAAGCTGAGGGCAAGGAGCCGAACTACATTGACATGGACCATATTGACCGCGAGTGGGCGAGGAAGATTGCGCGGCCACCGTTCAGCGCTCTGATTGACAACATCGATCACATTGCGAAGATCGCTGGTGTTGATCATGTCGGGTTGGGTTCGGATTTCGATGGGGTGAGCGGCGCGACGCCCGCGGGAATGGACTCTGCCGCTGACCTGCCGAAGATTACGCAGGCGTTGCTGGATCGGGGTTATAGCGCCGACGACATTCGGAAGATTCTTGGCGGCAATGTGCTGCGGGTGTTTGGCGAGGTCGAGAAGGTGAGCCGAGAAATGCGGTCCGGGAAACAATAGCGGGAAAGAACCGCATGCATACGTGCTCGCGAGATTTATAGCAAGTTGGCTTGTGTAAAGCGGAGTTCGGTTCCCTTGTCGTACAATCGAGGACGGAAAGAGGAGCCCTCATGAAAAAAATTATCTGTCTGTTGGTAGTGATCGCCGCTGTTTCTGTGCTCTCCGTAGCCCAAGCCGCAGCAACCGCTAAACCCGATCCCGTGGCAATTATTCACACTTCTGCCGGGGACCTGCACTGCACACTTTTTCCAAAAGTGGCGCCGATCGGCGTCGAGAATTTTATTGGGCTGGCCAATGGAACGAAGGACTGGACCAGTCCGATTGGCCACGTCAAGAAGCACGGTATCCCGCTTTATGACGGCACCATCTTCCATCGCGTCATTCCTGAGTTCATGATTCAGGGCGGCGACCCGCTAGGCACGGGCGTCGGCGATCCGGGCTATAAGTTCAAGAACGAGACTTCGTCCAGTGTGAAGTTCGACCGGCCCGGCCGTCTTGCTTATGCGAATGCGGGTCCGGACACCAACGGATCGCAGTTCTTCATCACGGAAGTTCCCTATCCGAGCCTCAATGGCGGATACACGATCTTCGGTCAGTGTGACGATGCGGCTGTGCAACTGGTGAAGAAGATCGCGCGCATGAAGACCGGCGCGAATGACCGTCCTGTGGACCCGGTTAAGATCACGCACATCGAAATCAAGTAACGCGACGCCATAGCCCCAGGCTGCCAGCTGCCGGGCCTGGGGATTTTCATGACGCCCGCGACCAAAACTCACAAGGAGATTTATGACCCGCACCCCCGGAACTTATGCCGTCTTCGAAACCAGCGAAGGCAATATCGTTTGCCGACTGTTTGAAAAAGAGGCGCCGAAGACCGTCGCCAACTTCACCGAACTCGCCGAGGGCAAGCGCGAGTGGACTCATCCTACGTCGCGCAAGAAATCGAAGGACCCGCTTTATCACGGAACGATCTTTCATCGCGTCATTCCGGATTTCATGATTCAGGGCGGCGACCCGCAAGGCACGGGCATGGGCGGACCGGGATATCAGTTTGAGGATGAGACCAAGGGCTCTCCGCACCGCTTCGACAAATCCGGCAAGCTCGCCATGGCCAATGCCGGCCCGAACACGAATGGTTCGCAGTTCTTCATCACTGTGGCTCCGACGGAGTGGCTCACCGGGAAGCACACGATCTTCGGCGAGGTGGTTGAGGGATACGATGTCGTGGAGAAAATCTCGAAGGTGCCGCGCGGGCGGCAGGACCGTCCGAATAAGGAAGTGCAGCTCAAGTCGGTGAAGATCGAACGTTAATCCAAGGACCTTGACGGGGCCAGCCCAGACGGGGCGAGCCCCGTCTCTACATGAACTGACGTTGCCGATATGGGTCACAACACCGGTGTGACGGCGCTCACATTGCCTAGTGATAACGTCCCCCGAACTCCTTCCCTTTCTTCAATATTCTTTATAATCATTTTCAATCCTCATACCCCTGGAGGCAGCACGCATGACGCAGTTCAACGGAGTTCCAGTTCCCTCGAACGGGCAAAAGATCGAGTACAGCAAGGGCAAATACAATGTGCCCAACCGCCCTATCATTCCTTTTATCGAGGGGGACGGAACCGGACGCGACATCTGGAAGGCCTCCCAGCGTGTCTTTGATGCGGCGGTCGAAAAAGCTTATGAGGGCAAACGCGCCGTGGCATGGTATGAAGTTTTTGCCGGCGAGAAAGCCAAGGCGAAATTTCAGAACTGGCTGCCCGACGAGACGGTGAGCGCGATTCGAGAGTTTCGCGTCGCCATCAAGGGACCGCTGACAACGCCGGTCGGCGGCGGCATCCGCTCGCTGAATGTCGCGCTGCGCCAGATTCTCGATCTCTATGCTTGCGTGCGGCCGGTGAAGTACTACCAGGGCGTGCCTTCACCGGTGAAGCATCCGGAGCGCATGGACCTTGTGATCTTCCGCGAAAACACGGAAGACGTTTATGCCGGAATCGAATGGGAGCAAGGGACGCGGGAGGTGGCGCGGCTGATTGAGTTCATCAACAAGGACATGCTGAAGAGCGGGAAGAAGCAGATCCGGCTGGACTCGGGCGTTGGCATCAAACCAATCTCCATTACTGGAACGAAGCGGCTGGTGCGCATGGCGATTGAGCACGCGCTGGAAAATAATCTGAAGTCAGTTACGCTGGTGCACAAGGGCAACATTCAGAAATTTACCGAGGGCGCGTTCCGCAAGTGGGGATACGAGCTGGCGACGGAAGAATTTCGCGACAAGGTGGTGACTGAGCGCGAGAGCTGGATCATCGACAACAAGGACAAGAATCCAACTTTGACCGTTGCGCAAAACGCCGAAATGGTTGAGCCGGGAATGGAGTTCGCTCCGCCCGAGTTCCGCCAGGCCGTCGAGAAGGAAGTGAAGGATGTGCTTGACTCGATCTACGCGACACACGGCAAGGGCGCATGGAAGAAGAAGCTGCTGATCAACGACCGCATCGCGGATTCGATCTTCCAGCAGGTGGTGACGCGTGCCGACGAATACACTGTGCTGGCGACGCCGAATCTGAACGGCGATTATATCTCCGATGCGTGCGCGGCACAGGTGGGCGGGCTGGGCATCGCTCCGGGCGCGAATATTGGCGACGGATTTGCGGTTTTTGAGGCAACGCACGGCACGGCGCCGAAGTATGCAGACAAGGATGTGATCAATCCCGGCTCGGTGATTTTGTCGGGTGTGATGATGTTCCGCTTCCTGGGCTGGGGCGAAGCCGCCGACCTGATCGAGCAGAGCATGGAGCGGACCATCCAGCAGAAGAAAGTGACGTACGACTTCGAACGAATGCTGGAAGGAGCGACGAAGGTGAAGACCAGCGAGTTTGCTGGTTGCATGATTGAAAACATGCAAGTTGGAGTTTTGGGATCCGTGTAGTTATTGGCTGTTCTTCTTTGAGTCATTGTGAAATCTGGTAATTGAGTAATTTTGTAATTTGGTAGTTTAACAGCTGCGAATCGCCCAACTTTTTCGCTGGTTTTCTTACCCAATTACAAATTGCTCAATTACTCAATCCCCGAAAGGACCCTCATGCGCAATAAAGTCACGATCGTCGGCTCCGGGAACGTGGGAGCCACCGCCGCACACTGGATCGCCGCGAAAGAACTAGCCGATGTCGTGCTCATCGACATCGTGGAAGGCGTTCCGCAAGGCAAGGGCCTCGACCTGCTCGAAGCCATGCCCATCGAAAAACGCGACTCCTATATCAAGGGCACGAACGACTACGCCGACACGGCGAACTCCGACATTGTGGTGATCACGGCCGGAATTCCGCGCAAGCCGGGCATGAGCCGCGACGACCTCCTCAACACCAACTACAAAATCATGAGCGACGTGGTCGGCAAGGTTGTACAGAACTCGCCGAACTGCATCCTCATTATCGTATCCAACCCGCTGGACGCGATGGCGCAGGCGGCGTACAAGCTGAGTAAGTTTCCGCGGGAGCGCGTGATTGGCATGGCTGGCGTGCTGGATTCGGCGCGCTTCCGGGCTTTTATCGCCGACGAACTCAAGGTGAGCGTCGAGAACGTGAACGCGTTTGTGCTTGGCGGCCATGGGGACACCATGGTTCCGCTGCCCCGATACTCGACGGTGGCGGGGATTCCGATTACTGAGCTGATCGCGAAAGACCGGCTCGACGCGCTAGTGCAGCGGACGCGCGACGGCGGGGCAGAGATCGTAAAGTATCTGAAGACCGGCTCGGCGTACTACGCTCCTTCGGCGGCGGCGACCGAGATGGTTGAGGCGATCCTGAAAGACAAGAAGAAGATTCTGCCTTGCGCCGCATATCTCACCGGTGAGTACGGCATCAACGGGCTGTACGTTGGCGTGCCGGTGAAGCTTGGCGCGAAGGGAATTGAGCAGATCATTGAAATCAAGCTCAGCGCCGAAGAGAAAGCTGGTTTGGACAAGAGCGCCGCCGCGGTGAAAGAACTGTGCGCGGTGATCGGGGTATAGCAAGTCTCATGTGTGGGACAGCTGTCCTCGGCTGTCCCATTTCCTCAGTTGAGAGCACCATGTGCTTAGGTGATTCAACGCGAGTTCCCATTTCTGCATATCTCAACCCGCGCTAATTGTGGCGCGTGACTTAAGAGTTGTTCCTAACCGTTAATCTCCAGCAAACAAAATGACCTCGAGCCGGCGCGATTTCTGTCGCTCGGCCCGAGACCTGTTATTTTCGTGACGACTTACTTCCCTGCCGTCCCTTTGTTCGTTCCTACGCCGGTACAGGGGTCCCATCCCGCAACCGCGGTGTAGCCTCCATATGGCCCGCAGTAGCCGGACGCGATGTCGTTGAAGTCCGCTGTCGTGGTTCGGTTGTTGTAAATCGACTGCAACTCCGCGCTGGTTGAGGTATTGAACTTGCCGGACAGATTGATGATCCCCGCCAGTGCCGGCGAGGCCACGCTGGTTCCGCCGACAATATTCCAGCCGCCGACGCTAGAGTCGTAGATCCAGACACCGGTCACCGGATTCGCGTCGAACGACAAGTCGGGGACGCCGCGATAGTTCCCTACCGTGCTCGAAATTGCGTTCTGATAAACCGGGCGGGGTTCGAACGTACTGATGCCGCCGCCGGCCGAATCCCACGGCGCTTCGGAAATAAACGCGGCGGTCGAGGGATTCCGGCGAACCGTAGTTCCACCCGCGGAAACAACATTGGGCGACGTGCCCGGCCAACTGGTGCCCGGATTGTCACCACTCGAAGCGACATAGACTACGCCGGCCTTCGCAAAGTGCGAATCGTAGCCGGTTTCGCTGCCGAACTCGCTGCCGCCCCAGCTGTTGGAGACTTCACCTCCGCCGGCTGCGGCGACCATATTGCTGGCGAGATCTTCCGCTTTCATCAGGTCGGAAAAGCTGCTTGAGGCCGCCTCGACGAGCACGATCTTGGCGCTGGGGGCCATGGCATGCGCCCATTGCACGTCGAGCGACTCTTCAAATTCCCATCCCATGTCATACGCGGGCTTGGAGCCGCTCGCATAGACAACCTGGAAGTTCGCCGCCGGCAACCCAAATTGAGTGGAGAATGCAGCCAAGTCACTGGCTGCGTGAGGTGCGTCGTAGGCGTCGACGATGGCGATCATCTTGCCGCCACCCGACGGCACGGCCGTCACTTGATTTGGGTTACAGCCGGCCACAGGCGACACGAGGCCGTATACGCAGGCCAGGGATGCGGGCGTCTCATAGGCATAGCCGGGATAAGGAGCGCCAGTCGCCTTCTGGTTCCGCGGCGACTCCGCAGGCAAAAATACGCGGATGTTGGTGTGCGCGGAGCGGCCGATCTGATCCCAGCGCTCCATGCTGGAATCTGGAACATAGACCTTGCCTCCGACGCGTTTCGCTTGAGCTGCTGCAAAACCACTGCACGCAAGTAATACACACAGGGTTACAACCAGAAACAACTTCAATTTCATGAATCCTCACGGTATCCGCTACGAGCCTTAAACGGACTTCGCGATGATTCTCGGCGAGGGGCGCAATTGCAGCAAGATCACGCGGGCGCGGAGCGCACGTTACTCTTGCGCGGATTCAGCAACAGATTTTCACTAAAGAAAAGTTCGGGGGTGGCGAGAGCGCCGCGCGCCGGACTGGCACGAGGACGCTTCCGCAGACCCGAACCGCTTTGTCAGTCGGGCTTTCCAAATAGGGCTTATAAAAACTCAGGACCTTATTGACCTGGCCCGGGTTTCTGGCCGATGGAGGCGCCGCTGACGACCAGTTCGACACGGCGGTTTTGTTGCCGACCTGCCGCCGTGTCGTTCGATGCGACCGGATCATTCGGACCGAAGCCTTGCGTAGTGATGGTTGAAGAATTCACTCCCTGACTTACGAGATAGGTTTGCACCGAGGCGGCGCGTTCCTGCGACAAGCGCTCGTTGAATTCCAGGCTGCCGGTGCTGTCGGTATAGCCATCGATCTCGACTCCAATGTCGGGGTAGGCGATGAGAATCCCCGCGACTTTGGCGAGCCGCTCGCGCGCGCCCGGCTTCAGAGTCGCTTTAGCGGTATCAAACAACACGTCCGACATGCTGACGATCAAGCCGCGAGCGGTGTCGCGCGTCTCCAGGACCTGATTGAGCTGCTGGAGCATGCGAGCGCGCATCTGTTCTTTATCCTGCTCTGCCTGCTGGCGCGCCTGCTCGGCTTGCTGGCGGGCTTGCTCCGCCTGCTGTTGTGCCAGTTCGGCCTGCTGACGAGCCTGCTCCGCCTGTTGGGCCTGCAAGGCGGCTTGCTGCGCTTGTTGCGCTGACTGCTGTTGCTGCAACTCAGCTTGCCTTCTTGCCTCGTCGGCTTCACGCCGTTGCCGGGCTTCGTCTTCCGCCTGGGCTCGAGCCTGTTGAGCTTCTTGCTCGCGCCTTTGTGCCTCAGCCTGAGCCTGGGCGGCGCGCTCTTCCTGTGCGCGCTTATCCGCCGCTGCTTGGTCTTCCTGCTCGCGCTTGATGGTGATTACGCGCGCGGCTTCGGCGGTCTGGACTGCGGCACGGGCGACGGTCCCGATTTTTCCGGTGCCTTTATCGCGGCGGTAGAAATCGTTGGCCTGCTCCAATTGATCTTTCGCTTTCTGGAAAGTATCGGGCGCGTACTGATCGGCGTGTCCGTCTCGCGCGATCCGCACGGCGTTGCGCGCCTCCATCAGGTCGAGAGGCAGCTTTGGATCGATTCCGAACATCGGCTCGTCGACGTGCTGCACCTGCGCATTGTAGGAATCACGAGGGAGCAGCTCGAACTTGACGTCGATAGGCTCAATGCCCCCGCCGGTGTGGCGATGGACGATATTCTGAGCGACGACGAGATCACTGGGCTGCGCCACGGCAAAATCAGGCTCGGCGGTGACAATGAGGGCAAATGCCTGAAGATCGGTCGTCGTTTGCAGCGAACTCTTCTCGTCGCGAACAACGAGCTCGCCAAGATTGTGCACATGCCCTTCGGGCGTGACCGCCCAGAGCACATAGGTCAGGTAGGCAAGACCGAAGTTGTGGGGACTTCCAAGATTCTCGAGATGCAAGGTGATTTTGACGCCATTGACCTTGCCTTCGACCTTGGCTTCACCGTGAATGGCGGGCATCAGGTCGGTACCATCTACCTTTACGTGCGTCGTACCATGATGCCGGTAGTCCACAGCCTGCGTGCTGCGTGAAACAACGCGCATGTGGAACCCTGTAGATTCGCTTCCTGTGACTCCCTGGTTTTCCTGGGCCGCCGCGCACATTGCGCAAACCAGAATCGTCAATCCTATGGTGCCCGCAAAAATCTTCCCCGACATTGTCATCTCCGTGATTATGAAGCAGCTCATTGAGATGACTTGCTTCGAGACTCAGTTGTTTATGGCCGCCGCATCACTCGTGATATCGCGTGTTCGTGTCCGATGCCGAACATTAATCCGATTGTTCGCGTACGATGATGTCTGGCGGGACGTGGCGGAGAGATGTGGGGAAATGGCCATCCCAGGGCGGCCTGCAATTTGAATCCTCTCCACAACCCCGCTATATTGTGAGCGATCAAGCCCCATGGATTTCGACCAGCTCGAAATATTTCTGGAAGTGGCGCGCCTCTCCAGCTTTTCGCGGGCGGCCGAGAAGCGCTTTCGCACGCAGCCCGCCATTTCTTCGCAAATCCGCGCGCTTGAAGAAGAGGTCGGGGCCCGCCTGCTAGACCGGTCCGGGGGCAAGGTGTCGATTACCGCGGCCGGCAAGCTCTTTTTTAAGTATGCGGAGGAGACGATCGAGCACCGCAAGACGATCCTCACCGAGATTGCGGAGACCGAACGCGTACCGCGCGGGGAAATCGTTGTGGGAGCGAATGAAGGGACATGCCTGCACATTCTTCCCGACGTTTTTGCGCAATTCAAGCGCGATTATCCGAATGTGGCGGTCAGTATCAAGCGCTCCGACTATGCCAAGATTCTGGAGTCGATTCTTGAGAACGCGGTCGATTTCGGCGTAGTTTCGCTTCCGGTGAACGACAACCGGCTAGAAGCACAGCTCATCCATCGCGATCACCTGGTCGCGATTACGGCTCCCAAGCATCCGCTGGCGAACAAGAAATCGGTCACCGTGGCGGAGATTGCCGAGTATCCGCTAGTGGTACCGAAGCTCGGGCACACGCGCGACGCGCTCGACGCGCTGTTCTACGATCATCATGTGAAGCCGAACCTCGCGATGGAACTTGACTCGAGCGAACTGCTGAAGCGTTTCGTGGCGGCAGGGGTGGGTATCGGATTTATTGCGCGGTCTAATATCGAAGAAGATATTCGCGCCAAGGCGCTGGTTGCTTTGAGCCTCGCCGAGGTACAGATCCGGCGAGATCTTGCACTCGTTTTCCGCAAGGACAAATCACTGAGCCGGGCAGCGCGGGCCTTCATGGACATCGCGCTCAGCCGGAACAACGTCGGAGCCGCCAGCCCGCCGCCGAAGCGATCGAAATGAGGTATGCCTTCGATACCAGGAAGCTTTTGGCCATGGCTGCCGCGGTGTCCCTGCTTATCACTCTGGCGGCCGCCCAAAGGCACGCCTCCGCAAAACCCCAGCTTTCATCCGCGACACCTAACAAGCTGCTTGCGCTGAAAGTAAGCGGCACGACGCGCTACACCGAGAAAGAAATTCTCGGGGCGAGCGGCCTCAAGCTAGGACAGGATGCGGCACAAGGGGAATTCCAAGAGGCGGCGCAACGACTGGGCAAGTCGGGGCTGTTTTCCAGCGTTTCTTTTACTTTTTCCTACAACGATGCCGGTGTAAAGGTCGAATTTCAGCTGGTGGATAACCCGAACGTCAAATTGCTGCAAGCGCGTTTCGAAAATTTTGTCTGGTTCAGCGATCGAGAATTGCACTCCATCCTGGAAGAGCGCGTACCGTTGCTCAGGGACTCGCTGCTACCCAGTACGGGAAAGCTCGCGGATCGGGTCAATGAAGCGCTGCAATCGCTTCTCAGCGAGCGCAACCTGCCGGGGAGGGTGGAGTACCAGCGCGAGGCAAAGCAAGACGGCTCCGCACTAGCCGCGATTGTGTTCCGCATCGAGGAAGTCAGCATCCATATCCGCGACGTGGAGTTTCCCGGAGCTTCGCCGGAGCAGGTCGAATATCTGGAAAAAGGCGCCCATCCACTTACGGACGCGGAATACTTTCGCTCGAGACTCGAGGCGGTGGCCAAGTTGGATCTTCTGCCCCTATTACAGCGACGCGGCTATCTGAGAGCCGCATTTGGACCGTCCGATGCGAAGGTGGTGAGCGGCCCGGGAGCAAACTCCGCCGATACGAAACGCGGGGAGGGGGAAGGCACCGATTCCAACGACGTGGAAGTCAACGCAATCCTGCCGGTGATGCCGGGCAAAGTCTATTCTGTCTCTGGCGTGACTTGGAAAGGAAATTCCGTTGTCACGACCGAGGAAGCCTCGCACATTTTTCATCTCTCCGCGGAGCGGCCCGCTGATGGAGTGCGTGTGGCTACCGATGCCGAGAGTTTAATTCGGCTCTATCACAGCCGGGGCTACATGACCGCCGAGGTAAAACCCGACGCTCAAATCGACGATGAGAAGAGCACCGTTCATTACGATATCGACGTCACCGAGGGCGATCTCTACAAGATGGGAGAACTGGAGATAGTCGGAGTCGATACGCCTTCGAAAGACCGGTTGCATGCCGCCTGGAAGCTGCGCGAGGGCGAGCCCTACAACGCCGACTACACAAAACAATTTCTTGAGGATGAGGCGCCGCGCCTTTTGCCTCGCGGGCTACAGTATTCCGTCAATGCGCATGAGGATTTGAACAAGAAAGAGAAAGTGGTTGACGTAACGCTTCAGTATAAGGTGCAGTGAATTTGGTCGGAAGGAATGTTGTCCTGGCTACGACAGCGTAATTTTTTACATTTCGGGAGCTTGTGCAGCGGCACCGTGACTTGGCATTATGAACTATCCCGTCTTCAAGGAGAACGTCTGCATGAAAGCAAATCGAGTTGCGGTTGCGGTTTTGACGCTTGGCTTGGCCTGCCTTCCCGCCTTCGGCGCGGGCAAGAGCCAAACCCTAACGGGCCAGGTGAGCGATGCCATGTGCGGAGCGAAGCACCAGATGCCCGGCGCTGCGGCCAGTTGCACGCGTGAGTGCGTGAAGCACGGGTCGAACTATGCTCTGGTTGTAGGCGATAAGGTTTACACGCTAGAAACGTCGGATAAGGCCGCTCTCGATCAACTCGACAAACTGGCGGGCGCGAAAGCCAAGGTAACGGGGGAAGTAAACGGCGATACAGTCACGGTCAAATCGGTGGCAGCCGCATCATAAACTTCCGAGCTCACTTCAAACTAAACCGGCAGGTCTAAGGGACCTGCCGGTTCGTTTGTTTGGTCCCCAATTTTAGGGCTAATTGCTGCCGCTGTCGCTATCGGGACGGCGCTTTAGCGTCGGACGGTCGTCGTCGCCACTCTTATCCGTACCTGACTTATCGGTGTTCGATGTACGGCGCAGAGTCGGCTTGTTCTCTTCCTTCTGGTCGAGCACCTTGTGACGGTTCTCGATCATCGCCAGGCGGCTCTTCACATCGTCAAACTCGGAGGTCGAAACGATGTACTGGGCCTTGGCCGGGAGGATGGTCGCAATCTCCTTCTGCGACTCTTCAATGCGATCCGGCGTCTGCGGATGCGACGCGAAGGCTTTCGCCAGCGTGCCCGGCTTCTTCTTTTCCTTGGCCTGAATCTTTTCGAAGAAGCTGATGAACGCCTGCGGATCGTAGCCCGTCTTGTACATGTACTGGAGGCCGAGGTAATCAGCCTCGGCTTCGAAGTTGCGTTGGAACTTCATGAAGGTCAGAGGGAGCCCGAGACCGGCGGCTTCATACACTGCATATCCAATTCCGCCACCCACAAAGATCAGCGGAATTGTTCCGATGTTTGCCCAGTTCGCGCGTGTCATCTGCCGCATGGCGTGGCGGGCGCAGACGTGGGCGATCTCATGGGCCATTACGCCGGCCAGTTCCGCTTCTTCATCAGCCGCAAGGATCAGGCCAGAGTTTACGTAGAAAAATCCTCCGGGCAGCGCGAATGCGTTGACTTCGTCGGAGTCGATGACCTTAATGGTGAAGGGAACCTGAGCATCGGAGTTGCGGACGAGGTTCTGGCCGATGCGGTTGACGTATTCTGTGACGACGGGGTCGGTCACCATCTTCACGCTGTTGTCGACTTGCATTGCGTACTGCTTGCCGACCTTGATTTCTGTATCGAGCGAGTACCAGTCGCCGAGGCCGCGGCCGCCGATCTTGCGATTCCCAATGGCGTCTACGTCGTCTTTACCGCCGGTGTGCTTCACCTTGTTCGGGTCCGCCTCTTGCGTCACCGGAGGATTCGGTGGATTGGAGTCCTTGTCGGCATCAGCAGTTGGCTGCTCGGTCGGGGCTGGATCCTGCCTGGGACCGGGATCCGAGGGTGGCTGCGTACTGGCCGGGTCCGAAGTCGGGGCCTGCGTTTGTGCGGGCTGAGTTGGTTGCGTCGTCGAAGGCGTTGCCGTCGGTGTTTGAGAGCTTGGGCTCTGGGAGGTCTGACTCTGCCCTAGCGCGAGTGAAGCCGCTAACAGCAAACTCAGCAAAATCAGCGATTTACGATACGGCATATGACACCCCGCGGGAACCAGTCCGTTGCGACGAAGCGTTGAAACGATTATAACCCCGATGGCAAGAGGGATTGACGGAATTTCCCACATAATTGGACGCGGTCCTACGCCTTAGAGTTACCCGTCGTTTGTAACAAGATTGTTTTGTAGTTTGAGGTTCCGGCATGCTTCTGTAGTGCCCGGCGGTGTTAAGATGGCGCGTTTCCTAAAGCCGTTCTGAAAGAGGCTCCATGCTCAACCGCCGCCGATTTCTGTCGTCCTCCGTTGCTTCCTCGTTGGCCGCAACCGCCGCTATCGGCTGGGGCGGAAACCTCTGGGCTCAGCTGGCTTCTCTACCCGCTGCTCTCCCCGACCGTTCGCTTTACGACAAAGACGAGGATTCGTACTGGCGTGAGATGCGCAAGCAATTCCTGATTCCGGCCGACGAGGTCTATCTGAACAATGGCACGGTGGGCTCCAGCCCGGCGCCGGTGCTGCGCGCCATTTTTGAAGGCTACGAAACGACCGAGAAGATGAACCAGGAGGATCCGGAGGATTATCCGATCTGGGGATATGCGAGCTGGAACGAGTTCCGCGATCCGCTGGCGTCATTTGTGGGTTGCAATCGCGATGAGATCGCACTTCTCCGCAATGCCACTGAAGCGAATAGTTACATCGCCAACGGGGTGGACCTTAAAGCTGGAGATGAAGTTCTGATTACCGATCAGGAGCACCCTGGGGGTGAGCATCCCTGGGATCTGCGGGCGAAGCGGTACGGGATTGTGGTCAAGAAGATCGCGCTGCCAAAGCCGGTGCAGAACTCGGCGCAGGTGTTGCAACTTTTCAATGACGCGATCACGCCGCGTACGCGGGTGCTTTTCTTCAGCCACATCACAACGTACTCAGGCGTCGTTCTGCCAGCGAAAGAAATTTGTGCGTTGGCGCGGAGCAAGGGAATTTTGTCGGCTGTCGACGGGGCGCACGTGCCCGGGATGATGCGCCTCAACCTACACGAGCTTGGCTGCGACATGTATTCCTCGAGCCCACATAAGTGGTTGCAAGCGCCGAAGGGTTCCGGCTTTCTTTATGTGCGCGACGAGGTAATTGATCGCCTGTGGAATACGATTGCCACCGAGGGATGGGATGACACCAAACTACGCGCGGAACGCTTCCAGCGCATTGGCAGTTCCAACGTGCCCGCGCTGTGGGGCCTACGCGCTTCGATCAAACTTGCCAACGACATCGGCATGGACCGGATCGAGCGGCGCCACCGGCAGCTTTGTGATTACATTCTTGACGCGATGATCAAGCGCGGTGCGGAATCGTGGACCTCGCCGGACGCTGCGCTTCGTTGCGCGATTGCATCGGTCAACGTCCCCCCAGTCCCGCGAATGGAACTTGAAAACTGGATGTGGAAGCAAAAGAAGATTCGCATTCGGGGCGCCGATCCAAACAAGCTGCGGCTATCGACTCCGTATTACCTTTCCAAGCAGGATATTGACCGCTTCCTGGCGGCCTTTAATGCGTTCAAGAAGACGAAGGCTTAGCCCCGCATTAGCGACGACTTCTGGTCTTGCGCCGATTGCCTGGGGATCCTCGTGGAGCTAGACCCAACGAAACCACTTCAGGGCAAGGGCAAACGAGATCCCTCCCCAGAGCGCAAGGATCAGTAACCGGACTGACTGTGAGGGAAGCGACGCGCCTTCGAGGATTATGGCGCGCAGCACATCGTTAAGCGCAGTTAGCGGCAATGCCTTGATGAACGGCTGCGCGACGGCCGGGAAGTGTTCGTAAGAGAAGAAGACGCCGGAGAAGATCCACATCGGCATCATTACAAGGTTGATCAAGCCACTGGCGCTTTCAACTTTCTGTGCGCGGCACGCGGTCAGCAGGCCAAGACCGCCGAATGCAACCGCGGCGATCGAGCCAACAAGGGCGAGGGCCCATAGAGAACCTGCTACCGGCATGTGAAAGACGAGCATGCCGAAAACCAGTAACAATCCGACTTCAATCACCATCAGAATCAGGCGGCTGCTCATAACGGCCATCAGAAAATCGCTGCGGCGCATGGGAGTGGCGACGAAGCGCTTCAGCAACTTGCGCTGGCGCATATCAACCAGCGCGAAACCAACGCCCCACATGCCTGAGTTCATAAGGTTCATGCCGATGAGGCCTGGGATTAGGAAGTCGATGTAGCGCGAACCGGGGGCACTGGAGGGTGCGTTCACTGCCTGTAGTTTGTCGGCGCGGCCGGCGTTTGCCTCCAGCGTGTCGATCGCCATCAGGCGGGCAAACATGCTTTCAGGGCGGGCAGGATCGTAGTAATACCAGTAGGTGCCGTCATCTTTTTGTTCGACGACGACATCGAATTTGCCCAGACGAAATGCCTTCAGTGCAGCCTCGCGGCCGACGACGGTAGCCCGCAAGATTGAGCGCTTATCGGAACCGGAGCCTCCGAGGTTCGCCGCAATCTGGGCGGCATTGGGCCCCGCGACTACCGCAACCGAATTCTGATCAGCGGGCTTGTTGCGGAATGCGACGCCGAGGCCGAGTGAGAGCAGTAGCGGGAATCCGAATACCCAGAAGATGATCTCTGGCTCCCGCTTCAGTTCGAGCAGCCGGACCCAGAGGAGGTACCGATAGCCCGACCACCGACTGGGCCGCTTAGGCGCGAGTGCGGGCGGCTTCTGTGCTTCCGGAATCTGCGGCTTTGTCGTCTCGGCGGCCATTATTCCTCGCGCAAGTGGCGTCCCGTGAGTTGGACAAATACGTCTTCCAGACTCGCCTGCCGCGTGCTTAAGTGCTCGAGGTGGTGACCTCGCCCATTGACCGCATCGAGGAGCGCGGGGATCGTGAGATGGGGCTCGCGGACATTCAGACAAATCGTATTGTCTTCGCGGCGGACGGCTTCGACGCCTGGCAACGAGCGCCAGGCCTCGAGATTCTGGGCAAGCAGATCGCCGGATGCCGACGGCGCGCTGGTTCCATCCGCGGTGCCCGCCTGAAACTCGACCACATGATGTCCGCCGAGCTGGTCGATCAGGTCGGTGGGCGTTCCTTCGGCGATGATCACGCCACGATCGACAATCGCCAATCGATCACATAGACGTTCGGCCTCGTCCATATAATGCGTCGTGAGCAACACCGTGCCGCCTTTTTTCTGAAAAGTGCGAATGATCTCCCAGAGTTGGCGGCGGCTTTGCGGATCGAGGCCGGTTGTCGGCTCGTCAAGGAAGAGGATGCGTGGATTGCCTACGAGCGCGGTTGCCACGGCCAGGCGCTGTTTCTGCCCGCCCGAGAGCTTGCCGACCCAGCTATCGGATTTTTCCGTGAGTTGGAGGTCTTCGAGAACGTCGGCCGCGGCGCGCGGATTCTCGTAGAAGCTGGCAAAGAGGTCGATGGTCTCGCGCACTGTCAGCTTTTCGCTCAGCCGCGTCTCTTGCAAGGAGATGCCGATCCATTCGCGTAGCTGGCGCGGGTTTTCTCCCCAGGTCTGATCGAAGATACGAACTTCGCCGGAGGTGGGTGCGAGCAGGCCTTCGAGGATTTCGATGGTCGTGGTCTTGCCGGCGCCGTTCGGGCCGAGCAGTCCGAAGCATTCTCCGCTCTCAATGCGCAGACTGATGCCGCGGACAGCTTCGACTTTGGCGTCGTAGGTCTTACGCAGATCCCGGCATTCGATGGGCGACCCCACGAAGAAATTTTAGCGTAGATGATTGTGCAGCGCGGGCGCCTTGCTCCCCACGATCATCGATCGCGGGGCGTCCGGCTCTACACGCTCACGGAGCGGACTTCGCGCTGCCCTTCGCGTCCTGCCACAAAATCGCGTTGAGCTCTTCGGTGTCCACCGCATCAGGGCGCGAGAAATCCATACGCAACGACTCGTCCGCTCCGGGTGCTTTCTTCGGATTCACGCGATAAATCAATCCATTGCGCAGATTAACATCGTCGGCCTGATAGGGAGGCTGCGTTCCAGGGCCCGCCAGCAGGGGCGCCATTAGCGGGGCGTGCACGTCGAAGAGGTTCATGGTGGGAAGCCCAATCAGCGCTTCCATCGTATGCACCATGCTGACCGTCGAATAAAAGTTGTGGTCGACGACCGGCTTCTCCGCTCGCGGCGCGTATTTGCTGATCTCGAGCGCTATGGAGCGATGCGCATCGACGTGGTCGGCGCCATTTTGGGCGTCGTCCTCGACAACGAAGATCGCTGTGTCATCCCAATACGCGCTGTGCGAAACAGCATCAACCACACGACCGAGAGCGAGGTCGTTATCGGCAACTGAGGCCTGCGGCGTGGGCTTTCTGGGGCGCGTGCCTCCGGTGTGATCGTCGGGCAAGTAGAGCAACACAAATTGGGGCAATTCGCCTTGGGAGCCACGCGCCTTCACAAAGGTATCGAACTCGCGCAGGAACTCGTCCGCGCGAAGCTGGTCGGGATAATCAACCTCGAAATCCGGATAGAGCGGATCGAAATGGCCGCGCTGCGCTTCCTTCGTGGCGCGCACGCTCTTCAGCCGCGGAACGGGCCACGGCCATGGACTCGGGCCGCCATGCGGGTTGCCAACGTTCCATGGCAGTTCCTCTCCTTTCTTGATCTCCTCCGATTGACACTTGCCTGAAACTGGCGATGGAGTGCCTTCCTTCGGCGAACCCACGCGTTCGCTCTTGCACCAGACGATCGCCATCATCTCGCCGTAGATGCGGTAGGTAAATTTGTGCAGGGCAAGGTTGTCCCAAAGAAAACCAGTGCCTGGATCGTCGATGTCGGGTATTCCCTGCTCCAACGGATACTCGTCCGCGACGGCGCCGCTAAAATCGTAGGTGCGCTCTTTGCCCCGGTAGGCGATTGGCCACATCTTCTCGTTGTAGTCGGAGGTGATCGACGCGTCCGACCACTCATGCCCGTCGCCGGAAACTTCGCCGCTGTCGTAGAAGTTGTCGAGCACTCCGAACTGCAACGCCAGCTTGTGATAGTTGGGAGTGATGTCGGCACCATACATGGTCAGCGAAGGATCTCCGTCACCGATTGCCTGACCGTTATAAGTCAGATCGCCCAGTATCTGATCGTAGGTGCGGTTCTCCTTGAGGATGTAGAGGACGTGCTTGATTGGATTGCTTCCATTCACGAACTGAAACTTGCCCACAGCAGGAAAGACCACACGAGCCATGGTTTTTCCGTCGCCGGTGGTTCCAATAATCTCCGACTTCGATTGAAGAAGATTGTCGTCTTCATACTGGCGTGTGTAATTGCGTAAATTCCGCTCGATATCGGTCACGGACAAGCGCTGGATGGAGCCATGGACAAGCGTTGCGATATAAGGATGGACGTTCGGATGGAGTTCCGTTTTGACGGACGCCTGCATGTTGTTCGGACCACTTCCTTCACCCTTCGCGGCCGCAATGAGCAGGTCGTTGCCGGTGAGCGCAAGCGCGCTCGGATACCATTCAGTCGGGATAAAACCGAGCGGAGTCGCCCACAAGTTGGCTGGCGTTCCCTCTTGCTTCAGGTCGAACACGGCAACCGCATCTTGATTCGCGCAAGCTACAAAGAGACGATTGCCGGCCTCCGAGACCGCGAGGGCTATGGGCGCCGAGCCGAGCAGTCTGGTGTTGTAGTTGCGAGCAATCTTGCCGGAAGCCACGTCGATGGCGACCACGTTGACATGGTTGCTGAGGGCGACGTAGAGAATGTCTCCCGCGCTGCTTAGCGCCATTGCCGTGGGATGTGTGCCGGGCGCAGTCGCATTGCCGGCCTTCCATAGGTCGATGAAGCGGAGTATCTTGCTTTCCGCCACGTCCAGTTCCACTACCGCCGAGGCATTCCACAAGCTCACCCACGCCTTCCTGCCTGCTTTGTCAGCCACTACGGTATACGGATAAGCAGAAGGCAGAGCGATATTGCGGCTGACATCGAAAGACTTCAAGACCTGTCCCGATGCCACATCGAGCAGGACAACATTGTCGGACAGATTATTGGCAATGAGCAGGCGATCACCGCTGTCGCCTGGCAAAACGGCAAACCCCGCGGGGTACGGCGGGGCGGTTCGCTCGTGCGCCTTATAGATTCCATAAGCGATCTCTTTGCCTGTCACCATGTGCTGGGGAGGAATCTTGATGAAGCGTTCCGGCGTTACTTGCCCTTCCACAAACTTATAGATGGCGATGCCGTTGCCTGTGCTGGTGGGCTTTTCTCCAGCAGGATCCGTGATCGAACCCATCGAGGCGTAAAGATGTGCACCGTCGGTCGAGAAGGCCAGGCCGATGAAATAGCTCTGACGGGTTGAAGAGGTATCGGCGGTAAGACGGTCGTCGGGAAAATCGCGCAACTGGTTCGTGGTGAGATCGAGAATGCCAATCGACTGACGTTCGGCGCTTTCGACGGTTCCATAGCCTTGGTTGAGTAGCGCTGCGAAGCGACCGTCGGGACTTATGGCGATGGTCGCGGGATAGCTATTGGTGCGTGCGATGAAGCCCGGGACAGGAAGGGTAAGATTTTTGCCGGTGGGAAGGTTGATAACGCGCGAACGCTGGTCCGCGGCACGAGAGCTGATCACGATGACGGCGCAGGAGAGCGCGATCGCCAAGGCGAGAGAAGTCTTTTTCACGGGCGGAGGCCTCGGATGGTTTGTACCATTCGGCACCCGGCTCAAGCAAACGAGAACAGACGATTCCCAGTCAGCAAATTTATCTGGAACCGACCAGATGGATCTCCGTCGATGCCTCGCGCGCCTTCTTGATCCCCATCAGCTCAACCGCCTTGGCGGCGATGTGTTCGGCGGAGACTTCGAACTCCTTGATCAGTTCCCACGGCGCTCCGGAATCTCCGAAGCGGTCTTTCACGCCGATCGCGCCTGTGATGACCGGCAGGCCATAGAGTTCGACTGACTGCGTGATCACGCTCGACACCGGCCAGGCCAGCGCGCCGATCTGGTGCTCTTCGGCGGTGAGCACGACTCCCGTCTCTCGGGCCGCGCGCACGATTGCGTCTTTGTCGAGCGGCTTCAACGTGTGCAGGTTGACGACGCGCGTCTCGTAGCCGAAATCCGATTTGAGAATCCAGGCGGCACGCATGGCTTCGGGAACCATCGGTCCGCAGGCGATGATGCTTAGATCCTCGTTCTCGTCGTGATATTCGGATTCGAGCTTGGTTTCAAAGGCCTCGATGAAGTTGGCTCCCTCTCTACGCAGGCGGATGACGTTGGCTTTGCCAAAAACAAACGGCGTCTTTTCGTCGGTGACGATCGGCGTGGCCTCGCGCGCGAAGCGGATGTACTTTGGGCCTACGTGCTTGAGCAGCAGATAGTCGGTCGCCTTGCGCGTTTCGACTACATCACAGGGGACGACAACGTTCATGTTCGGCAGGCCGCACATGGCGAAACAATCTTCGAGGGCCTGATGCGTGGCGCCGTCAGGACCGACGCTCACCCCGCCATGCGCTCCGGCAATCAGCACGTTGAAATTGCCGTAGCAGATGGACGTGCGAATCTGGTCAAGATTGCGGGCTGCAGCGAAAGTCGCGTACGTGCCGAATACCGGTAGCTTCCCTTCTTTGGCAAGTCCGGCGGCGGCGGCTGTCGCGGACTGCTCGGCAATGCCCATGCTCAGCCAGCGCGGCTTGCGTTCGGGCTTATTCGTGTAAAACTCGCTGATGGTGATCGAGCCGGAGATGTCGAGTCCGAGGCAGACCACTCGCGGGTCATCACCATTCGCCGCGAGGGACTGGCCAAAGCCCATGCGTGTCGGCTTCATCTGCACTTTCATCGTGTCGGCGGCGTTCCACCAGTAGTTGCGATGGAACTTCGGCATCTTGGCATCGAGCTTTTGCTCGACTTGCGCCTGATATTTCTTGGCATGCGCAAATAGTTGCTCGACCGGAACCTGTCCTTCGAGGCCGAGTTCCTTGAGCCCTTTATTCATTTCTTCCAGATTCGGAGTCTTGCCGTGCCAGCCTGCAATGTCTTCCATGAAACTGACACCTTTTCCTTTGACCGTATCGGCGATAATCACGGTCGGCCGGCCGCAGCCGATCTTTGCTTTTTCGAGCGCTTCGACAACCTGACGCATGTCATGGCCGTTGATGCTGATTACTTCCCAGCCGAAGCTGGCGTACTTTTCTTCGAGCGGCTCGACGTTCATCACGTCTTTCACCCAGCCGTCGATCTGCAAGCGGTTGCGGTCAATGATGCCGACAAGGTTGTCGAGATTAAAGTGGCCGGCTTCCATCGCCGCTTCCCAGATCGAGCCTTCCTGCTGCTCGCCATCGCCCATGATGCAGAAGATGCGATGCTGTTTCTGGTTCAGCTTAGCGGCCAGTGCGAGGCCAACGGCAACGCTCAGGCCCTGTCCAAGCGATCCGGTAGAGACTTCGACGCCCGACAGTTTGAGCCAATGCGGATGACCTTGGAACGGCGAGTAAAGTTTGCGGAGCAACGCAACGTCTTCCTTGGGACAGAAGCCGGCGAAGGCCAGTCCAAGATAAAGGCTCGGCGCCTTGTGTCCCGTTGACCACACGATTCGATCGCGATCTTCCCAGTCAGGATTCTTGGGATCGTGGTTGGCCACGCGAAGATAGAGCGCGGCGGCGATATCCATGATCGACATGGTTCCACCAGCATGTCCGGAACCGGCGGCACACAACGACACAAGGTTGTAACCGCGCATCAGGTTGGCCTGCTCTTTCAGTTCGTCGATGGTGAACTTGCGCAGGACTTCGCCGGTGGTCGAATTCTGAATAGACATAGGTTTGCTCCTTGGAGAGCGCCGGACATGGGCCAGGGCTGCGGCCACGAATGTGGGCAAGGCATAAAACGGCGCATAGGCTTGCATTTCGAGGCTAAGCCGGGGTGTCGCAAGGGTCTGTGAGGAAAGTCACGGGTGGGGGTGATGAGCGAACCACAGCAACAACTTGTCCGTCGAGTACCAAGATCGCGGAGCAATCCGAACAATCAAGTTCTAATCGAACGCCCGCCACGCGTGGTGCCGCGTTCGCTCGAAGCTCACCGGCCGTAGCTCGACTCTACTACATGCGCGCTGACTTAAAGATGGCAAACATTGCGCCCTGCGGATCGGCGATGATCGATAGGCGTCCGACGCCTTCCATGCTGGTCGGTGGGAAAAACAGCTTTGCGCCCATCTCTTTGGCTTTGTTGGCCGTTACATCGACGTCGTCGACCATGAAGTAGGCGAGCCAGTGCGGAGGAACTCCGGGCGGAAGGTGTTTTGCTGGCGGCATTCCGCCGATGAACTGCTCGCCGTTCTTGATGTGAAGATAACCGGAATCGTCTTTCTCGCCTTTATCGAAGTGCCAGCCTAGCAGATCTGTATAGAACTTCTGCGCACGGCCATTATCGTTGGTGCACAGATCGCCCCAGCAGAGCGTGCCGTGGACCGAGTGAATGCCGATGCCTTCGTTTCTCTGCGCTTGCCAGAGACAGAAATACGCTCCGGTCGGATCCTGGATGACCGACATGCGGCCAGCGTCCATCACGTCGAATGGGCCCATGATCACTTTGCCGCCGATTTGCGAGACCTTTGCCGTTGAAGCGTCGACATTGTCGACTTTAATGTAGAGCATCCAATGCGGCGGGACGTGCTGGGCGAGTTGATCGGCGCGCAACGTATAACCTGCGGCCGCGTCCCGGCCCTCGAGGCGCCAGATGGTGTAGAACTCGCTCGGTCCCATCGGCATGTCGTTGGCATTCCAGCCGAAGAGTGCGCCGTAGAAATCCTTGGCGGCAGCTTGATCTGTGGTGGCGAGTTCAATCCAACAAAATGATCCGGCGGGATGACGATCGGTGTGAGTCATGGCTCGGAGAGTTTACAACAAATTGCGCGAGGGAGTGTCAACGCGGTATGAACGACAAATGGTGCCCACAAAAATCTTGAACCACAGAGGACACAGGGTTACACGCAGAACATCACATTCTCTGCTTACTCCGTGTTCTCTGCAGTTCGCTTTTGCTAACGCAGATTTTTTTGTGTCCAGGCTTCGACTCTGCTCAGCGCTTTGTTTAAATTCTCCATCGAATTGGCTACGCTGAAGCGGAGATAGCCTTCGCCGAAGGCTCCGAACGCTGTACCGGACAAGCATGCTACTCCGGCTTCTTCCAGTAGAGCGTCGGCCAATTTTTTCGACGGCCAACCTGTCTTCGTGACGTTCGGGAAAGTGTAAAACGCTCCCTTCGGCATGCGGCAAGAAAAACCCTTGATCTTGTTCAGGCCAGCGACGAAGGCATCGCGACGACGCATGAACTCGGCGCTCATCTTATCGACAGAAGATTGATCGCCACGCAGGGCTTCGATGCCTGCGACCTGCGTGAAACTGGCGGTGCAGGAAGTGGCGTTGGTCCCGAGGCGCGCGATTTTTGCGGCGAAGTCGGCGCGCATCACGCCATAGCCTAGACGCCATCCGGTCATCGCATAAGTTTTGGAGAAGCCGTCGAGAAGGATCGTCCGGTCTTTGAAGCCAGGCACACTCATGATCGAGAAGTGGTCGCCGTCATAGATCAAGCGGCTGTAGATTTCGTCGGAGAGGATCATGATGTTTCGGTCGCCAATGGCCTCGGCAATCTCCTGAATGTCCTTCTTGGTCAAAACGCCACCTGTGGGATTGTGCGGACTGTTCAGGATGATGAGTTTGGTACGGTCGTTGATGAGCGAGGCCAGCTCTTTGACGTCGAGAGAGAAGTCGCGGTCTTCGCGGATTGGAATAGGAACGGCCTTGCCGCCGCAGTACTCGATCATTGACTCGTAGATCGGGAAGCCGGGATTGGGATAAATGACTTCGTCGCCGGACTCAATGAGAGCGAGCATAGTAAAGAAGATGATGGGCTTGCCGCCGGGAACAACAACGACTTCGTCGCTGGTCACAGGAATGTTGCGGGTGCGGCTGACGTAGTCGGCGATTGCCTGGCGCAGATCGGGCAGGCCAGCGGAAGGGCCGTAGTGCGTCCAGCCTTTGCGGAGTGCGTTGACTCCGGCTTCGACTACGTTGGAAGGCGTGTCGAAATCGGGCTCGCCGATTTCGAGATGGACGACGTCTTTGCCCTGCTTCTCCAGGGCGCGTGCGCGGTTGAGAACTTCAAAAGCGGTTTCGGTGCCGAGCTGCGACATACGGCCGGCAAGACGTAATTCAAATTGGGTGGGAGTCATAACGGCTGGCATTCTAACGCCTCGTGAGAAAGAACTAGCTGCTTGTACTTCTTAAGATCATCGATTTCCCGTCGCACCGTGTCAAGGGCAACCTGCACCCGAGTGCGAGAGTCGGGTACAGCCGCGTTTTATAATCCTCGCGGAGTTCCCGAGGAGAGAACCGTGCAGATAAGAAGAATCGTCCGCAATCGTGCGAGTAAGGCAATCGTGTTGTGGATGCCGGTCTTCCTTCTTCTGGTTGGCGGTTGGGCGCAGGCGCCGGAAAAATCGGATGTGATGGCCGAGCACATTACCGGCGCCGCGATGACGCGCGGGGGCGCTATCTCATTTCTGGAGAGGTTGACCGACACCATAGGCGGACGCATTACGGGCAGTCCTGAATCCAGGGCGGCATCCGAATTGATATTGCGAGAATTGCAAGCGGCAGGATTCGACAATGCTCACTTCGAAGATGTTTCCCTGGCTACCGGCTGGCAACATGGACCTGCCGCCGGATGGATCGTGAGCCCTGTCAATCGATCTCTCCTTATCGGATCCTACGGATGGGCACCCGGAACGAACGGGAAAGTAGAAGGGCGGTTAGTGGCCGTCTCAGCCACGACCGATGGCAAGCTATCGGAAGGCGAGGCGAAGTTGCGCGGCGCGGTAGCGCTGGTCACGTTCGATACGAGCACATCCGCCAACTCCTTCGCGGCAAACTACGTTGTCATGCGCTCGCGCACCGCGCGC
>Ga0335069_10001362_pt1 | contig 39551 bp, 37 predicted proteins | sample Lox_Sample_11_FD_206714 | JGI IMG/M metagenome (GOLD analysis project Ga0335069, IMG submission 206714) | Soil microbial communities from Loxahatchee National Wildlife Refuge, Florida, United States - Lox_Sample_1.1 | ecosystem: Environmental > Terrestrial > Soil > Wetlands | place: USA...
GTGTTGCTGATCGAGTAGCGCATGTTGGAGATGCCGCCCTCGTAAATCAGATCGACGATCAGCTTCACTTCGTGGACGCACTCGAAATACGCCATCTCGGGCGCGTATCCTGCCGCGACCAGCGTTTCGAATCCGGCGCGGATCAGTTCGGTGAGTCCGCCGCAAAGGACGGATTGCTCGCCGAAAAGATCGGTCTCGGTCTCCTCGCGGAATGTGGTCTCGATTACGGCTGCGCGCGCGCCGCCGATCGCGGCGCCGTAGGCAAGTCCGACCTTCTTGGTGTCGCCGGAGGGATCCTGCTGGACGGCGAGCAGACATGGCACGCCGCGCCCCTTGGTATACTCGGAGCGCACCAGATGGCCGGGGCCCTTGGGCGCGATCATGAAGACGTTGACGTCCCTGGGGGGCTTGATGAATCCGAAGTGGATGTTGAAGCCGTGCCCAAAGGCGAGCGATTTGCCGGGTTTGAGAGCCGGCGCAATTTCTTTTTCGTAAATCTCTGAGCCCATCTCGTCGGGCACGAGCATCATGATGATGTCGGCCTGACGGGCGGCCTCGGCCGTGTCGAAAACCTGAAGACCCTGCTTGCGAGCCTTTTCGGCCGAGGCGCTGTCCTTGCGCAGTCCGACGCGGACGTCCATCCCGCTGTCGCGCAGATTCAGCGCGTGGGCGTGGCCCTGGCTGCCGAATCCGATAATGGCGATTTTCTTTGGGCGAAGCGCGTTAAGATCCGCGTCGCGATCGTAATAGACCTGCATATTTCTCTCACTCCCCGGCTTTACTTGAACGCCGCTGATGGTCGTCGCCCAGCTGCACCGCTCGCGCCATCGCGATCTTTCCCGACCGCACTATCTCTTTTATCCCAAGCGGGCGGACCAGCGCGATGAACGCCTTGACCTTTTCCGGGTTCCCGGTCAGCTCGACGGTAAGCGCGTTGCGGCCGATATCGACGACGTGGGCGCGAAACGCGGTCACGATGGAATCGAGCTCGGAGCGGGTGCGCTCGTCGACCGATACCTTCACCATCACCATCTCGCGATCGACGATATCGACGCCCTTGTAATCGGTGACCTTGAGAACCGAGATCAGACGATTGAGCTGCTTGTTGATCTGCTCGAGGATCTGGTCGTCGCCGGAGGAAACCAGCACGATTCTCGATACAGTCGGATCGAGCGGATCTTCGTTGACGGTCAGCGATTCAATATTGAATCCGCGACCGGAAAAGAGGCCCGCAACGCGGGCGAGAACTCCAAATTCGTTTTGGACGAGTACGGATATAGTATGGCTTGGCATCTAGGCGGGTGTCTTGCTCGACGTATGGTTCTCATCGCCGAACCCTGAAGATCTCAGCGCGCGGCGCCGTGCTGCAGTCGCGAGAGGATTTCCATCATGCGATCCTTTTGCGCCAGCTTTACCTTCTGGATTCGTTTGGTTTCGATTTCGTCTGCCGGGCTGAGCGGCTCCTTGTGTCTAAGCTGATCGAGTTTTTGCTTGAGTTCCAAGTGCTCCAAATAAAGCGACCGGAGCTCATCGTTCGTGTTCAAATGCCGTTTGATGAGTTCTTCTTCTCTTCGCTCCATGGTCCCTCCTTCGCTATCGCGGCCATGGGACCTGCCGCCCGCCGCCTGAATATAGTTTCAGGCGGCCGTACGTAAAGCGGCTCGAGCGCGGCGGGTGAGTCAGATTCCCCGCGCGCAAGCCGCATCGCCCCTATCGCGGCAATGTACCGGCCGCGCGAATCAAGATCTGTTTGGTCCACAACCATCAGGCTCTTGTTGAGTGCTCGCAGCGCCTCCGAAACCTCGTTCACTTTGGAATCCCCGGCGAGTATCGCCTCGCCTGGAATCCGATGCGCAAGCTCCTCGACGGGACCTACACAGGTGTCAGTGGTTTTCTCTACCCCATCCGCAACGATTCGGTAAAGAGCCGCATACACTTCGTTCTTACGGGCGTCAAAAATCGGACATATCAGGCGATTTCCGGCGTGCGGATATGCCTCGCGAGCCCCGAGCGCGATCGCGTCAAACGTAGCTATGCCGACGACCCGGCATCCAGACGCGAACGCAAGCCCTTTTACGTAGCTCAAGCCGACCCTCAATCCCGTAAAAGATCCTGGACCGATTCCGACAGCTATACCGCTGAGGTTCTTGAAGGAAGCCCCCGCGCCGGCGATCAATTCGGCGGCCAAATCGGGCAGATCCGCCCCGTGCGAGGCGGTCGGGCGGGCGCATTCGGCCACGATACGGCCGTTGTCGAGGAGCGCTAGCGAGGCTGCTTGTGTGGCGGTATCGATCCCGAGTACGAGACCTGCGCGGGCTGCCTCTTCGAGCAGCCGATCAACCCTGAACAATACGCGAGATGTCATTGAAGATTACGAATGCCATCAGCGCGACGAGCAGAAAAAGTCCGAGCTGGAGCGCGATTTCGCGGTGGCGCAGCTTGAGCGGCTCGCCGCGGATTCCCTCGCACGCAAAGAAGAACAGATGACCGCCGTCGAGCAGCGGTACCGGAAGCAGATTTATGATCCCGAGCTCCAGGCTCAGCATCACTGTGAACATCAGCACCGCAGCAAGCCCCTGATGAGCCTCCTGACCCGCCATCTGGGCAATCATGATCGGACCGCCGAGCGCCTGACGCATGGGCGTCGCGCCACGAACGATCTCCCATATTCCGAAGACCAGCGTTCCGGTCATCGTCACCGTCGATTCGAGCGCGTGTCCGACCGCGCCGACGGGGCCATAGCGCTCAATCCTTTGGTCGCCGCGCGGCATCACACCGATTATCCAGGTGGCAGCCTTGGTCCCGTAAATCGTTGGCTCTTCCTGGAGTTTGGGAGAGATGAACGTGCTCAGGTGCGTGACCGCGCCGCCGTCCTGACGGTCTATCTCGACATGGACCACGGATCCATTGCCGCGCTTCACGGCGCTCGAGAACGCGGCCCATGTGTCGGTCGCTTGTCCGTTTACCGCGACGATTCGATCTCCGGGACGCAGCCCGGCGGCGTACGCGGGCATCTTCTCGGAAACCTTCCCGACTACCGGCTCGAGCGTCGGTACGCCCCAGAGAAAAACGATGGTCATCAAAATCGGCGCGAAGAGGATATTGAACAGAGGGCCCGCAAGAACTATCGCGAAGCGCCGAGCGAGGCTCTGGGTCGGGAAGGCTCGCGCCTGAAACGATTCCATCAAAGCCGCGGGCGGATTGGCGGCCAGCGCGGTGGCGACTTCTTTAACCGAGCCACCCTCCGCAACCGCTTTGATCACGACCGCTTCATCAGGTTTGAGCCCGCGTCCGATAATTCGAAACGCCGGGCCAGCGCTCGGTGAATCGCCAGGCGCGGCGTTCTCTTCCACGCCCGATTGCCCGACCGCCTTGAGCAAGCGGACTTCGTTCGTGTCGCGGAGCATCCGGGCCAGCGCGACTATCGCGGCATCCGGCTCGGCAGGCAACGTGACCTGGTTTTCGCGAGCAACGCCCACGACATCGAGGGCCAGTTCGCGGATGTAGTTTTCGAGTTCCTCGCAACGCGGCTCCTCGCCGACTTCTTCACCGAGCATCCGGACATAGCCGCCGAAGGGCGTGGCTCCGATTGCGTACTCGGTCTCGCCGCGCCGGACGCCCCATACGATAGGCGGGTATCCGATCGCGAAGCGGATCACGCGAACGCCGACCCGTTTCGCCATAAGAAAATGTCCCGTTTCGTGAACGATTATCAGGAGCGCGAGAATGACGGCGGCCGCGAGGATTGAAGTTAGCAAAGCTTTCTCCGACTCTTCTTGAAGGGCCTCAGGTCAACGTTCGCGGCGTTCTGGAGACGGTTGCCTAGCCTGCATAATAGTAGGTGAAGGCCGCGGCGAACACCAGACTGCACGTCCGATCGATTAGACCGCCGTGGCCAGGGAATAACCATCCCGAGTCCTTGACGCCCGACGCGCGTTTCAACGCTGAGCCTGCCAAATCTCCTATCTGTGCCAGAATCGAAACGATTGTTGACATGACGATCACCCGAGCAGTCGTCCAGTGCGCAAGAAGCATCGGTTTCAGCACGAGTCCTGCGATAAGGCAAGAAACGATCCCGCCGACGGCTCCCTCGATCGTTTTGTTCGGACTGACCTTGGGCATCAGCTTGTATTTCCCGATGCTACGCCCGGTGAAATAAGCACCTGAATCGGTGACGACTACCAGCAACAACATCGCGATAATCAGCGCGATCCCGTTGGGGCTGTTTCTCAGGAGCGCAAAATAGGGATACAGCGCCCCGATATAGACTGCGCCGAGCAACGTCAGCGAGGCGCCATGCGGCCCGGATTCGGGACCCTTGTCGGCGACATGCGCGATGAGCAGCAGCATCGCGACTCCGACCAGTGCGGCGGCGCCGGGATAGGGATGGTCGGTTGTGAGCAGACCGAGCAGCGGAACGCCGCCCGCGACAACGACAAGGGCGACCTCGACGAACGACCGCGCGCGCGTCATCGCCGCGACCTCATAGAGTCCCCACGCGCCAATCAATCCGATGAAGAGGGAAAACAGCCAGTTCGGAAAAAACACAACGATCGCGAGGACGGTCGGCAGCGCCACCGCCGCCGTCAGAAGCCTAGTTCTGAGCACGCAGGCGGGTGTCCGCGCCGTTGCGCAATACGGCGCCGAAGCGCCGCTCGCGCGATTGGTAGGCAGCAAGAGCGGCGAGGAACTCACGCTCGCGGAAGTCAGGCCACAGAGTATCGGTGAAATAAAGTTCCGTGTACGCAATCTGAAACAGGAAAAAGTTCGAAATCCGGAGCTCGCCGGAGGTGCGGATCAACAGGTCGGGATCGGGAATCTCAGCCGTCGAGAGCATCCGCGCGACGGTTGCCTCGTCCACGTCGGACACGTTCATCGTTCCCTCAGCGACGGCAGCGGCGATCCGTTTCGCAGCGCGGGCGATATCCTGACGTCCGCCGTAGGAGAGCGCGAGACCGAGCGTCATCGCGCGATTTTCCCGCGTCATCTCGACGACCTGATCGAGAGCGCGCCGAAGCGCGGGCTGAAGGCGCTCGGTTTCACCGAGAGCGACGACTCGTATATCGCGTTTCATCAGGCGCTTGGCCTCGGTCAGGAGGTAGCGATGAAAGAGCTGCATCAGGAAGTTAACTTCCGTCGAAGGACGCAACCAGTTTTCCGCCGAGAAGGCGAACAGGCTGAGATTGGGGATGCCTATCTCGCGTGCGGTCTCGACCACTGCGCGCACCGAATCCTTGCCGCGGCGGTGGCCTTCGTTGCGCGACAGACCGCGACGTTGCGCCCATCGCCCGTTGCCGTCCATCACGATCGCGACGTGATTGGGAAGCCGCTCGGGTTCGAGCGACAGATTCGGGAATTCGTCGAGCGGGAGTGAGATTGCCACTTCGAAATAAGTTCCGCGGCGAAACTCAACGCGCAGTGCGCGCGGAATCAGACCTCCATGATCTCCGCTTCTTTAGCCGCGAGAACCTTGTCGATTTTCTCGATCGTCTCGGTGGTAACCTGCTGAACCTTGGCCTCGGTCGCGCGCATGTCGTCTTCAGTCACCTTCTTTTCCTTGTGCAGGTCCTTGAGCATGTCATTGGCATCGCGGCGATGGTTGCGAATCGATACGCGAAACTCTTCGCCGATCTTGCGAACATGCTTGACCAGTTCCTTGCGCCGCTCCTGCGTGAGCTCGGGAATCGGGATGCGGATGACCTTGCCGTCGTTCATCGTCGTGAGCCCGAGATCCGAGGTCTGGATCGCCTTCTCGATATCGTGCATTGCCGTCTTGTCGTACGGCGTGATGACGAGCAGGCGCGGCTCCGGCGCGGCCAGCGATGCGAGTTGGCGCATCGGGGTTTTCGCGCCGTAGTAGTTCACCTGGATATTTTCGACCAGCGCCGTCGATGCGCGTCCGGTGCGAACTCGCGCGAGTTCGTGCTTGAAGGCCTCGACCGCCCTGTTCATTTCCTGATGCGCCATGTCCAGAATTTCGGCTTGCATAGTGCTTAGATCGCTCCGACCCAGGTGCCGATGGTCTCTCCGGTTATCGCCCTTCTTATATTACCGGCTTTGCGCAAATTGAAAACGATGATCGGCAGGCTATTGTCCATACACATGGAGATCGCCGTCGAGTCCATCACCTTAAGGTTTCGCTGCAGAACTTCCAGATAGGTCAGCCGATCGAAGCGCCGCGCGCCCTGCTCGCGCACCGGATCGCGATCGTAAACCCCGTCCACGGTATGGCTTGCCTTGAGGATAACTTCGGCGCCGATTTCCATCGCGCGCAGGCTCGCCGCAGTATCGGTAGTGAAATACGGGTTCCCGGTGCCCGCCGCGAAGATAATCACCCGCCCCTTCTCCAGATGGCGCACCGCACGGCGGCTGATGTAGGGCTCGCATACCGCCCGCATCTCGATCGCAGACAGCACACGGGTCGGGACGCGTATGCGTTCAAGGGTGTTCTGAAGCGCGAGCGCGTTGATGACGGTCGCCAGCATCCCCATCTGGTCTGCGGTCGAGCGGTCCATCCCGCGCGCCTCGTAGTCGCTGCCGCGCAGGATATTGCCGCCGCCGATGACCAGGGCGAGCTGAATGCCGAGCTCGTGGACTTCCTTGATTTCCTGGGCGATCGCGGAGATGGCGTCGAGGTCGATGCCCGAGCCGTGCGCGGGCGAGAGGACCTCGCCCGACAATTTGAGCAGCACCCGGTTAAAGCGGGGCCGCCGGATCAAACTCTCCTCGCCCTCGGACATTACCGATGTATCCGTCCTTCGCGCGGGATATTAAGCTTGCGCGCCGTCACCGCCGGCGCTCGCCGCGCCCTCGCCCAACTGGAACCGCACGAAGCGGCGGATTTCGATCTTTTCGCCAAGCTTGCCGACGTTTTCTCCAAGCAGATCTGCGATAGTGCGATTAGGGTCGCGAATCCAGCTCTGCTCCATCAGACACGCGTCGCGGAAAAACTTCTCGAGCTTGCCTTCGACGATTTTGGTCACCACAGCCTCGGGCTTGCCTGCCGCCTGCGCGACGTAGATCTGACGCTCCTGCGCGATGATTTCGGGCGAGAGATCCTCGCGCTTGACGCATCGCGGATTCGCCGCCGCAATCTGCATCGCAATTTCCTTGATCAGGGTCTGGAAATCCGCGGTCTTCGCGACGAAATCGCTCTCGCAATTGATTTCGACGAGAACCCCGAGCTTCCCGCCGGCATGAATGTACGAACCGATGGATCCTTCCGACGCGACGCGGGCGGCTTTTTTCGCGGCCTGCGCGGCCCCGCGCTCGTGGAGAAGCTTGACGGCCTTTTCGAAATCGCCCTGCGTTTCAGAAAGGGCCTTCTTGCAATCCATTACGCCTGCGCCGGTTTTCTCTCGCAGTTCCTTGATTAAATTCGCGCTGAGTTCCATCGGTTACACTCTGAATAATCGGCGCGACCTGGAATTGATCGCGCCGTTTTAGCTTCTATTACGCTGCTGTATGAACGTTGCGCCGCCTGACTCGGAGCCGGGCGTCGGTTCAAGAATTTCAGACACTTTGCGGAGCTTCGGGGCTTGGACCTCCGTCGCCGTTCGATTCCGCCGCGCTGTCCTCGATACCTTTCTGACGCTCCTCCGCAAGGCGCTTTCCGTCGATCACCGCGTCGGCGATAGCCGCAGTGAAAAGCTTGATCGCCCGGATAGCGTCGTCATTGCCCGGAATCCGATACGAGATGAGATCGGGGTCGCAATTGGTATCGACAACGGCAATCACGGGAATCGAAAGCCGCTGCGCTTCGGCAACCGCGATATATTCCTTCTTGGTGTCGATGACCCACAGTGCGTCGGGCAGCTTGCGCATATTCTTGATGCCGCCGAGCGTGGCCATCAGCTTTTCATGCTCGCGAGCGTTCTCGCTCATCTCTTTCTTGGTCAGCGCGCTCTGCATCTCTGGATCGGCGAGGATTTCCTCAAGCTTCTTAAGACGATCGATCGACGCGCGGATCGTCTGGAAATTCGTGAGCATCCCGCCCAGCCATCGATTGTTCACATAAAACATCCCGCTCCGCTCGGCTTCCTCGCGAACGATGTCCTGGGCCTGCTTCTTGGTGCCGACGAACAGGATGGTGCCGCCCTGGGCGGCGAGGTCGCGCGCGAAGTCATAGCAGGCGCGAAACATCTTCACGGTCTGCTGGAGGTCGATAATGTAGATGCCGTTGCGGGCGCCGAAGATGTATGGCTTCATCTTCGGATTCCAGCGGCTCGTCTGATGGCCGAAGTGGACGCCGGCCTCGAGCAGCTGTTTCATGGAAATTTCGGTCATAATTCCTGCCTGTTCCTCATCGCAAAAGTGTTATCGCGCAATCCTCCATCTTTAGCAGGGTGCGCGGCGTCATCAAAGTGGCGGGATTCGGGGATTCCTCGCGCTCAGGTATTCATCGATTCGAGGAATTCGTCGTTGCTCTTGGTCCCCTGCATCTTGTCGATCAGGAACTCCATCGCCTCGACCGCGTTTAGCTGCGACAGCAGCCGGCGGAGGATCCAGAGGCGGTTCAGCGTCGAACGCGGCAGCAGCAACTCCTCTTTGCGGGTCGTCGAGCGCTGAATATCGATGGTCGGGAAGATGCGCTTTTCGAGCAATCGGCGATCGAGCGAAATCTGCTGATTGCCGGTGCCTTTGAACTCTTCGAAGATAACCTCGTCCATCCGGCTGCCGGTATCGACCAGCGCCGTGGCAATGATCGTCAGACTGCCGCCGTCCTCGGTATTTCGCGCCGCGCCAAAGAATTTCTTCGGTTTGTGCAACGCGTTCGAATCTACGCCGCCGGAGAGAATCTTGCCCGAGGGCGGTACGACGGTGTTGTACGCGCGCGCCAGACGAGTGATCGAATCGAGAAGGATCACGACGTCGCGGCCGTGCTCGACCAGACGGCGCGCTTTTTCGATTACCATCTCCGCGACCTGCACGTGACGGGTGGGAGGCTCGTCGAAGGTCGAGCTCACAACCTCGCCATGGACCGAGCGCAGCATGTCGGTGACTTCTTCTGGACGTTCGTCGACGAGCAGTACGATCAGGACGATTTCAGGGTGGTTGCGCGCGATCGCCTTTGCAATCGATTGCAACATCATCGTTTTGCCGGTAAACGGCGCCGCGACGATCAGACCGCGCTGGCCTTTGCCGATGGGCGCGACCAGGTCGATTATCCGCGTGGTCATCTCCTCGGGATCGTATTCCATCTTGATCCGTTCGGACGGATACAGCGGCGTCAGGTTGTCGAAGAGAATCTTGTCGCGCGCTTTTTCGGGCTCCTCGTAGTTGATCGACTCGACCTTGAGCAGCGCGAAATACCGCTCGCCCTCCTTGGGAGGACGAATCAATCCCGATACCGTGTCGCCGGTGCGAAGATTGAACTTACGAATCTGGCTCGGCGAGATGTAGATGTCGTCGGGACCGGGGAGATAGTTGTAATCGGGAGAGCGCAGGAATCCGAAGCCGTCGGGCAGGATTTCCAGAACCCCTTCGCCGAGAATCGATCCGCCGCGCTGCGCCTGGGCTTGCAGGATCGCAAAGATCATCTCCTGCTTGCGCATATTGACGGCGCCGTCGACGTTGAAGTCGCGCGCCATGTGCGCCAGCTCGGTAACCTTCGCGCGCTTGAGCCCCTTGAGATTCAGTATCCCCTCGGCGGATACGACCTCGGGCGTCTCGAGACCCGGCTGCTGTATCGACGCCATCGAAGGCCGTTCGATCGCTTCGCCGTTGGTCATCCGCTCGACCTGCGATTGGTCTTGCGACCGGTCCTGCCCTCGCGGATGATGCCCCCTGCCTCGCGGCATATGCCGTCCCCGCGACCTTGATCTTTCTTCTGGATTTTCCATTTGCTCCAGTGTTCCGCTTTCCGCGCCGCTCGGATGGGGTGCGGATGTTTCAGACCTGCAATTAGATTCCGCTTTGTTTCGGGCCCGATTCCCGCTCTGGGGTCCGCCAGCCTGGACTATCGGGATTCAGAACTTGGGAGACGCCGTATCGAGAGGTCTTGCGAGCAGTAGGTCTGCTCTTCTTGGAGAACCGGTCTACCCCGGTATCCCGAAACGCAGAAGCGTACGTGTACATACGCTAGCTGAATCGATATCGGGATGTCAACGCCACCTCGAATCCGCGACCAGCGCCGGATCGAACTCGAAACCTCGCGTGCGGAAGAATTGCTGAAAATCTTCGGGCGGCGGCGCGACGAATCCCAATCGTTCTCCCGTGCGCGGATGGGTGATCGATATCGCATACGCGTGGAGCGCATGGCGTTTGAAGCCGGTCCGCTCTCCCACTCGACCGTGCTTCGAACCCCCGCCATATAGCTCGTCGCCGAGACAGGGATGTCCGACGGAGGCCATATGGACTCGAATCTGATGGGTCCGGCCGGTCTCGGGATGGACCGCGATCAGACTGGCTGCCTCGTCGTTCTGATCGCGGGCCGGAAATCGATGGAGCACGACCACATGGCTGACAGCTTCGCGCGGATTGCGCGACGCCGTAGACATCTTCTTGCGCTCGGTGGGATGGCGTCCGAGGCCGCGCTCGATTGTTATCCTGTCGCGCGCGACGATTCCCCGGACAATCGCAAGATAGGTCTTCTCCACTGTGCGAGCGTGAAACTGATTCGATAGCGCGGCCTTCGAGAACGGCGTGCGCGCAACCACAATGACGCCCGATGTCTCCTTGTCCAGACGGTGCACGATTCCGGGTCGCAGCACGCCCTCGGGTTCCGCCATCGTCGCGAGTTCGGGAAACCGCGCCAGGAGAGCATCAACGAGGGTACCCTCGTGATGGCCGGGCGAGGGATGAACCGTCATGCCGGCGCGCTTGTTCACCACGATCATCTCGTCGTCGGCATAAATGACCTCGATTTCGGGGGCCGGAGCGACAAAAGACGGAGCCTGTGAAGGCGGCGGCGCGGCGATATCGATACGATCCAACGCCGAGACCATCGCCGATGCCCGCGCCGGACCGCCATTGAGGCGGACCAAGCCTGCCTTAATCATCCGTGCAATCTGCGAGCGGGTATATTCGGCCCCAAGTTCGCGAGCGATGTACACGTCGAGTCGCATCCGCGCATCAGCGGGCGCAACCTCGAGCCTTGCCGGAAGCGCAGTCACATCACCCGGATCGGCAAGCTCTGCCTACGTGCGCCACGGAAGGGCGTGGGACCTCTCGTACGCGACGATCTCTTTCTCGTGGGCGAGAGTCAGCGCCACGTCATCGAGTCCTTCGAGCAGGCATTTCTTGGCAAACGGCGGAATCTCAAAATGCGCCGACCATCCGAAATCGTCGCGCACCGTCTGATTATCCAGATCGATTGTCAGACGATAGCCCTCGTAGGTCTGCGTCGCCTCCACCAGCGCATCGACCTCTTCGGGCCTGAGCGCGATCGTCAGCAGGCCGTTTTTCAAGCAATTATTGCGGAAGATATCGGCGAACGACGGCGCGATCACAGCCTTGAATCCGTAATCGTCGAGCGCCCACACCGCGTGTTCGCGTGAGCTTCCACTGCCGAAATTTGCCCGCGCGATGAGAACTCCGGCGCCCTTGTAGCGCGTCTTGTTTAGGATGAAATCGGGATTCTCGCCACCGTCGGGCGTGAAGCGCCAGTCGAAAAAGAGCCCTCGTCCCAAGCCGCTGCGCACGACAGCCTTGAGAAACTGCTTGGGGATGATCTGATCGGTATCGACGTTGGCGCGATCGAGCGGCGCAGCCATCGCGGTGAAATTCTTGAATTTACGCATCGGATGACGCTCCCTCAGTTTCCGGACCAGCTGCGCACGTCGACAAAGCGTCCGGCGATAGCAGCAGCCGCCGCCATCTGCGGGCTCACCAGGTGGGTCCTTCCGCCCTTGCCCTGGCGACCCTCGAAGTTGCGATTCGACGTGCTGGCGCATCGTTCGCCCGGCTTCAGGATGTCGGGATTCATGCCCAGACACATCGAGCATCCAGACTCGCGCCACTCGAAGCCGGCATCGCGGAAGATACGATCGAGTCCGAGCCTCTCGGCCTCCATCTTTACGAGCTGGGAACCCGGAACGACCATCGCGTGAACCTTTGACGAGACCTTCTTCCCACGCACGATCTCGGCAGCAGCCTGCAAATCGCTTATGCGGGAATTAGTGCAGGAGCCGATGAACACGCGATCGATCGCGATGTCCTCGATACGCCGGCCCGGTTTGAGTCCCATATATTCGAGCGCGCGCTCCGCAGCGTTGCGGGCGGTCGAATCGGAGAAACTCGCGGGGTCGGGCACGCAGCCGCCGACTTCGACGACCATCCCGGGATTCGTGCCCCAGGTCACCTGTGGCGCGAGCTTCGCCGCGTCGAACGTGACAGTGCGATCGAAACGCGCACCCTCGTCGCTGCGATATCGCGCCCATCGCTCTGCCAGCTTGTCGAAATCGGCCCCGATCGGAACCCTCCGCCGTCCACGCAGGTAATCGATGGTGGTCTTGTCCGCGGCGATCATCCCGGCGCGTGCGCCCGCTTCGATCGACATGTTGCAGACCGTCATCCGCTCTTCCATCGAGAGCGCCTCGATCGCGCGCCCCCGGTATTCAATCACGCATCCGGTTGCGCCGTCCGTGCCGATCTGCCCGATGATTCCCAGAATGATGTCCTTGGCGGTGACTCCCTTGCCGAGCGCTCCGTCGACGCGAATCTCCAGCGTGGTGGGACGCGTCTGCCATAGCGATTGCGTCGCGAGCACGTGCTCGACTTCGCTCGTGCCGATTCCAAAGGCGAGCGCGCCGAACGCGCCGTGGGTCGCGGTATGGCTGTCGCCGCATACGATCGTCATCCCGGGCTGCGTCAGACCGAGTTCGGGACCGATTACGTGAACGATTCCCTGCTCGGGCGCGCCGAGATCGTAAAGCGTGACGCCAAACTCGCGGCAGTTGCGCCGCATCATCTCGACTTGGAGGCGGGAGTCGGGATCCTCGATTGGTTTGGAGCGATCCGTCGTCGGAACGTTGTGATCGAGTGTGGCGAAGGTTCTCCCCGGCACTCGAATTTTCCGACCCGCGTTGCGCATCGCCTCGAACGCCTGCGGCGAGGTGACCTCGTGAATCAGATGGAGATCGATATAGAGCAGCGCGGGCTCGCCCGGCTTCTCGACAACGACATGGTCGTTCCAGATCTTCTCAAACAGCGTCAGCGCTGCCATGGCGTATGGATTTCACGCCTCCGTTGCAGATTCCCGTTGTGAAAGCGGGTTCGCGCCGATCGTATCGAGACGCGAACCCGAAATCATAGCAGGTTGCGTCGGCGAATCATCAACGAAGCGGAAACGGAGGACCACTCATCAAGACCGGACCTCGCCACCCTTGGGCGCAAGGAATGTGGTCAGCTCTTGCGACGGTTCGGATGCCGGACGACGAAGATAGGATGCTGGGTGCGTTCGACGAGTTTTGACGACGTATCGCCGAGCAGCAGATGGCCGAGCGCGCTATGGCCGTGCGAGCCGACGATTATTGCGCCGACGTCTTTCTCATTGGCCGTCTTGGCGATTTCATAGGTGGGATCGCCTTCCTTGAGAATCACCTCGCGGTCGGCCACGTCCTTGAGCATCGCCTCGTAGCGCGCCATCAGCTCGGCAGCCTTCTTTTTTGCGCCCGCGACCAGGGCGGGATACTCGCCGTGAAGATGCCCATACAGGGCGTCGGCCGGGTCCGCGATAACGTGCAGCATGTAGAGCTTGGCCTTGAAAAGCTGCGCAAGCGAAGCTGCGTAGTCCAGCGCATATTCAGCATCGGCGGAAAAATCGGTGGCAAAAAGAACGCTGTCGAGTTTGATCATTTTTCTAATGTACTCCGCAAGACAGGCATTTCGAGTATCTATTAGGCATAGGTCTCGTCAAGAGAGACGCCCGCGGGTTTTGTGAGGATCGCAAGGCCGCAAACCGTCTCCGCGTGTTCTATCAGCGTCCTGAATTGTCAGCAGTTATCCACGCGGATAAGGCCGATTCAACTACCGGGGTGAGGCGTCGCGCTATTTCACTCGCCGGGTGGGGGTGACCCGCTCGGCGCGGGCGAGGCCGCGCGTGACGGTATCGTCGCCGAAGCGACGCGCGAGATCGTCGAGCGCGCGATTAAGTCGTTCCCGCTTTGGGTCGGGCTTTTTCTCCGCCCCGAACAGTCCAAGCTGACGAGTATCAGCGCGCTGGAGGTTGTGCACATGGATTCCAGCGAGTCGGATCTTGTCGGCATCCGTGATGCGCTTGAGCAACGCGACCGCGATGTCTGAAATCGCGCGGCCGTCGTCGGTCGCGGCGTCGAGAGAGAAGCTTCGCGTGAGCATCGGATAGCGCCCCTGTCCGAGGGGACGCGCCAGTTTTACTTTCAGCGTAATCGTGCGGGTGCGGATGCCGTCGGTTCTGAGGCGCCGTGCGACCGCGTCGGCAAGGGCGACCAGGATGCGCTTGAGTTCGAGCGAATCGCGCTCGAGGTCGCGTTCAAAAGTGGTTTCCTCGCCGTAGGATTTGCGCTGCCAGTCGGCTACGACGGGGCGTTCGTCGATGCCGTTGGCGAGTTCGTGAAGATGCACGCCCATCGAGCCGAACATCATCTTTAGCTGCGCCGCATCGGCCTTCGCGAGGTCACCGATTTTGCGGATGCCGTTTTCGTGCAGGCGCGCCAGGGTCACCCGACCGACTCCCCACAGACGTTCGACGTCGAGCGGGGCGAGGAAGTCACGAACTCGACCCGGCTCGACGCACATCAGGCCGTCGGGCTTGGAAAGATCGCTAAGAATTTTTGCGCACATCTTGTTCGGCGCGATTCCGACCGAGACCACGAGACCGGTTTCGTCATGCACGCGACGCTTGAGCGCGCGGCCGATATCTTCTGACGAGCCCATCAGGCGCTCGGCGCCGGTGAGATCGATAAACGCTTCGTCCAGCGAAAGCGGTTCGATAATCGGGCTGAAACTCTCGAAGACCTTGCGCACGACGCGGGAAACCTCGACGTAGCGATCCATCCGCCCCGGCACGAAGATGCCCTCGGGGCAAAGGCGACGCGCTTCAACCGTCGGCATAGCAGATCGCACGCCGAATTTGCGCGCCTCGTACGATGCTGAGGTGACAACGCCTCGATTGCTGCGTCCCCCGACAATCACCGGCAGTCCGCGCAACGCAGGATTATCGAGCACCTCGACTGAGGCGTAGAACGCGTCCATGTCCGCGTGAGCGATTACGCGGTCGCGATGCGGGTTGTTTGTATGCGATGCCATGCGTCGATCCGCCGCATCCCGGCGCCGGTAAACGATAGCACGCCAAGGCGCGCGATAATTTACTTTTGGGCCGAAAGCCGATTGCTGACGGCCTCGGCCGCCTGCTCGGCGCTGCGCACGCAATCCGGCACGCCGACGCCGCGATATGCGGCGCCCGCGAGATAAAGCCCCGGAACCGACTCGGCGATCCGCTCGATTTCGGCGACGCGATCGAGATGTCCGACCTCGTATTGCGGCATCGCGTCCGGCCATCGCTTGACTACCGCGAACGCCGGCTCCGCAGTTACGTTGAGCAACTCGCGAAACTCCGAGCGCGCCGCGGCGACCATCTCGTCGTCGGATAGTTCCATCATCCCGGTCTGAAGGCGTCCGCCAAGGAATACCCGCGCGAGCACCCATCCATCCGGCGCGCGATGCTGATACTTGAGGCTGAGGAAGCTGCCGGCGATTATCGTGCGTTTTTCGATCGCAGGAACGACGAAGCCGAAGCTGTCGAGCGGACGCGGGAAGTCGCTCTCACGCCACGCGAGATTCACCGTCGCTGCGGATGAATACGAAATGGCGCCGAGGCGATCCGCCAACCGCGGCTCGATCGGTCTAAGCAGCGATGCGGCCGCATACCCGGGGAGCGCGCAGACTATGGCGTCAGCGCTCATCGAGCTGCCGTCAGAAAATGCGATATTCCATTGGTCGTCGGACCGCGCGATCGATTTGACTTCTGCTCCGGTCCGCACCGCGCCGCCGAGCCTGTCGGCGAGCGTGTCGACGAGCGCGCGCATCCCCGCCTTGAAGCTCAAGAACAGGCTCCATCTCGCCCCGCTGGTCCCCTTCTTTTCTGCTGCTGCAGCGCGCGCCTTTTCCGCAGCCTGCATCCCGCGCAGGAGGCTTCCGTAGCGGCGCTCCATCTCGAGGAATCGCGGCATCGTTGCGGCCATACTCAGGCGATTGGGATCGGCGGTATATATTCCTCCAGCCAGCGGTTGCGCAACGCGATCGAGAACCTCGCGTCCGAGCCTTCGCGTGACGAACGAGGCGAGGCTTTCGTCGCTCTCGCTGCCGGCCGGGATGAACGGCTCGAGCGCCATCCGCAGCTTGCCTTTGATCGAAAACAGCGGACTGGTAAGCACCGGCCCGATTCGTACCGGCGCAAGCAGGGCAAATCCCGCTGGAATCGCAACCAGGCGTCCCTTGCGGACGACATAGGTTTTGCGGAATTCCTCTCGGGTCGGGATGAACTCCGGTTCGAGGCCGACGCGGCGCGCGAGTTCGATCGCCGCAGGTTTTTCCGTGAGCATCGAATCGGTGCCGGTTTCGATCGTGAAGCCGTCACGCGATATCGTCGCCAGCGGACCGCCGACGCGAGGACCGCGTTCCAGCACCACAGCTTCGATAGGGGTTTCGCGCGCGATCGCCAGCTCCCTAATTCGATATGCGGCTGCAAGACCGGTGATTCCTCCGCCGATCACAGCCACCCGGGGCATTTTACGACTCGTATCCGTATCTTTCACCGATTGAAAACCACTACGGGCGGACAAGCTCCTTTGTCATCTGCGCGATCATCGCGATGAACTCGGGATGGTCGCGCACGGTGGCGGCGCGAACCATCGTCACGCCTGCAGCGCGCGCCACTCCTGCAGTATCAATATCGAGATCATAAAGCACCTCGACATGATCGCAGAGAAAACCGATGGGCACGACCACCACAGTCTCGCCGCCGAGCTTGCGTATAATGTTGTTGATATCGGGTTCCAGCCACGGATCGCGCGGATTTCCGCTGCGGCTCTGCCATCCCAGCGTCCATGAATCGCGCCCGATAAGCTTCGCGATGGCGCGAGCGGAATCTGTTGTCTGCCGCGCGTATTCCGATGCGCCTGCCATCGCGATGGGCACGCTATGCGCCGTGAAAAGAATTCGTGCGGCGCGGCGATCGGCGGGAGCAACTGCCGATAGAGCGTCGATCGTGCGATCCGCGAGCGCGCGGATAAATCCCGGATGCAAATGCCAAAGCTCGGGGTAGACAACCTCGGGAGCGCCCTCGCCGATCTGCGCACGCGCCGCATCGACCGCGGCGACGTAACGATCCCAGCTTGCTTCACATCGATGGGCCGCCAGAACGAATCCGAACACGCGCCGCACGCCTGATTTCTGAAGCTCGCGAAGAACGCCTTCGATCCGAGGCGCCGAGGTGCGCATCCCTACAACAACGGGAATTTGGATTTCTTCGCGCCTCAGCGCCTCGCGCAGCGCGCGCGCCAGCAGAGCGGCCTCATCGTTGTAGGGCGAACGACCCCCAATCAAATCGTAATGTTTGACGGCCTCTTCGTAACGCTCCGGTGGGACCGGACGCCCGCGCAGGAGTTCGTCGAGGAACGGACGAATCTCCTCGCGACGCGTCGGACCGCCGAACCCGACGAGCATCACCGCGTCGACACCGCGCGCCTCGCTCATCGATTCGTCCCGCGCGCGCTCATCTCGTGGACGGCATCGACGAGAGCGATCACATGATCGACGGGCGTCTCGGGCAAAATTCCGTGCCCGATATTGAAGATATGACCCGGACGACCCGCAGCTTTATCCAGAATCGCGCGGGCGCGAGCACGAATTTCCGGAATATCGGCGAACAGCGCGATCGGATCGAGATTTCCCTGTACCGCAACGTCGTAACCGAGGCTCGCCCATGCCTCGGCCAGATCGACGCGCCAGTCCAGTCCGATAACGTCACCGCCCGCATCGCGCATCAGATGAAGCAGATTTCCGGTAATCGTTCCGAAGTGGATGACGGGCACGCCGGGCTTGATTGCGCCGATTACGGATTTCATGTGCGGCTGAACGAATCGTTCGTAGTCGTCGGGGCCGAGACTCCCGACCCAGCTATCGAAAAGCTGCACAAGATCCGCGCCCGCGTCGATTTGCATGTTTAGATAGTCGGCGGTCACGTGCGCGAGCATCGCCATCAATCGATGCCACGTCTCAGGATGGCGATACATCATCATCTTGGTCGCTTGATACTGACGCGACGAACCACCCTCGATCAGATAGGAAGCAAGCGTAAACGGCGCGCCGGCGAATCCGATCAGCGGGAGTTTTCCGCCGAGCCCCTGATGCGTCAGCTTTATAGCTTCGCCCACGAATCCAAGCTCGGCAACGTCAACCTCGGGAACTTTTTCGAGGTCCGCATCCGAGCGCACCGGATGATCGATTATCGGGCCGTCCCCCTTTTCGTAATGAAGTCCTGCACGCATCGGGATGAGGGGCAGCAGGATATCGGCGAAAATAATCGCGGCGTCGACCTTGAGACGCTGCGCGGCAAAGACTGTGACCTCGGCGGCAATCTCGGGTCGGCGGCACATCTCAATAAAATCGAACTTGTCGCGAATCGCCCGATACTCGGGCATATAGCGCCCCGCCTGACGCATCAGCCAGATCGGAGTGTACGGCGTCTGTTCGCGCCGACACGCCTTCATCATCGGATGATCCCACCTGGGAGATCGCGCCGTCGCATCGACGAGAGACGCGCGACGCACCGTCGCAGGTTGCACCGTGACGGGAGATCGTCGCTTGCGCGCGAGAATTGCGGAGGCGCGCTCCGCAGCCTCTCGAATCAGATGGCCGAGCTTCGGATGGGGAGGCTCGAAATCGGGCGTAATCGAATGGGCGCGGAGCTGTTCGGAGCAGACCGGACCGACCGAACCTACGGCCATCGATGCGAACCCGTCGCGCACTGATTGCGCGATTCCCCCCGCTTCCGCCATCTGCATCACATTCGCGACCTGACTTGCGCTGGTGAAAATCGCGACGTCGGCCTCGCGCGCTGCGATCGTCTTCAATGCGGCGGTGAGTGGTCCGCGGTCCTCGGGCAGCATCCATCGATAGACGGGGACCGTGCTGACGATCGCACCGCGGGCTTCCAGCCCGGCGATTAAATCTCGATTCGCAACGCCGTATTCCTGAACGGCGATACGTTTGCCGCTGAGCTCCATATGCGCCGCGAGTTCGGTCAGAAGCTCGCGCCATGTACTCGGTTCGCGAATCGAGAGCGTCGGGGTGATGCCGAGATTGCGAAGCGCGGCGGTCGGCTTGGGTCCGCGAGCGACGGTTACGATTCGCCCGAGCGCCTCAACCAGCGCCGACCGCGGACGGCGCGTTTCCATTGCGCGGAAAAGCTCGCGCACTCCTACTCCGGTCAGAAAAATCACCGCGTCGAAGGAACCCGCGAGGAGCTTATCGGCGAATCCAAGCGCGACGTGATTGTCCTCGAGCGGGACCTCGCGCATCGCCGGCGCCGAAATCGGACGCCCGCCGCGCCGCTCGATCATCGATGCGGTCTCGAACGCCATCCGGCTTTCAAAGAAGACAATTCGCAACCCTGAGAAGCTTGCGGAAGAATCGGACGAATTCGTATCAGCCTGGGAATCCATCATACGCAGTTGGCACGAACATTCATCTTGTGCCGCGAAGCGGTCTCAAGTCCATCGCCTCACCAAGGCGAAATCAATTGGGCGAAGTGCGATTTCACTTGTCCGCGAAAGCTCAATTTCGGCGGCGACAATCATCGATCGGCTGCGGCGAGCATCGGAGGGGTTCGTGCTTGGGTCCGTGAATGCGCCTCGACACAGTTATCGTATGACGAAAATTGTCGTTGAAACTCAGGCATCACAGGTAGTATCCAGAACCCACGGCCGCGATCGCTCGAGACAAAACCTGAGGGAAGGAATGATTAGCATCAGAACGACAATAATCTGCGCGGTGTCACTGGGGTTCTCTCTGGCGATGATGAACAACCGCAATCAGGCGGTGGCTCAGCCCAATCCGGCCCTGATGGCGAAGATCGCGGAATCTGCGCCGATTCCCGCCGCGGAGATTCCAGTTCCGGTTAAAGCGGCCGTCGCAGCGTCGGATCGACCGGCGCAGGATCGTGAACTCGATACGGGCCGGAAGCCGGAACAGATGCTCGCGTTTTTCGGAATCGGTCCGGGGATGAAGGTCGCAGATCTCTTCGCCGGCGGCGGCTATACGACGGAGCTTCTGTCGCGCGTGGTTGCACCGGACGGCAAAGTCTACTCGCAGAATCCGGATTTCCCGGAGAAGTACAAGAAGATCGGCGAAGCATGGGAGCAACGCCTGAAGGAACCGGCGTTGAGCAATGTCGTCGCCGTCCATAAATCGTTTTCAGCCGACGATCTGCTGCCCGTGGCGCCGGGCTCGCTCGATGCGGTCGTGATGAACATGAACTATCACGATTTGGTCGGGATGGGCGTCGATCGCGAAAAGGTCAACCGCGAGGTTTTCGCCGCGCTCAAGCCGGGCGGCGTGTTCGGAATTATCGATCACAGCGCGAAGCCGGGCACCGGGGTGAGCGAATCGACAACGATTCATCGAATCGATCAAAAGACAGTCGAGTCAGAAATCGAAGAGGCTGGATTCAAGCTCGCCGCTGCTTCAAGCGCGCTCAGAAATCCGTCGGATCCCCGCACCGAGGGACCGTTCAAGCATCGCGGTCAGACCGATCGCTTTATGCTGAAGTTCGTGAAGCCCTAAAGGACGGCTCGCCGCAGCGCCAAAGAGCCTTATGCGCTGGCGAGGATTTCCTTGACACGATCGATATCGCGCGCGATCTGCTCGGCCAATTCCTGACCCGAGCCGAATTTCTTCTCGCCCCTGATTCTTTCGACGAATTCGAGCTTGAGGCGACGGTCGTAGAGGTCGCCGTTGAAGCCGAAAAGATGGGATTCGATCGCGTGCTCGGTGTCGTCGAATGTCGGACGCATTCCGATATTCGTGATCGCGGGCCACCGCTCTTCGTCAACGACCATCCTCGTTGCGTAAACCCCGTCGGGCGGCGCGCATTCGGTCTCGCTTGCGAGGTTCGCGGTCGGAAAGCCGATCGTACGGCCCCGCTCGCGTCCGTGCACGACCAGCCCGTGCAGAAAATGAAATCGGCCCAGCAGCCGCGCGGCGGTGCGCATGTCGCCGGCGGCGATCAGCTCGCGGATCCGCGTCGAGCTGACCTCATGCGATCCGACTTTGACGGGGCCGACCACGGTCGTGTCGAATCCGAATTCGCGTCCGAGCTCGACCATCACGGATGCGTTGCCGGCGCGCTTGTGTCCGAAATTTACGCTGTGTCCGACGACCACCTCGCGCACGCCGATTTTTCCGACCAGGTAGTCACGCACAAATTCGCGCGGCGGGACCATGCTGAATTCGCGCGTGAAGTTCATCACGATCACGCCGTCGAGCCCCGAGATCCGGAGAAGTTCGTGCTTGTCCTCGGGCAGCATGATGAGCTTGGGCGCGCGCTCGGGAAAAAGCAGCTTGGACGGCAACGGTTCGAAGGTGAGCGCAAACGCGGTCCCGCCTGCGGCGCGCGCACGATCCATCGCGGCCTTGAGGATCGCGTGATGGCCCAGATGCACGCCGTCGAAATTCCCGATCGCCGTGACGGGATAGCTATGATGCGCGAGGGCGCTGAGATCTCGGATTATCTCCATCGCCGTTCTAGTCAGTCGCCATGCTTTTGATCATCGAGTCGGCGGCGTTGGACTCCGGCGTACCCGCATGGTCGGCGATCAATTTCTGCAACGTAAGACGCGCATCGATGCGGTCGTTCAGCTTCATGAACGCCTGCGCCTGACGGAGCAGCGCCTGGCTCGAAAACTTGCCGGAAGGATTGCGCATCACGAGATCGTTGAATTGCAGAATCGCCTGATCGTATTTGCCGGACTCATAGAGCGCGTTCGCAGCGAAATACTCCGACGGCTCGGCAAGCGGAGACTTCGGATAGTTGTGCTGAACTTTTGCGAATCTCACGATTGCGATCGGGTAGTTGCCGGCCTTCATCGCGTTTAGCCCTTCGCGATAGATCTTCGCCGCCGGCTCTTTTGAATTCTGCGTCGCCTGAAGCTGCTGATCGACATCGTCCGGCCACGTCGGCGAAGGCTCCTTCGCGGGAGCCGCGGCGGCAGGTGCGGACGGAACCGCCCCTGGCGGCGGTATCCCGGGAACGGTTCCTGAAGGAGCAGGCGCGCCGGGAATCGTCGAGCCCTCGGCGGCGGGTATCGCCGGGTTGGGCGGAGGAACGTTCGGAAGCGCGGCCTGAGTCGCCGCCACCTCCGATTCCAGACGTGCGATACGCTGGTTGAGAGCATTAACGTCGGCGCTCGGTTCGGCGGGCGCGGGAGTGGAATGCTTCATCTCAGCGATTTCATCCTGAAGCCGACGGACCTGCGCCTGCAACGAGTCGATTTGCTGCCGATCGGTCGCGATCATCCCGCGCAGCGTGAACTCATTTTGATTAAGCTGCTGGATATCCGCCGATTGCGAACATCCGACGAGCGTAGCCGCCGCCAAGAGGCCGGCTATCCGGGCAAGTCTGAGCCTGTGCACCTTCATCTGCTCCTGTTACGCCCCGGGGCCGAGAACAAAATGCGCGCGGCGGTTGCGCGACCAGCAGCTTTCGTCGTGCTCCTGGCAAATCGGCAGCTCTTTCCCATAGCTGATGGTGGAAAGGCGGCTGGCGGGAACTCCGAGCGTCACAAGATAGTCCTTGGCGGCCTGCGCGCGCTTGGCGCCCAGGGCCATATTGTATTCCTCGGAGCCGCGCTCGTCGCAGTGACCCTCGATCTGCACGTGGCTCGCAGGATGAGCCGTCAGCCACTGGGCGTTGTCCTTCAGCACCGAACCGTCCTGAGGCTGAATTGTGTAGTCGTTGTATCCGAAATGGATATCGTGCAGCGGTCCCTGCTCGCCACCGCCGAGGGTGCCCTTCTGCAAATCCGTGAGCGACGAGCCGCCGGCGCCGGTTCCTTTTTCGCCGAGACCTGCGCCACCCTCAGCGCCGAGGCCCTCCGTCGGCTTGGTTGTTTTCGAGGAGCAACCAGCGATGGCAAAGGCCAAAACCAACGCCATCGCGGTAACGCCAGCCGCCCCCACGTTAATCCTCAATCCACCACGACCAGGCTGGATCCGAATCATCACCTTTACCCTCCGTTAATGGAGAAATGACTTTTCCGCTTGCGACCTGCAATAGGTAGATGAGCGATCTCCCACTGCGGGTCGAACTGAATGCAATATAGCGGCCGTCGGGGGACCACGAGGGATGCTCGTTCGATCCTGCGCCGTCGGTGAGCTTCACGGGCTCTCCTGCGCCGATGCTGATGCTCCAGATATCGAATCGCCCGCCGCTTCGCGACTGATACGCAAGACGCTGCCCGTCGGGCGAAAAGGCGGGAGTCGTATTGTAATTTCCGCTGTAGGTAATGCGCTTCGGTTCGCCGCCTGAGGCCGACATCACATAGATCTGCGGCGTTCCCGAGCGGTCCGAGGTGAACGCAATCGAGTTTCCATCGGGCGAAAAAGTGGGGCTCACATTGATTCCGTTGGTTTGCGTAAGCTCGCTGATTTCGTGCCCGGCGCTGTCGAGCATATACAAATTCGTCGATCCGCTATTCTCAATTGCGGCAACTATCTTTTGTCCGTCCGGAGATAGTGCGCCGCCCATCGTGCGGCCTCGCGCCGACCGGATCGGCACTTCGCGACCCGCCGCGGGATCGGCGAGATACAAAGCCGGCGACATCGTCTTGAACGAGAGATAGAGAATCTTGCGCGCGTCGCGCTGCCATACCGGAAAGAGGTTGATCGTCGGATTGTCGGTCAACTTGTAGAGGCTCTCGCCGTCAAGCGGTTGAATGTAGATTTCCTTAAAGCGCCCGCCGCGATTCGAAACGAACGCGAGCCTGGTATCGAAAGGACCCTCCACGCCCGTCGTCGCCTTGAGGATTGCGTCGGCGAAGCGCCGCGCCATCTTGGGAACGTCGGAAGAGCCTCCGGTGTATGTCTTGCCCATCATGCGGCGCTGTTGCGCGACGTCGAAAAGCATCGCGGTAAGCTTGATCTGCGATCCGTTGGCCTCGACGGCGCCCTTGACGAGAAAGTCCGCGTTAATCGAACGCCAGTCGGCGAAGTTGAACTGACCAAGATCGTATCCGGTCTTTTGCGGATCTTCGATAAAGGCGTGCGAATCGAGCAGCCGGAAGTATCCGCTGAGCATAAGATCGCGCGACAATGTGTCGACAAATCGGCTGGAGATTTCGCCGTCCCGATCGCCGTTTAGATTTTTCAAGCCCGAGACCGCGACCGCCGATAGCGCAGCCCCAGGCCCTACGATGTTCATCTTGATTTCGGCCGCGCTCGTGCCCGCCCATCCGGCCACCAGGATCGCGACCATCGCAAGCAAGCCTGTCCAACGCCTCATCATCGCTCCGTGCCGCCTGAAAAGAGATTGACGCCAAGAATAGCCGCGCCGCTCAAGCGACGCATCACCGCCGCCGTATATCTTGAGGTTTACGATTTCAGCTCTCCGAGGCTGAACAACGCTTCGATTCCGCCGGCGAATTGCGCGCGATACTTCTCGGGCGGCGCTGGAAAAGGCGCAGCGCGCCGAATTGCACGCACGACGGAATCGTCGAACGTCGGGTTGTTTGAACTCTTCGCGATTTTTACGCCCGCAACGCTGCCATCCGGATTGATTGCGAAATCCACCGCGGTGGTCAAATCGTTCGTTCCGCTCGAATAAATCCATGCGTCCTTAATTTTCTGCTGGACCTGCCGATAGTAGAGAAGAAAATCGAGGTCCTTCTCAATACCGGCACTGCCCGTTCCCGAGCCGATTCCCATCCCGGACCCGGGAGAAGCCACATTCGCCAGGACCGGCCCGCTTCCCGCGCCGTTGGCGGACGGCGTTTTCGACGCAGGCACATTGGCGGGTGTCTCGTCGTCGTCATCATCGTCGCTCTCGTTTTGAGCCTCATCGCGCTTGAGTTGCTCCGCCAAGAGCCGCTTCTTCAAAAGCACCAATTGATCCTTCACGCTCGGCGTCGCGGATGCTTTCGCGATAGCGACCGGGGTCTTCTTTTCGGGCTTCTTCGGAACCGGCGTATGATGCGGCTCGGCGATGCGCCTGGGCGTCGGCGAAGCCTTGGGGCTTGCCTTCACGATTTGTTTGACGGGGGTCGCCGTCGCAGTCGCGACCGGCGCGATCGTCGGCCGCGGAGCAGGCGCGGGAGTGGGAGTTTCGGTTGTCGCCGCAGTCGCCAGGGACACCGCGTTTTTATCCGGCTCGGGAGGTTTCGGAAGCTCGATATGCGTTCCCTCGGGCGGAGGCGGTGGCGGTTCCGCTTTCGCGATCTGCTCCGGCTCGGGCGGCTGGGGAGCCCGAGATGACAGTTTCGGCAGATGGGTCCCGAGGTCGCCCGCCGGTATGCTGTCGACGATCTTGACGGTGTACGAGGGCGGCGGCGCGAAGTCCGATTGAAGCAGGCGCGGCATCACGAAGAACACGAAGACGACGAGGCCGATGTGCCCGATCGCCGACACCGCCATCGCGATCGCGTAGCCGGGACTTACGCCGCGTTTGGACGCGCTATTGGGACGGCGAGCCACGTTTGGATTTGTCGGTATTTTCGGAATCGCCGCCCACCGGCGTCTCGGTTACCATCCCGACATTTTCGATGCCTGCCGCTTTGATCGCGGCCATCGTGCGAATCACTTCGCCGTACGGGACCTGCTCGTCGGCGCGGATGAAGACCTGGCGATCGGGACGCTCGCGCGAGATAGCCGCCAGCTTGTCGCTGAGTTGCGCCTCGGTCATGGTTGCGTCGTTGAGATAGATCTGGCCGCTGCGCGTTATCGAAACTACGAACTGCTCTTCCTTGCCGGCGAGCGGCGCTGCGGTGACTTTGGGCAGCGATACCTCGACACCCTGTTGGATGATCGGTGCGGTCACCATGAAAATGACCAACAGCACGAGCATCACGTCGACCAGCGGCGTGACGTTGATTTGCGAAACGTATCTGCCGCGTTGCCCTGGATCGAATGCCATCGGCTTGCCTTGCGAAAGATGCCTAAGGTCGGCGCGCCTTCTCCTACGACAGGAAATGACGTTCCGCGATATTCAAAAATTCGCTGGTGAAATTCTCGATATCGGTTGCGAGCACGTGAACGCGCGCGGTCAGATAGTTGTAGAAGACCTGCGCGGGAATTGCCGCGATAAGTCCGATCGCGGTGGTGATGAGCGCCTCGGCAATACCGGGAGCAACGGCCTGGATGCTCGACGAGTGCGCGGCCGACAGCCCAAGGAACGCGACCATTATTCCCCATACCGTGCCGAACAGTCCGATAAACGGGCTGGTCGATCCGGTCGTCGCGAGAAACGTGATTCCATATTCGAGCTTGGTCAGCTCGACGTTGGTCTGACGCTTCATCGCGCGCGACACGTTTTCGATTCCGCCGAAATCCGTCGCGAAAGTGTTTTCCGCGCCGACCGCCTGACGCTTCGCACGCGTGAGTTGGAGCAGTTCCTGATATCCGGCGCGAAACACCTGTGCGACAGGGCTATGCACCAATCCGACGCTCGCATTGTGGATCGCAGCGAGGTTTTTCGATTCCCAGAAAATCGTTTCGAAGCGCTCGGATTCGCGCCGCGCGCGCGAGGTCTGCACGAGCTTGTAGATGATTATTCCCCAGCTTCCGACCGAGAAAATCGCCAGCGCAACCAGCACCGCCTGAACGACGGGACCGGTCCCAAGCAGAAGATTAATCGCGCTTAACCCGCCCTCACCGCTCATAATTCCGCCTCAGCGCCACTGAAAAACTCATGCAGCAATTCAGTATTATACGGATTTTCGCGAAAACAAGCTGCATCACAATCGCATATCTATCGCGGTCTATCGTCGTCGGCTGTCGGCCTAAACCATCCGCCGGGCATAAGTCGCTTGAATCAAAGCCCTGCGGGCGTTTAAGTTCGATGGGTGACGGCGGGCTCCTTGCCGTCTCGGACAGGAGGACTTCATCAGGTGGCGATCAAAGTTGGAATCAACGGCTTTGGCCGAATCGGGCGGATGTTCTATCGGGCCGCATTGGGCAAAAGCGACCTCGAAATTGTCGGTGTCAACGATATTACAGACGCGGCCACGCTCGCCCATCTGCTCAAATACGATTCCGTCCATCGCACGCTTCCTCAGCAGATAAAGGCGGAAGGCAACAGCATCATGATCGACGGCAAGCCGCTGCGCGTGATGGCCGAGCGCGACCCCGCCAAGCTTCCGTGGAAGGACCTCGGAGTCCAGGTCGTCGTCGAATCGACCGGACTTTTCACCGCGCGCGATAAAGCCGCCGCCCATCTGAACGCCGGCGCGAAGAAAGTCGTAATCAGCGCGCCCGCCGAAGGCGCCGACGTGACGCTGTGCATGGGCGTCAACGGGGATACCTACGACGCGTCGAAACATCACGTCATCTCCAACGCCTCGTGCACGACGAATTGCCTCGCGCCCGTGGCGAAGGTCCTGCACGAGAATTTCGGTATCGAGCGCGGCCTGATGACGACCGTGCACGCCTACACGAGCGATCAGAATCTCCACGACGGACCGCATCGCGATTTGCGCCGCGCCCGCGCGTCTGCGCTCTCGATGGTTCCGACGTCGACCGGCGCCGCGAAGGCTATCGGTCTGGTGCTGCCTGCGCTCAAGGGCAAGCTCGACGGAATCGCAGTTCGCGTTCCGACGCCGAATGTTTCGGTCGTCGATCTTACGGTGAACCTGTCGCGCGATGCGGACGACAAGCAGATAAACGAAGCGATGAAGAAGGCTGCCGAGGGTCCCCTCAAGGGCATTCTCCAGTACTGCGACACTCCGCTCGTATCGATCGATTTTAACGGGAATCCGCATTCGTCGATTTTCGATGCGCCTCTCACCAAAGTGCTCGACAAGCGGTTCGCGAAAGTCTTTTCATGGTACGACAACGAATGGGGTTATTCGAATCGGCTTGCCGACGTGACCGCATTCGTGGCGTCAAAGCTTTAGTCGAACGCGGATATAGCCCCATGCCTGTCCTGCCAGTTACGAAGCTCGCGCTCGCCGGCCGCAAGGTGCTCGTGCGATGCGATTTCAACGTGCCGCTCGAAACCCAGAAAGACGAGAACGGCAAGTTCAAGTCCGCGAAGATCTCAGATTCGGCGCGAATCGACGCGAGCCTCGAAACGATTCGATACATCCTCGGCCAAGGCGCGAGTGTGGTGCTTTGCTCTCATCTCGGCCGTCCCAAGGAGCGCTCGCCTGAGCTGAGTCTCAAGCCGGTCGCGGAATATCTGAGCGCCGTTCTCGGACAAAAGGTTGCGCTTGCTCCGGACTGTATCGGCGACATCACGGGCCGCCTGGTCGGCGCGCTCAAGCCGCGCGAGGCGCTCCTGCTGGAAAACCTGCGCTTCCATGGCGAAGAAGAAGCCAACGATCGCGATTTCGCGCACGAACTGGCGCGCGGCAAGGATGCATACGTCAACGACGCCTTCGGTTCGGCGCATCGCGCGCACGCATCGATCGTCGGCGTAACGCGTTTCATCCATGAGCGCGCGGCCGGCTTCCTGATGATGCGCGAGCTCGAAGCGTTGCGCGCGGTGACCGAAAATCCCGAGCGGCCTGCGATCGCGATCCTGGGCGGCGCGAAGGTCTCGGACAAGATTGGCGTAATCAGAAATCTGTTCACGAAGATGAACACGATCCTTATTGGCGGCGCGATGGCTTACACGTTCATCAAGTCTCGCGGCATCCCGGTTGGGAAGTCGCGCGTCGAGGAAGACAAGGTCGATCTTGCCCGCGATCTTCTCGCCGAAGCTGAAAAGCTCGGCGTCGCGCTCGTGCTTCCGGTCGATCACATTGTCGCGCCCTCGATCGACAGCGCTTCGGGATCTGCGACGGCGGGCGTCGAGATTCCCGCAGACATGATGGGCCTCGACATCGGCCCGCGCACCATCGATGAATTCATCGCGCGGCTCGCGGGCGCAAAGACAGTCATATGGAACGGTCCGCTCGGACTGTTCGAGCGCGAGCCGTTCGCCGCCGGCACGATGAAGGTCGGCGAGGCGCTCGCGAATCTTCCGGGGGCGAAAACCGTGATCGGCGGCGGAGACACGGCCGCAGCCGTGGGCCATCAGCCGTGGTCGGGCCGCTTCACCCATATCTCCACGGGAGGCGGCGCTACGCTCGAATATCTCGAAGGCCGCGAATTCCCCGGCGTCAAAGCGCTCGAAGTCTGAAAGAAAGACTATCGCGCAGGAGTACCTCGATGCGCCGCAAGCTTATTGCCGGAAACTGGAAGATGAATCTGACCGCGAACGAGGCGCGGGCGATGCTCGCGGCCCTGCGCGCGGATATCGACAGCGACGCCGCCGCGTTGGCGAGCGATCGCGACGTGATGGTCGCGCCGCCGTCAATATTGATTCCGGCGGTATCCCAAGCGCTCGCAGGATCATCGGTCGCGCTCGGCGCGCAGAACATGCATTTCGAGGACAAGGGCGCTTTCACGGGCGAGGTGTCCGCGCCGATGCTGAAGCCGTTCGGCGTAACCTACGTGATTCTCGGACATTCCGAGCGCCGCCATGTCTTCGGCGAATCCGACGAACTCATCAACAAGAAGGTCCTCGCCGCCCTTCGCCATCGATTGACGCCCGTGCTGTGCGTCGGAGAAACGCAGGCCGAGCACGACGGCGGACGCACGCTCGAAGTCGTAATCGCTCAGCTTCAGAGCGGGCTTGCCGGAATCGGCGAGCAGGACCTCGCGAAAATCGTGCTCGCCTACGAGCCCGTGTGGGCGATCGGGACCGGCAGGACTGCGACGCCGGAACAGGCGGGCCTCGTCCACGGCGCGATTCGCGGCCTGATCGAAGAGCAATGGAATCGCGACACCTCGGAAACTATCAGGATTCTCTACGGCGGCAGCGTGACCGCCGAGAACGTTGACTCGCTCGTCTCCAAACCTGATATTGACGGGGCTCTGGTGGGAGGAGCAAGCTTAAAGGCTGACTCGTTCGCCCGAATCGTACGTGCGCGGGTCGCATAAGAACCCCGATGACATCTTTAGCAGTAGGAATTCACGTAATCGTCTGCATTTCGCTGGTCATCGTCATCCTTCTCCAGCAGGGCAAGGGCGCCGAGGTCGGCGCTGTTTTCGGCGGATCGAGCCAGACGGTTTTTGGCGCAAGCGGCGCGGGCAATATACTTACCAAGATTACGACCGGTCTTGCGGTCGCGTTTTTCGCGACCTCGATGTATCTGGCGTACGCGTCGACGCAGCGCGCGACGGGCAGCATCTTCGGAGGACGCGCATCGTCGAGCCTCATGTCGAAGACGGCGCCTGTACAGAAAGGAAAAGAAAGCGGAACGCCGGTTGCGAACGCGATAAATACTCCGGTCGCCAATACGGCGCCGTTGCACAATGCGGCTCCGGCAGCGCCTGCGCCTGGGGGCGCTCCTGCCGCTCCCGCCAAGAAATAGCCCTCACGCCGCGCGCGCAGTCGCGCGGCAATAGTCTCCCTCGGTACGCGCGGGTGGTGGAACAGGCAGACACGCCAGTTTGAGGGGCTGGTGGTAGTGATACCGTGCGGGTTCAAGTCCCGCCCCGCGCATTTTTTCAGAGATTTTCGAAAAGCCGCTGTCGAGCCCCTGGCGTACGAGATCAACTCTCCGTGCGCACGGCGAACTCCGCTTTCGCCGCCTTCATCAACTCCGGATCGGCGAGCAGATCATACGCTGTCATAGCGAGCGATTTCGCCACCCTGATCATCGACGCATACGCGTATTCCGAATCCGTATGCTTGACGAAAGCGTCCTCGTGGCAGGTGCCTTCGCCGCGCTTCGCGACCTGGAACACGGGATGGATCGCGGGCATCGCATGGCTGATATCGCCCATGTCGGTGCTGCCGGTCGGAGCATCGGTCGGCGCTTCGGGCGAGCGTACTCCGAACGATTCCGAATGCGCGGCGTAGCGATGCGCCAGCGTGCGATTGTTGATCATGTTCTTGTAGCCGCCGACGGCCGCGTGACTCATCGTGGTCCCGGTCGCGAGCGCGGCAGCTTCGGCGCATCGGATCACGCGATCGGCGATTTCCTTCGTGTAGCTGCTGGTTTTGCCGCGCGCGAGGAACTGGCATTCCGTCCTCTCGGGAATGATGTTCACGGCCTGGCCGCCGTTGGTGATGATGCCGTGGATGCGCGCGCCGTCGCGAAGATGCAGCCGGGCCGCATCGACGCTCTGGAATAGTTGAATCATCGCGGATAGCGCGCTCGCGCCGTCCCATGGAGCGACCGCGGCGTGCGCGGCGCGCCCTTGAAACGAGATGATAATGTGACGCGTCGCGAGCGCCGGCATCGTGCACGCCTCGCCGTCGAACGGATGCGCCATCATCGCGGCGTCAACGCCCTTGAGCGCTCCGCGTTCCAGCAGGATTATCTTGCCGCCGCCGCCCTCTTCGGCAGGAGTGCCGAGAAAAACGATACGCCCTGGTAGATCGCGCGCCCCGTTTTTCAATCCTGCGACCGCTGCCAGAGCGGCGCACGCGATGAGGTTGTGTCCGCACGAATGGCCGTTGGGGAGCGCGTCGTATTCCGCGAGGATCGCGACGGTCGCGCCGCCCGGCTTTCCAAATTCGGCGCGGAACGCGGTTTCGAGGCCGCCAACTCCCGTTTCGACTTGAAGGCCGAAATCACGCGCAGCCTGCGTCAGCAGTCCTGCGGCGAACCGCTCTTCGAATTTCAGCTCGGGATGCTCGTGAATCTCATGGCTGATGGCTACTGCGGTGTCTTTGTAATCGTCGATAGCGCGGCAGATGCCGGCGTGTGCTGGATGCATCGGTTGTCCTCTCTCATGTGCGCAGTAGCATCGCGCCGCGCCTTCGTCCAAGTCCGCTGACCCTTTCCGGCACGTGGAAATGCAGGTGCTCGTTTTGCCGCTCAGGGAAATCCCAAGTTCAGCTGATCCGGCGACATCTGCCGTTTAATAAACGCGGAAAGTAGGGGCACTCCCAATGAATATTTTCCGTGTCGACTCTTGAAGACCAAGCCCGCCTCGCACAGCGAAGTTAGCATCTGATTTGCGTGGCTGCGGTTGAATCCCAGCTTACGTGGCATCTTCTTTGATACCTCCACGACTTCCTGAACCGTAAACTCGCTATCACAATTATCCAAGCAAACGATCGCCATTAGTAAATCTCTTTGACGATCCGTCGCACGAGACCACCTGCCAGCGAAAAAGTCGGTGTCAAGTTTTCGTGTGATAGCCTCGCTCGGGACGTGGGCCTCTTTACCTGCGGACAACTGTTGGATGAATAAGTCGTACACCTCTCTGCAGATGAACTGAATAAAATAAGGATATCCGCCCGACATCGTGACAATCGTCTTCACCGATCGCCGATTCAGCTTGAGGGGGCAGTCGGCATCATCAATCGGCTTCAAAATAGCTTCTTTGCTGGCCTCTTCTGTCAGTCTGTCGATCTCGACGATGCGAAACATTCGCTCAGCAAAGGTTCGAGCATCTACGAGCTTAGGAAATAAGTTAGGCAGTCCGGTCAAAACCAGCATGAAAGGGATGCCTTTCTTTTGAATAGACTGAAAGGTATCGAGAAGTAGTGACAGAGGAAACTGCTTTTCCTCCGCATGGTCAGCGAGATTCTGCGCCTCATCGTACGCGAAGATGACGCCGCGAATTCTCTTGTTTTCCAAATGAGACCAAACGTACTCCAGGACAGCCTTCAGTTTGTCGATCACAAGACCGGGGGTGGTTTGGAAAATGTGAACCAGAAACGGGAAGTCTAGAGTCTGAGTGATTTTCTCCTTGCGCCCGGTAAATCCGGACTTCTGTATTTCGGATTCCGAAATCACAATGTTCGAAGTAACAACGGAAAGATCCGTTATCATTCGAGTCGCTATAGACTCTTCACTCACGCTTGCGGTTTCAGACAGATCTGTACCAACCCACAGCCAGCCACGCTGGATGGCCAGCGGTTTTAGGGTGTCCAGAAGAACGGTTTTTCCGACACCCCGCCTTCCGGTCAAAATCATATTTACGAGAATCGGGCCTTGATCGAGCAAGCGTCCGAATTCCGACTTCTCTTCTTCGCGGCCGGCGAGATACGGAGGCATGTGCCCTGCGCCTGGCCGAAATGGGTTCGTAAATTTAGAAGTCACGATCAGTTATTCAAAGAACTAACGTTAGCCATATGGCTAACGTTATACAGGGCTGGATGCTTCAGTCAAGCTTCTAATGAAAAAGAACGTTTGAGGGGCTTTGCCTCAAAAGTTGTGTTGGTGCTTCCTGAACAACGTCAGGGCCTGATTCGCGTGAGCGGCGCGTTGAGCATCTCCGGCGGCTTCTCGCCCTTTTGCGTCTTCTCCGTCGCGTAATCCTGGATCGCAGTGAGCACTCCCGCCATCGATTTGCCGAACAGCATGTCGCGATTTTCCGCCGCCCAATGTTGTGAAAACTCGACCCCGCTCAATCCGCGATTCTGAAACGCCGGGGCCACGTAGCGCGCCCACAACTCGTACGAGCGCGCCGTCTTCTCGCGCGACGCCCATTCATGCGCGAGCAGCAGGATTCCGCCGAAGCCGCCGCTCGCCTCCTGTAACTCCTTGATACGGGCGATCGCATCGTCAGGCGTGCCGATGAACGATCCGCCGCGCGCGACCATCCGATCGATCGTCATCTCCTCGACCGGCTGATTCGGATATTCCTCGAACTGGAGTTTCGCGCCCAGCGTCTTTACGAAGTAATCCTGAATCCATCGATTGCCGCCGTCGCGAACATCGTCGAGCGCTTCTTTCCGCGAATCCGCCAGATGCGCAGGAAACACGAGACGCCAATTTCTGCGATCGACAGTCTTGCCGTGCTCGGCGGCGCTCTCCTCCGCCATCGCCCATCGCGCCTTCAGATCGTCGAGTCCGCCCTGCGCATACGATGCGACCGAAAGCACGCCTGCGCCGAGTTCGCCCGCCGCGACCATCCCGGACGGCGAGATCGTGCTCGCGACGAAAATCGGCAGATGGGGTTGCTGGAACGGCTTTATCTGAAGATGCGCATCGTTGAGCTTGAACCATGAGCCGTCGATCGTGACGGCGCCCTCTTCGGTGAAGAGCCGGATGATCGCCTTGACGCCCTCGACCATCCTGCGACGCTGCGTTGTCGTCTCGATGCCGAGCATGTGCGCGTCGGCGGCGAGCGCTCCGGGGCCGCATCCGAGAATCACGCGACCGCCCGTGATTTGATCGAGCATCGCGAACCGATTCGCGACGTTGAACGGATGATGGTACGGGATGCTGACGACGCCGGAGCCGAGCATGATGCGACGGGTCCGTGCCGCGGCGACGGCCATCATGATTTCCGGTGACGGGATGATCTCCCATCCCGACGAATGATGCTCTCCGATAAACGCCTCGTCGTAACCGAGCTTGTCGAGCCATTCGATCAGTTCGAGGTCGCGCTCGAAGCACAGGCGTGGATTCTCGCCCACCCTGTGAAAGGGGGCCATAAAGATCCCAAATTTCATATGTCACCTTGTCCGGACCGGATCGGAACGAGCGGTCCCGGCGGATTTGAATCGAACTTATGACGGGGCGGAAGGCCAGACAAGACGAAGGCTCGGCAGTGACGCCTGTCCCGCTGAACCTATTTGGGGGATGCGATTCGCGCTCTGGTCGGAAAACTGTCGGCCGAGAGGCCATGCTCGATATCGATCGCGATCTCAATCGAAAATTCGTGACCGTCGCGATGAAGCGCGTCGATTCGGATGGTCTTGCCGAGAAAAGCTCCTTGGCCGCTCTGCCGAAACGAGGCCAGCCCCGCCTCATGCATAGCCCGAAATCGCTCTGGGATTATCAGAGCGGAAACACGCTTGCCGAGGGCTTCCTCGCGGGTCCATCCAAAAAGCTCCTGGCTGCCGATGTCCCAATCCGCGATATCGCCGGCGGCATCCATGACGAATCGGGCGTCGAATTGTTCACCAGAATCGGGCGATTTGTCGGCTTTTGCGTTCATATCGGCGACCACGTCTCCAATGCGATACTAGAATCCCAACGTGAGGGACTCAAATCGAGCGAGACAGGATGAAACAATACCCCCTTCAGATACGTCAAATCACCTGAGGCGTTGAACCGGTGAAGCCCGCTTGCCCGTATATGCAGCAAATAGGAAGATCGTAATTACATTAAACTGTGGTCCTGGGTACGCGACGGCGAAAAGCATCGGGGTAAATCGAATGCGACGTTTTGAACTCAGACTGTCCGCTTTGCTGTGTGCGACGGTCGGTCTCGTCCTGATGCTGGCAGTCGGCGCGCATGCGGGGCAGTCCTCACCGCCCCTCGTGATGCCGGGTACGCAGGGCGGCGGTTCAACGACTCTTGAGTTACCGACCTCGCCTGGAGCCCAGCACGACCTGAATATCCCGCCGCCCCCGCCCGCTCAGCAGGAACTCGTCATACCTTCGCGTCAATTGCGCGAGCAGCCCGGGTACCAGCAGGTAACCGTCACAGTTACCGATCGCAATGGCGCCTACGTGACCGGCCTCAACAAGGACGATTTCAAGCTTTACATGGACGGCCAGGACCGGCCGATTCAATTCTTCCGCCAGGACCTCAATACCCCCGTCTCGGTCGGCATCCTTGTCGATACTTCCGGCAGCATGATGCCGAAAATTCCGCAGGCGCGGCTGGCGATCGCGCAGTTTCTGCAGGATCTGAACGATCGCGACGACGTATTCCTGTTCGCCTTTTCATCGCGCCCATTCCTACTGCAACCGTTCACTACCGATCACAGCCTGGTGATGCGCCGGTTGTCGCTGCTTCATGCTTACGGCCAAACCTCGCTGTTCGACGCGGTGTTGGAGGGACTCTATACCGTGCAGCGCGGCCGTTATGACAAAAAGGCGCTGCTTGTAGTCACCGACGGGATGGACAACACGAGCGTTCACAGTCTTCAAGAAGTAGTAGCGCAGGCGCGACGCCAGGGCGTGCTCATCTATTCGATCGGTATCGGCGATCCGAACGCATCGTCAATACCGGGCGCCATCGCGCTCGGTCCCTTCGTAATCGCGGGTGACAGCGATCGCGTCGATACGGAAACGCTGAAGATGCTGTCGGTCGAGACCGGGGCGAAAACTTTCCTGGTGCGTCAGGTTGGAGACGGCGAGTTGCTGCGTCAGTACTGCGAAAACATCAGCCGTGAGTTGCGCGAGCAATACACCGTTGGTTTTCTCGCGCCGGATCCGACTTCCGGAGGATATCGAAGCCTGCGCGTCGATGTTCCCGGAAGCCCGGGTTCTGACGTTCGCGTCCGCAAAGGTATCGACGTGGGCTCGGGCGGCGGTTCGCCTCCTTCGTACGCGGGCGGCTATCCGGGTCCGGGCACTCCGTGATCAATTTGGACAGGCAGGGACGCCTGTCCCACTGAAACCAAAAGCCATGACTGAGTGGGACGGAAGTTTCTGTCTATCTCGTAGCGGCTGTTCGTCTGAGAGAAATCTTGATTGGGTGGGACAGGCGTCCCTGCCTGTCCTGTGTTTGTTCGATCAACCTTCAGTTACGATTTTCCGCTCGACGTGATAAACAGGAAGAGTGCGTTGGAACGTGACAGAAAAAGCGCGTGGATCAGCGCGCTGGTGGTTTTCGGCTCCGGAATTCTGATCCTGCACTCGTTTGGACCGCCCTTCCGTACCATCGTCTTTGTTTCTTCCGCTGTTGCCGGCTTCGCTTTCGCGACAATCCTTTTCTTCGGCATTGCACGAAACGGAGAAAGGAACCATCGAGAATATCGATGGGCCTCGCGCAAACGTAGGCACCACGTCGGCGAACCGCCGGTCCCGTTCCACCAAACAAGAATCGGAGAAGACCGCGTCGGTATATTTGGTGTGACTTCGACCGAGGCTGCCAACAAAGTGCGGGGCTTCAGTCGCCGCATTTTTAGGCAGCGGGCGAAAGCCGAATAGCGAAATCCTCCTCCGTCGGCTGGCGCAAGGCGCGTCATTAGTGATTCCTAAAGCGTCATATCGGATTTCGTGGCTGACGATTTTAGACGTTTATGCGTGCTTATGCGTGCGGCATACAGCTTGCGTCCAACATCCGGCCCAAGAAGGCCGGAATACCTTACAACAGATCGGTCGAGGCGGTACGTGATGGGATATAACTTCCCGGCGCTCTACTTTGAAACCACCCGCGTTTGCAATCTCAAATGCTCCTCATGCATGACCGGCAGCAACGATACGCGCTGGGTCAAGGAGATGCATCCGCGCGAGCTCAGTTTCGATCAGATCCGCGACCTCGTTCTTAAGCCCGCCAAGAATCTCGGCGTCGTAGCCGTCGGATGGAGCGGCGGCGAGTTCCTGATGCGCAAGGATGCGATGGACTTGCTGCGGCTGACCGACGACCTCGGCTACATGTCGAAAATCTGCTCGAACTGTGAGCTGCTCACGCGCGAAAAACTGCTCGAAATCAAAGAGGCGACGCGCGGGCGTTGCACGATTGCAGTGGGCCTCAACTCAATCGACGAGCGCAATGAGAAGACCCGCGACGCGACGCCCGACCGAACGCTCGAAGTGCTCGACCTTTGCCGCGAGCTCAAGATCGATCGCCACGTTATCGTTACGATCTCCAAGGAGAACACGAAAAGCTTCGACGACACGGTTCAGTATCTTGTCGATCGCCGCATCTCCTACAATCGCTCGCCGCACGTCGCGCGAAACTCCGGGTGCGATCAGTTTCACGCGATGGCGTTCACGCGCGAGGAACTGGAAAAGAACTTCCACCCGACGCTGCGACGCCACGTCAACGGATATGTAAGCTACACTCCGTTTTTCCTTTCGCCCGAACTGCACGCCCAGGTATCGGGAGGCGCGGCGAATGGATTGGTCCCGCAGAATCCTCCGATCGGATGCTGGGCGGGAACCTGGATCACGATCAATCCGGAAGGCGACGTATCCGTGTGCCCAGTGCTCCTCGATACTCTGAGCGCGGGCAACGTGCGCGAGAAGCCGCTGGACAAGCTGGTCAACGAAAGCGAGCTGTTCCGCCGAATCGTCGATCGCAGCCAGCTTGGCGGCAAATGCGGCAAGTGCCGGTATCAGTACACCTGCGGCGGATGTCGCGCGATGGCGCTGTATCACACCGGCGACTACATGAACGAGGATCCGACCTGCTTCTTCGATCCGGTCGATAAGACGACGGTCTCGGAATATGAAGAGGAGACCAATCGCCTCTTCAAGAAGTATCTGATCATCGCCCGCCACGCCGGCGCGTATAAGCGGCCCGCCTAGGCACTGCGGCTGTCAACACCCTACTTTCGTCATCCTGAGCGAAGCGCGCTGCGCGCGGAGTCGAAGGATCTCGCGCGGCTCGGCCGCGCGTCAAATTTCGATCTCGGATGAACGCCCGGAGCACCGGGCGAGATCCGTCACCGGCGCTCGCAACCTCGCCTGCTCAGAATGACGAGATAGATTTCTACGCGGACTAGTTCAGTAGGACAGGCGCCCCCTGCCTGTCAGTCCGATGCCGTTGAGTTCGTCGATGAAGACCGCACTCGCACAGTCCTCGCCCTGACAGGGAGAGGACCGCGCGAAGCGCGAGGTGAGGGTCCGCTCTCAGCGCGTCGCGAACGCCACGCGCGATTCAAATAGTCACGCGCAACGATTCGCACGGATCCATGTGACAGGGAGCATGGCATCCGTGCGCTTTTCTTTCTTGTCATCCTGAGCCGGTGAGCATCGCGAGCCGTGTCGAAGGATAAACGCGAAGCGATTTCTTGTTTATTTCCACTCCAGACTAAGGTCTTTCCACTTCGGGTTGCCGGATTCGACAAGCGCAATCTTCCTGCGCCGCGTCCGACCCTTGAGCTGCTTTTCGCGCGCTATAGCTAAGGTCGGGCTATCAAAGGACTCGACGTGCACAAGCCGGTCGAGCTTGTATTTGTTCGCGAATCCCTCCGTCGTACCTGTCCGGTGCTGGTAGAGCCTGCGCGCCAGGTCGTTCGTCACGCCAATGTAGAGCATCCGTGTACGGCCGCTCAGGATGTATACAGAGTAGGTCTTGGTGCTCAAAGAAAAAATCGCTTCGCGTTTATCCTTCGACTCCGCTCGAAAGAATCTCGCTTCGCTCAGGATGACGAGAAGAAGGCAGCGTCGCCGAACTGCCTGTCATTCCCGCGCGTCTTATCCGTTTTGTCTGGCGCGCGAGGAATCCCGGAGCGATGCGTCATATTCGCATCTCGTGCGTATAGGCCGGAGCCCTGCTGCAAAAGCCCCGTTGAGTTGCTGGGTATTTTGAAACAGTGCGAATAGCGTTTGGGCTTTCCGGTTAGGTAATGGCAGACTGTTGGCTCTTGAGGGGAACGGACGGCCCGGGGTCTTCGGAAGGACCCGACCCGACCACGATTTCAGGAACCGGACCTGAACCGGGCCGTCTCGTCCACTGACAAGATGAAGCGATTGGCAACTTCCCTCAAGTATGTCCTGAAAA